>Ga0335069_10011443_pt1 | contig 12512 bp, 12 predicted proteins | sample Lox_Sample_11_FD_206714 | JGI IMG/M metagenome (GOLD analysis project Ga0335069, IMG submission 206714) | Soil microbial communities from Loxahatchee National Wildlife Refuge, Florida, United States - Lox_Sample_1.1 | ecosystem: Environmental > Terrestrial > Soil > Wetlands | place: USA...
CTCGCTCGCTAAACCCTGCGCCACGAAGAACCCGGGAGCCGAGGCGGCGGCGCGAATGGCCTCATCGGTGCGATCGCGAGCGACACACGGCCCGGCGAACAGCGGGCCGACATCGATGCGCGGAATGCCGGGCGGGGAACTCATGGCCTCTATAATCCGCGATTTGCACCGAGAATGCCCATGGGACCGTACGTCGATTCCATCCTCCCGGACCCGGCGCTGCCGGCGCGCACCGGCATCGTCGTCATCGGCGGCGGCATCATCGGCGCATCGGCGGCCTGGCACCTGGCCCGGCGCGGCCTGGCGGTGGTCCTGTGCGAGAAGGCCTACATCGCCTGTGAGCAATCGAGTCGCAACTGGGGCTGGTGCCGCCAGGCCGGGCGCGATCCGCGCGAGATGCCGCTCATCATCGAGAGCCTGCGCCAGTGGCGCGAGCTCGACGGCCTGCTCGGCAGCTCCACCGGCTTTCGCTCCTGCGGGGTCATGTACGTCGCCGAATCGCAGAGCGACGAGGCGCACTTTGCGCAGTGGCTGGCGATGGCGCAGCCGTACGATATCGGCGCGCGCCTGGTGCACGGGGCGGAGCTGCAGGCGCTGATGCCCGGAGCGAGCCGCGCCTTCCGGACGGCGCTGCACGTGCCGGGCGACGGGTGCGCCGAGCCGCAGCGTGCAGCGCCGGCGATCGCGCGCGCGGCGCAAGCGGCGGGCGCGACCGTGCTCGCCCCCTGTGCGGTGCGCGGTCTCGAGCTCGCCGCGGGACGCGTGTGCGGTGTCGTCACCGAGCGTGGCCGCATCGCCTGCGAGGCGGTGATCCTCGCCGGCGGCGCGTGGACGAGTCTTTTCTGCGCGAATCTCGGCCTCGAGCTGCCGCAGCTCAAGGTGCTCGCGTCGGTGCTGCGAACCGCGCCCGTCGCGGGCCCGGATGTCTGCACCTGGATGAGCGATCTCGGCTACCGGCGCCGGCAGGACGGGGGCTACACGATCGCGCGCGGCTCCGGACACGTGATCCCGCTCGTGCCCGATTCGTTGCGCTTCCTCAGGCCCTTCTGGCCGACCGTGCGCCGCGAGCTGCCGACGCTCAAGCCGCGCTTGAATGAGCTCAGCTGGTTCGAGCTCACCCGAGCGCGGCGCTGGGCACTCGATGCGCAAACTCCGTTCGAGCGGCTGCGTGTGCTCGATCCGCCGCCCGATGCCGCGCTCAACGCGGATGCCTGGCAGGCGATGAAGCGTTTGTATCCGGCGTTCCGCGAAGTCGCGATCGTGCAGCAGTGGGCGGGCTACATCGACGTCACACCCGATGTGATTCCCTACATCGGCCCGGTCGCCTCACTGCCGGGGCTCACCGTGGCCACGGGGTTTTCAGGCCACGGCTTCGGCATCGGCCCGGGTGCCGGGCGGCTCGCCGCCGAGCTCGCGACCGGCGCGACCCCGGTCGTCGATCCGACGCCTTTTCGCCTCGGCCGCTTCAGCGACGGCTCACCGCTCGTGCTCGGCACGGATATCTGAGGCGGGCGCGGCGGCGTGCCCGCCGGCCCTTCTCTAGGAGCCGGGCTTGCGGAACTTGAGCACGTAGTTGTCCGCCTCGCCGATGGCGAGATAGCGCGCCCGGTCCTTGTCCCCTTGAGAGAGCGTGGGAGGCAAGGTCCACACTCCGTCCACCCAGTCTTTCGTGTCCTTGGGATTGGCGTTGATCTCGGAGGCGCCGACGAATTCGAAACCCGCCTTCTTCGCGAGCGCGATCGTGTAGTCCTGGCGTACATAGCCATTCTTGGCCTTCGGATCCTGGGGCTTGTCGTTGCGTCCCCGATGGTCCTCGATCCCGAGAATGCCACCCGGCTTCAGCGCCCGGAAGCAAGCGGCGAGCGCCTCATCGACGTAGCCGGCGTCCATCCAGTTGTGCAGGTTGCGGAACGTTACGACGAGGTCGGCGGAGCCGGGCGGAGCGATATCAAGATGACCCGGGCCGAGCAGCGTCTCGTGGATCGTGCCGAGGCGGTTCTTCTCGGCGGCGACGCGCTTGCGCCAGTGCTCGATCGACTCTTTGGCCTCCGGATCCCCGGTGGGCAGGGCCACGTAATAAGTGCCGTGCTTCGCGAGGTAGGGACCGAGGATCTCGGTCCAATAGCCGCCGCCCGGCCAAAGCTCCACCACCTCCATGCTCGGTGTGAGGCCGAAGAAGCTGAGCTCCTCGAACGGATGGCGTGCCTGATCGCGCGCCACGAAGCTCGCCGTCCGCTGCGGATCGGCGATGACCGCCTTGAGCGCGGCATCCTGCGAGGTTTCCGCTGCGGCCGATCCCGCCAGAGCCAGCCAGATGGCCGCCGGCGCACAGAACAGCCATTGGAAAGATGAGAGCCGAGGACGAGTGATGCGAGTCATTTGCGAAGCTTCTCCTTGGTCTTTGGACCGACGGTGACCCATGGTCGGTTGCCCCTGACAACGCCCGGCTTTTGCACGCTGACAGAATTGATCGAGCACTTCGTCACACTGTCCCTGGGCTCGAATAGGGAGGAGACCATGCTCGAGAAACTGCCTGAAAGCCTCGGTCGCGCACTGCACAATCGGCGCGCCGGCAACGACAAACTCGTCTCTGCCCGGCTGCGCGCCGGCAGAAGTATCCCACTTTTCGAGGTGCGCAGTGACGCCTTCCTCGATGACCTGCCGCTGCCCGCGCGCTACACGGCGGACGGCGCCGGGCTCTCACCGCCGCTCGAATGGCGCGGTCTGCCGCTCGATACGCAGTCGGTCGCGCTCATCGTAGAGGACCCCGATGCGCCTTCGCCCGAGCCGTTCGTGCATGCGATCGTCGTCGACCTGCAGCCACAGAGCTCGCTCGCCGAAGGTGCGCTCGCCAGCCCGCATCACGAGGGCGTCGGTCTCGCCACGGGGCGCAATTCCTATCTGCGCCAGAGCTGGTTGCCCCCCGATCCGCCGCGCGGACACGGTGTCCATCGCTACGTCTTTCAGTTGTTCGCGCTCGGGCCCGGCCGGCGCTTCTCCGTCGCTCCCGGACGCCAGGAGTTTCTCGAGATCGCGCGCGAGCGCGTGCTCGCGACGGGCTCGATCTCCAGTACCTACGAACGGGTCTGAAGGCGCGCGCCGCGCGGGCGCAGCCCGCTCGCCGGCAGGCCGCGGGTGTGGCGCATGCAAGGCGGCGCGGCCGGGGAATCACTGATTCGCAGTGCATCGATGCGCTGCATTCGTTGTCGGCTGTCACCGACGTCAATCGCTGCGGAACACCTTACATCTGCTGTGCGAGCGGCGGGGTAGCGTCTGCCCATCGCCGCGAAGCCTGCCCGAGCGGCGGATGCGGATTCCGGTCGCGGGGGAATTTCGGGCGGTCGTCATCAAGGAGCTCGCGCGGTGCTTCCCGTGGTGCCCTACTGTGGAACGCCGCCGCACCCGGGCGAGCTGCTGGCGCGCTTCAATCTCGATCCGGTGCTGATCGCCGCGCTCGTCGGCCTGACGCTCGCGCATCTGCGCCATGCCCGTGCGGCGCACGCCGCGGCGCGTGAGCGGCTGGTGATCCTTGCCGGCTGGCTCACCGCGGCGCTCGCGCTCGTGTCGCCGTTGTGTGCGTTGTCGGTGGCGCTGTTCGCGGCACGCATCGGCCAGCACATGGTGCTGATCCTGATTGCGGCGCCCCTGATCGCGCTCGGTCTGCCGCCGCGGAGGCCGAAGCGCCGCGCGACGCTTCTGGGGTGCGCGGCCGGCGCGTTCTTCTTGCTGCTCTGGTTCTGGCACATGCCGGTGCCCTATGCGGCAACCTTCGCCTCGACCCCGGTGTACTGGACGATGCATGTGACGCTGTTCGGCAGCGCGCTGCTCTTGTGGCGGGAGATCCTCTACCCCTCGCTCGAGCACGGCTTCGAGGCGCTCGCGCTCGGCGCGCTCACGTCCATGCAGATGGGGCTGCTCGGCGCGCTGCTCACGCTTGCGGAGCGGCCGATGTTCGTACCCCACTTCACCACCACCCAGGCGTGGGGATTCACCCCGCTCGAGGATCAGCAGCTCGGCGGCGTGCTGATGTGGGTGCCGGGGATCGCCCTGTTTTTGTGGGCGCTGTTGCGCTCGCTCGAACGGCTGTGGCGCCGCATCGAGACGGCGCGGCCCGCCCGATGAGCCGGCTCGGCGACTACCCGCTGAGCTATCTCGCGGCCGACGGCACGCGGGCCGATCACATCCTGCCGCTGATGTACTACCTGCTGTCGGTGGCGATCATCGTCTGCGTGATCATCGCCGCGCTTCTCTGGGTCGGCGTGCGGCGCCATCGCGATACGGGTCTGGCGCCCGACATCCGCGAGGTGGCGGTGATCCGCGGGGTGCCCGCGGTGAGCTGGATCGGCTGGGGCGTGGGAATCTCCAGCGTGCCGATCCTGGTCGGCCTGGTGTGGACGATGGTGGCGCTCGGCAGCACCTACGGTCCGCCTCGCGATCCGGCGCTCACGCTCGATGTGACGGGCCATCAGTGGTGGTGGGAGGTGCGCTACGACTCACCCGATCCCTCGCAGCAGTTCCTGACCGCGAACGAGATCCACATTCCGGTCGGCGAGCCGGTGCTGGTGCGACTGCACGGCGGCGATGTGATCCACAGCTTCTGGGTGCCGAAGCTCACCGGCAAGACCGACACGATCCCCGGTCAGGTGAACATCGCCTGGATGCAGGCCGATCACCCGGGGCGCTACCGCGGTCAGTGCACCGAGTATTGCGGCTTCCAGCACGCGCACATGGCCTTCGAGGTCGTCGCCGAGCCGCGCGCCGACTTCGATCGATGGCGCGCGGCGCAGCTCGCGCCGGCGCCGGCGCCGACGACGCCCGCCGAGCAGCGCGGCCGGGCGCTGATCGAGTATCGCTGTGGGCTGTGCCATCAGGTGCGCGGCACGCTGGCGGCGGCCATCACCGCGCCGGACCTCACGCATCTCGCGAGCCGGCGGATGCTCGCCGCCGGCACGCTGCTCAACAATCCCGGCAATCTCTCGGGCTGGATCGAGAACCCGCAGCAGGTGAAGCCCGAGGCGCTCATGCCCAATCAGTTCCTCTCCGCGGCCGAGCTGTCCGATGCGCGCGCCTACCTGGAGACCTTGAAATGACCGCAGACGTGGCGAGCCCGAAGATCGGCATCAGCGGCGCCGAGCACGAGGCGAAGCTGCACGAGCTGTGGGAGACCGAGCCGGGACTCAAGGGCCTGCTGGGCACCGTCGATCACAAGGAGATCGGCATCCGCTACCTCGTCACCGCCTTCACGTTCCTCATCGTCGGCGGGATCGAGGCGCTGATCATGCGGTTGCAGCTCGCCGGCCCCAATCTGTCGGTGCTCACGCCGCGCGAGTACAACGAGATGTTCTCGACGCACGGCATGACGATGATGTTCCTGTACTCGCTGCCGGTGCTGTCGGGATTCTCGAATTATCTGTGGCCGCTGTTGCTCGGCAGCCGCGACATGGCCTTTCCGCGGCTGAATGCACTGTCCTACTGGATCTACCTGGCGAGCGGCATCTTTCTCTATGCGGGCGTGCTCACCGGCAACGCTCCGAACGACGGTTGGTTCAACTACGTGCCCTATGCCGAGCGCCTCTACAACCCCGGCATGAACGAGGACTTCTACGCGCTCGGCCTGGTGTTCCTCGGCATCTCGACCACGGTCGGTGCGGCGAATTTCATCGTCACGGCCTTTCGCACCCGCGCGCCCGGGATGTCGATCAATCGGATGCCGCTCATGATCTGGGGCACGCTCACCGCGAACGTCGCGAACCTGCTGGTGATTCCTGCGGTGAGCCTCGCCTTCTTTCTGTTGTGGCTCGACCGTAACCTCGGCACCCACTTCTATATGCCGCCGGACGGCGGTCAGCCGCTCCTGTGGCAGCACCTCTTCTGGATTTTCGGCCATCCCTGGGTGTACGCGATCGTCCTGCCGGCCATGGGCATCGTCTCGGACGGGCTGCCGGTGTTTTGTCGCCGCCCGCTGGTGGGCTACGCCCTGGTCGCCTTCGGTACCGTGTCGACGATGGTGCTCGGCTTCGGCGTGTGGGTGCACCACATGTTCGCGACGGGCCTGCCGGGATTGTCGATGTCGTTCTTTTCCGGGGCCTCGCTCCTCATCATCCTGCCCTCCGCGATCTCGGTGTTCGCCTGGATCGCGACCATCTGGCACGGCCGCCCGGTGTGGCGCACGCCGTTCCTGTTCTTCTCCTCGATGATCTTCCTGTTCGTGGTGGGCGGCGTGTCGGGCTTCATGACGGCGAGCGTGCCGGTCGACTGGCAGCTCACGGACACCTATTTCGTCGTGGCGCACATCCATTACGTGCTGCTCGGGATCAACGTGTTTCCGGTGATCGGCGGCATCTACTTCTGGTTTCCGAAGATGACGGGACGGATGCTCGATGAGCGGCTGGGGAAGCTCAACTTCTGGACCATGTTCGTCGGCTTCAATCTCGCCTTCCTGCCGATGCATCTCACGGGACTGCTCGGCATGCCGCGGCGCATTTACACCTACGGCCCCTATGCGGGTTGGGGCACGCTCAACCTCATCACCTCGATCGGCGCCTTCCTGCTCGCGTTCGGCTTCCTGCTGTTCATCATCAATGTGGTGAAGAGCCTGAGGCATGGCGAGCTCGCGGGCCCGAATCCCTGGGATGCCAATACGCTCGAATGGGCGACGCCCTCACCGCCCCCGCCCTATAACTTTGCGGTCATTCCCACGGTCACCTCGCGCTATCCCTTGTGGGAGGGCCGCATCGGCGAGTCAGGGATCGTCTCGACCCTCGATCGCGGCATGCTGCTCGCGGAGGGCAAGCAAACCATCGGCACGACCGGCGTCGATTCGGTGCCGGACATCGTGCTCAAGATGTCGCAGGACAGCCTCGCGCCGGTGAGTCTCGCCGCCGGTTTGAGCGTGCTGTTCGTCGGCTTGCTGCTGAAGAGCCTGGCGGTGTTCACGATCGGCGGTCTCATCGTCCTGGCCGCGCTCATCGCCTGGATGTGGCCGAGCTTCGAGCTGCGCGAGCGGGCGGTCTGAAGCCATGAGCGAGCATGCCATCAGCCAGCCGCGCGACCTGCCGATCGGTCCGACCGGCCGGGTGGGGGTCGGGATCTGGGGTATGTGGACGCTGATCGCGACCGAGGCGGCGCTCTTCTCCTATCTGTTGTTCTCGTACTTCTATCTCGGGGCTCAGGGCCTGTCGGGCTGGCTGCTCGAGCCGCACCCCTCCTTGAAATATGCCCTGCCGAGCACGCTCGTGAGTCTGGTGTCGGCCGCGAGCATGGCCCTCGGCGTGAGGGCCGTGCGTCGCGAGCAGAGGAGCGCCGCGGTGCTCGGCTTCCTCATCGCGTGCGTGCTCGGCCTCGTGTTCGCCTGGCTACAGCTCGCGGACTGGCGCGCGAAGCCCTTTCACCTCGGTACCTCGAGCTACTCCTCGGTGTACTTCGTGACCAGCGGCTTCGATCTGGCGCACGAGCTCGCCGGTGTCCTCATGCTCGCGTTGCTCGCCCTGTGGACCGCACTCGGCTACTTCACCGCGCGGCGCAGTACCGTGGTCACGGTCACCGCGCTCTACTGGTACTTCGTCACCGTGATCTGGCTCGCCGTGTTCGCGACCTTCTACGTATCGCCCTACCTGGGGTTCGGACAATGGCACTGAGATCCCACGAGCGGGGGTCGGTGCCGGGGCCGCACGAGACCGCGCTGCATGTCGAGCGGCCCGCCTTCGATGAGCAGCTGCACGAGCGCTTCTTCACGCTGTTTGCCGGGCCGATCGCCTGGTTCGTGCAGCTCTGCCTGGGCTATATGCTGGCGAGCGAGCCGTGCTTTCCCGGTTACGAGCGACGCCTGTCGCTGCCCGCGCACCTCGCCTGGACGCGCGGGGCCATCGCGGTGCTCATGATCCTCGCCGGCATCGTCGCCGTGCTCGGGCTGATCCGCTCGTGGCAGGCTCACCGGCGCAGCCAGCAGGCGCTGCAGGGCGATCCGCACGCGGTGCTGCGCGTCGGTGCCGATCGTGCCTGCTTCCTCGCTCTGTGGGGGGTGCTGTTCAACGCCGGCTTCGCGTTCGCTTCCGTGATGACTTTCATCGCCTATTTCGTCCTGCCCCGATGCGACGGCTGATGCTCATCGCGTTGCTGCTGATCGCCGGCTGCCACCATGGCGAGCGCTGGCATCAGCGGCATGCACGGATCGCGCAGGCGAAACAGCTGATCGCCGATCACTGCGGGGCCTGCCATCGCGTTCCGGGCGTCCTCGGCACCCACGGGCGCGTCGGACCCTCGCTCGAGGACATCGGCCGACAGATGATCATCGCCGGGCATTTCGTCAACACCCCCGACAACCTCGCGCGCTGGATCTCCCATCCGCAGCAGTTGCTGCCCGGCGATGTGATGCCGGACACCGGGGTGTCCTACGAGCAGGCGCGACTCATCGCCGACTACCTCTACCATCAGGATCCGCCCCCATGAGACCGACCCTCCTCGCGCCGCTGGCGTTCGCGCCCGCGGCGCTCGCTGCCACCCTCGCCGTTGCGCAGACGATCCCGGAGGCCACGCCGCAGTCGGAGGTGTTCCCCATGGAGCAGGTGGGTCATGCGCTCGCCGCACCGACGCCGCAGGCGGGCCGCACGGCGCCGAGCCCGCAGAACGCGCCGCCCGATGATGGCCAGTGGACCATGCCCGCAAAGAACTACGCGCAGACGCGTTACTCCGAGCTCACCGAGATCACGCCGCAGAACGTCGCGACGCTCACGCCGCAGTTCACCTTCTCGCTCGGCGTCGACAAGGGCGAGGAGGCGGCGCCGATCGTCGCCGACAACACGATGTATGTCGTCACGGCGTGGCCGAATTACGTCTATGCGCTCGACCTCACCCAGCCCGGCGCACCGATGAAGTGGCGCTTCTTCCCCAATCCCTCGCCCGCCAGCAAAGGCATCGCTTGCTGCGACGTCGTCAACCGGGGCGGCTCGGTCGACCACGGCAAGTACATCTTCAACACGCTCGATGGGCAGACGATCGCCCTCGACGTCAAGACCGGCCGTGCGCTCTGGCGCGCCCAGCTCGGCAACATCAGTGTCGGCGAGACCATGACCATGGCGCCGCTGGTCGCCGACGGCAAGGTGTACGTCGGCAACTCGGGCGGCGAGATGGGCGTGCGTGGCTGGTTTGCGGCGCTCGATGAGAGCTCGGGCAAGCTCCTGTGGCGCGCCTGGGCCACCGGGCCCGACAAGGACGTGCTCATCGGTGCGGACTTTCATCCCTTCTATGCGAGCGACCGCGGCAAGGACCTCGGCGTCTCCTCCTGGCCGCCGCAGGCCTGGATGATCGGCGGCGGCAACATGTGGGGCTGGGCGAACTACGACGCCGAGCTCGGCCAGATCATTCACGGCACCGGCAACCCCGGTCCCTGGAATCAGGAGCAGCGCCCGGGCGACAACAAGTGGACCACGGGCATCTTCGCCCGCGACCCGAACACCGGCGCCGCGCACTGGTACTACCAGTACTCGCCGCACGATGAGCACGACTACGACGGCATCAACGAGCAGCTGCTGCTCGACATGCCCTTTGACGGGCAGATGCGCAAGGTGCTGATCCACATCGACCGCAACGGCTACATCTACGTCATCGACCGGCACACCGGGCAGGTGCTCTCGGCCGATGCCTATGGCCCTGTGAATTCGATCGAGGGGGTCGATCTCAAGACCGGCCGCCCGACGATGAATCCCGCGAAGCTCACCAAGGTCGGCGCGACGGTGCGCAACATCTGTCCGACCGCCTCCGGGGCGAAGGACTGGAATCCGGCGAGCTTCTCGCCGCGCACGGGGTGGCTCTACATCGGGCACGAGAACATGTGCATGGATTGGCAGGACGTCAACGTCAATTACATCGCCGGCACGCCTTATGTCGGCGCCGTCGTGCACATGAAGCCCGGTCCGGGCGGCAACCGCGGAGAGATGACGGCTTGGGATCCGGTGGCGCGCAAGCCCGTGTGGGCCGACAAGGAGCAGTTTCCCATCTGGTCAAGCAGCGTCGTGACCGCCTCCGATCTCCTCTTCTACGGCACGATGGATGGTTGGTTCAAGGCGGTGAATGCGCGCACCGGCGAGCTGCTGTGGCGTTTCAAGGTCGACAGCGGAATCATCAGCCAACCCATCAGTTATCGCGGCCCCGATGGTCATCAATACATCGCCGTGCTGTCCGGGGTCGGCGGCTGGTCGGGCGCCGTCGTCTCCGGACCGGTCGATCCGCGCGACGGCACGGCGGCGCTCGGCATGGTCGCGGCGATGTCGGATCTGCCTAAGTACACGACGCCGGGAGGAACGCTGTATGTGTTCGCACTTGCGCAGCATTGAGCGCCGGGGGCTCGGGGCCGGCAGGCTCGGCTGGATCGGCGTGTGCGCCCTCGCTGCCGCCGGGCTCGCCGGCTGCCATCGCGGGCCGATGGCGGGCGAGCCCGCCGAGCAGCCCGATCAGCTCGGCGTCATCGATACGGCGATCACGCCGGGCGTCGGGCACAGCCTCGTGTCCGACGATCCGCGCGCCCGCCAGTACTACGACAATCCCGAGGCGGTCACCCAGGGCGCCCGGCTCTTCAAGCAGTACAACTGCAACGGCTGTCATTCGAGCGGCGGCGGCGGCATGGGCCTCGACCTGATGGACGGCTCGTGGATGTACGGTAGCCGGCTCACGCAGATCCATCAGACGCTGGTGGAAGGACGCCCGAACGGCATGCCGGCCTGGGGCGGCAAGATTCCGGACCAACAGCTCTGGCAGCTCGCCGCGTACGTGCGCTCGCTGTCGCTGCCGCAGACGCTCGCGGCCGATACCGATGACACCCCGGGTCAGATGCCCGCACCGGTGCCGGCCGCCGCGGACGAGGATGCCGGCTGGTCGCCGCCGGCGGACACGACCAACACCTACGGAACGACCCTGGAAGGGCCGGCCTACGAAGGACCCGCCGCGAGCGACACGAGCAAGCACCCGCCGCCGAACAGCGAGGGCGCGCCGCAGCCGACGCCGAAAGGGGCGCGCGCGCATCACCCGTGAGGCGACCTCGCGGAGCCATGCTCGCGGTGCTGCTGGCGGGGGCGGCCCTCGGCGCGCGCGCGGCCGAGGTGCCGCTCACCGTGTGCGCCGACCCGGATGACCTGCCGTACTCGAACCGAGCGCAGCAGGGCTTCGAGAACCGCATCGCGGCGCTGCTCGCCGCCGATCTGCACCATCCGCTGCGCTATTACTGGTGGCCGCAGATGCGTGGGTTCGGTCGCAAGACGCTGACGGCGGCGCGCTGCGATCTCTGGCTCGGCGTCGCCCGGGACATGGCGCACATCGAGAGCACCCGGCCCTACTATCGCTCGAGCTACATGTTCGTCACGCGCCGCGCCGAGACGGGGCTCGCCGGCCTCACCTTCGATGATCCACGGCTGAAAAACCACCTCATCGGCGTGCAGATGGTCGGCAGCGGGGCGGGCAGCACGCCGCCCGCTCACGCGCTCGCCGTGCGCGGGATCGTGGCGAACGTGCGCGGCTTCATGGTGGACGGTGAGGCGGCGGCCTCGCATCCGCGCGCGGCGATCCTCGATGCGCTCATCGCCCACCGGATCGATGTCGCGATCGTGTGGGGGCCGCAGGCGGGATTTTATGCGCGCCGGAGCCCGATGCCGCTGCGGCTCGAGCCGGCGCGCCCGGACGATGAGCCGGCGGCGCCGATGACTTACGCGATCGCCATGGCGGTGCGTCGCGGTGAGACCGCGCTCGAGCGCGCGATCGATGCCAGCCTCGAGGCGCACGCGGCGCGCATCCGCAAAATCCTCGACGACTACGGCGTGCCGCAGCTGCCGCTCGTAACCGCCTCGTCGGTGCGCGCCCCGCAGCCGGCCGGCGCGGCGCGCTGATCCGCCTCAAGGGTCGCGGCGTGGCTCGAGCAGGCGACGGGCGCGGCGTACCGCGGGCAGCTCGCGCTGCGCGAAGCGGATCAGGGCGAGCGTGCGCCCGTGGCGGCACTCCTCATCGAGCGCGCTCGCAAGCTCATCCTCGAGGCGCGCGCGGCGCTCGAGCAGGGACGTGGGCTCTGCGCCCGCATCGCCCCCGAGCGGATGCGGGCCGAGCACGGCCGCGCCCGGCGGCGCAAGCGCGAGCCCTGCGGACCTCGCGGCCCGCTCGAGCGCGGCGTGCAGCTCGACGTCCTCATGCACCCAGCCGGCGGCGAGCGCGCGGACCTCGGGGCGCCCCGCCTCGCCTGCGCGCGCGCTGATGCTCGCAAGCGCGGCGCTAAGGGCGGCGGCATGCGCGAGGAACCGCCGGTCGGCGGCGCTCGGCGAGGTGTGCGTCACCGGGGGTGCCGCCTCCAGGGGGTTCGCCATCTGACCGAGATTGGTCGGCTGCTGCGTCGTGTTCTGCGCCACGGCACTCGCGCCGGCGCCGCCGGCCACGAACATCAGTGCCAGCAGCGCAACCCACAGCGCCCGCGCGCCGATGCACGCCGGAGAGCGCCGCGCGCCGCTTCCCGTAACGCTTCGCGCGCCGGGGAAGCG
>Ga0335069_10011444_pt1 | contig 12510 bp, 10 predicted proteins | sample Lox_Sample_11_FD_206714 | JGI IMG/M metagenome (GOLD analysis project Ga0335069, IMG submission 206714) | Soil microbial communities from Loxahatchee National Wildlife Refuge, Florida, United States - Lox_Sample_1.1 | ecosystem: Environmental > Terrestrial > Soil > Wetlands | place: USA...
GCCGGAGTAGTCCACGCGCTTGCCCAGGAGGTTTTGGCGGAAGCGGCCCTGCTTGCCCTTCAGCGTGTCGGAGAGCGACTTCAGCGGGCGATTGTTGGCGCCGCGCAACACGCGGCCACGACGGCCGTTGTCGAAGAGCGCGTCCACGGCTTCCTGCAACATGCGCTTTTCGTTGCGCACGATGACTTCGGGCGCGTGCAGGTCCATCAGCTTCTTCAAGCGGTTGTTGCGGTTGATGACGCGGCGATAGAGATCATTGAGGTCAGACGTCGCGAAGCGGCCGCCATCGAGTGGAACCAGCGGACGCAGCTCCGGCGGAATGACCGGGATCACGTCGAGGATCATCCAGTTGGGCTTGTTGCCGCTCTTGCGGAAGGCCTCGACGACTTTGAGGCGCTTGGCGTACTTCAGGCGCTTCTGGACGGAGGTCTCGGTACGCATCTTCTCGCGCAGCTCGGTCGACATCGTCTCGACTTCAACGCGCTTGAGCAGCTCCTTGATGGCCTCTGCGCCCATCATGGCCTTGAAGCCCGAGGCGCGGTGCTCCTGGTCGAGCTCGCGGAAGCGCTGCTCGTCCTTAATGACTTCGCGCTCTTTCACCGGCGCGTCGCCCGGTTCGACGACGACGTAGGCTTCGAAGTAGAGCACGGACTCGAGGTCGCGCAGCGAGATGTCGAGGATGTGCCCGATGCGGCTGGGCAGTCCCTTGAAGAACCACACGTGCGAGCAGGGCGAAGCCAGCTCGATGTGGCCCAGCCGTTCGCGGCGCACTTTGGACAGCGTCACTTCCACGCCGCACTTATCGCAGATCACGCCGCGGTGCTTCATGCGCTTGTACTTGCCGCAGAGGCACTCCCAGTCGGTGACCGGGCCGAAGATGCGGGCGCAGAAGAGGCCGTCGCGCTCCGGCTTGAAGGTGCGGTAGTTGATCGTCTCCGGTTTGGTGACTTCGCCGTGCGACCAGCTGCGGATCTTCTCCGGCGAGGCCAGGCTGATGCGAATGGCGTCAAAATCGGCGATCGGATTTCCGAGATCAAATGGACTCGAGCGATACATGGATTCAGTCCTCAAATTTTGGTAGTGCGGCGCTTCAGCGCCGCGTTAACTGTGATCCTCTTCTTGTTGCGGATTTCCGTCCGCTGCGCAGCAGCGGACGGAAATCCTAAATCCTTGAGCGGGGTTTTGGGACGCGGACCTAAAGGTCCGCACTACCCTTACCCACTAATCCGCCGCGACGACGGGGCTTTCGGGAGCCACAAGTTCCGTTTTGCGACCCTGCGTCTTGATCAGCTCCACGTCGAGGCACAGCGACTGCAACTCGCGAATCAGCACGTTGAACGATTCCGGCACGCCTGGCTCAATCGCCGCTTCGCCTTTGACGATGGCCTCGTAAATCTTGGTGCGGCCATAGACGTCGTCGGACTTCGCGGTGAGCAGCTCCTGCAGGATGTACGCGGCGCCGTAAGCTTCCAGCGCCCACACTTCCATTTCGCCGAAGCGCTGGCCACCGAACTGAGCCTTGCCGCCCAGCGGCTGCTGGGTAATCAGCGAGTATGGTCCGATGGAACGCGCGTGGATCTTGTCGTCAACCAGGTGCGACAACTTGAGCATGTAGATATAGCCGACGGTGACCGGCTGCTCGAACTTCTCGCCTGTCATGCCGTCGTACAGATACGCCTTGCCCGAGGTCGGCAAGCCGCCTTCGTCGAGCAGCGACTTGATCTCCCCCTCCTTCGATCCGTCGAACACCGGCGAAGCGAAGTAGACGGCGTCCTGCATGCCTTCGGCGACACGCTCGAGCGTGTCGTCGTCGAGGTTGATGAGGTCGTCGACGAACGGCGTGCCCTTAAAGAGCGTCTTCAGCTCTTTGCGCACGGACTCCGCTTTCGAGTTCTCCTTCATCAGCTCGCCAATTTTCTGGCCGAGCGCATAACCGGCCCAGCCGAGGTGCGTCTCCAGAATCTGGCCGACGTTCATGCGGCTTGGAACGCCCAACGGGTTGAGGACGATCTCCACCGGCGTTCCGTCGTCGAGGTACGGCATGTCCTCTTCCGGCAGAATGCGCGCGATCACGCCCTTGTTACCGTGGCGTCCAGCCATCTTGTCGCCGACGCTCAGCTTGCGCTTCATGGCGATGTACACCTTCACCAGCTTGATCACGCCGGGAGGCAGTTCGTCGCCCTTCTGCAGCTTCTCGACTTTCTCGCGGACGATCTTGCGCAGCACGTCGATCTGCCGCGAGGTCATCTCTTCGATTTCGTCGATCTGCTCGTTGACCCGCGGATCCTTGTCGGCGTACTTGATGCGCTTCAAATTGCGCGTCGAGATGCGCTCGATAGTGTCGCGGTCGAGAATCACGCCTTTGGTGAGCAGGCGCTTGTTGGTGCGCTCGTCGTGCAGGTCAGCCAGAACTTCCTTGCTGCCGAGCAGCCCCTCGAGTCGCTTCAGGCGCTCGTCGGTGAGGATTCGGATTTCGTCCGCCAGGTTCTTCTCCAGCTTCGCGACCTGCTCGGCTTCGATGAACTTGGCGCGCTCGTCCTTCTCCTGACCTTTGCGAGAGAAGATCTTCACGTCAACCACCGTGCCCTCGATGCCCGGAGGACAGGTGAGGGAAGCGTCGCGCACGTCGCCGGCCTTTTCGCCGAAGATGGCGCGCAGCAGCTTCTCTTCCGGCGTGAGCTGGGTCTCGCCCTTCGGCGTGACCTTGCCCACCAGGATGTCGCCCGCCTTCACGGTCGCGCCGATGCGGATGATGCCGCTCTCGTCGAGATCGCGCAGCGCCGACTCACTGACGTTGGGAATGTCGCGCGTGACCTCTTCCGGCCCCAGCTTCGTGTCGCGCGCCTCGATCTCGAACTCCTCGATGTGGACGGAGGTGTAATAGTCCTCCTTCACCATCTTCTCGGAGACCAGGATCGCGTCTTCGAAGTTGTAACCGCGCCACGGCATGAATGCCACCAGCACGTTGCGTCCGAGCGCCAGCTCGCCCATGTCGGTGCAAGGCCCGTCCGCGATCACCTGCCCCTTGGCCACGCGGTCGCCCTTCTTCACGATGGGCCGCTGGTTGATGCAGGTGTTCTGGTTCGAGCGCTTGAACTTGGTGAGCTGATAGATGTCGCTGCCGACTTCACGCGACAGCTGCGCGGGATGATGTTCGCCTTCGACGCGCACGATAATGCGCTCGGAGTCGACCGAATCAATCACGCCACTGCGGCGAGCGAGTACGACAGCTCCCGAATCGCGCGCGGTGACACCCTCCATGCCGGTGCCGACGATCGGCGCCTGGGCACGGAGTAGCGGCACGGACTGACGCTGCATGTTCGCGCCCATCAGAGCGCGGTTGGCATCGTCGTGCTCGAGGAACGGCACCAGCGAGGCAGCCACCGAAACCAGCTGCTTCGGGCTGACGTCGATGTAGTCCACCTCGTCGCGACTGACCAGGACGAAGTTGCCGGCTTTGCGGGCGTTGACCAGCTCCGCAACGATGCGGCCCTTGTCGTCGATTTCGGCGTTCGCCTGCGCGATGACGTGGCGGTCTTCCTCCCACGCCGACAGGTAGAACGAGTACGGCTCGAAATCGATCGCCTTTTTGCGGCGGTCCTTCAGGTCGTTGTTGGCCTTGATGATCTCGGCCTTCTCAGCGTGATCGCCGACGCGATACTCGCTGTCGCCGGCATTCACGACGGTGAGGAAGTCGAGCACGCGGCCGTTCTTCACCTTGCGATACGGCGACTCGATGAAGCCGTAGTCGTTGATGCGCGCGTAGCAGCTCAGCGACGAGATCAGACCGATGTTCGGACCTTCCGGCGTCTCGATCGGGCAGATACGTCCGTAGTGCGTCGGGTGAACGTCGCGGACTTCGAATCCGGCGCGCTCACGCGACAGGCCACCCGGTCCAAGGGCCGACAGACGACGCTTGTGGGTGATCTCCGACAGAGGGTTCGTCTGGTCCATGAACTGCGATAGCTGCGACGACCCGAAGAACTCGCGGATCGCGGCCATGACCGGCTTGGCGTTGACCAGGTCGTGCGGCATGGCCGTGGACATCTCCTGGTACACGCTCATCTTTTCCTTGATGGCGCGTTCCATGCGGACCAGGCCGATGCGGAACTGGTTCTCCAGCAGCTCGCCGACAGCGCGCACGCGGCGGTTGCCGAGGTGATCGATGTCGTCCACCGAGCCGATGGTCTTGCGCAGCTTCAGCAGGTACTTGATGGTCGCGTAGAAATCGTCCGGCTCCAGCGTGCGATTTTCCAGATTGGTGCCGTCCTCGCGATCGAACAGCTTGATGTTGAACTTCAGCCGGCCCACGCGCGAGAAGTCGTACTTCCGCGGATCGAAGAACATGCCGTGGAAGAGCGCGGTTGCAGTGTCAAGCGTTGGCGGATCGCCGGGACGCAGCTTGCGGTAGATCTCGATCAGGGCTTCCTGCGGCGTCTTCACCGAATCGCGGCGCAACGTGGCGCTGATAACTGTGCCCACGTCATCGCGCTCGGGGAAGAACAGGTGCAGCTCGGCGACGCCCGCTTCCATCATCTTCGAGAGCTTGTCGGCGGTGAGTTCGGTGTTGGCCTCGAGCAGCACCTCGCCGGTGTTGATGTCGATGACATCGGCAGCGAGGAATGCGCCTTCCAGGTCCGTGGTATCGGCCTCAATCTCGGAGACGCGATGCTTCTGGATTTCCTTCAGCACCACGCCCGTCACCTTGCGGCCCGAATGCGCGATCTCTTCGCCGCCCTTGGTCGCGATGCGGTGCGTCAGCTTCATGCCGAGCAGGTTGGTCGGCTTGTCGGAGCCGGGCTCCAGCGTCCAGTACAGCTTGTTCTCGCGGATCGCAATGCGATCGACGGTGTAGAAGGTGCGCAGGATCTCTTCGTCGGAACGCAGGCCGAGGGCGCGCAGGAAAATCGTGCCCAGGAACTTGCGCTTGCGGTCGATGCGCACGTAGAGAATGTTCTTCTGGTCGTATTCGAACTCGACCCACGAACCGCGGTAGGGAATGATCTTGCCCAGGAAATACGTGCGGTTGTTGGCCGTCTCGAAGAAGACGCCCGGCGAACGGTGTAACTGGCTGACGATCACGCGCTCGGTGCCGTTGATGATGAAGGTGCCGTTGGCAGTCATCAGCGGAATGTCGCCGAAGAATACTTCCTGCTCCTTCATATCGCGGATCGACTTGTTGCCGGTTTCGGGGTCCTTGTCGTAGATGGTCAGACGCATGGTGACCTTGAGCGGAGCGGAGTAAGTCATTCCGCGCTCTTCGCACTCGGCCACGTCGTACTTCAGTTGCAGTCCGACCGGATCGCCGCACTTGTTACAGAAATCGGGTGTGTTGGCGTTATAGGTGCCGCACTTGGTGCAGAGCACGTCGCCAAGATGGAACGGATCGGTGCGGACGGTCGAGCCGCAATTGCGGCAGGTGGTGCGCAGGTGGTTCAGCCCTTTGAGGTGGCCGCACTTGCACTCCCAGTTACCGATGGCGTACTCGACGAAGTCGAGCTGCGAGACGTTGCGGAAGTCGGTGATGGGGAAGACCGACTGAAACACCGCCTGCAAGCCCGCGTCATCGCGCTCGCTGGGCAGCGCGTCCATCTGCAGGAACCGGTCGTACGAGCGCTTCTGCACCTCAATGAGGTTAGGAATCTGGATCGTCGCCGGAATTTTTGAGAAATCGAAGCGATTTCGGTTGGCAGTTTTCTGTTGCGCCATGTATAAAGCTCCTGATCAGTAGCAGCCCGGCATTACCGGACGCCCCGGACATAACCGGGGCAGGGATGCGAGACGGAGAGAGCCGCCGTCTCCCATGTAATTCCTTGAGGAAGGAACGATTCGGATGCTGCGGTTTTGCGCGAAAAGCGATGAGCGCCCACGAAGACAGAAGTCCCCGTAAGCGCCGTGTCAGGCGTCGTGCAATCCCATAACCACTCGGCCTGGGAATTCGGCACAATGCGTGCCGAGATGTTGTTAACTTCCCGCGCCAGTATCTTCAGGCCTTGTCTTCGTCCGGCTCGCCGTCGCGTCTGAGCTGACGCGGTGCCCGGCAAAACCAGCCGCTCGCCACAACCTGTTTTGATGCCCGATGTCCCGGAAGGACTCAAGCACTCATGATGCCCGGGAATTCCGCGGTCCCATCGCTGAGAAGACCGCCAGCTTCCTCGGGTTCATCGCGCCTCTCCACGGCCGCTCCGACGTGGAGAAGAACGTAGCCGCCGCCGCGCCGACGGCGCAGGCAGCAGCAGCCAGAAACTCCGGTCAGCGCATCCGGAGTGCAAGCGCCTCATTCATCATAACTGCGCGGCAGTCGCTATGGCCAGCGACGCCGGGCGGCATAGTAAACGGGGCGGAAAAGATCAGTCCCATCCTTTCGGCACGGATGCCGAGAGGATGGGCAGAACTATTTAACCTCGACCGTGGCTCCCGCCTCGGTGAACTTCTTCTTGATGTTCTCGGCTTCTTCCTTGTTGACGCCCTCTTTCACGGTCTTGGGAGCGCCGTCCACCAGGTCCTTGGCTTCCTTCAAGCCCAGGCTGGTGACTTCACGGACAGCCTTGATCACGTTGATCTTGTTGGCGCCCACGGCAGTGAGCACGACCGTGAACTCGGTCTTCTCTTCCGCCGGAGCCGCGGCCGCAGCCGCGCCGCCACCCGCGCCTGCCATCACCACCGGGGCCGCAGCCGCCGCGGAGACGCCAAGACGCTCTTCCAACTTCTTTACCAGGGCCGCCGCATCCAGAAGCGACAGGCCTACGATTGATTCTTCCAACTGCTGCAGATCCGCCATGTCTTTGTCCACCTTTTCGTTATGCGTTGTGTTGATTCGTTCCCGTCTCTGAGGTTTCCAATGTGTCGCCCGCGCGCCAGACAACGCCCGGGAAGCACCCCTCACAACGGATAACGCAATCTCTCCGGAGGCTTTCGCCTCCAAACCTGTCGACCCACGTTGAAGCGGCCGAAAACCGGGTGCCCCACTCATCCCGTCAGGTGGGATGAGTGGGACTGAAAACTCTAGGCCGATGCCTCGGCCGGCGTCGCTTCGATCTCTGCCGCTGCTGCGGGAGCCGCTTCCGCCGCTCCGCCAAACTTGTTCTTCTCCACGCCCTGATTAATGACCACCGCCAAGTCGCGTCCGACGGCATTCATCACCGTGACCAGGCGCTGTGCCGGTGCGGTCATCAGGAACAGCAGCTTGGAGTAGATCTCTTCCTTCGACGGCATGTTGGCCAGCGCGTCGATGTCCTTGATCGCGATGACGCGGCCTTCGACGACGCCCGCCTTGAAGGTGTACTCCGGATTGTCCTTGGCGTATTTGCTGAGCGCCTTGGCCAACGCGACCGGATCGCCGCTGGTGTAGGCAAGGGAAGTGACGCCGGCGAGGCTCTTCACGGCGTCTTCCACCGCAGTACCCTTCGCCGCGCGCTCGGCCAACGTGTTCTTCAACACGCGATACTTGCCACCCGCGCCGCGCACAATTTTGCGGAGCTCGAAATCCTTCTCCACGGTCAACTTTGTGAACGTGCCGACGATGCCATGCTTGGCATCCTGAAACTCTTTCGACAGCGCTTCAACCTGCTCGATCTTCTTTGCTTTGCTGACGGCCATTTTCGAATCCTTGTTGTCTCCCAGCCTCCGGCTAAAGCCGGAAGGGTGGGGCACCCAATCAAAAATTTGTCATCCCGACCAAGGGCTTCAGCCCGCGTGGAGGGACCTGCCTTACGCGCGTGCCGCGGCTTCCACCGGAGCGGTATCGATCGGCACGCCGGGCCCCATCGTCGAGCTTAGATAGCAGCCCTTGATGTACTTGCCCTTGGCCACCGACGGCTTCGCCTTGATCACGCTGGTGATCACGGTCGCCGCATTCTCCACCAGCTTCTCCGGCTCGAAGGAAATCTTGCCGACCGGCACGTGCACCAGCGCGGTCTTGTCGGTGCGGAACTCCACCTTGCCGGCCTTGGTTTCCTTCACCGCAGCGGCGACATCGAACGTCACCGTGCCGGTCTTCGGGTTCGGCATCAGGCCACGCGGGCCGAGAACCTTGCCCAGGCGGCCCACCGACTTCATCATGTCGGGCGTGGCGATCACGGCGTCGTAGTCGGTCCAGTTTTCCTTTTGGATCTTCTCGACCATGTCCTCGCCGCCCACGAAGTCAGCGCCCGCAGCTTCCGCCTCGCGCACCTTTTCGCCCGTGGCGATCACCAGGACCTTCTTCGACTTGCCCAGCCCGTGCGGCAAAATCACCGTGCCGCGCACCATCTGATCGGCGTGCTTGGGGTCGACGCCCAGACGCATCGTCAGATCGACGGTTTCGTCGAACTTGGCGTATTTGACCTTTTGCAGAAGAGGCACGGCATCCTGAAGCGTGTAGGACTTGGGCTTCACCTCGGCGCGCGCCTTCTCGATGTTCTTTCCGGATTTCTTCATTGCTTCCTCATCTCCCACCCTTACACGTTAATCTGCGTGAGCGTGGTATCTGCGATTCCAAAAATCGTGTCGTCGCTAAAGCGACTCAGCCCTTTTTGCACTCTGACCCAGCGCTGAAGCGCTGGGCTAACCTGTTTCGCGCCTACCGGCGCTCGTTCCTTCTCAAGCAGACGTTGATGGCCAAAAAAGCAGCTCCACGCCAACAACATCGCGAATAACAAAATTGTCATCCCGAGCGAAGCGAGGGATCTGCTTTCCTCGCGAGTGCCGACGCCGTTACGCGTTCACCCGATACGCCGGGTGCCCCACTCATCCCATCCTTTGGGATGAGTGGGTTCCGAATCCTTACGCCGTGACCTCAATCCCCATCGACCGCGCGGTGCCCTTGACGCTCTTGATCGCCGTCTCCAGCGACGCGGCGTTCAGGTCCGGCATCTTCTGCTTCGCGATCTCCATCACCTGCTTCTCGGTGACCTTGCCGACCTTCTCCTTGTTGGGCGTGCCCGAGCCCTTCGCCACGCCCGCGGCGCGCTTCAGCAGAATCGCCGCCGGCGGAGTCTTGGTGATGAACGTGAACGAGCGGTCGCTGTACACCGTGACCACGACCGGAATAATCAGGCCGTCAAGCTCCTTCGAGCTGGTCTTCGCGTTGAACTGCTTGCAAAATTCCATGATGTTGATCTGCGCCTGACCGAGCGCGGGACCAACCGGCGGCGCCGGAGTGGCCTTGCCCGCCGCAATCTGTAACTTCACCGAACCAGTAGCTTTTTTCGCCATAATTGCTCTTCTTCAGCTTCTATAATTTCGTCGAACCCAACGCTAACATCACCGTAGGCACCAGCTTCCCCTGCACCGGGTCCGCCGCCATTCCCAGTCCTTCGATACTGTGAGCTCCGATCACTTCGGACTCACCTTCTTCAGCCATTACGACCAGATCGGGAACCGATCGACCGTCACTGGCGATATAAACAACCGCCATGTCGCGCTCCAACACGCGGCCATCGATCGTACGGAACGGCATCTGATAGGCCGCGGTTATGCCCAAGCCTTGAAGTCGCGACTTTGAGATCCAGCTGAACGAGGCACCCGTGTCCACCATCAGGTCGAGTTCCTGCGCCTTTTCTGGATGGTCCTCTTTCCAAACCCGCAGCTTCGCCTTGAACGTGCCCATGATCTTGCCTACGTAATAACCTTTTCCACCTGCCCGAACCCGAGCTCCACCGGAGTCGAACGGCCAAAGATCGTCACCATTACCTTCAGCGTCTCCCGATCTTCGTTCACCTCGTCCACCACGCCGGTAAAGCTGGCGAACGGGCCTTCGCTGATGCGCACCGACTCGTTCTTCTCGAACTTGACCTTGAGCTTCGGCTTCTCCTTGCTGTCGGCGACGCGGTAGACGATCTGGTTGACCTCGTCTGCCGAAAGCGGTGTCGGCTGCTGCCCGGTGCCGACAAATCCGGTAACGCGCGGCGTGCCTTTCACGACGTGCCACACGTTGTCGTCCATGTCCATCTCAACCAGCACGTAGCCGGGATAGAACATGCGCTCGCTGGTGTACTTCTTGCCACCGCGAACTTCGGTGACCGACTCAGTCGGGATCAGCACGCGGCCGATCTTGTGCTCCAGCTCGGGATACGCGCGCACACGCGACTCGATCGACTCCTTCACCTTGCGCTCGAAGCCCGAGTAGGTGTGGATGATGTACCACTTCATGTTCGGATTCTGCGAGACCGCAGGTCCGCCGTCAGGCGACGCAGCGGCATCCGCCCCGTTTTCCGTGGCGGCCTGCGTGCCGTTGCTCTCCGATTTGATCTCTTCGTCTGTCATGATTTGCTGCATTAACGGCTCAAGTACTTCAGCATGTGGTCGAGGCTCTTGCCGATGATCGTGTCGACGATCCAAAAGTAAATGCCGAACAAGAACACCGTAATGACGACCACGGTCGTCGTGCCCTGGACCTCTTTGCGGCTGGGCGTGGTGACCTTCCGCATCTCGGTGCGCACGTCGTTGTAGAAACTCTTGGCGCGCTGCGGCCACGCTTTGATCGTGTCCAGCTTGCCGTCGCCGACGCTCTCCATCGCTGCTGACTTGGCCATCTGCTACCTATTTCCGGCGCCTCACCGCGCCTACTACGTTCCCTCTTGGCAAAACCTGGCAGGGGCGGAGGGATTCGAACCCCCAAGTCCGGTTTTGGAGACCGGCAGTTTAACCGTTGAGCTTACGCCCCTGTTTGAGCACTCAGCATTCAGCAGTCAGCACTCAGCCGGTCCGCCTTTACTGCGCTCTCGAATCCTATCCCGCACCCCGCAATCCGCACTCACATTGGCTGAATGCTGAGTGCTGACTGCTGACGGCTTACTTCACTTCTTTATGCGACGTGTGCTTGCGGCACGCGCGGCAGAATTTGCTGAATTCCAGCCGCCCCGTCGTGGTCTTCTTGTTTTTAGTGGTGGAGTAATTGCGGTTCTTGCAATCACTGCACTGCAACGTAACGATCTCTCGAGGCATTGACCTAATCCTTTTTGTTTTGCCTCGCGGATGGGCCGCGAGACCTTGTCCGGGTCCAAGCCCGGAAATCAGCGGAGACTTTCATCCGCCGAGGTTTTCGGGTGCCCCACTCATCCCATCTTTTGGGATGAGTGGGACCCAGCTACGCAATAATTTCGCTGATCGTGCCCGCGCCCACGGTCCGGCCGCCTTCGCGGATCGCGAAGCGCAAGCCCTTCTCCATGGCCACCGGCGTGATCAGTTCGATCTCCAGGCTCACGTTGTCGCCCGGCATCACCATCTCCGTCCCTGCCGGCAAGGTCGCCACCCCCGTCACGTCCGTCGTGCGGAAGTAGAACTGCGGCCGATAGCCCTTGAAGAACGGCGTATGCCGCCCGCCTTCTTCTTTCGACAGCACGTACACCTCGCCTTTGAACTTGGTGTGCGGCGTAATCGAGCCACCCTTCGCCAGCACCATGCCGCGCTCCACATCTTCCTTCGGGATGCCGCGCAGCAGCAGGCCGGCATTGTCGCCTGCCATGCCTTCGTCCAGCTGCTTCTTGAACATCTCGACGCCGGTCACCACCGTCTTGCGCGTCTCGCGGAAACCGACGATCTCGACTTCTTCGCCAACTTTGACCTTGCCGCGCTCGATACGGCCCGTCACTACCGTGCCGCGGCCCGAGATCGAGAAGATGTCTTCGATCGGCATCAGGAACGGCTTGTCGATTTCACGCGCCGGCAAAGGCACGTTCTTGTCGACCGCGTCCATCAGCTCGTCGACTTTGGCTTCCCACTGCGCCTCGCCGTTCAGCGCACCCAGCGCCGAGCCGCGCACTACCGGCAGATCGTCGCCCGGAAACTGATACTTGGTCAGCAACTCGCGCACTTCCATCTCGACCAGGTCGATCAGTTCGGGATCTTCCACCGCATCGCACTTATTCAGGAACACGACGATATAGGGCACGCCCACCTGGCGAGCCAGCAGCACGTGTTCTTTGGTCTGCGGCATCGGACCATCGGTCGCCGCGACCACCAGGATGGCGCCGTCCATCTGCGCCGCGCCGGTGATCATGTTCTTGATGTAGTCGGCGTGGCCGGGGCAATCGACGTGCGCGTAATGCCGGTTGGCCGTTTCGTACTCGACGTGCGCCGTGGCGATAGTGATGCCGCGCTCGCGCTCTTCCGGCGCGTTGTCGATCGAGTCGAAGGAGCGGAACTTGATGTTCGGGTTGTGCTTGCCCAAAACCTTGGTGATGGCCGCCGTCAACGTCGTCTTGCCATGATCGATGTGCCCGATCGTGCCTACGTTCACGTGCGGCTTGCTGCGATCAAATTTCTCTTTCGCCATTGGAGCTCCTAAAAGCTGTGCCGCCCCTAAAGGGGCTCAAAATAATTTGTTCACGCTACCCAGGACTCCGCTTCGTTCCGTCCTGGGCTGTCCCGACTACGCGCCTACCGGCGCTCTTTTCTTCGGCTGCCCACCTCAAGATCAACAACAACCCTGGGGCCGCGCCGGCCTTCGGCACGATTAAAGTCGCGCCCTGATACAAACCAAACTCCGCTACGTCAATTCGAACCAGTCGTCATCGAACGGCAGCCAGT
>Ga0335069_10011445_pt1 | contig 12510 bp, 12 predicted proteins | sample Lox_Sample_11_FD_206714 | JGI IMG/M metagenome (GOLD analysis project Ga0335069, IMG submission 206714) | Soil microbial communities from Loxahatchee National Wildlife Refuge, Florida, United States - Lox_Sample_1.1 | ecosystem: Environmental > Terrestrial > Soil > Wetlands | place: USA...
ATGCTGAACGTGGCCCGGGCCAATCTGCATCGCGCGGGGGCCGCGAACTGTCAGGTCCGCCACGCCGACATGTATCGCCTGCCCTGGGCCGAGCCGTCGTTCGACGCCGTCACGGTTCACCGCGTCCTGCACTACGCCGAAGAGCCGGCGCGGGTCATTGCCGAGTCCGCGCGCGTGCTGCGGCCGGGTGGGCGCCTCGTCATCGTCGATTTCTCGCCGCATTCCATCGAACGGCTGCGCAGCGAGCACGCACACCGCCGGCTTGGTTTTGCCGATGCTGAGATCACCCAATGGTGCCGCGCGGCGGGATTGCGGCCCGATCGGCCGCGGCACCTGCCAAGCAGGCAACTGACAGTCGGCATCTGGCAGGCCTTCCGCGCGCCGCTGCGCGAGAGCGTCACGCCCCGCGGACGGAGGCTTGCCGCATGAGACTGGCGCACAAGTTGGCGCTCGCCGATCGACCGGCCGCATCGCTGGTCGCGGCCGCGCCGTCGCCGCCCAAGGTCTCGTTCGAGTTCTTTCCGCCGAAGAGCGAAGCGATGGCCGGCCAGCTGTGGGCGACGATCGCGGCGCTGGCGCCTCTGGCACCCCGCTTCGTCTCCGTCACTTACGGCGCCGGCGGCAGCACGCGCGAGACGACGTTCGCGACGGTGGCGCGCATCCGCGAGCAAACCGGCCTGACGCCGGCCGCGCATCTCACCTGCGTCGGCAGCAGCCGCGCCGACATCCACGAGCTGCTGCAGCGCTACTGGCAGGCCGGCATCCGGCATATCGTCGCCTTGCGCGGCGACCCGCCCGCCGACGGCAACGGTTATCGGCCGCATCCCGACGGCTATGCCTATGCCGCCGACCTTGTCGCGGGCATCCGGTCAGCCGCCGATTTCGAGGTCAGCGTCGCGGCGTTTCCGGAAGTGCATCCGCAGGCGTCCGACGCCGCGGCCGATCTCGACAATCTCAAACGCAAGCTCGACGCCGGCGCGACGCGGGCGATCACGCAGTATTTCTTCGCCGCCGATGTCTATCTGCGCTTTCGTGAGCGCGCCGCGCGAGCCGGCATTGCGGCGCCGATCGTACCGGGCATCCTACCGGTCACCAATTTTGCCCAGGTGATCAAGTTCAGCCGCATGTGCGGGACGGCGATCCCCACCTGGCTCGCCGAACTATTCGAGGGACTCGATGATGATCCGGAAACGCGCAAGCTCGTCGCCGCAATGGTGGCAACCGAACAATGCCGGGCGCTGGCCGCCGAGGGCGTCGATCAGTTCCATTTCTACACGCTGAACCGCGCTGATCTGACGCTCGGCATCTGCCGGCGCCTCGGCCTGAAGCCGGCGGCGATTCCCGGCCTCAAGGGCAGTCTCGCCGCCGAGGCGCCACCGCCCGCCGTCGATCCCGCGATCGGTTGAGCCGCCCGTTCAGCCGGCATCATCGCGGTGCGGGCATTGGACTCGCCCGACCCTAGCTGATACGGTCCGCGCCGCTTTCCGGGGCGATCTGCAGCGATCAATGGCGCAGGCATTAGCGTGCCTCCCGAACGCACGATCGGCCGAAAGCACCAAGCGATGCTGCAAACCACGGCCCCAACCTGACGGTCGAGACCAATGGCGACTCGTACTCCAGTCATCAACGTGATGGCGCGCGCCGCCGAGCGCGCGGCGCGCAGCCTCAAGCGCGACTTCGGCGAGGTCGAGCAGCTGCAGGTATCGCGCAAGGGACCCGGCGACTTCGTCTCGGCCGCCGACCATCGGGCCGAAAGCACCTTGCGGGAGGAACTGCACAAGGCGCGGCCCACCTTCGGCCTGCTGCTGGAGGAGAGCGGCGAGATCAAGGGCAGCGATCCGAGCCACCGCTGGATCGTCGATCCACTCGACGGCACGACCAACTTCCTGCACGGCATACCGCATTTCTCCATCTCCATCGGTCTCGAGCGCGATGGCGACGTCGTCGCCGGAGTCGTCTTCGATCCCATCAAGGACGAGCTGTTTTGGGCGGAAAAAGGCATCGGTGCCTATCTCAACGATCGCCGGCTGCGCGTCTCCTCACGCCGGCGGCTCGACGAGTCATTGCTCGCCACGGGCATTACGGCGCGCCGTGGCGCCGAAGACGGCGATCGTGCCGCCTTCGTCGCGCAGGTCGATGCGGCACTGGCCGCGGTGGCCGGTGTACGCCGGTTCGGAAGTGCCGCCCTTGATCTCGCTTACGTTGCCGCCGGCCGCTATGAAGGTTTCTGGGAAGATCATCTGTCGCCGTGGGACATCGCCGCCGGCATCGTCCTCGTCCGCGAGGCCGGCGGCTATGTCAGCGAGATCGAGGGCGGTGACCGCATGCTCGTCACCGGAAGCACCCTCGCCGCCAACGCCTATATGCATGCGCCGATCGGCGACATGCTGCGGACCGCAGCGAAAGCGGCGACCGGCCACGCGCAAGCCCGCTCGGCCTGACGGCGTTCACCGTCGGACGCATGCGGCAGCAAGGCGGTTGTCGCCTTGCAAGACGCTGGACTATAGTGCGCCACCCAATTCGGCCATGGCCCAAGCGAGCGGACGTCCGTAACACCATGATCGGTCTCAGTCTTTTCCGGCATCGCGGGATTGTGCCGCGAGTCCTGCCGGCGCTGGCGCTTGCCCTCGGCGGGCTGCTGGCGCAGCCGGTGCCAAGTGGCGCGGCGGATCAACCGGCCGATCCCTCGGCCAATCCCAACGTCATCGTCGACGACAGCGTCCTCGATAGCTTGTCCGGAGGAGCCACGAGCGGCGAGGGGCCGCTGCCGGCGCCGGCCCAGCCGCCAATCAGTCGGGTGCTGCAGCCGGGCGAGTCCGCCGTGAGTTCGCAGACCCCGCCGACGGTCGCGCCCGACACCACCGTGGGGGCCGCGCCGACGACGCCGATCGGATCGACGGAGCTGAGTCCCGCCACGGGCGGCGCCCCCGCAAATGGGACCGCCGCGGAAGGCACCCCCGCGGAAGGCAACGCTGCCGCACCGCTGAACGGCGGCGAGAACCAAGCCGCCGCTCCCGCGAGCGCCGCCCCGACGGATGCAAAGGCTTCGGATGCAAAAGGTTCGGAAGCCGAGCAGGTGGCGGCCAAGCCACCGATCGAGGGCATGGTGCGCGTCCCCTACGATGGGGAATCCGCCGCGATCTCCGACGCGGCCAAAACAGAGATCGCGCCGCTGGTCGAGAAGCTGAATGCCGACTACTCGCTGCGCGTGCAGGTTCTCGCCTACGCCAGCGGCGACGAGCAGGCCTCGACCCACGCGCGCGGCGTCTCGCTGGCCCGCGCGCTGGCGATGCGCGGCTATCTGGTGGAGCAGGGCATCGCCGTGAACCGAATGGACCTGCGGGCCCTCGGCAATACGGCGCAAGAGCAGCCGCCTGATCGGGTCGACCTTATTCCCTTCGCGCAATGACCGTTCGCGCGACGAGCCTTGATGCCGGCGCGACCCCGGGAAATCGCATGACACGGCCGAACCGCTATCTCGCGTGGATGGTGGTGTGCCTCGTCGCCGTCGCGATCCTCGCCTTCCTCCTCCAGCAGCAGCTCATTGCCGCCTTTTCGCACAACCCTGCGCTCAATACGGGCATCCTCACGGTCTTCGCCATCGGCATCGTCTACATGTTCTGGCAGGTGGTGCGCCTCAACCGCGAGATCACCTGGATCGAACGCTACCGCGCCGGCCAGCTCGAATCGGCGACCTACAGCGAGCCGCGTTTGCTGGCGCCGATGGCGACGATGCTGAGCGCGCGCAAGGGCAAGCTCAGCCTGTCTGCCCTCTCGCTGCGTTCGCTGCTCGACGGCATCAACGCGCGGCTCGGTGAATCGCACGACATCTCCCGCTACTTCATCGGCCTGATGGTCTTCCTCGGCCTGCTCGGGACATTCTGGGGATTGCTCAAGACGATCGGCGGCGTCGCCGATACCCTGTCGACGATCACGGTGCAGGGCGACGCCAACCAGCTGTTCGAGCAGCTGAAGACCGGCCTGAGGTCGCCGCTGGCCGGCATGGGCACGGCGTTCAGCTCTTCGCTGCTCGGTCTCGCCGGCTCGCTCGTTCTCGGTTTCCTCGAACTGCAGGCGGGTCAGGCGCATAACCGATTCTTCAACGAGCTCGAGGACTGGCTGTCCGGCATGACGCGCCTGTCGGGCGGCGGCCCCACCGGCGACTCCGACCAGTCGGTTCCCGCCTACATCCAGGCACTGCTCGAGCAGACGGCCGACAGCCTCGACAATCTGCAGCGGACCATGGCGCGCGGCGAAGAAGGCCGCGTCCAGGCCAACAACAATCTACAAGCCCTGGCCGAACGGCTCGGCACGCTCACCGATCAGATGCGCACCGAGCAGCAGCTCATGATGACGTTGGCCGAGACGCAGAGCGAGATCCGGCCGATGCTGACGCGACTGACCGAGCTGGCATCGGCCGGCGGCTTCGGGATCGACGAGGCCAGCCGCTACCATCTGCGCAACGTCGATCTGCAGATGAACCGGCTGCTTGAAGAGATGACGACGGGTCGCCAGGTATCGGTCCAGGAGATCCGCAGCGAGATCCGCATGGTCGCCCGCACCATCGCCGCCATCGCCGAGGAAGGCGAGCGCTAGATCATGGCCGCACCGGCCGCCACCCGCGGACGCCGCGGCTATTTCGACCCCTGGCCGGGCTACGTCGACGTCCTCAGCACGCTGCTGATGGTCGTCATCTTCGTGCTGATGGTGTTCGTGATCGCGACGCGGCCCTGGCCCGACTCAATCAACAGGTGGCGGAGCTTGGCGACCTGCTAGCGCTCGAGAAGAAAACCACCGCCGAGCTCCGACTCAACATCACCGACCTGTCCTCGCAGCTGCAGAGCTCGACCGCGACGCGCGACCAGATGCAGCAGCAACTGACGGTCATCCTGGGCGAGCGTAACTCGCTGGCGGCCAGCCTCGCCGACGCCAACGCCCAGGTGGCAAAGGCCGGCGACGAGAAGACGAGCCTGGAATCCCAGATCGCCCTGTTGCTGCAATCGGACAAGGAAAACAAGGACGCCCTTGCGGCCGTGCGCTTGCAGCTCGATCAGGCCAACAAGGTCTCCGAAGAGAACAAGGCCGCGCTGCTGGCCGCACTCGCCGACGCCGACAAGACCAAGAAGACGGCAGCCGACACGGAAGCGGCGTTGCAGGCCGCTCTGGCGACCGCGCGCGCCGACGCCGACAAGGCGACCCAGGCGACCGCCGACCAGAAGGCGGCGCTCGACCAGAAGCTCGCCGAACTGGAAACTGCCTACAAATCCATCGACGCCGACAAGGAGAAGATCCAGGCGCTGCTGGTGGAGATCGCTGCACTCGAGAACCTGCGCGACGATCTGTCCAAGAAGCTGGCTGCCGGCGAGGATGCGGCCAAGCAGGCCGCCGCCGACAATCAGGCCGCCCTCGACGCCGCCCGCGCCGAGGCGGACAAGGCCTACAAGACCACGGCCGACCAGAAGGCGGCGCTGGACCAGAAGCTGGTCGAGCTGGAGAACGCCTACAAGGTGATCGAGGCCGACAAGGCCAAGGTCCAGGCGATGCTGGGCGACATCGCAGCGCTCGAGAGCCTGCGCGACGACCTCGCCAAGCGGCTCATGGCCAGCGAGGACACGGCGAAGAAGAATGCCGACGACGCCAGCCAGGCGAACAACGACCTGATGGAGGAGCGCAAGCTCGCCGACACGTCACGCATGCAGATCGAGCTGCTCAATCGCCAGGTGCTGGCGCTGCGCGATCAGCTGTCGGCGCTCTCGGCTGCCCTCGACGCCTCCGAGGAAAAGGCCAAGGACCAGGGCGTGCAGATCGCCGATCTCGGGAAGCGCCTCAACGAGGCGCTCGCCAACAAGGTGGCCGAGCTCGCCAGCTATCGTTCCGAATTCTTCGGCCGTTTGAAACAAGTGCTCGGCGAGCGGCCGGACATCCAGATCGTCGGCGACCGGTTCGTGTTCCAGTCGGAGGTGTTGTTCGAGCCGGGCGCCGCGGACATCGAGGACACCGGCAAGCAGCAGCTCGCGCAGTTCGCCAAGACGCTCCTCGATATCGCGCAGAAGATTCCGCCGGAGATCGACTGGATCCTGCGCGTCGATGGCCATACCGACCGGCGGCCGATCAACAACACGCAATTCGCCTCCAACTGGGAACTGTCCAGCGCCCGCGCCATCGCGGTGGTCAAGTTCCTCGAGAGCCAGGACGTGCCGCCCAATCGCCTGGTCGCCGCCGGCTTCGCCGAGTTCCGTCCCCTCGACACCGGCGATGACGAGATTGCCTATCGCCGCAACCGCAGGATCGAGCTGAAGCTCGATCAGCGGTAGCCGACACCGCTATTGCGAGGAGGCGATCCCGCGCGCGACGCCGGGATCATCCGGGAACTCTGCCTGATCGAACTGCAGCGCCGCCAGATGGGCGTAGAGCCCGCCATTGCGCGCGAGTTCCGCATGGGTGCCTTGCTCGACGATGCGGCCGTGGTCCATGACGACGATGCGATCGGCCTTGAGGATGGTGGCAAGGCGGTGGGCGATGACGAGGGTGGTGCGGCCGGTCATGAGGCGATCGAGCGCCTGCTGGACCACGCGCTCGCTTTCGGCGTCGAGGGCGCTGGTCGCCTCGTCGAGCAGCAGCACGGCCGGATTGCGCAGGATCGCCCGCGCGATGGCGATGCGCTGACGCTGGCCGCCCGACAGCCGCACGCCGCGCTCGCCGAGATGCGTCGCAAAGCGCTCCGGCAGTCGGTCGAGGAACTCGGTGGCAAAGGCGGCGTCGGCCGCCGCCCGCACGTCGGCATCGGGAGCATCCGGCCGGCCGTATCGAATGTTCTCCCAGGCGTTGGCCGAAAAGATCACCGGCTCCTGGGAGACGAGACCGATGCGGGCGCGCACGGCCGCCGGTGCCGCAGTGCGCAGGTCGACTCCGTCGATCTTTATCGATCCGACCTGCGGATCGTAGAAGCGCAGCAGCAGCTGGAACACGGTCGTCTTGCCGGCGCCGGACGGCCCGACGATCGCCACGCGTTCGCCCGGATTGACCTCCAGGTCGAAGGCGCCGAGCGACGGACGGTCCGGCCGCGATGGATAGTGGAAGGTGACGGCATCGAAGCGCACGGCACCGCGCGGCGGCTCGGGGAGTGGCACGGGTCCCGCCGGCGCTGCGATGGCCGGCTCTGTCTCCAGCAGCTCGGCGAGCCGCTCGATCGCGCCGGCGGCGCGCTGGACATCGCCCATCACCTCCGCCAGAGCCCCCAGGGCGCCGGCGGCAAAGGCGGCGTAGATGATGAAGGCGGCAAGATCGCCGCCGCTGATCCGTCCGGACAGTACGTCGTGACCGCCGAGCCACAGCACCACGGCAATGGCGCCGAACACCAGTAGCATGACGGCGGCCACCAACAGCGCGCGCGCACGCACATAGGACATCGCCGTGGCGACCGCGGCTTCCACACGCTCGATGAAAACGCGGCGGTCGATCGTCTCGTGGGTGAAGGCCTGCACCGTGCGGACCGCCTGCAAGGTCTCGTCGGCGAACGCGCTGACGTCGGCAACGCGGTCCTGCGTCGCCCGCGACCGCCGGCGCACCCGACGGCCGAAGACGACGATCGGCAATACGACCACGGGTACCACGAGAAGCGCGAGGCCCGTCAGCTTCGGGCTCGTCACCAGCATCATCACGACGCCCCCGACGAACAGCAGCAGATTGCGCAGCGCGACTGACGCCGAGGAACCGACGAGCGTCTGCAGCAGGGTCGTATCGGCCATCAGACGCGACAGGACCTCGCCCGTGCGCGTCGTCTCGAAGAAGCCGGCATGCAGTTGGATGACATGATCGAAGATGGCGCGGCGCATGTCGGCGACGACGCGCTCGCCCAGCCATGACACCAGCCACACGCGGGCATAGGTGGCGGCGGCCAGCACGGCGGTGCCGACGATGATGGCGATCAAGGCCTGGTCGAGCAGGTCCCGATTGCCCTTGCCAAAGCCCTGGTCGATGAGGGTGCTGATGCCGCGGCCGAGCGCCAGCACCATGGCCGCGGCAATCGTGGCGGCGACGACGGCGCCGACGATGCGCCAGCGGTAGGGGCGGACAAACGGCAACAGGCGGCGCAGCTGCCGAACATCGCGGCTCTTTGCCCGCTCCGTGGGCGCGGGCTGGCTCGGCTCGGGCTTCGACTGGCTCATCGATCGACGGTGGATGTTCAACCGGCGCGGCGGGCGGATGCTAGCGGCGGACCCCTGTCCCGGCCACCCCTAACTCCCGGATGAACGCAAGGCGGCCGGCCCGAATTCCCGGCCCTCGTCGAGCCTTGCCTGAGGCGGCCAGCTTCGCTATAACCGCGCCTCGTTTTTGGGAGCCCGACTATGAAGAAAGGCATTCACCCGGATTACCACGAGATCAATGTGGTGATGACCGACGGCAGCACCTTCAAGACCCGCTCCACCTGGGGCAAGCCGGGCGACACGCTGCGCCTGGACATCGATCCGAAGTCGCACCCCGCCTGGACGGGCGTCCACCGCCTCCTCGACTCCGGCGGCCAGCTCGCCAAGTTCCAAAAGCGGTTCCAGGGCTTGGGCCTCAAGAACCAGTAAATTTCAACCAGTTAAGGTTCGCGTGCGGGGGCGACCTCCAGGCGGTGGTCGCCCTCTTGATTCCGGGGGTGCCATACCTCATCTAGTGATCGACCGGATGCCACTGACGGGTCCGGTCATCAGAACAGGCGGAGTTGTTCCGCCACCCATGTTGCTCAACGGAGGATATGGCAATGCGTACACTCGATCTCTCTCCCCTTTTCCGTTCCACCATCGGCTTCGACCGGATGACGCGCCTTCTCGACGCGGCGACGCGTCTCGATGACAGCGCCGTCTCCTATCCGCCCTATAACATCGAAGTCCTGGACGAAAACGCCTACCGCATCACCATGGCGGTCGCCGGCTTCGGCGAGGGCGATCTCAACATTACCGCGCAGGAGAATTCGCTGGTCATCTCCGGCAAGGTCGCGAAGTCGGATGAGGACCGCAAGTTCCTCTATCGCGGCATCGCCGGCCGTGCCTTCGAGCGGCGTTTCGAGCTGGCCGACCACATCCGGGTCGCCGGCGCCAGCCTGGTGAATGGGCTGCTGCATGTCGAACTCGTGCGCGAGGTGCCGGAGGCGATGAAGCCGCGGTCGATCAAGATCGACACCAAGGCGACAGCAAAGCCGACGGTCATCGAAGGCCACAAGGCCGCCTAACCGCCGGTCTTCGGCGATTGAACCAGGGCCGGACGGGGCAACCCGCCCGGCCCTTTGCTTTGGTGGTCAGACGATCTCCCGCAGCGCGTCGATCACCGCATCCGGTCGTTCGCTCATCAGCATGTGGCCGGTATCCGGCAGCACCGCGCGACGCGCGGCTTGGATCGCCTCGACCAGCGGCGCCGCCTTCGCCGGCGGCGTCATCCGATCGGCCGCGCCAAGGAGGAACAGCGTCGGGCAGGTGACGCGGCCCGCCGCGGCTCTGGCGCCGTCATAGGTGTTGCAGGCGGCAAGATCGGTTGCAAGGACGCCGTCGGCGGCGCCTCCGATCAGGGTAAGGGCGCCCCCCATCATCCACAGGCCCGGCGCCGGGTGACCGCCAAAATGGCCGATGCGCCCGTGTCCCCAGGCGACGACGAGCTCGGGGGCCAGCCGCTCGTTCGCATCGGCGGCGGCCTGCAGATCGGCATGCACCGGCATCCGCTCGGCAACGCCGAGAAGTGACAGGCTGCGCGCGCGCGTCGGCGCAGTCGCCGCCGTCTCCAATGCGATCAGCGCACCCATGCTATGGCCGACGAGTGCGGCGGCGCCGACGTTCGCAGCATCGAGCAGCCGGATCGTCCATTGCGCCAAGGCAGCGATCGAACGAAGCGGCGAGCCGCCCGAGCGGCCATGCCCGGGCAGATCAACGGCGAGCACCGACCGCCCATGATGGGCGAAGTAGCGCGCCTGCAGCGCCCAGACGGTGTGATCCATGCCGGCGCCATGGAGAAACAACACGCTCGGCGCCCCCGGATCGAACTTCCGCCCGCCGGTCGCGGCAAAGACGCCGGCGCCATCAACGGTGAAACGCATCGCGCCGACCCTAGCCCTTCTGCGTGGCCCGCAGCGCCTGACCGAGGTCGTCGAGGATATCACTTGGATCCTCGATGCCGACGGAAAGGCGGATCAGATCCTCGCTCAGGCCGGCCGCCTTCAGGGCTTCGGCGTCGAGTTGCTGATGCGTCGTGCTCGCGGGATGGATGACCAGCGTCTTGGCATCGCCGACATTGGCCAGATGCGAGGCCAGCTTCAGACTCTCGATGAATCGGCGTCCGGCCGCGCGCCCGTCCTTGACGCCGAAGCTGACAATAGAGCCACAGCCATGGGGCAACAGCCGCTTTGCCCGATCATGGTCGGGATGGTCGGCTAGGCCGGGATAGTTGACCCAGGCGACAGCCGCATTGCCCCGAAGGAACTCGGCCACCTTCTGCGCATTCGCCACATGCCGCGCCATGCGCAACGGCAGCGTCTCGACACCCTGCAGAATTTGAAAGGCGTTCATCGGGCTCATGCAGGCGCCGAAGTCGCGCAGACCCTCGACCCGGGCGCGCATGACAAAGGCCTGCGGACCGAATTCCTCGGCGAAATCGATGCCATGATAGCCGGCGTAAGGCTCGGTCAGAGTGGGGAACTTCCCCGATCGCTCCCAGTCGAAGCGGCCGCTGTCGACCAGAACGCCGCCGATGGCGACGCCGTGTCCGCCCAGCCATTTGGTGGCGGAATGCATGACGAGATCGGTGCCATGCTCGATCGGCCGATTCAGATAGGGCGTGGAGAACGTGGAATCGATGAGCAGCGGCACGCCCGCAGCATGGGCGATATCGGCGACCGCCGGCAGGTCGAGCACTTCGAGATTGGGATTGCCGATGGTCTCGGCAAAGACCAAGCGTGTCTGCGGACGGATCGCGCGCCGAAAGCCGTCGAGATCGCGCGGATGGACGAAGGTCGTGGTGATGCCGAAGCGGGGCAGCGTCAGCTTCAGCAGATTGACGCTGCCGCCATAGATCGACGCCGAGGCGACGATGTGGCCGCCGGCATCCATCAGCGTCGCCACAGCCAAATGCAGCGCCGCCTGCCCGCTCGCCGTGCAGACGGCACCGACGCCGCCCTCGAGCGCCGCGATCCGCTCTTCGAGCACGGCGACGGTCGGATTGGAAATTCGCGAATAGATGTGGCCGGGACGCTCGAGGTTGAAGAGCGCCGCCGCGTGGTCGGTGTCGCGGAAGACATAGGATGTCGTCTGATAGATCGGCACCGCGCGCGCGCCGGTCGTCGGCTCCGGCTGTTGGCCGGCGTGCAGGCTCAGCGTATCGAACTGGAGAAATTTGGGATCGGCCATCGCCCTCACCGCGGCTGAAGCTCGCGCAGTACAAGACGCCAGACCGGAACGACCCGCAAGGTCCGCAAATACAGAAGGCCGCCGGATCAAGCGGCGGCCTTCTGGTCTTTTGTGAGCCTCAACCTGTCAAACTTGCCGGGCTAAACGCTATTTGCATTGCAGAAATGCGTCAAGCGCCGATTTTCCGGCGTGCGTCAGTTTTTCTGTTGCCAATGGCACGGGATTCTGCAAGCCGCGGCAAAAGAAAAACCGCCGACCCGAGGGATCGGCGGCAAGTTAGACAGGGAGGCGTCAACAAGGATCAAGATGACCCTCGAGAAGATCCCCATGGCAGGGATCGTCTATTAACCAGCTTGACGCCGATTGGTTAAGGCATGGTTAACGAAACGCCGCTGCGTCCGCGTTCGGCTTGTCCACGCGATCAATGCGTTAAGTCTGCCGGAACAACGAGGCGGCGCCCGCCAGATGCGACTTCTTTGCCTCGATCTTCGCCTTTACGCGGGCGATCTCGGCCTCGAGCGTAGCGATGTAGTCCGTCAGCTCCTCGATCGACAGCGTGTCGAGATTTCGCGGTGTCGGCGCCTTCTTGCGCGGCTCCAGTTCCTCGATATCCATGCGCTTGCCTCCCGCAGCAACGGGCTTGTGCGTCTGCGCCGATCATACTAGAGCGACGCCGCGCATCGCCAGACCCGGGAGTTCGCCATGCCAGCCCTGCCGACGACCATGAAAGCCGTGGAGATCAGCCGCTTCGGCGGGCCGGAGGTGCTGACGGCTTGCGAACGGCCGGTGCCACGCCCGGCGGCCGGCGAGGTGCTGGTGGCGGTGGAGGCCGCCGGCATCAACCGGCCGGACGTGTTCCAACGCCAGGGCGGCTATGCCCCGCCGCCGGGTGCCTCCGATCTTCCCGGCCTCGAGTTCGCCGGCCGCATCGTGGCACTCGGTGATGGTGTGAGCGACTGGCGCGTCGGCGATGCCGTCTGCGCTCTCGTCGCCGGCGGCGGCTATGCCGCCTATTGCAGCGTCCCGGCACCGCAATGCCTGCCGCTGCCCGCCGGCTACGACATGATCCGCGGCGCGGCGATCCCCGAGACCTTCTTCACGGTCTGGACGAACGTGTTCGATCGCGGCCGGC
>Ga0335069_10011446_pt1 | contig 12509 bp, 11 predicted proteins | sample Lox_Sample_11_FD_206714 | JGI IMG/M metagenome (GOLD analysis project Ga0335069, IMG submission 206714) | Soil microbial communities from Loxahatchee National Wildlife Refuge, Florida, United States - Lox_Sample_1.1 | ecosystem: Environmental > Terrestrial > Soil > Wetlands | place: USA...
CGAACGGTCCTGCACGATCCCGTCGAATTGACCCGCCATTGCCGTCTTGATGGGGATCACGAAGCGGTTATTGCGTACCGTGACGTACCGATCGGAAATCAGCTCGGCAAGACCTGGCCGTGCGAGCAACTCGTCCAGGCGGCGCGTCAGCTTGTCGCGCAACTGTCGGAGTGTACGCCGCACCTCGGCCAGCTCGTCGCTGGCATCATCGGTCACACCACCCTCTTCATCGAGGGCGCGCACCAAGCTCGCCTGCAGCGTCGGCAGCGGCTCCAACCCGTCGGCCAGTGCGGCGAGCAGCCCAAAGCCCGTGGTATGCTTCTTCAGGAACGTACGAGTGGCGTGGGCGATGGCGAGCGCAGTCCGAATGTCGACCAGACTCGGTCCATCCAGCACTGCGCCCTCGTGCACCGCACTGCGGAGGGCACCGCGCAGATCGGCGAATTCACGCAGTGGCAACTCCCCGTGTTCTTCGATGAGCCGACAGCACTGCCAGGCGACGTCAAGCTGGTGCTGGACTTCACGGCGGTCGGCGCTCGGCCGCAGCGCGCGGCAGGCCTCCTGGCCCGGTGGCGAACAGGCAAAGTCCGCGAGGCGACTGCAGACGTGGTCGAATTCGAGAGCGGTGAGGTCGCGTGGGCGCATGGCTGAGTCCTGAGTACTGAGGATGTAGCCTCCAGAGTTGCGGACTCAGCTCTCAGTACCCAGCACAGCTCACTTTCTGCGAGCTTTCAGTCGTGCCGCAGCGGCCGCGAACTGCGTCACCTTTGCGCCATTCTGCCGCGCCGACGGCGGTTCGTCCGTCAGTTGTTCGTGCGGCGCCGCGTTGCGGGCGGTCACCGGACGGCCGGGATGGCGCAAGATGAGCCGCGCCTCCTGGACGGAAATCGGACGGCCGAACAGGCAAAAGATGCGATCGCCTTCCTGTTGCGTATTCGCCCAGGCGGCGAACTCTTCGGCGGACGGCTCGTGACCGACAGCGACCGCGCAGCGGCGCACGACGAAGCCCAACATCATCTTGGGGAGCGCTGAGAATCCGGAAGGCATAGCGGGGGGCTTCATGCCGTAAAATCCAGCACCCCGTCAAGCCGCGCCGGGGGACGAGCGCGTACCGGTTGACGCGCGCTCGGTAATGATTCGATCGAGCTCTTCGCGCAGGCGCGGTAACACCGTCTGGTAACTGAAAGCACCAACTTTGACGCCCTTGCGCTTTAGGTTCACCGTTGACGGCCCACACCAGAGCCCGAGGTCGGCGTCGTCGGTCTCGCCAGGGCCGTTCACACGACAGCCCATGACAGCAATCGTGACGCGGTACTGCTGTGCGTATCGTGTCAGCTCGCGAACCTGCGCCGCAAGCTCAACGAAGCTTTCGTTCTCGACACGCGAGCAGCTCGGGCACGCGATGATGTTCAATCCCTGACCGAAGTCTGGCACAGATATGAAGCGACCTTGCGCCACATCCTGGATGATTCGGTGGCCGACTTGTACCTCCTCGTGCTTGCGATCGTTCGGCAGGGTGAGTGAAACTCGCAGTGTGTCGCCGATCCTATCGGCGAGCAGCTTCTCGAAGGCGAGTCGTGTCTTGATGATCCCCTCCGGTGGCATCCCCGCTTCGGTGACGCCGAGATGCAACGGTACGTCCGGGCGGGCCTGCGAGAAGCGCCGATTCGCCTCAACAACCTTGTCGGGATCCGAGTCCTTCAATGAGACGACGAAACGCTCGAAGCCCATCTCGTCCATCAGCGCGCAGTGATACAGGGCCGACTGTACCAGGGCTTCGAGCTGGTCACCCGGATAGCGGTCGAGGAATTCCGGTGCCACCGAGCCACAGTTGACGCCGATGCGAACGGCGCAATCGCTGTCGCGCGCCACATCGACCAGCCACGCGACCTTGTCACGCGTTGACTTGTTGCGCTCAACGTGGTGCAGGTGGCCCGGGTTGTAGCGGATCTTGTCGACGTGTGGCCCAACCTTTGCCGCCAGTCGGTAGTTCTCCTGGAGGTCGACCGCCAGCACCGCCTCGGTCTGACGGCGGATTTCCCTCAGCGCTTCGACTTCCTTGTCGTTGTCGACGGCGATGCGTACGACCCCAGCCCCTGCACGGGTGAGCTGCTCGGTTTGCGCCACGGTGGCATCTATGTCGCGCGTCTTGGTGGCGCACATGCTCTGCACCGCCACCGGGGCACCTGCGCCGATATGCAGGTTGCCGATGCGGACGTCGCGCGTGGGCCGTCGCGTCTTCACCGCACCGTCAGGCATGGGAGGCAGGCTAGCGGAGCGTCTGAAATGACTCAAGATAAACCGACGCGCCGCCCGTGTCCGACGTCCCGGCGGCGCGCGGTGCTGTCCAGCAGGGATTTACTCATCACGTGTCACGAACCACGATCTCCAGATCGTTATCAGCCGGCGGCCGGTCACTGAAGGCGTTGACGTACGCCGCCAGCCCAGCGTCACCAAGCTCTTCCGCGGTATACGCGAACTGCTCATCGCCGTCCGCAACCGACGGCCACCAGTCGCGCAGCTTCCGCGCCGTTACCTCGGCACGCGGCCGCGGGTAGTGGAACGGCGCCGCCATCAGGAGGTCGCTGATCACGTTGACGAATGCGTCGGCGGTGAAGTCCCGCGAGAACCTTTGTAGGTCCGGCTGCGAATTGATTGACGTGAGGCGGCGACTACGAATGTCCAGCACTCCATCGCGTAGCGTCATGATCCGATATGCATGTGGGTATCCGGCCAGTGACGCGGTGACAATATTGTGCACCCCGTCTTCTTCCTTCACGTCTTGAATGTGTAGATGCCCTGTCAGTGTGATGCGCACGCCGTGCTTGCGAAGGATGGATTTCATGGCGTGGGCGTTCTCAACGTGGAACCACGAGAACGTCGGGTTGACGCTCTCGCCAGGAACGTGCTCGACGATGCTGTGGTGTAACATGACAATCGTCTCACGGCCGCTGTCTCGTTGCTGCGCCAAGTCGGCATCGAGCCAGGCGAGCACCGCGGGGGAAATGTAGCCGCGATCCTCATCGGGCTTAGCCGAACAGATGCCGATGAGATGAACGTCGGGCATGGGATCGCAGCTGTACGCGGTCCGCTGGGTGTCTTTGAACCCAAAGTCGCCGTAGAGCCGGGGAATCTCCGTTGTACGCACCGGGGTGATGTTGGGGTCCAGATATTCTGGCGGACGCAAGCCAGCCGGACGCGGTTGGTCGTGGTTACCGGAAACGCAGAACACTGGCTTGCGGAAGTGCGTGAACAGCTCGCGCGCCCTGAAGTGGTTGTAGGGTTCCGAATCGCGCGTCAGATCGCCGGCGACGAGCACGAAATCGACCTCCGGTAGTGCATTGATCTCGTCAATCGCCGCTTCGAGCAGCTCGACGCTGCGATCGTACATCGTCGGTTCCAACGGGATGGGCGGTGCGTACCACCCCGTGTCAGGGTTGGGCACGCTGACGTGCGGGTCGGAGATGAGGGCGAATGTTGACACGCGTGTCCATCCTGGCGGTGCTGGCGTTGGGAGTCAACGACCGCCTGCCGTTCAATAGCCGTTCAATACAAGAACGCCCCGCCGGATGCACCGGCAGGGCGTTCTCACGGTCAAACTGAGATCAGTTAGATCTTGCTGACGTTACTGGCTTGTGGTCCCTTGCGACCTGGGGTGACATCGAACTCCACCTTCTGGCCTTCTTCGAGACTCTTGAAGCCGTCACCGGCGATCGAAGAGTAGTGGACGAAGACATCTTCGCCGTTCTCTTGCCGGATGAAGCCGTACCCTTTTTCCGGGTTAAACCACTTAACGGTCCCTTGCGCCATGCGCGTTCCCTCCTTTGCTCTAGACTCGTCAACCGGGGGCGCCGCATGTCTAGGGACGCGTGCTGCGTTGCCTAACAAATTGCCCACGAACTCTTCGTGGCCTAACAAGACGTTTGCCGAACCTGCCGGTATAACTGGAGGGGTTCTATAGCGAACCCTAATTGGCGCTGCAAGCGCAACCTAATGGCGACCCCCGCCGGACTGTGGGGAGGGGTACGACCCGTGTCCCGGGGCGCAGCTGCGCAGTTCCAGGTCGACATCAGTAATTCATGAGTGCCAGGTCGCGTTGACTCGGCGGAGTGTGGGCGGCTATCATCCGCCAGTGTGCGGTGCTGTGGAGGCTGAGGCCATGTGTGGGCTCCCCAATGCTTTCCTGAGGGGGATATTCTCCCCGTGAACAAATTGAGGTCGATTGGTGTCCGGCGGCAACGGTAGCGGCTTGCTCCGCGTCATCCCACTCGGCGGGCTCGGTGAGATCGGCCTCAATTGCCTGCTACTCGAATACGGCGAGGCTGCGATTGCCATCGATTGTGGCCTGATGTTTCCGGAGCTGCACATGCTGGGGATCGATCTGGTCATTCCGGATCTGAGCTACCTGCAGCGGCTCGGTGACCGCTTCCTGGGGTTCGTCGTTACCCATGGTCACGAAGATCACGTTGGCGCCTTGTCCTACGTGCTGCGCGATCTGCCCGTACCCGTCTACGCCCCTCCCATGGCCGCAGGGCTACTCACCGAAAAGTTGCGCGAGCATAGCCTGCTCGATGACACGCAACTCAAGGTGTTCCGGCCACGCCAGCCGTGGCAGATGGGGCCGTTCGCGATCGAAGCCGTACACATGACGCATTCGATCGTCGATGCGGTGGCGCTGGCGATCCGCACGCCGGCGGGCACCGTCATTCATAGCGGTGACTTCAAACTGGATCAGACGCCGATCGATGGCGCAGCGTCCGACCTCCAGCGCCTGGCAGAGTATGCGGCCGACGGCGTCTTATTGCTGTTGTCCGACTCCACCAACTCCGAACGCGAGGGGTATACACCGTCGGAACGTACGGTGCGCGGCGACCTCGACCGCATCTTCCGCGAAGCGCCGGGCAAGATTTTCTTTTCGACGTTCTCGTCACACGTGCACCGGCTCACCCAGGTCTTGGACCTCGCACAGCGTCACGGGCGCCGTGTAATCACCGTCGGCCGCAGCATGCAGAACAGCATCAAGATCGCCTCGCAGCTGGGTTACCTCGAGTATCCGCTCTCGCTGTTCGCGGACATGAGCGAGCTCCGCCAGCTCGACCCGCAACAGGTGCTAATGTTGATAACCGGTAGCCAAGGTGAACCGCTGTCGGCGCTCATCCGGATCGCCGTCGGTGACCATGGCCAGGTGCGTATGGACCCGGACGATGCCGTGGTCCTATCGTCCCGCATCATCCCCGGCAACGAGAAGTCCATCAGCAACATGATCAACCACATCTACCGCCGCGGCGCGCGTGTGCATCACGCCGCCAACGCCCAGGTGCACGTCTCCGGTCACGCTAGCCAGGAGGAACTGAGGTTGCTGCTCCGCCTCGTGCGGCCGCGCTATTTCGTTCCCGTCCACGGCGAGTATCGGCATCTCGTGCGCCACCGCGCCTTGGCGCACTCCGTCGGCATGACGGCTGAGTCCACTTTTCTCCTCGAGGACGGACATGTCTTGGAGATCGATGCGAGCGGCGCACGTATGGCGGCGCCTGTGCACGCCGGGCGCGTCTTCGTCGATGGCAAGGGCATCGGCGACGTGGAGGATGTGGTACTGCGCGATCGGCGTCACCTGTCGTCCGACGGGCTGGTGTTGGCGATCCTCGCCATCGACCAGCACAGCGGCGAGATCATCGCCGGCCCGGACCTGCTGTCGCGCGGGTTCATCATCGAGGAAAACGGTCAGGAGTACCTCGACCGTGCAAAGGGCGTTGTCCTGGAGACCTTGCGCAATATCACCGCTGAGTCGCGCACGGATTCGATGGAGGTCAAAGAAGAGGTCCGCAAGTCGCTCAAGCGCTTCTTTGCACGCACGCTGGAGCGGCGGCCGGTGATCGTGCCGTTTATCATGGAGATGTAGGCTGGCAGCGAATGGAGACAGGAAGTGGCGCGTAGTCGAGTCGTAGCCAAACCAGAAGCCAAGCAGCCGGCAGAGCGCGAAACCTCCCAGCTGCTCAACGAGGTGGCCGGTCTGGTCACCCTGGCAGCCGCTCTGTTCGCGTTGGTGAGTTTTCTCTCCTTTCAACCGGGCGAGGTGGGCGCCAATCTCGGCGGTCCCGTGGGGCACGGGTTGTCCAGCCTGCTGATGCAAGCCTTCGGGTTGGCGGTGTTCCTAGTGCCGATCCTGCTCGCGCTGCTTGGGATACAGCTCTTTCGTTCGCGGCTCGATGATATCTCCACGGCGCGCGGGATGGCATCCATCACACTGCTGCTGAGTCTCGCCGTCTTGATCGGCCTGCTCCGGCAACACAGCGAGGTGGCGTACGCCGGAGGGTGGTTCGGTGGCTTTGTCAGCACGCTGCTCCGCGACACCTGTGGAACCCTCGGCGCGTCGGTGGTCACCGCTGTTTTCGTGCTACTGGCGGTGATGTTCACCACCGGATCGTCTTTGCGGACCGGCGCGAGCGCGGTCAGCGCAGGTTCGCGGCAACGCCTCGAAAAGTGGCGGGCGCAGCGCGCTGCACAGACGGTGGTGGAGCGCGTGCCCGTCAACAAGAAGCGGGAAGCCGTCTCAAGCGGACCCGGCCCGGTCATCGTCCTTGGCGAGGATGTTGCGCTCGGTGAGGAGAAGAAGCCGCGCCGGCAGATTACGCAGCAGGTGCTGCCCTTCGCTGGCGGCGCCGGCTACCAGACGCCATCGTTGGAATTGCTGGATACGCCGCGCCACGCGGTGACGCGCGTCGACGAAGAGGCGCTCCGCAAGAGCTCCGAGATCCTCGAGTCGAAGCTGGCGAACTTCGGCATCGAGGGAAAGGTGGTCGCTGTGCGTCCAGGCCCGGTGATCACGACGTTTGAGATCGAGCCGGCCCCGGGGGTGAAGGTCAACCGCATCGTCACCCTGCAAGACGACCTTGCGATGGCGCTACGCGCCATCGGCGTCCGTATCCTGGCACCGGTGCCCGGGAAGGCGGTGGTCGGCATCGAAGTCGCGAACGCCAAGCGCGAACAGATCTTCCTCAAAGAAATTCTGGAAAGCGAGCCGTTTGCGGAGGCGCAATCGACACTGACGCTCGCGTTGGGCAAGGACAGCGCCGGCTATCCGGTGGTCGCCGATCTGGCGCGCATGCCGCATCTGCTGCTGGCAGGCGCAACCGGCACCGGCAAATCCGTCTCGCTCAATGCGATGATCATGAGCATCCTTTTCAAGTCGTCACCGCGCGACGTGCGCTTCGTCATGATCGACCTGAAGATGCTCGAGCTCTCGTTGTATGAGGAGATGCCGCATCTCTTGGTGCCGGTGGTGACTGATCCGAAGAAGGCCGTTGTGGTGTTGAAGAACCTGGTCGAGCAGATGGACCAGCGCTATCGACTGCTCAAGGAGAAGGGCGTACGCAACATCGACAGCTACAACCGGCTGATGGACCATGATGAGGACGAACGACGTGCCGGTGTCATCGAGTTGACTCACGTGATCGAAGACGACGAGGTCGTCGAGACTCCTGCCGACGGCTTGCGGCACGAGCGTCTACCGAAGGTCGTGGTCATCATCGATGAGCTGGCGGACTTGATGATGACAGTTGGTCGTGACGTCGAAGAGCCGATTACGCGCTTGGCGCAGAAGGCGCGCGCTTGCGGCATGCACTTGATTCTGGCGACGCAGCGCCCGTCCGTCGACGTCATCACCGGCCTCATCAAAGCCAACTTCCCAGCGCGCATCTCGTGCCAAGTGACCGCCCGTGTGGACTCGCGCACCATCCTCGACTGCATCGGTGCCGAGCGCCTGTTGGGGCACGGTGACATGCTCTACCTGCCACCGGGAACGGCGAAGGTCCAGCGTCTGCACGGCGCCTTCGTCTCGGAAGCGGAGATCCGCAAGGTGACCGACTTCGCCAAGCAACAGGGACGGCCGAACTATGCCCTCGACTTGCTCGAAGATGACTCCGAAGACGAAGACGGCGCGATGGTGGACGACGGTTACGACGACGTCATGTACGACCAAGCGGTCCGCCTGGTGACCGAGAGCCGTCAGGCATCGATCTCCTGGGTGCAGCGGCGACTGCGCGTTGGTTACAATCGCGCCGCACGCATGATCGAACGCATGGAACGCGAAGGCGTGGTGAGCACCAGCGAGAATGGTCGCCCGCGCGAAGTGCTGGCCCAGCGCATTGAGGAATGATGGCCCGGCCGGCGGCACTCCTAGGGATCTGTGCGCTACTGGTCGCCAGCGTGGCGCGCGCCAGTCTGGCGGCCGAGGATCTCGAGGCGATGGTGCGCAAAGTGCAGGAACGCTACGACACGACGCACGACTTTACCGCCGACGTCACGCAAGAGATGACCATCGCCAGCCTCGGCAAGACGACCACCGCGCACGGCACCGTGGCTTTCAAGCGCCCGGGCAAGATGCGCTGGGACTTGAGCCAGGGGGATCAGCAGGTGATCGTCGCTGACGGCGAAACTTTGTGGCTGTATCAGCCCAGCGAGAAGCAAGTGCTCAAAGCGCCCTTCGATGCCGCCTTCCGCGCGACGACGCCGATCTCCTTTCTGACCGGTGTCGGCAAGATCGCGCAGGACTTCGAGGTGAGTGTCGACCCGGAAGACGACAAGGGGAGTGCGGAGATGCACCTCCTACTGGTGCCGCGCCGTGACAGCTCCGGCGTTGGCACGTTGCGACTCACGGTCGCGCGTGACAGCGGCGAGATCCGTGGTGCGGAAATTCACGACCCCCTCGGCAATGTCAGTCGCCTGCGCTTCGAACACATGCAGCGCAACGTCGGCCTCAAAGACGATCAGTTTGCATTTCAAGTTCCCCCCGGCGTCGACATCATCAGCGCGCCGATCGGACAGTGAGGGAGTCGCATGCCTTCATTCGACGTCGTCTCGAAGGTAGACCCACAAGAGGTCGACAACGCCATCAACCAGACGCGCAAAGAAATCGGCCAGCGCTACGACTTCAAGGGTACGAAGACGAGCATCGAGGTCGAGAAGGAAAGCATTCACGTCGTTTCCGATGACGATTTCAAAGTGAAGGCCGTGGTCGATGTGCTGCAATCGAAGTTCGTACGCCGCGGCATCTCACTCAAGGCGCTCGTCTACGGCAAGATCGAACCGGCCGCCGGTGCATTGGCCAAGCAAACGATCACCGTGCAGCAGGGCATTGATGCCGATCACGCCAAGCAGATCGTCAAGCTCGTCAAGGACAGCAAGCTGAAGGTGCAGACCCAGATCCAAGGCGATCAGCTGCGCATCAGCGGCAAGAAGCGGGACGATCTGCAAGCCGCAATCCAACTGCTGAAGGCGCAGGACATCGACCTACCCCTGCAATTCAGCAATTTCCGCGAGTAGCGACACCCCGTGTGGGACGGCGCGCGCTACGCTACTGCCGAATGGGACTCTGTGTCCGCCTGCAGGTCGGTAAAAATGGTCCAGCGGTTGCGATACGCGGCGTAGCGACCGCGGTATGCCTTCCCGGCGCCGTGCAGGCTGAACGTCGGACCGGTGATTGCGGCGGCCGGGATGATGAAGGTCTCATCCGCGGTACGACGATGCTTGGCAACGCAGACGAAGACGTCGCAATACCTACGTTCCCAGCGCCCGTGACGATGGAAGTTGAAATTCCAGCTGAGGTAGTCGTAGGCGTAGCGCCGTCCGTTCACCTTCACCGTGTGCGCGTAGCGGCCCGGGAATGCCACGCGCAGAGCGACGCGGAGTTCTCTGTTGATCAGTAGATCGAACTTCCCATTGCGTGGAGCTTCCTCCACGAAGAAGCCCATTCGACGCAGGCGACCGGCGACCGCGGTGCGCGCTGTTTGATGCTTGACCTGACGATTCATACACACCAGCCCCTGCAGAGTAACCGTCAAGCTGTCCTGACTGTCACATCCCGCCCCAAGATTTTCAGCACCCCACAACTGGGATCAGCGGCTATGAATAGACTATATCGCCGGTCACCCCGTATCGCAACGGAAAACTTGTAGTGAGATTTTGGAGAGGTTGCGCGGAACGCTGATGCAGCGATTTACCGTGTAGCGGGCAGCTGCGCCGCAACGAAGATGGTGGCGCTCTCCGAATCGTATGGCCCGCGCCACGCGTCGCGATGGCAGGGCGGCACCTTGCCGTCGGCGTAGAAGCGAGTACCGGGAGCGACGAGTGCCTCGTAGCGTGGCCGACGCGGGCCGTGTACCGATTCGGTCTCACTGCCGGCATCCGTCGTCCACTCGCCATCGACGCTCCAGCGGCGCGTGTCGCTGCTGTAGAGCCAGTCGCGTGCGTCATACGTCACTTGGCGTTGCATTCCTTCGGGCGTGCTGACAGTGCGCTGCTGCACACGCACCTCGCGGACACGATACGACCAGCAAACGGTCTCATCCACTTCGGGCTGCTGCGAATCATCACCGGGTAGCAGAGCGGCGATGTTCCACGCGAACTCTTGGCCTATCTTGTTGCGCTCCTTCGCACTCAGCGGTAGCGCCTCGAGTTGGTGACGGACTGCCGGAGCTTGCGTGGGATCGGTATCGAGCGCCAGTTTCAGCGATTGGATCGCCAGTTGGTACCTGCCAGTCTTGGCTGCCAGCTTGGCAAGTCGCAGATAGCGTCGCGCATCCGCCTCGGGCGAATGTTCCTCGTGCGGTCCATAGACGAAGGCGTTCTCGATTATCCATTGCTGCTCGGAAAGCGCCGTCAGGTAGTCTCCGCGTGCCTCGGCTTCCGCAAGTTTCGTCTGATGACGCTCCCACGTCGATGTGCACCCGGCGAGTGCCACGACCACCAACACCACAAACCAGCGCATGGGCCGACTATAGCGCATCGGCTGAGACAAGTCGCGGTACGTGCCCCGTGGTACAGGCACCGTTGACAGCGCCTGAACCGACGGTGTACGCACAGCGCGTCATCAACTCACCAGGAGGTGCAGCATGTGGGCGACTCGGCTGGGGATCGCTGCCGCCGTGGGGTTTGTCGCGGGACCGCTGTTGGCGCACGTGGGCGTCCTACCGGCACTCGGGGGCTTCGGATTGTTCGTTCTCGGCGGACTCCTGGGGATCATCGCCGCCGTGCTCGGCATTGTGCATCTGGCGCGCGGCGGCGGCGCCGGCGCCGGGCTTGCCGTTGGCGCAGTTCTGACCATCACCTTCCTGATCGTCGCGGCCGGCGGACGCAAGGTGCCGCGGATCAACGACATCACGACCGACACGACGAACCCGCCGCAGTTCGTCGCCGCAGGGTCCATACCCGCGAATCAAGGCCGCGACATGAACTACCCCGGCCAATCCTTTGCGGAGCAGCAACGCGCCGGCTATCCAGATCTGGCGCCGCTCCAAGCGGCGGCACCACCTGACGAGGAATTCAAGCACGTCGAGGCCGCGGCGCGCCAGATGCCGACGTGGGAGATCACCCGCAGTGATTCGGCGGCGCATACGCTCGAAGGTGTCGACACGACCAAGCTGTTCCATTTCCAGGACGACTTCGTCATCGAGGTACGGCCGCAGGGCAGCGGGAGCATCGTCCAGATGCGCTCGAAGTCGCGCGACGGCAAGGGCGACATCGGTGCCAACGCCGCCCGCATCAAGGCGTTCTTCGCGAAGCTGACGTAACCCTATGGCACCTGTGCGGACAATGTCTGCTCACGCCCCTGGTGCGCTCCGCCATGTCACGCACAAGGGCGAGCCTCTTGTAAAGGGGAAGCGTGTAACCGGATTTACGAACGAGGAGGAACAAGAGGTTGAGCTCACCAAGGTTGTGCCCTTCCCGTCGAAGATGAACCGAAGCGCCTCGGGGCCATCTTCGAGAAGGTCCCCAACTGGCAACCTTTCTCAATCGTGGATGGCCACCTTGTCACCGGACAGAATCCCGCTTCATCGACGTCCGCGGCCGAAGCTCTGCTGAAGCTGCTTGGCGTAGAGCAGGCAGCTTAGGCTTTCCTTCAATCAATACATAAGTCCTAATGAGACGATCGCGCGGCGAGAATGCGGCGGTGCTTCCCGAAACCTTCGCCCAAATTCCAGAACTCTCGTGACTTCGGGATTCGCGCGCACGATGTCTCTTCGACTTACGCCATGCCGATTGGCACGAATGCGGCTTGTTATTGAACCACACAGAATTCGGAGGTCGTGATGCCAACGATTACAACTAAGGACGGCACCGAGATCTACTACAAGGACTGGGGCGCCGGTCAGCCCGTCGTCTTCAGCCATGGTTGGCCGCTGAGCGCCGACGCCTGGGAAGACCAGATGCTGTTTCTCGCCGCGCGCGGCTATCGCTGCATCGCGCACGATGGTCGCGGTCACGGTCGATCCAGTCAGCCGTGGGACGGCAACGAGATGAACACATACGCCGACGACCTCGCGGCGCTGACGGCAACGCTCGACTTGAAGAACGCGATTCACGTCGGGCACTCCACCGGCGGCGGTGAAGTTGCTCGCTACATCGGCCGTCATGGCAGTACGTGCGTCGCCAAGGCGGTGCTGATCGGCGCGGTGCCCCCGCTGATGCTGAAGACCGCCGCGAACCCGGGCGGCTTGCCGATGGAAGTCTTC
>Ga0335069_10011448_pt1 | contig 12507 bp, 12 predicted proteins | sample Lox_Sample_11_FD_206714 | JGI IMG/M metagenome (GOLD analysis project Ga0335069, IMG submission 206714) | Soil microbial communities from Loxahatchee National Wildlife Refuge, Florida, United States - Lox_Sample_1.1 | ecosystem: Environmental > Terrestrial > Soil > Wetlands | place: USA...
TGAAGCTGCAGGAGCCCAGCGGGTCGGCGTCCAAGACGAGATGAAGGCACCGGATCGAGCGGCTCCTCGAGGGTCTTTCGATCACGACCGGCCGGCGATCAGATCTAGGATCTAGACCACCTGGCCAGACGGACCGGTCCAACATGCCCCGGGCCTCCTTCCACCACCTCCCTGCCGAGCGCCGGGCCACCATCCTGGTGGCGGCGTCGCGCGAGTTCGGGGAGCATGGCTACAAGGGCGCGTCCCTCAACAGGATCTTGGCCGAGGCGAGCGCTTCCAAGAGAGTTGCCTACTACTAATCCGAGGACAAGACCGACCTGTTCGTGGAAGCCACGCGAGCGGCGGTTGCCCTGCCTCTCGGCGTCCTGCCCGATCCGTCGAAGATCCCGGGCGAGGCGTTCTGGCCCACGATCGACGGGCTGTACCGGCATGGCGATGGCGCGGGCCGTCTATCCTCCGGGGACCCGTGTGAAGCACGACCCTGCAACGGGGCGGAGCGGCGCCAGGCGCGAATTTCGAGGGCCCTCCCTCCTGGGGCGCTGGATGAGTGTGTCGGTGTGTCGGTGAGGGAATCGCTGGCAGCGCACCTGCGGCGCTCTGATGATCGAGGAACCGGATTTCGCGGGCAACTGCGCGCATGGCACCGGCGGGGTCAAGCTCCGGAGCTTGACTCGGGGTGGCCCACCGACAACTCAGGGTTCTTGCGACTCTCCCCATCCCTCACGATCGCATCGGCGAGCGCGAGCGCGTGGCGCTGTGCCATCTGCGGCATCGGATGGAAGGAGGCGGTCGCCGCTCGAGAGAAGCGGGGACTCCGCGCTCTCAACAGGAACCGGGACCGCAGGACGTGCTCACCGGAGTGCAGCGCCGAGTGGCAGGCGATGATCTATTGGTGTCCGCCATCCCCTCCTCCATCGCCCACGGAAGCATCGGGGGCAACGTGCGACGCCTGGCCGACTGAAGCGCTGTGGTTCGCGAGGCGCTACGGGTGGTTGCAACGCAGGAAGTCGGGGGGACGCCCGAAGTTCACGGAGGGCCACTCCGCGCACGTCGGCCCGTTCCGCCTCGCGAGTTGGGTGTCGTGCGGGGCCAGACCCGCGCGGCGGACGCCGCCATCATCTCGCGGGCGCACAATGCGTGCGATCCGGGGCCTGAGGGCGGAGCACATGCTTCTGTCCGGCTGTGCTGGCCCTGACCCCTGGCTCGTCACGGAGGGCCATCATGAAGAAAGGACTGATCGCGCTTCTCGCAGGCTTGAGCCTTTCGCCCCGCCCCGCATCGCCAGCTGAGACCGGACCGGCCGCGAATCGCCCCATCGTCATCGGCATGCAGATTCCGATGCACAACCCATACTGGGAGTCCTCTTGCGACGGGGCCATCGAGAGGGCCAAGGCTCTCGGTGTGGCTCTCAAGATCGTCTCCGCCGAGTGGTACGCCACCCGGGAGGCAAAGAACATCGACGACTTCGTTTCGCAAGGGGTGCAGGGAATTCTCCTATGGCCGATGCCTTCGGGTTCGGTGGTCCCGCGTATCGAGGCGGCCGTGAAGGCGGGGATTCCGGTGGCGCTGGTCGGTGCGCCCGTCAGCACGGACAAGACGCTGGTGCTGGTCGCAGAGGACTCGGCCGAGGCAGGCCGCATGGCCGCGCAGTTCATCATCGAGAAGCTCGGTAACAAGGGCTCGATCCTTCGGCTCGAAGGGCCGCCCGGCTACCGCGCCCAAATGAAGGCGGCGTTCGAAGAGAGGTTGGGGAGCTCGAACGTCACGATCGCTGCCACATCCGCCGCGGCTACCGGCGAACAGATGATGCGTTCGTACACGAAGACCCTCGCGGCGAGCCTGATCCAAAGCCACCCGCAGTTCGACGGTATCTTCGCCTACAACGACGATATGATCCTGGGCGCATTAGACGCCATGGAGATGCTTCACATCGATCCCACGACCAAGCTGACAGTGGGCGTTGACCAAAGCCCGTCCTCTCTCCGACGCCTGAAGGACGGCACGCTTGGTGCAACCATCAACACGCTACCCAGCACGCAAGCAGCTCAGGCGCTTCAGTACCTCTTCGGCTACATCAAGGATCAGACGACACCTCCCCAGAAGGTCATCTTGATCAGGCCTCAGCTCTTGACCAAGGCGTCGTCGCCTCTCTAGGGGGTCTGCGGCGCGGTTTGTGACGAAGGGTCGCTCCGGCGACGGGGCGGCAGGCGGAGCGCCAGCGTCTCGGGCTGGAGCCGCTCCCCACGGAGAAGAAGGCGATCACCATTGGGGAGCTGATGGACTGGTGTGGGAGCGGCACGGTCTCACCCTACGCAGTCCCACGACCCGCTTCTTCTTAGAGAAGAACCTCCGCCCCCGTCTTGGCCACCTCCCGCTGCCGCGGATATCCGCGGACCTCTTCGGCAGGCTCCTCTCTGATCTCCAGTACGACGCCGGGGCGACTGGATTTGAACCAGCGACCACTTGCACCCCAACCGGAGCCGGGGGCCTAGCACCCCGGCTCACCGGGGCTGACGGCGCGTTACCCCGCGGAACTGCTGGAGCCGAGGACTGCGCTCCTTCGCACAGGGACGCCTCCGAGCCCGCGATTCGCATCGCGAGCACTGCGCCAGCACTGCGGCCGATTCCACTCCCAGTGCTGACCACAGCGACCTTCCTGGAGGCTGGTGCGGCTGTCTCGCGGCTTTGGCCGGCAAGGGAGCAGCAGGTCCTCCTGGCGCGCGCTGCGCTGCAGGGGGCACTGGTCCAGGGCGCCTCATGAGACACCCTGTGTCAAGCCCTGGCTCGGCCGGCTGCTGCTTGGGGGAATGTGGCAGCAGTTGGTGGAGGGCGGGGTCATAGGGGCGGCGGTCCTGCCAGCAGCGCCAGAGGACGCGAATCCATGCGCGGGCCAGGATGCGTGTGGCATGGAGGTGGTCGCAGCCTCGAGCGCGGGCGCGCTGGCGCACAGCGGCGGCCCAGGCCGAGGTGTGGCGCGAGTTGTCGGCAAAGCAGGTAATGGCCAGGCGCAGCCGCTTGTTACAGGCCGAGCGGAACGTGACCGCGTGGCTCGTGCCGGAGGCCTTGGTGACCGGAGCGACCCCGGCCTCGGCGGCGAGGTGCTCCTCGCTGACGAAGCGGGTGCGGTCGTCGCCGAGCTCGGCAGGATCTGGGCGGCGTTGACGTGACCGGCGCGGGGTGACCTATCGAGCCGATATGTGGGCGGCGCTGGAGCAGATGCCGAGCCTGTCGCCGTCGACCCTGGCGCGAGTGACGTACGGGTCGTTCCCAACGGAGTGGCAGGTGAAGAGGGACTTCGGGATGTGGAGGCATCCACACCGTCGGCGGATGGCACCGATGCGGAGCAGCTCCTAGGCTTCCGCAGCAGCGAAGCTGCCATGTCCCACCCGCGCGCCTACGCGAGCCCTCGACCGGGTGGCCGGCACAAGCCTCCCGTAGCGAACGCCATGGGTGCTGGTGAGTCCCTCGCCCATCGAGATGACCTGGCTGCCACGGACTCGCATATCGAGCCCCGGCCTCGCCGCCAGCGACCGGGTCGGGCCGTTGCATCAAACACTCTCGAGCGGGACGCCGGCGAGGCGCCGCGTGAGCGCATAGGTCTGGCATCGCAACAACGGCGCTACGCGAGCCCTTGACCGGTGGTGGCCGGCACGAGCTTCCCGTAGCGAACGCCGCGGGTGCTGATGAGGCCCTCGCCCATCGAGATGACCTGGCTGCCACGGCCTCGCAGGACGAGCACCTCCAGGCAGTTGTGCGCATCCATGTGGATGTGCAAGGCCGAGACGACCGCCTTGTGATTCTCGTGCTGGATGTGCGCGAGCTTCTGGGAGAGGCTCGACGAGTCGTGTTCGTACACCAGCACCACGACCGCGACGCGTTCCTCGTGCCCGGTCGACTCTGACCAGTCTCGCTGGACCAGCGAATCGCGGATGAGGTCTCGGATAGCCTCGGATCGGTTCTCGTAGCCTTTCTCGGCGATGAGGCGGTCGAACTGCGCGAGGAGATCGTCCTCTAGAGAGATGCCAATGCGCTCCAGCATGAGTCCTCCGTGCGAGCTGAGGCTAGCGTGGCGTCGTCGGGGGCACAACGGAGATTGAGGCGGCGTGGGCTTCTTCGTCTGAGCGGAGATAACCGGCTCGGGGACGGCGGGACATCCGGGAGGGCCTTGTCAGGCGCTCGAAAGGCTAGTAACACGTCCAGTACGTTCGTATGCTCACGCAGGAGTCAGGAATGTCCGCCGACAAGCTGCCACTGCTCGACTTCGTGCTCCGGAACTACCGGCACTTCAACGCCCGGGCGACGCGCGACGCTCTCCTGGCCTACTGGCGGCACCTGCAGGACGGCGGGCGGATGTTCTGGGCGGTGGCGGGGGCCATGTCGTCTGCCCGGATCGGGATCACCCTGGCACCGGCGATCCGGGCCGGGCTCGTGCACGGGCTCTCGGTGACGGGGGCGAACCTGGAGGAGTCGCTCTTCCGCCTCGTCGCCCACGACGCCTACGCGGATTTCCCGGACTACCGCTACTTCCGCAAGGAGGACGACGCCCGCATCCTCGAGCGGCGAATGAGGCGGGTCACCGACACGAGCATCCCGGAGGACGAGGCCTTCCGTGCCGTCGAGAAGGTCGTCCTCCCCATGTGGCGGCGAGCGTCCGCAGGCGGCCAGCGGCGCTTCTGGCACGAGTACTTCTACGAGTTGGTGCGGAGCATCGGTCCCGAGCTGCACCAGGGGCCGGCAGAGGAGTGCTGGCTCCTGGCCGCGGCCGAGGCCAACCTGCCGATCGTGGTCCCGGGCTACGAGGACTCGACCTTCGGCAACATCTTCGCCTCCTACGTGAACACCGGCGAGTGCAGGGCCGCGATCGTGAAGTCCGGGATCGAGTACATGGCCGCGTTCTACGACCAGTACCGCGCGCTGTCGGAGGGCGCCGGCGTCGGCTTCTTCCAGGTGGGGGGCGGCATCGCCGGCGACTTCCCCGTCTGTGTCGTGCCCTCCATCAAGTACGACCTCGGCCAGGCGGTGAAGCCATGGGCGTACTTCTGCCAGGTTTCGGACTCGACCACGTCCTACGGCTCCTACTCGGGCGCGACGCCCAACGAGAAGATCACCTGGGACAAGCTCACGGCCGACACGCCGATGTTCGTGATCGAGTCCGACGCGACCATCGTGGTGCCGCTCCTGCTGGGGGCCCTGCTCGAGTGCAAGGCGCACCCGCAAGATGCGGATGCGCTCATCGATCAGAGCACGTCCATCTCACGCAGGAACGCCTCGTCGGCGACCACCTCGCGGTAGGGGCCGATCCGCGCGATCCGGTGCTCCTCGGACAGCACCACCGCGGTGTCGAACACGCCCTCGACGTATCGGAAGTCGTGGGTGGAGCAGAGGATCGTCTTCCCCGCTCGGTTCAGGTCCACGAGCAACCCGCGCAGGAACTCCTTCATGCGAGGGTCGAGGCCGTTCATGGGCTCGTCGAGGAGCAGCACGTCGGGGTTCAAGGCCAGGACGCTGGCCAGGGCCACGCGGCGCTTCTCGCCCCCGCTCAGGTGATACGGGACCCGGTCGCCGAGGGCCCCGATCCCGAGCAGACCGAGGCTGTCGTCAGCCCGTCGCCGCACCTCCTCTTCGGAGAGTTCCATCTGGCGCGGGCCGAAGGAAACCTCCTCTCCTACCGATGGACAGAACAGCTGCACCTCCGACGCCTGAAACAGGAGCCCGACCCGCTGGTGAAACCGCTTGGCGAAGGCCTGGTCCTCGAGCCGGCGGGCGGTGATCTCCTCGCCGTCGAAATGGTAGCGGCCGGCACGGGCGAATAGCACGCCGGCAAGCAGTTTCATGAGCGTCGACTTGCCGCAGCCGTTGGGCCCGATGAAGGCGACCGCCGCGCCGGCGTGGATCTCCAGGTCGAGATGGGAGAGGACGTCCCCGCAACCGTAGGTGCAGCACACGCCCTCGAGTCGGATCACGGGACGCTCGGCCAGACCAGGAGCGCGACGGTCATCACCGCCAGGCCGGCTCCCAGGATCGCATCGTGCCTGCGCAGCGCCAGCCGGCCGGGCGAGTGGTAATCGCCGGTAAATCCCCTGCAGACCATGGCGGCGTGGAGTTCCTCGGCCAGTTCCCTGGAGCGGAGATAGAGGCTGCCGGCCACTCCCCCGAGGGATGCGCTCTTGTGCCGGTTGTGTCCCACCGAGCGGAGCCGCACGGCCTGGAGCATCTCCAGCGCCACCTCGCCGAGCAGGGCGACGAACCGGAGCGTGACGTCGAGGATCATCACGAAAAGCGCGGGGACCCGGAGGCGCCGGACCGCGCCGGAGAGCGAAGCCCATTCCGTGGTAGACGCCACCAGCGCGACGGCGCCGGTGGAGAGGAGGACCTTGAGCACCAGGAAGGCCGGTCGGGCCGGGCCGGCCGAGAGCGCGTACGGGAGCAGGATGATCGCCGTGAAGCCCGCCGCCGGAGCGGCCCCGCTGAGGGTCCTGGCGATCCGGCCGGCCGGCTGGAACGCGAGGACCACCAGGAAGGCGGCACCTGCCACGGCCACAAAGGACGGGCTCCGCGCCACCGAGACGAGGAGCACGAAGCCCAACGCGCAGACCAGCTTGCAGGTCGGGTCGGAAGGCCGGTCGTGCCTGGCCCGGAGCGGCCGCCGGCGTCCCAGGGCCAGCACGTGCAGGAGCGCCCGAATGGTCCGGTCGAGGAACCCGTCGCGATCCCGCGCCGGGCGGTACGTCTCGGCCCGCTGAAGCCAAGCGGGGAGCGCCGTCCGTGGCCCGCTAGTGGACAGGGCGTGGGTCCTTTCGCAGAAGGCCGAGCAGCTTGAACACGATGACGAGGATCGCGACCCCTACCACGGCTGAGAGGATGTACCCGAACCACCCCGGGAGGCCCGAGACCCCGTAGTCGGGGAACAGGACCCGGAGGCTCCACCCCTTCTCCATGCCGGCGGGCACGAAGCCGAGGGCCTTCCCACCGGAGACGACCTCTTTGATCTCGTCCGGGCCCCACTCTCCCCAGGCGGAGCCAGCGGCAAGCAGCCCCAGGGGCGAAAGGAGCGCCAGGAGCCCCAGGGACAGGTACAGCGGGCCGAACCGTGTTGGCACTCCCGCCTGAACCACGCCGGGGGAGACGCGCCGCACGAACTCATAGATGCCCAGGGTAAACACGACCTCGATCACCCCGGCCACGAGGAGGTGCGGGATGGTCATGGCGGGGACGGAGACCGAGAGCGGATACGGGCAGTAGAGCGGCAGGCCGGCGGCGTCCCGGGCGATGAGCGGCTGGAGGCCAAACTCGATGGCCGCGCACAGGGCGGCGAGGTTCAGGCCGAGGTAGGCGCCCATGGCCAGCGCGACCAGCCCGCCCTTCGGGCCCGTCAGAAGCCGGCGGAGAACGTCGAAGAGGAAGTAGCCGGCGAACGGGGCCACGAAGGCCATGTTGAAGCTGTTGGCCCCGAAGGCCAGCAGCCCACCGTCACCGAAGAGGAGGGCCTGGACGAGCAGGGCGACCGAGACCGAGATACAGGCCGCCCAGGGACCCAACAGCGCGGCGATGAGCACCGCCCCCACCGCGTGGCCCGTCGTCCCGCCGGGCAGCGGGACGTTGAACATCATGATGAGAAACGAGAAGGCGGCGGCGACGCCGAGAAGCGGAACCCTGGTGCGTGGCACGTGCGCACGCACCTTCCGGAGGGACGCCGTCCAGACCGGGATCATCGCGGCACCCAGCACCGCGCAGGTGCCGGGGCTCAGGTAGTTATCAGGGATGTGCATGGAGCGATGAAGTCGGGGATTCGTGTCCACGAGCCCGGCACAGGAGCCGGGAGTCGCCGTCGCTGCACGCTGAGCCGTGCGCCGTGGGGTGGCCGGCCAAGGCATTCACGTCGACGTGGTCGACGATCCCATGGGTCACGGAAGTGCCTTTGTATACGATTCTTCAAGTCGTATGCAACCGGAATCCGAGTTGGCAGCCCCCTTACTGGGACCAGCTCCTTGCCGATCATCCCTGCGCCTATGGGCGACCCTCGGCGGAGCGCCGGCAGCAAGACCCGCTCGGTGGAGAGGCCGTGGCCCGTCTGGTGCTGGCCAGCGGCAGACGGGCGCGGCCGGCGGTCGCGTCAGAGTGGAAGTCGCTGGCGGAGGAAGAACGGCCGCGTCGTGCGCCTGTCCGCCCGTACCGTACGGAAGCAGGCTATCGCCGCGGCCAGGAGATCTCAGTGCTGGTGCCCGTGGTCTCGACCCGCGTCGATGCGCTCGTGCGCGTGCTGGTGGGCCTCTTCAAGGCCGTCCGCGTGCTCGTGCTCGTGGACGTGCTGGTGCGCGTGAAGATGGCTGTGACGAGTCCCGTCGCCGTGCGTGTGCTCATGCTCATGCGAATGCTCATGATTGTGCTCGTGCATGACCGGCTCCTCTGCAAATCGCAAGTAGCCTAGCCCAAGTCGAAAAGGCAGCTCGGCCAGCTACGGGTCATCCCCCTTGCGGGCTGTCCGAGACCGACCAGGGGCACGGGATCGTCATCGGCGATGCAACTCGCGAAGTCTCGGTGTGGCCCAACCGCGGGCCCGAGGCCCGCGCCGGCGAGTTCTCGCATCTCGGAGCGCAGCAACCTTCCGACACGGCCGCGTTCTCTGCCCATCCGCGACCGTGGAACACGGGGAGCTCCGCGACGCGGACGCGCCTCCTCGAGCCCTTCTTGCTTGCCTTCCGGCGATGGATCTCGTAACACCTACTAGAGACTCGTGCTACGCGCTGGAGGGCAACATGAACCGGAAGACCCACGCGTCGCTGGCAGCGATCGCAGCCAGCTGCGCACTCGCGAGCCAGGGATGCGGTGGCGGCGGGAGCAAGACCGCCTACGCGTCGATCCAGAACGACTTCAACGATCCAAACATCACCGGGTTCCAGCCGCCGTGGACCATCTGCCGCTCCTCGTATCTCGGAGTCGAGTTCGGGCAGATCGGGCTGGGGGAGACGAGCGTGGAAAAGCCGGTCGAGGCCGGGATCGACAACGTCCTCATGGTGGCAGCCTGGGATGACCCAACCTGCGATCCGGCCCATTGCCTCCCCATCGCCAGCGCCAACGCCGAGGAGATCGTGCCCGGCCAGCATCGGACGGTGGTGATCGGCCTCAGCAACCACCAGGGTCCCTGTCCACCCGAAGGGGTCGCGCCCATCACAGAGGATCTCTACGTCCGGATCCTGGACCTCTGGCCCGAGTTCAACTTCAAGCCGTACGACCAGCGGACCCAGAACACTCAGTGCCTGCAGTAGCACGACGTGGTCGAGCAGCACTGGCCTGCTGCCTCGCGGCCTGCGTCGCGCTGGGGGCGGGCTGTGACGTCGCCTATCCGGAGGTGGTCGTCAGCAACTACTGGGGGGCGCACGTACTCATCAGGAACCCGTCCTTCAACGGCTGCGTGTGGAACGTCACCCTGGCGTTCGGTGAGTCGACGGCTCCGGGCCGGTGCCTGCCTGGCAGCGACCATGTCCACTTCCAGAAGCTCGATCTCGATCAGGAGGCGAGCGATCAGGGAGTGCCCGTCTGGTTCAACTACCAGACCATCTCGGTGAAGTCGGTGGGCTACGGCAGCTTCCACACCTTCGACGTGGAGAGCGACGACGTCGAGCAGGACTTCTCCGTCCCCGGCCCGTACGGCCACTAGGCCGAAGATGCTCGCTACCATCGTCGCGATCCTGCTGGCGGCGGACCCCGGGCCCCAAGCCGGGCTCGCACCCGGGACCCCAGCGTCCCAGGCCGCCCCGGCAGGCGCGGAGCCGCCGGAGGGAGGTCCGGCCGATCGCGAAGTGCAAATGGACGAGGTGGAGGTCCGCATACCACGACCGGTCTCGAAGGACTCGACCGCGGACACGTCGCTTACCCCGGGAGAACGCGTCCGGGAGAGCACGCGCACCTCGACGTTCCAGGCGGTGGCGCAGGACAACGCCGATGTGTACGTGCCCGCCGGCGGTGTGGCGCTTCATGGGGTGGCGAACGGCGCCACCGGCGGGATCCGCATGCGCGGGCTCGGCGGCAGCCCGAACACGCAGGTGCTCGTGGTGGAGGACGGCGTCCCCGACTACCAGGGCATCTTCGGGCATCCCATCGCCGACGCGTACATCCCGACCCTCATCGACGAGGTCTTGGTGGTGAAGGGTGGAGACTCGGTCCTCTACGGAACGAATGCCCTGGCCGGGGCGCTGGTTATCCGGAGCCGCTGGCTGGGCGTCGACGGCGTGGAGGTGGACGGGGACAGCGCTGCCGGAAGCTACTCGACGCTCCGGGAGCAGGTGGCGGTCCTATCGCGCTCGGGCTCTTGGGACGTGGCAGCTGGCTTCTTCGCCCTCGACACCAAGGGGCATCGGGACGGCGCCGGCGGCACCGAGGCCATCGGCGTCGGCGCGGTTCGCTACCGCATGAGCCCGTCACTGAGCCTCGTCATCCGGAACAAGACCGCCCACCTCGAGGGCAACGATCCGGGGCCGGTGACGCATCCCACCACCGATCACTGGTACGACGTGTGGCGCGACACCGCCTCCCTGCAGCTCGACTATCGAAGCGAGGGCGTCCGCCTGACGCTCACGCCGTACCTCAACGCCGGCATCCACAAACTGTACGACGGCTTCTACTCCCGCGACTACGTGGGCGGAGCCATCGCCGAGGGCGAGGTCCAGGTCGCACCCGGCCTGGGCCTCCTCGCCGGACTCTCCACGGAGGGCGTGGGGGGCGAGGTCGAGAACCGCATCACCGGCGACGACCCGCACGTCGGAACGAGGTGGAGCAGCTCGGTGTACGGGCAGGCGACCTGGCTTCCCACCCAGGCGTTCACGCTGGTCGCAGGGGCCCGGGAGATGGTCAGCTCGGCCTACGGCTCGATCCCGCTCTACAAGGCCGGGGCGCGGTGGGAGTTTCTCCCCGGCCTCCACCTGCGCGCGGCCGTGGCGAAGAACTTTCGCCAGCCGACCCTGCGCGAGCTGTACCTGCCGTACCCGACGGCCAACCCGGACCTCAAGCCGGAGAGGGCCCTGAACGCCGACCTCGGGGTGGGGTTCGAGTCGGCGCACCTTTCCCTGGAGGTCTCGGGCTACCGCACGGAGGCCACGAACCTCATCAAGTACTTCGGGGAGTTCCCCGCGGCGGAGGTCGTCAACATCGACCGGGTCGTCATCTGGGGTGCCGAGGCCTCGCTGGTGCTGAGGTCGCTGGGTCCCTTCTCCGCGTACCTGTCCGGCGACTGGCAGGGAGTCGGGCGCTACACGCGCCAGAATCCGGATGGGCGGGTGACCTTCGGGGTCGAGGCGACGGGCAAGCTCCTGACCGTTGGCACCGACGGCGAGTGGGTACACGACCTGTTCATGTCCGACTACGGTCGCGACCGGATCCCCGACGTGTTCGTGCTGAACGCGTCGGCCCGCTGTCGCTGGGATCTCGCGGGACGCAAGGTGGCACTGGAGCCGTACCTACTGGTCCGGAACCTGCTCGATCGGCAATACGCCTACGTCGCGGGATACGTGATGCCCGGCCTCAACGTCCTGGTCGGGCTTCGCATCGAGGTCTAGATGAGCACCAAGCTATCTCCTCGAGAGCTCGCCCTCTCCGGTCTCTTCGGCGCCGCCGCGTTGGTCCTGCCGTTCCTCTTCCACCTCGTCCACCTGGGCAGCCTATTCATGCCCATGTACCTGCCGCTCGTGACGCTGGCCTTCCTGGTCCGGCCCGCACCCGCGGCCGTGACCGCGTTCGTCGCCCCCCTCCTTTCCGCGGCGCTGACGGGCATGCCCCCGTTCTACCCGCCGGTGGCGGCCTTCATGGCGCTCGAGCTCGCGGCGATGGCCGCGCTCCTTTCCTGGCTGCGCCGGCGCCGGCCGAACACCGGTGTGCTCTTGATCCTGGTGCCGGTGCTCTTGATGGGACGCGTCCTGTCGGTGGGGCTCGTCTACGCCCTCTCGCGGATGATGACCTTGCCGGCTCCGTTCCTGGCCGGGGTATCGTTCCTGAGCGGCTGGCCGGGGATCGTGCTGATGCTGGTGGTCGTCCCGGTGCTCGTCCGGGTGGCAGGGAGCAGCCCCCGGGGCTCGCCCGCCGCCGGTGGGAAAGGAGCAAATGAATGAACGGCATCGACCATCGAGGCGAGTTCTTCGACGGCATCGCCAGCCAGTGGGACGGCTGGCACGACCTCGACGCGGTCGCGGCGCAGCTTGCGGTGGGGATCGCGAAGCTCGGCATCGGCGAGGCCGAGACCGTGGTGGACGTCGGGTGCGGGACCGGCAACCTCGCCCGGGCGCTCGTGGAGCACCTCGGCGAGAAGGGCCGGGTCGTCGCCCTGGACATCTCGGAGGGCATGCTCGAGGTTGCTCGCGCGAAGGTCCAGGACCCTCGAATCGCCTGGCACCACGCCGACGCGAGCTCCCTGCCCCTCGGCCAAGGCGAGGCCGACCGGGTGGTCTTCCTCTCGGTCTGGCCCCACATCGAGAATCCAGCGGCGGCCGCGGAGGAAGCGTGGCGAGTCCTTCGGCC
>Ga0335069_10011449_pt1 | contig 12507 bp, 17 predicted proteins | sample Lox_Sample_11_FD_206714 | JGI IMG/M metagenome (GOLD analysis project Ga0335069, IMG submission 206714) | Soil microbial communities from Loxahatchee National Wildlife Refuge, Florida, United States - Lox_Sample_1.1 | ecosystem: Environmental > Terrestrial > Soil > Wetlands | place: USA...
CCAGGCCTGGCGGGAGGTCTACTTGTGCCCGACGACGCGGTGGTTTACCCACCCGTGGTGGCTCGATTCCTGCTGGAGAGAGAGCGCGGCGTGAGCGTTATTGCCGGCAGCGCGGTACGCGCGATCACAAACGACGGCGTCGCGCTGGAGGACGGCACACGCATTTCAGCCGCGAAGATCGTGAATGCCGCGGGCGATGCATCTCCGAACTTGACAGCGGGTGTCCGGGTCGCGCCGCGCAAGGGACATCTGGTGATCACCGACCGCTATCCCGGGTTCGTCCGCCATCAACTGGTGGAACTAGGCTATCTGAAGAGCGCGCACACGCATTCTGCGGAATCGGTTGCGTTCAACGTGCAGCCCCGGCGAACAGGACAGATTCTCATTGGCTCGTCGCGGCAATATGGCGTGACAAACGCGGATGTCGATCCGGCGATTGTCTCAGCCATGCTGAGCCGGGCCCTCCAATACATGCCAGGGATCGGCACGTTGAGTGCGATCCGATGCTGGACGGGGTTCCGCGCCAGTACCCCCGACAAGCTGCCCCTCATCGGGCCGGCGCCGGGCACGGACCATGTGTACCTGGCGACGGGACACGAGGGATTAGGCATCACGACTTCCCTCGCAACGGCAAAGCTCCTAGCGAGTCAGATCACTGGACGCGAACCGGAGATCGCAGTAACACCCTACTTGCCGGCACGCGTCATGGATGGTGAGAAGCATGCCTAACCTGATCCAAGTCACGATCAATGGCCAAGCCGTGACGGTCCCAGGAGGCATTACGGTGGCGGCAGCGGTGCTCCTGTCGGGAAAGTCGGGCATTCACCGATCACCAAGCGGCGCGCTGCGCGGCCCCGTTTGCGGCATGGGAGTGTGTTTCGAATGCCGCGTGACAGTCAACGGCCGCGCTCATGTACGTAGCTGCCTCACCACTTGCGAGGCGGGCATGGAGATCAGCGCGGATGAGTGACTCGGCCAACACAGTTGTCGTGATCGGAGGAGGTCCGGCCGGGATCGCGGCAGCTGCCTGCGTGGCCGAAAATGGCGCCTCCACCGTCTTGATCGATGACAACCCCAGACTCGGAGGCCAGATCTGGCGTTCTGGCGGAAAGATCCCCCAGGCGAAGGAGGCCGGGCATTGGCTCAATCGGTTCATGCGCTCCGGTGCGAAGCTGCAGTGTGGAACGCGAATTGTGGACCGCCTGGGAACGAAGTCACTGCTGGCAGAGAGCGATCGTGGAATTCAGCGCGTCGATTATTCACAACTGATTCTGGCCACGGGAGCTCGCGAGCGTCTCTTGCCATTTCCAGGGTGGACGATTCCCAATGTTGTCGCAGCTGGAGGATTGCAGGCACTGGTCAAAGGTGGGGCGCCGATCGCAGGGAAACGGGTGGCGATCGCTGGTTCGGGGCCGCTTCTGTTGGCTGTGGCGACGTATCTCCGCCTACAAGGTGCCGTGATTGTGCTCATCGCCGAGCAAGCGCCCTGGTCCCGCCTGGTTCGTTTCTCTGCGAAGTTGAAGTCCTCGCCGCACAAGCTGTGGCAGGCCATCCTGATGGGGGTTCATTTACGAGGTGTGAGGTTCAAATCGAGTTGTTGGCCGATTGCGGCGCGGGGCGAGTCCGTCCTGGAACAGGTCGAGTTTCAAAGCAAGCAAGGAAGATTCTCCGTTGCCTGCGACTACCTGGCTTGCGGATTCGGCCTGATACCCAACCTGGAGTTGCCGAGGCTCATCGGTTGCGAGGTTCACAACGGCTTCGTTGCGGTAGATGAGTGGCAGCAAACTTCTATCGACGATGTCTATTGCGCCGGTGAGCCGACGGGAATCGGGGGAATCGACTCTGCGCTTTGCGCGGGGCAGATCGCGGGCTTCGCAACTGTTGGCCGCAAGGAGGAAGCACGGGGGCTCTTTCCGGCGCGCACGCGCGGTAAGAAGTTCGAGGAGACCCTAGCTTTCACATTCGCCCTGCGTCCCGAACTGCGCCAGTTATGCCAACCTGAGACTGTCGTGTGCCGCTGCGAAGATGTCACATACGAACGTCTGCAACCCATGACGAGCTGGCGTGAAGCCAAGTTACAGACACGCTGCGGTATGGGCGCGTGCCAGGGACGGACCTGCGGAGCGGTCGCCGAATTTCTGTGGCACTGGCAGGTTGCCAGTGCACGGCCGCCAGTGTTTCCGGCGAGGGTAGAAAGCCTGGCCGGGAAGACTTTGACGCTAGAGAAATAGGACAGGAGACGGAATCATGGATTGGAGCGGAGTACTCCCCGCGATCACAACGCCGTTCAACAAAGACCTTACCGTAGACCATGGCTTTCTGGCAGAGCACTGCGCCTGGCTGTTATCGAACGGCTGCAGAGGAATTGTGCCGCTCGGTTCGCTGGGCGAGGGAGCAACGTTGTCGACCGATGAGAAATTGGCGGTCCTGCGCACTTGCGTCCAAACGTCCGGTGGGAAGGCTCCAGTTGTGGCAACCGTCTCGTCGCTGCGCACGGATCATGCCGCGGAATTTGCGTCCGCCGCGCAAGAAGCGGGATGCAGCGGCCTGATGGTGCTGCCGCCCTATGTCTATCGCGGCGACTGGCGCGAAATGAAGGCCCATGTTGCGTCTGTTCTACGCGCAACGCCGCTGCCTGTGATGCTGTACAACAATCCGATCGCGTATGGAACCGACTTCACTCCGGAGAATATCGCGGAGCTTGCGGTGGAGCACGGGAACTTGAAAGCAGTGAAAGAGTCGAGCGCCGACGTCCGGCGCGTGAGCGCCATTCGAGCACTCGTGGGAGACCGTCTTGCGATTTGTGTGGGAGTGGATGATGCGATTCTGGAAGGGATCGGAGTGGGCGCGACAGGATGGGTGGCTGGTCTTGTGAACGCTTTCCCGGCAGAGTCCGTTGCGTTGCTGGAAGCTGGCATCAAGGGCGACCGCAAACGCGCTGAGGCTCTGTACCGCTGGTTCCTTCCGCTCTTGCGCATGGACACGGTCCCGAAGTTTGTGCAACTCATCAAACTGGTGCAACAGGAAGTGGGAATGGGCAGCGAGCGCGTCCGCCCCCCGCGCTTGGAGATGGCCGGTTCGGAACGCGATGAGGCACTGGCGACGCTGAAGGCAGCATTGGCGAACCGGCCCGCCGTCTAGAGACTCTAGTGAATGCCTGGCTTTCCCAATCGGGAATCAACACAGTCCAGGGCAGCCTGCGGCCGTGAATTCTGAAGGTCTTTCCAAGGAACGGGCGCGCAGCCGGTCCGCATTGACTGGCGTGTGTGGAGTTGAGAGCCGGAAGGTTGGTTGCGGGGGGATTTGTCCCCAGTGGACTACTCATTTCACGTAACTTGTTGATTCTATGACTGGCGAAAATGCTGAAAGAGGCGAGAAAGGCAGGTCCTTCATTCAGTTTTCAATCAGTTTTTTCCACAAGTGCCGGATGCCGAGACTCAAACATCCTTCGCTCGACTCCGTGCAGATTCGGGCCATCTTACAGGCGTCACATTATGAAAGCCGCTCAGCAGGTTGCACACCATCATGTTGTGCCGTTGCTAAAGCCCGAGCAAGAGGAAGCGGAAAGAGAGTACCCGCGTGCCGCCATGCGCTTTGTGGAGATGGGCAGGCGTTCTAACCAGCTGAACCACGCCCCCGCTTTGAAAATCATTCCCTGCGATTACCGCGTGCTCCTCCGGCTGCTCGCCGATTTCCCAAGACTTCCTGAGAATGCCGTGACAGCACGCCATTGCTCGTAACTGACTGAAAACACGCGACACGGATGGCTTCCGAAGGCGCGTTTAAAGCGGTGAGAAACAGTTGCTGAACCATAATTGGACCATAGACTGCTATACTGTTTGCAACGCTATTGCCACGGTTTGCTCGTCACGCGGTGGTCATTTCTTAAGACCAGATTCATCTCCGCCTATCTTGCCCGCCGTTTATTTTGCGTAAAATCCAAAAACAAATGTGAGGGGCTTCGCGACTCTAGAAGTGTGTCAGAGTGTGCGCGACCTCTCGAGAAAGAAACAAATTCGAATGACGACATTTTCGGAACTGCCCCTGTCTTCTGCGCTACAGCGCAAACTCGCGGCGGCTCAATTCATTGACCTCACACCCATCCAGGAACGTGCAGTCCCTCCTGCTCTCGAAGGTCGCGATGTGATCGGGACTGCCGAGACGGGCACTGGCAAGACATTGGCGTTTCTCATTCCTCTGATTGAGATCCTGAACCATGAGCCAGCGCGTCAGACCGTCGCTCTGGTGCTGCTGCCAACGCGGGAACTCGCAATGCAGGTGCACGAGCAATACGAGCAACTACGCACGAAAGCCATGCCCAAAGCTGCGCTCATCATCGGCGGCGTCTCCGAGAAGGCGCAAATCCAGAGTCTGCGGACTGGGTCGGAATTGGTGATTGCCACTCCCGGACGATTACAGGATCTTATCAACCGCAATTTCGTAGACTTGCGCCAAGTCAAACTGCTCGTACTCGACGAAGCAGATCGCATGCTGGATATGGGATTTCTGCCGGCGATCCGGCGGATTCTGTCGACGCTGCCCAGGCGGCGCCAGACGCTGTGTTTCTCAGCCACGATGGAGCAGTCGGTTGCCGGCTTCATCAATGACTACATGCAGAATCCGGTGCGGGTCGCTCTAGGCTCGGTGCTCAAGCCAGCCGGGACTGTGCAACTCAGAGCCTACGAAGTGCGTCCGGGAGAGAAACTCGATGTTCTCCGTCAACTGCTCTATGCGGAAACGGGGCAAACGTTAGTCTTTACACGCACGAAGCGAGGCACCGAACGATTGACGAAGGAACTGGTACGCGACGGTTTTGCGGCCGCCATGATTCATGGCGATCGCTCGCAGTCGCAGCGCAACGGAGCTTTGAGCGGCTTTCAGGAAGGCCGTTTCCAGGTGCTGGTGGCAACAGATATCGCTTCGCGTGGTCTGCACGTGGATGACGTTGCTCACGTTATCAACTACGATGTGCCCAAAATGGCCGAGGACTTTATCCATCGAGTTGGCCGAACTGGGAGGGCGGGGCTCCAAGGGCGCGCCTCGACGTTGGCGGCAGGAGCCGAGGTCCTGGAACTGCGCCACATCGAACGTACTCTGAAGCTGAAGATGGAACGCCTGCAGTCGGACGCGGTAACGACGTTGCCATCGCGGCCAATGATTCAAAACACGCTGGCCTCGCGGACCCTGACAGCCTTGCCAGGTGAGGTATTCGTATAGGCTGGCAAACTCGTAGATTCCGGTGTCGCTTAATGACTCGTTGGTGAGCGGCACGAGAGTTGGAGGTGTTGGTGTCCAGCATTCACGACGTGAGAGCGGCGGGGAAGAAAGTGCAAGAGATTCTAGACGCGCTCAAGAAGGCTGGCGCAAGTAATCCGGACAACCTTAGGCAGAAGCTTGTCAGCGCCAGCGACGAATACGCGAAAACTATTCGCGAGCTCAAGTAATTCGGATTCAAGTGCACAAAAAGAGGACGGCAATGGCGTTCTCTTTTTGTCTTGCACAGATCACTCACCGGAATTATGAATTATTCCGATGCGAATCCTTCAAGAAAGAACCTTCTCTACGAATCTTTTTCCGCGCACGCTTCCGCGCCAAAGCCTGTTTCACTCGACGCTTTTCACCGGGCTTTAGGTAGTACGAGTGACGTTTCACTTCTTTAATAATGTCTTCGGACTGAACCTTACGTTTGAACCTACGGAGCGCATTCTCCAAGGATTCGCCCTCTTGCAATCGAATTTCTGCCACTCTTACCCTCCTAAAATTGGTGCGATGTCGATCTTGTATAGCCGTTTCGTACGGTGCCAGGACCGAACGCTCGGAAGCTGCAATCACGAGTTACTCGCCGATGTGGTCACCCGTGGACTGTTCCGCGGTGTCCGGTTCTTCTTTGCCGAGATTGAAGAGTGCCGCCTGCTCTGCGGCGTGTTTGCGCAGTTCGGCCATCTCGTCGATAGTGCCTGCAACCGTCTCCACCTGTCTTCGCTGATTCTTGCGCTCTGCTTTGTCTCGTTGTCTCTGTTGCCGCGTGTGTTCCTTTTGGCGCTTTGTGAATGTTGATCGGCCTGTTGGCATACCTATCCCCCTAGAATCTCTTATTCGTTCCCGACAGGCATTTGGTCGTCTGACAGGACGACTTTGTGCATTCGAAAAAGCTACCAGCGCGGTTCGCGCGGTTGCCGTGGATGGCCGCGATAGTCGTCGCGCCCGCCTCCGCCACCAAAACGACGGCCTCCACCACCCCCGCCCCGAGGACGTTCTGCCTTTGGTTTGGCCTCGTTGATGGTCAAGGTGCGTCCGCCTAGATCGGTCCCATTAAGAGTCACGATCGCCTTGTCAGCCTCACTGGCATTGGCCATTTCCACGAACCCGAACCCACGAGAACGGCCTGTATCGCGGTCGGTTACGAGCGTGATCTTTTCTACGGCCCCGTGCGCTTCGAAAAGGTTTCGCAACTCGGCTTCGGTTGTGCTGTGGGGCAGATTCCCAACGTAAAGGTTCTTCATCGCAATTCCTCTTTCAGTAAATCGTCCAAACTAGTCGGTCTTGTTTCGGGCTTCGCTGGCCGCCCTTCAGAATCGCGAGGCGGAGGAGGCAAGGCGCGCATCGCTTCCGTGCGAGCAATGGACGCGGAGCGGACCGCGGAGATTCGACGGGAGGCTTCGAGGATGCCCCAGCGCTGGGTCGTATCTCCAAGATCGGTAGCAACAATGCTTTTCGCGCCGATGGCGGCCTCTTCGTCCCCGTTCTCCGGCGATTCTTCATTCGCCTTCGGTGAATCCGCGAGGTATTCGGGCTGGCCAACCAGGAAAGCCAAGCGCTGCGGGGGAGTCGCGCTTCTAACGTCATCACAGAACTTGTCGCGTTGGCCCCGCTCCTTTTCCATATAGATCAACACGAGGTCGTAGAGGGCGGGTCTCCACCAGATGCGGGCTTCCACGATGTCAGCGGCGCTATCGACGTCGATCCCGCGCTTCCGCAGGACCTCAGCACGTAAATCGCGCTTCGCATGCGATGTGTCGATCAGCAATACTCGCTTCTTTTTGACTGAATCGGGAATTGGCGCGGAGACCGGCAACGAGAGCAGCGGAGGGTTCATGCCGACACCGACCGGGGCTGTGCACGTACGGTGGTATCCGCTGCGTGGGTTCCCTTTGCTGCGCGTCCCAACATTTCGTGGCTACGCTTCCGTCGAGCGATCTTTTGTTTTCGCTCGCGGTTGAATCTGGACTTGTCTCCGTTCCGTGCGGACATAGTGAACTCCTGACATGAGAGGGTTAGCCAGCTGTGGATCTGCGCAATCGACGGTCGATCGCGCGAACCCGCTTAAAGGCAAGGCGGAATGCCGCGGACAGAAACAAGGGATGTAAGGGTTACGCCTCTCGATCTCTCAATCGCGAAGGGCGCAAGGTGTTTAGGCGTGTCTTCGAGGTTAAGTATTAATAGTATATCGCGTTTCGAATCGCATCGCGTAAGCCAGCGCCGGAGCGCGGTGGATTTCGGACCGCGGCTATGGTGGTTGCTCCTTCATCTTCGCGGTTCGCAGTGGCATGATGAACCCGATAGGACAGACCAAAGCAACGTCGGAAGAGTTGCGCGCCGAACTCAACGGCTTACGTTCTACGGCTACCCGCCTGATTGAGCAAGATTCTCGCCTGATGGAGAGGTGCGCTGAACTGGAAGATCAAATATCTCGCGGAACGTCAAAACCCACGAAATCATGACGATTGCGTACCGCGCACCGACTCGTGCTTGCGAGTTGCGTGTCTGGCGCGTAGGATAAAAAGTGCGTTTGACCGAATCGGTCGTGAGCAGCTCTCGCCCAATAAGCCAGTAACCTGCCTTCAGTACCTCCGAATCTCTCCAGCGTAAATCAATCAGAAGGAACACGAGTGTCAATATGGCAGAACAAGGAACAGTAAAGTGGTTCAACGACGCCAAGGGCTATGGTTTCATTAGCCGCCAAAGTGGAGAGGATGTTTTTGTGCACTTCTCGGCAATCCAGGCGGGCGGCTTCAAGAGTCTTCAGGAGGGCCAAACCGTTCAGTTCGAAGTTACAAAGGGCCCGAAGGGCTGGCAAGCTGAAAACGTACAGCCTCTCTGAGTGCGCGTCCTGGCGAAGGGCGATCTACATCAAGATCGCCTTTTCAAGTTCCACATTCGTTCTTGATTGCGAGATTTCGAGAAGATCAAGAAGAGATGAACTCGTGACTAACGTTTTTGTCGGGAACCTGGATATCACGGTGACCGAGCAGCAACTGCGGGAACTGTTTGCAGTCCACGGTGCCGTCGAAAGCATCACCATCGTAAAGGACAGGGATACGGGCGAACCTCGTGGCATCGCTTTCGTAGAGATGACGGAAGCGACGGAAGCCCAAAGCGCTATTTCTGCACTCAACGGAACGATGCTTAACGGTCGTGCGATGAACGTGAACGAAGCTCGCCCGAAGCTTCATCGAGATCCAATGCGCGATTCCGATCGAAGGGATCATCGGCGACACAGGATGTGAATTGAGAACTCGTCAACAACTACTCGTTCGTTTTTGGCACGCAATGAAATGGGCTCTGTGACACGCGACGATCTCACATCTTCCTATGCCATCATCCGCTATAACAGTCGGACCTACCGGTCTGCCGGAGTGGTTGCTGTTGTCGGTGGCAGGCATAATGCAGAGTCAGAATTGAAGAAGTTTGAGGATTTCCAAGGCTCCTCAGATCGGCATGAGGGCTGGCGCTACTTCATTGAGAAAACTGATCTCAAGGCTGGAACAGATCCCGCAGAAGCCACCCAACGGCGCCAAGCCGAATTGGAAGGGCGGGAATCGAAGGCTCTGAAGGAGACCAAGACTCCCGTATTCCCTTCGCCCGATCCTCACAGATGAGTCTGGTTCGCCGGCAAGCTCGAAATGCTGTTCAGAAATGCTCTTTGAATATGAGAGCTGGCTAGGCTTATCGATGTTTGCGTGTTCCCAGTTCGCTGGCTGCTAGCACCCTGCCTTAGCCGGGCGATCCCCGCCAAGGCAGGATAGTTCCGGTCCACCGAATGAAGCTTGGTTGGGGCTTGCTTATTCATGGGCGCAAGTACGTGTCTTTGCGCTGACTTGCCGCGAAGTATTCTCCCTGTAAACGTAGAGGTACTTCATGCAGTGACACCGTTTCCAGTACGGCTCGCCGTTCCTGGGGCAGGATTCTTGGTGGCGCGTGTAGACGGTAACGGTTTGAGTGGAAAGCGAGGCCGCCGGATTGGATTCCTCCGCTGCTTCTGCACCGATCGGATGGGACCCCATCGACTCAGCTCCACGACTGAGTTTGGAGAGCAGCTTTTTGTAACGCGAAGAGCCGAAGCTGACAAACGGCCATTCGCTCAGCCGAACTCTTTATTCGGCAGAGTCAAGCAGAATCCTTCATTCAGTTTTCATTCAGTTTCGGGAGTGAATCTGTGGAATTACTGATTATGAGGAGCTTGAGGTTGGTTGCGGGGGGTGGATTTGAACCACCGACCTTTGGGTTATGAGTTCAACGGGAAAGTGAAACGAAACAACTTACACGCGCACGGATGACACCTAAGCGGCTGTAAGTTCCTGTAGGAAACGCATCGCAGTCCCCAATTTAGTCCCCAGTCCCCAAATAGTCCCTCGTTTTCGCTCGACGTTCTGTGTCGGCAAGGAAGGGCCTACGCTTTCAGGGATGGGAGATGCTTAGTGATCCACCGTTCGACGAGTTCGGCGAATTCTTTGGCTTTCGTCAGAATTTCCGTGGCCTCCATTTCGGTAGCAACAAAGCATCGTCATAGTCGATGACATTCCGCTTCCGCCGGCATCGGTCGAAGTAGTACTGAACGGATCCGCAGCTTTGCCATTCGCGAGCTTAACCACGTCGACAGAAATCCTGTGGTGCCCAGCGCCCGGCCACGCGATAGCCGGCACATGCGATCGCCGTTTTTGCAGCCTCGAGCGCCGCCGCATTGTAGGCAGAGGCGAAGCGTCTGTCTGGGGGACGGCTCCGTCCAGGGCAGCATCAGCCAGATCACGACGTATGACACCCCGTAGCTTCAGCAAGCAGCATTCAGAGGTTATCAATGATCGAGCCCAATGCTCTCTATGAGATGAGTGGAAGCCGTCGTCCGGAGCCTGGACAAGACCAACAGGATTGGCTGCGAGCCGAACAGAGGCACCAGAAACTGGCTGCGCTTGGAGCAGGACGAGCAGGACTACTTTTAGGCGAAGCAGGAGATTGCACTCCAGCGATAGGAGAGTCCACCACCACTGGCGCCCGCAGTGTACGAGAAATACTCCGAAGGAGACTGTGGATTGCTTGGTAATTCAGGCGTAACGAGTACATGGAAGCCCGCTCCTCCGCCTATTATCGGGTGAGCACACAGCTCGCAGCCAAGAGGAACGTCGACATGGAACGCGCCACGTACGATATGGAAGAGCACCGCGCAGTCTGTGTTTCTTACGCTCAACGAAACTTGGTGGGATAGATGACGCAACCACGACATCGCGACAAGTTCAGTCTGGATTGACGTTACAGAGAATCCGAGCGGCGCTCACATCAATTGCGAATCGACTTCGTCCGCAATCTTCCTGAGTTGCGGTCGCATCAGGCTGCAATCTGCGTAACTCAGGAACTCATGTTCTGCTGCATCTCACGAGGGTGATCTGGAGCATTCGTGACTCATGCACCAGCCATCGCAGGACTGAAGCCACTTTTCCGCGTTTGGTGGCCGAGGTCGCATACGTATCCGCTTGTGAGCCTTTGATGAGCTTTAGGCGATGCGGCTTGAACTGTATGCATGGACTAATCCACGTTGTAAATGGTCAGGATCAAACGATGCCCTAGCTCGAAGCGCGTAGTACAAAATACAACCAAGCAGGACCACGCCGACAGCCAGAACCAGAATCGCCACACGCTTTTCGGTCAATCGATCGGCGCGTCGGCTTTTCTCTTGCCAGGTGCTCCACAGTAGTTTCTGCTCAGAATCAAGCTCATTGTTAGATATCGGCATGCTGTATTCCCTCACAACTCTGATTTGCATCCGTAATCTTTGGTCTATTGGTTTCTTTCTCCGCGAACCACATTTCAGGCGAAGTAAACCGTGGCTCGAGTTCTGACGACTAGTTCAGGTTCCAAACTAGCGAATTTCATCGAAGAAAACTGGCTAATAGTGACCAGTTTCCCTATTGCAGAATCAATCTCGTTCGAAAGAACACTCGAATGAAGTCAGCCGCTTTCATTAAGCGGCCTTCCAAGAGCTCTTTGAACTCCGAGAGTCTGGATATTTCCCGTCAAGTCGCAGCATATTGCCTCGACTGTGGGAAGAACAGGAAGATCCTATCCGTGCTGCAGTATCCTCATCTCGTCGTCCGCACCGCGGACCTTCACGTATTGCGTGTTCCAATCGCTCCTGCGCCGTTTGGCCCCCATCTCGTAATAGGCCTTTTCATCTGGGGGAAATTCTGTCAGGGCTTCTATCGTTCCTTTACTGTCCAGTCTTGGTCTGCCATATTCCTTCGTCACACGATGAAGTTAGGTTCATCATGTTTGCGAAAAGGTGAACGAATCAAAGCCAACGGGCTTCATCGCGCATGATGGGCCTTCGGCGCCGAGCGAGCGGCCGGCAAGGAGCTGCTTCTTGCTGACTCCCGCGGGTTTGGCAAGTCGAATTCCCGTCCACAGTCGAAGCAAATCTTGTACGTGCGGTGTTTGATCGTGAACACACGACTGAGATGACGGTGCCGACAGCCGAAAGCAAATTGGAACACAGCCGACAACACTTTCATAAATCCTGCGATCGCTGGCGGCGCTCGATGCTTCCATTGGCATAGAGCCACTCGAGTAGTGAGCGAACACTGGCGTGAGCCAGGGCGATCGAGCAATCAGCAGCTCCGTAATAGATGTTGATCGTATCTCCATCGGCACCCACCGTATACCCGCAGGGGAACACAACATCATGCACATCGCCCTGACGCTCGTATTCCGCTTCCGGTCCAAAGATCCACGAATCTCCTCGCAGCAGGCATTTTTCCGGAATCTCGAGATCAAAGAGAGCCAATCCTAATCGATATAAACACCCCGAAGGTGTGTGTCGTACTCCGTGGTAGAGCACTAGCCATCCGCGGGACGTCTCGATGGGTGGCGGTGACAAGCCAATTTTGTTTGCGTCCCACCAGGCACCACGCCGGGCTTCCAGCATAAGTCTGTGCCTGCCCCAATAGCGCAGGTCTGGAGAGTACGAGATCCACATGTGCGACCCTAGAGTAGTCATTGGACGATGGATCAATGCCCAGCATCCGTCGATTCTGCGGGGCAAAAGTGCAGAGTCTTTGTCGTCCGGCGGCATAATCACGCCGTATCGTTCGAAGGTGCGGAAGTCTTTGGTCACTGCCAGTGACACTCCGGGGCCTCCGCGAGAATAGGACGTGTAAGTGACCACGTATTGCTGTAATTCGGGGACGAAGGTGATGCGGGGATCTTCAATGCCCCAGATTTCCTCAGGATAGTTTTTCG
>Ga0335069_10011450_pt1 | contig 12507 bp, 12 predicted proteins | sample Lox_Sample_11_FD_206714 | JGI IMG/M metagenome (GOLD analysis project Ga0335069, IMG submission 206714) | Soil microbial communities from Loxahatchee National Wildlife Refuge, Florida, United States - Lox_Sample_1.1 | ecosystem: Environmental > Terrestrial > Soil > Wetlands | place: USA...
GGTTCGTCTCGATGGGAATCATCGGGCTGTTTGTGGGGGCGATCATCCTGTCGGTGGGTTACAAGCTTTTCCTGGCGTGGCTGGAAGATGGGAACCCCGACAGAATCCGCACATCCGAAGGCTGAGAGTCTAACTGTAAAGTTAAAGCCCGGCTTTCGCCGGGCTTTTGTTCTCTTCGCGGGCTGGTGTTAGTCGCCACCGGAAGCCTGAGCTGGTGGCTGCGCCGGAGTTGGAGTCTCTGCGGCCGCTGGAGCCTTCTCCGGTGCCGCGGTCTTTGCTGGTGGCGCCGGTGCGGGCTTTCCGTCACCGTACTTGGCGAGAGCGGTCAGGAACGGTTTGGCGGTATCCGGCGAAGCAACGTTTCCGTTAAGAATCGTTTTGAAGGGCACCATGCGACCGTAGAAGGCGCGGGTGTCATCCTTACCCTGAGTTACGACCGAACCCTTCAGGTTCAGTCCGGCGAAGATGCCGCGCGCACGCGAGTAGGTCAGGATCTGCGCGCGCATCTGCCAGTCTGTGTCGCCCGAAGCATGCCGGCCGACCGGGCCAGCGGCGGCCGAGGCCGAAGCGCCCAGTTCGAACTTGCTGCTCAGCAAGTTCTTCATGCCCTCGTCGTTCATGACCACCATGACCAGGTCGATGGCTTCGCCGCCGATCTGCAAGCCGAAGCTTCCGCCGCGCACGGTGAAGAATGCGGGCGCGCTCCAGCCCTTCTCGGTGCGGCAACTGGCAACACCCTTGCCGTAGCTGCCGCCGAAGCCGAATCCGCCATGCAACAGGCTCGGTACGATGGCGATGCACTTCGAGGAGGAGATGATGTTGTCAGGAATGCCACTGTCGGGAGCGGCCATGATCTGGTTCAGGATTCTTCCGGCGCTTTCGACGCGGTCGATAGTCTTCTCGTGGCCGTCCGCGGCGACCAATGTGGTCGAGGGGACGATGGCGATCAGGAGCAACAGCAGAAGTCGTTTCATACGCAACCTCGGGGGACTCGCTCTCTAGGGAATCGTACCCCAATTGGTGCGGGAAGGAAGGGCGCTAAGGTTGGCGTTGCTGGTTCCTTGAGAGAAGCAGGACTCGAGAGCAGGGCTGCGACCTCGGACTCAGTTTCGTGATGCCGCCCAATACCAATTGGGACGCAGTTGCTCGACCTCTATGAAGTTGCCGCCGAAGTCACCGTTTTCTGGCTTTGCGTTGTCGGTGGAGTACACGAACCCGGAGAAGCTATCGAGAATTCCTCGGTAGCTAAAGAAGAAGATAAAGACGTGTTGGTCTCTCTTCGTCATCATGATCTCGTCTCCATCAGCTGACAGTCCTTGATACTTGACTGGCAAACGAATCAAGTCTCCTCGGCCGCCCCTTTGTGCGATATCCATCTTGCCGTCCATCACGGCGTTTACGACCTCCGTTCGTTTTTCCAAACGCCAGCGGAAATCGAGCATGATCGCAATTCTGGTGAAGGGAACGAAGATGACGATGGCCAAGACCAGCAGGTTGATTGCAAGAGGCGTGACTGACCGGAGAGCGCCTTTCGATCGTCGTTTTCTGATGAAGTAAACCAGCGCCCAGACTGTCACGCCAAAGAAAGCAGCGGAAACGATGAGCTCAAGCAGAGGCTCAATAAAGGGCGTTAGCCATTCGACCAGCGTCCAACGAAAGATGTTCAGAAGCAAAAGTGTCGTGCCAACGATCACTGTGGTGATCAGCACCGGCGCCGTTCGCTTGCTGGAGAGTTCTAGTGTGGATTCCACAGCTTCGCGATTTTACCGCGGGCTGGCAAAAGTGAAAGGGGCCGGACCCGTGACCCTCGTTCGGTGTCCAGCCCCCGTCTCCCAGGTTCTGTGGTAGGTGGAAGGAGTATGCCGTCCTTCCCGGAATCGCTCAAGTTACATCGGGCCATAGTCCATTCGGACAAGCCCACTATTTCGAGGTAACCAGAGAGTGAGTGATAGCGTGGACCGACAACGCGATGCGGTTCTGTACGCCAACCTTGCGCATAAGCTTGGCCACGTGGGCTTTCACGGTGCGCTCTTCGATGCCGAGTACAGAGCCGATTTCCTTGTTGGAGCGGCCGGCGACCAGCAACTCGAGGACCTGCTTTTCACGGTCAGTAAACGTCACGCGACCGGCGGGGAAGATGCGTCCCGGCGTGGAGGTGACGCGCTCGATGAACATGGAGAGCACACGGCGCGGCGCCCAAACCGATCCCTGATTCACGATGCGGATGGCCTGAATGAATTCTTCCGGGGCGGCGGCTTCGTCGACATAGCCCTTGGCTCCCGCGGCGACGGCTTTCAGAATCGACTCATCGTCGGCCCCGGTGCCAGTCACGATGATGCGCAGGTCGGGACGCGCGGCCTTCAGTCCGGCCATAACATCGAATAGGTTCTGGCCCGTTTGCGCACCGAGCAGGATGATGTCGACGCTGGGCTCGTTGGCGATCTGGGTCAGGGTGGTGGCGGAGATTTCGAAGTCAGACTCGGTATCGAAAAGGGCGCGCAGTCCGATGAGACGCAGGGGATCGGTCTCGACGACCGCGATCTTAATCTTGGGTTTGCGGGCAGGTGCCGGTTTCATGAACATCTCCTGAAGTACGAGGCTTAGCATAGGGCGAATTCCAGTAATCGCCAAGCAGCCAAAGTCCGAACGGACAGTGTACTTCTGGACACTGTACTTTAGTACAGGGCGTAACCTATTTTTGGGCCATGACCGGCGCCGCCTGTCGTTGGTTGGCGAAGCCGTCGGAATATCCGAGGCGGAAGCCGCGCTGGTAGGCAACGCAGTAGCCGGTGTCATCGCCGGACGCATTTCGATCGCAATCTTTCGGATCCGCAGCAAGCGCGGGCGTTTCGGAGCGTCCGTCGTCGAGACCGTTCTTCAGTCCGACTTCGTAGCCATGCATGAAGACGTCGTCGAAGTGGCGATCGGGCTGAGTGCCGCCTTCGGACTGGGCAGCCAACCTGGCTTGCTCCACCAACTGCATGGCGCGGAAACTACGTCCGGAAAAGGCATCGATGTAACCCACGGCGTAGCCCTTCCGATACCCGTAGTCGAAATGCTTGTGATTGCCGAATTCGGGTTGATAGCCGCGGATCTTCTTGAACCGAAGCTGGTTTTTCAGAGGCTGGAAGCGGCGGCCAAACTGAAGATCCATATCACCCTGATAAAAGCCCTCCTCGTAGCCATGCATGTATCCGTGGGCGAAACAGGAGCGGCTGAAAAAGCCCTTCGCGCCTACAGGGGAAAGGTGCCAGTCAGCGATCTGGCCGGCGCTATGCGCTTGTGCTGCAGCGAGGACGGAGGCGAGCAACAGGGTGACGGTCACCAGGCAGAGGCGGAGAGGCCCACGAGCATTCATAACCAGCCGTTCTCCCGCATTTGAGATGAGACGCGGACAGGGACGGATGTCAGGCAAAACGGGAGACAGCATCGTTGGTTCGAAAATTCGGAAGGTGTTCGAAGAAGTAAGGTGTTATCAGGAAGGCACCTAGGAATTTAGCTTCATTTCGCGGGCGCGGCACTCAGGTCATACTGCTTTTCACGATAGCCCTAACCAGTTCAGCTTCGCGCGTTTGTCAGCAGAGTTTTCTGGGGGAAAACGCGAGCGGGCGCGCGGAGCGGAGATCAGAAGGGTGCTCCCTGCCGGCCAACACACCGGCGGGGAGTTCGTGTAAAGCGCCACAGATGAAAATGCTCGTCCAGCGCCGCTTTTGGTTGCAATTGTTGGGTTTCGCAATGCTGGCGGTAAGTTGTTGCTTTGCCGAATCCTCTCTCTCCGCACCTCCCGCAGCCAATCCCACAGAAGCGGCAGTCCCGCTTTCGAATCCGTACGACCAGCAACTCACAAACGTGGTGCGCGAATGGAGTGCAGCGAGTCAGCCGGGCAAAGTGGTGCTGCTGGAAAAGATGCTGCGCCTGCGGGAGATGGTGAGCGATCCCGGGCGAGTGGGCGATGAGCTATCGCGGGTCGCAAAGGATGGGAAAGAGTCGCCGCTGGTGCGGGACGAAGCCAATTGGCGGCTGGCCGAAGTCGCACAGAGCGAAGGGCGGCTCAACGATGCCGGACAGTTTGCGAACAACTTGGGATTTGTCGGCGACTGGTACCAGATGGGATCGGGAGCCTGCACCGCGACGGCTCTGAACGATATTGCGCACCGCAAGCCGCTGAAGACTACACCGTTGAAAACGGTGCTGGTGCATGGAGTGAGCGATGCCTATTCGTGGCGCGAGGATACGGTTTGCATAGCGACGTCGGTTTATAGCGATACGAATCAGTCGGTAGCTCTGCGATTTGGAGCGGCGGAACCCGCTTGGCTCTACCTGAATGGGACGCTCGAAGCTAGATCCGATAGGCGTACAGAAGCGGAGTTCGATCAGCAGTCCGTGGGCGTGCAACTGAAAGCGGGATGGAATGTGATCGCGCTGAAACTTGGTGGCCGAAGCGCTGAACGGCGCTTTGCCTTCCGGGTTACGCGTCTCGGCGGCGGAGGAGTGCTGTTGACGGTCGATCCCACGCGAGTCAATGGCACGATGTGGAATAGCGACGGTCCGGTGACGACGGATCTGCTGGACGAAGCGCGGCGTTTGGCGGAATCGGGCAGTGCGGAGGCGCTTGACGACTTGGCCGACCTGACATCGATCCGCGGGCTGAAGGGAAGTCTGGCAATCCGGAAAAGTGCGGTCAGTGTTGTGCCTTCGGCGGAGCGTTGGGCGGTTGTGGCCGATGCGTGCCCGGATGCGAGTTGCCGGTTGTTGGCGCTGAAGAGTGCGTTGGCGATCGATCCGCATGATGCTGATGCTGCGAACGAACTGGCGAAGTACTACTCGCGCGCAGGAGAGAGTGCGCGAGCGCTTGAGGTGTTGCGAACCGCACTCACTCTTCATGACGATGACTATTTTCTGCGGGCGCAGTTGGCGCAGACAGAGCGGGCTGCGGGGTTGAATGTCGAATCGACGCGAGAGTACGCCGCGCTGGACAAAGTCCCGTTCAAGTCGATTTGGCTGCGACGTGAGTTGGGATTGTATTACGAAGAAGCCGGCGACGCGGACCGCGCGGCTGAGCTGCTGAACGAGGCCTGGAAGCTGAGTTTCGACGATGCGCGGGTGCGCCAGGCACTGGAGCGGGTAGCCCGTGCCAGCGGAGACACTGCCGCGTTGGAAATGCTGGCGAAAGCGGCGCAGGCACTGAACCCATCTACTTCTGTGACTTCGGTGGAGACGTCGCGAGCGGAACGGTTTGAGGGGGCACATCTGAGGCTGGCGTCGCTTGCCATCGATGGTGACAGCGATCGTGGATACATGGAAAACGCCGCGCAACTGGCGGCAAACGCCCAGCGCCGACGTCCGCAGGACGATGGGAATGTGATTACGCTCGCCGATGTGACGGTGGAGCGCATGCTGCCGAGTGAGCAGACAGTAAGGCATGTGCAGCAAGTGTTTTATATCGCGAACGACCGGGGTGCGCGCGATTACCGCACGCGCAACATCTCGTACGGCGAGTCGGCGCAGATTTCGGTGCTGCATGCGCGGATCTATAAGAAAGAGGGCCGCGTCGTCGACGGCATAGAGAGCGATGGAGATGGTTCGAACGACGATCCTTCGAACTGGATGTATTACGACACCCGGTCGTGTACGTTGCGGTTTCCGTCGCTGCAGAAGGGCGATGTGCTGGAAGTGGAGTATCGGATCTCGCCAAAATCGGAGGCGAATCCCTTTGGGAGATATTTTGGGGAACTGATCGCGCTTCAGGATGGCTTGCCGCAGCAACTCCGGCGTTACGTGTTGATCGCGCCGTCTTCGCGGCGTTTGAATATCGATGCGGAGCGCATGCCGGCGGCACAGGTCTCGACCGCTGGCGGATACACGATCTATCAATGGGAGTTGCGCAACGTGGCGCCGCTATCGAATGAGCCGCGTGGCCCGTCGTTGACGGAAGTAGCTCCGTACGTGACGGTTTCGACGACCGCGAATTGGCAGGATTTCGGACGCTGGTACGCGGAGATGATCGCGCCGCAGTTTGAGCTGAATACCGAACTGCGAACGAGAGTAGCCCACATCATGGCGGAGAAGGCGGACGAAGTGGACAGGATTCGCGCGATCCACGAGTTCGTGCTGCACAACACGAATTACGTTGCGATGGAGTTCGGGGTGTACAGCTATAAGCCGTATCCGGTGTCGCAGGTGTACGAGCGGCACTTCGGCGACTGCAAAGACAAAGCCAGCCTGATGATCGCGATGATGCGGGCGGCAGGCATCGATGCGGAACTGGCGTTGGTGCGAACCCGCAAGATGGGCGACGTGAGCGAACACGCGACGACGCTGTCGGTGTTCGATCACGCCGTGGCATATGTGCCGAAGTACGATCTGTGGCTCGATGGCACGGCACAGTATGCGGGATTCCATGAGCTTCCGCTAGACGATCAGGGTGCGATGGCGGTAACCGTGGACCTGGATGGAACGGCAACTCTGCGACGCATTCCGGTAACGCTGCCGATGCAGAACTACACGCATCGCGTGGTGAAAGCGGAACTGCAGAGCGATGGGAAGATCGTGTTCAACGGATCGGCCTATACGCGTGGCGAAGATGCGCCGGGACTGCGGAAGGAATACAACATTGCCGAACGTCAACGCGACACGATGCGCGCGAACCTGGCGCAGGTGTATCCGAGCGTGCAGGTGGATTCGGTGCATGTGGATGGGGCGCATGACCTGGAGCACGATGTCATCGTGAGCTTCAGCGGATCGCTGAACACGTTCGCGGGGCAGAAATCGATTGAGCTGGTACCGTCGTGGATGCCACACAAATATGTCAATTCGCTGGCGCCGCTGGAGACCAGATCACAAGAGCTGCAACTTCCCGCGCCATGGACCACGGACGAAGAACTGCACTTCACGCTTCCGAATGGGGCGAGTCTGGAAAAGATGCCGACGAGCTGGAAGTACGACACGCAGTATGGAACGGCCCTGATCCGCTACGAGCGGCACGGAAGTGAGCTGGTGGTGAGCACGTCGGTGCAGTTCCGGAAGTTGCGGATTCCGGCTGCGGAATATTTCGGCTTTCGGCTGTTCTGCCAAAAGGTGGAGGACGCGTTCCATCAGGAAATCAAGGTCGACCTCCCTAACTAAGTAATCCTCAGCTCCCGTTCCAACCCTCTACTCTGGATCGTCCTCTTACCAACCGGGGTTGGGAATTTTGACCGACGGGCTCCGAAGACTGGGAGGAATCCTGCCCGGCATCATCGCCGGCGCGGCCGACCTCGACCCCGCCGCGGTCATGACCGCCGTCGTCGCCGGGGCTAGCTTCGGCTACTCGGTCGGATGGGTGGTTCTCGCCTGCATCCCGATCCTCTGGTCGGTGTTTTCGGTCTCCGCCCGCCTCGGAGCACATAGCAGCCGCGGCTTGGTCGAACTGATCCGCATTCGCCGCAACCGCCGCTCCGCGGTCGTGGTAGCGCTCGGGATGGTTGCTGTCAATCTGGCGATGATCATCGCCGACCTGCGCGCCGTCAGTGAGGCCTTCTCGGTGATCCTGCAGCGATCGGCAACATTTTTTTATGTTGCCGTTGCGTTCAGCGTCTGGTGGATCTTGATCCGCGGCAGTTTTCAGCGCGTGACGCGGGTTCTTGGCGCAATCGCCGTGGCGCAATTGGCCTACGTCGCCGCCGCGGTGCTCGCAACGCACTCGCTGACCGCGCTGCTGAAGGGCGTTTTCTTACCGCACGTAAGCAACAGCCCCGAATATGCCATCACCGTGGTCGCTCTCTTCGGATCGCTGCTGACGCCCGATGTCATCGTCTGGCAGACCAGCTCGCGTCGCGACCGCAATCGAGCTTCTCCCTCGACGGATTCGCATGCCGGAACATTTGTGGCTGTGCTGGTTTCGCTGTCGGCGATTGTTTGCGCCACCGCGCTGAACGTCACCGATGCCGACTCGATGACCATTGGCCTCGCTGCCAGCGCTCTTGCGCCGCTTGGATTGCTTGGTCCGGTGCTCTTCGCGCTCGGCATCATCGGATCTGGCCTGGTCGCGCTGCCGATCCTGGTCGCGTCGATGTGTTACAGCATTGCCGAAGCGGTCGACTGGAAGACCGGGCTCAACCACAACCCGTGGGAAGCGCGGCTGTTCTACGTGCTGCTTTCGGGAACCGTATTCATTTCGGTGATCACCAACTTCTTCCCGCTGAACACGGTCAAGATCCTGTATTGGTCGCAGTTCATGGCCGGAGTGGTGCTGATCCCGATCCTGTGGAATATCCTGCGTTTGACCAACGACAAGTCCGTCGTTGCGCAGCCGAATTCCATGTTCGAGAATTTCTGGCTCGGCGGCGCGATTGGCGGGAGCGTGGTGGCGAACGGCATCTTCCTCTGGAGCTTGCTGCGTTAGGGCAACCGCATCTCTGGATTGCTATTCACAAGAGACGTGCGAGTGCCGAAGGCCAAAGACGTACTGCTGTCCGGAGTGGAGTGGGGTTTCCTGGTTGTTCTCTGGATGTTGTTCGTCAGCCAGTGGAAGAAAGACGAGTTCCTGATCGGCATCGCCGTAGCTTTCGTTGGTGCGGTCGCGGACGCAATTGTTAAGGCCGAGGGTTTGGCGAAGTTCAGCCCGAAAGCGGAGTGGGTTCTGCTGATTTTATGGACGCCGTACTACGTGGCGCAGGGAGTTTGGGCAACGCTCAAAGCGTTCTGCGCGGAATTTTTTGGCCGCTCACCGCAATCGAGATTTATCGCCAAACCTTATAAGCCAGCGAAGAGCCAGGATGCGACGTCATCCGCGAAACGAGCGCTCGCTACTGCGTACTTGACGATTCCGCCTAACTCCATCGTGGTCGGCATCGACGGCGAGCACGAGCAGGTTCTCATGCACGAGATTGTGCCGGAGCCAACATCGCGGATGGCTCAGAAGCTAGGCGTGCAGCCATGAACCTGTGGATGATCGCCTCGATCGGTTTCCTGATGTGCATGATCCCATGCGGGATCGCTGCGTTCCGCGGATCTCCGATGGAACGCCTACTCGGGCTGGAAATGGGCGGAATCGTAGTGACCATGTTCCTGCTGGTCATGGCCGAAGCGCTCGGACGCCCGAACTTCTACGACATCGGATTAACCATGGCGTTGCTCGCATTCGGAGGTGGCTTGGTCTTCACCCGCTTCCTGGAGCGTTGGCTGTGAGGAGCGCTGACATAGCTGTGGCCGTCTTCCTTGGCATTTCGGTGGTATCCACCGGAATCTGCTGCTCGGCGCTGCTGTTGTTCCGCGACCTCTTTCAGCGATTGCACTATCTGAGCGTAGTGACCACTGTCTCCACCTTTACTTTGCTCGTTGCGGTAGTGATCAAAGAGGGCGCAGGACAAGCGACTATGAAGGCGATTCTTTCCTTCATTGTGCTGCTGTTGATCAACGCAGTGCTCTCACATGCTACGGCGCGAGCGGCGAGAGTGCGTGAGTTTGGACAGTGGACACCAACTCCGGAAGAACACATCGAAGGCGCGGAGGATGTCAAACCGGGGAAGTGACATGCTGATCCTGCAGATTGCAATCTTTATCTTTGTTGGTATTACCGGAACCGCCGTCGTCCTGACCCGCGACGTGCGTTCGCAGGTAATTGGGCTGAGCTTCTACGGGCTGATCCTCGCCATGATGTTCTTCATCTACCAGGCGCCGGACGTAGCCCTGTCGCAGATCGTCATCGGCGCCGTCGCGTTGCCTCTGATGTTCATGCTGGCCATCGCGAAGATCCGCCGCAATGAGCACCAGCGCAAGGAACTGAAGGACAAACAGGAGCACAAGGCTGCATGAATCGCACTCGCCGCCACGCTCTTTTCTTCGCTTCGGCCGTGCTGCTCTTCGCGTTGCTGGCATGGGCGATGCACGACCTGCCGCCGTTCGGGCATTATCGCGGACCTTATGGCGACGTGATCAACAGCACCACCGTTTACGAGCGGCATATTACCGACGCGATTACCGCAGTCAACTTCGACTTCCGCGGCTTCGACACGCTCGGAGAAGAGGGCATCCTGTTCATGTCGGTCATCGGTGTAACAACGCTGTTACGACGCCAGAAGAAGGAGAAGAAGAAAGATGATCCCGACGAAAGTGATGAACTGGAAAAACACCGCGCACCAGAGCCCAGCGATGCCGTGAAGGTCATCACTCTGGGGCTAGTCGGGCCGCTGGTCGTCTACGGACTGTACATCGTCACCCACGGGCAGATTACTCCCGGCGGCGGATTCCAAGGCGGAGTCATCCTCGCAACGGCGCCACTATTGGTTTACCTCGCGGGCGATCTGAAGACCTTCAAGCGAATTACCACTCACAGCATGGTCGAGATCGCCGAAGCCGCCGGTATATTTGGATTTGTCGCGATCGGCTGTCTCGGACTTTCCATCGGGGCGCAATTCCTGGCAAACGTGCTGCCGCTCGGTGAGACCGCCAGCTTCTTTTCCGGAGGAACGGTGCCGTTACTTAACATTGCTACCGGTTTGGCGGTGGCCGGTGGATTTATCTCCGCCATCTATGCATTCCTCGAACAGACCATCGAAATGCGCATGGAGGGAGAGAAGGATTGAGCATCTTTCCTTACCTGCTGGCCGCATACCTGTTCCTGATCGGACTCTATGGCGTGATCAGCAGCCGCAGCTTTGTGCACATCGCGATGTGTCTCGCGGTCGTGCAGTCATCGACATATGTCTTGTTGCTGGCCATCGGATATCGCGTCGGAGGTGTTGCACCGCTGTTCTCTGACATCCCGGTCGGAACGCCCGCGGTAGATCCCGTGGTGCAAGCCCTCATGCTCACCGACATCGTGGTGGAAGCGACCGTCGTCGCGTTGCTGCTTGCGCTCGCCGTCCAGGTTCAGAAAGCTGCGGGCACGGTTGATCCGGACAAACTGCTGGACCTGCAAGGCTGATGCACTACTTGCCTCCATTACCGGTGGCGATCCCACTCGGAGTCGCCGCGATTCTCGCAGCGCTGAACGGACACGTGCCTCGAAGAGTCGGCGAATGGGCGTCGATTGTGGCCACGATCGGAACGGGAGGGGTTTGTCTCGAACTGCTGGCGATCTCGACCCATGCTCCGATCGTGTACTGGTTCGGTGGGTGGTTTCCACGTTCCGGCATGGCGTTGGGAATTTCGTTTGTCATCGATCCGATTGGAGCCGGTCTCGCGTCATTCGTTTGTCTGCTGATGCTGGCCGCGCTTGTCTTCTCGCTGAAGTACTTCGAGCAGGTCGGAACCATGTATCCGGTGCTGATGCTCGGCTTCCTGGCGGGGATGTGCGGCTTCTGCCTGACTGGCGATCTCTTCAACCTGTTCGTGTTCTTCGAGTTGATGAGCGCATCGGCGTTCGCGCTCTGCGGTTACAAGAATGAGGAGCCGAGCGCACAACAGGGAGCGCTGAACTTTGCCGTCACCAATACTGTCGGCGCATTCCTTGTGTTGACTGGAATCGCGCTCCTCTACTCGCGCACCGGTGCGTTGAACATGGCGCAGATTGGGCGCGCGTTGTCGACTCAGATGGACGCGACCATCATCGTGGCGTTCGTGTTGATCATGTGCGGCTTCTACGTGAAGGCTGCCGTCGTGCCGTTTCACTTCTGGCTGGCCGACGCGCACGCCGTTGCGCCGACCCCGGTGTGCATTCTGTTTTCCGGCGTGATGGTGGAACTCGGTGTCTACGCTGTGGCGCGCGTGTATTGGGCGATCCTCGATGGACCTTTCGCGGCGCATCGACCGGCGCTCAGCGGATTGCTGCTCACGGTGGGGACCGTCACCGCCGTCGTTGGCGCGATCATGTGCTTTGGGCAGCGGCATATCAAACGCCTGCTCGCGTTTTCGACCATTAGCCACGTCGGGTTGCTGATCATCGCGTTCGCGCTACTCACTCCTGACGGACTCGCCGGCGCCGCGCTCTACACGCTCGGACATGGAATGGTGAAAGCGGCGCTGTTCATCGTGGCAGGAATTCTGCTCGACCGTTTCGGAACCGTTGACGAATACCAGTTGCACGGCCGCGGCAAGGATTGTCGCTGGACGGCGATCGTCTTCTTGATCGCTGGATTCGGCTTCGCGGGCATGCCTCCGTTTGCCACTTTCGTAGGCGAACACGGAATCGAACATGCGGCGGAAGTCGTGCATCAGTCGTGGATATCGATCGTCTTCTTCTTCGCCGGGGCTGTTACTGCAGCGGCGGTCCTTCGCGTTGCGGGACGAGTCTTCCTCGGCTGGGGGCCGCGGCATAGTCCGTTCACTGAAGGCGCAAAGCACATTGACGAACAGCGTGAAACGAAGGGCGCGAGCAGGAAAGTTCCGGCCGTCATGTTCATTCCTGCAGCCGTTTTAGTTGCACTCGCGATTGCCGTGGGCGTCATGCCGCACATCGAGCAGGACTCGCGTATCGCAGCATTCACGATGGCTGATCGCGCGGGATATCAGAATCGAGTGCTCGACGGATCGCATCTCCCCGACCTGCATCCCAAAGTCGAGCACGGCTCGATGGCCGGCAGCATG
>Ga0335069_10011453_pt1 | contig 12506 bp, 10 predicted proteins | sample Lox_Sample_11_FD_206714 | JGI IMG/M metagenome (GOLD analysis project Ga0335069, IMG submission 206714) | Soil microbial communities from Loxahatchee National Wildlife Refuge, Florida, United States - Lox_Sample_1.1 | ecosystem: Environmental > Terrestrial > Soil > Wetlands | place: USA...
CACGCAATGCGACGCAGCTGATCGATCTGATGCGCGATCTGAATGGCCGCCTCGGCCTCACGTTCCTCTTTTCCACCCACGACCAGCGCCTGCTGGAGCACACGCCGCGCATCGTCCGGTTGACCGACGGGCGCGTGGTGTCCGACAGCGATACGGAAGGAGACAGCCATGGGCAAGTTCTTGCTGCTTGCATTTCGTAACGTCTTTCGCAATCGCCGGCGCACGGTGATGACGCTGTTGATGGTCGGCGGCGGTGTGGCCGGCTTGCTGCTGGTGGGCGGCTTCTTTGCCTTTATGTTTCGCGGCCTCCGCGAGAGCACCATTCGCAATGGTCTCGGCCACATCCAGATCTTTACGGCCGAACACTTCCAGCGCGACGAGGTCCACGTGCTCGATACCGGCATCGGCAACTGGCAGAAGGTAGCCGCTTCGGTTCGGGCCGGCGAGCATGTGCGCGGTGTGGCGCCGCGGATCGAGTTCTACGGCATGCTGTCGAACGGTGTGAAGTCGTCCGTCTTTATGGGTAGTGCGGTCGAGCCGGATGTGGAGCGTGCGATGGGCTTCAATCCGAGGATCACCTCGGGCAGAGATTTAAGCACGAATTCGAACGGAGAAGTGGAGGCGCTGGTCGGGATCGGCGTTGCCAAATCGATGAGCGTGAAGGTCGGCGACGGACTGACGATTCTCGCTGTGACCGCAGATGGCGCGCTGAACGGAATCGATGTGCAGATCGTGGGCGTGGTGAACACGGGCTTCAAGGACCTGGACGACCGCTATCTGCGGATCACACTGCCTTCGGCGCAGCGCCTGCTGCAGACCGATCGCGTGACGAACCTGGTGGTCGGGCTGGACGATACAGAGAACACCGACAAGGTTGCGGCGACGCTGCTGCCCCAGCTGAGCGGCCTGTCGCAGCCCATGACGATTCGGAAGTGGATCGAGCTTGCGGCCTATTACAAGCAAGTGCGGACTCTGTTCAGCGGCATCTTCCTCTTCCTGGGCGTCATTGTGTTCTTCATGGTGCTGATGGCCAGCGTGAACACCCTGCTGATGGCAATGTTCGAGCGGACCCGCGAGATTGGCACGATGCTGGCGATGGGAACGCCGCGCGGTTGGATTGTAGCGCTGTTCATGGCGGAGGCCACGCTGACCGGCCTGTTCGGAGCGGTTGTGGGAGTGATCGGCGGCAACCTGCTTGGCGCAGCGCTGAATGCGTCGGGCCTGCACCTGCCGCCGCCGCCGGGAACCGATGTGCCGATGCTGTTCCGGGTGTTGCATGTGCCTGGGCTGATGGTCGGCGCGTCGCTGATGGTGGTACTCTCCCTCGCACTCGCATCGATCCTGCCTGCGATCCGTGCGTCGCGGCTGCAAATTGCGGAGGCGTTGGCACATGTCTAGCGTGAATTGCATTCTTCGTTCGTTTCTGCTGCTGTTCCTGCTCGGGTTCTTGATGACGTGTGTGTTCGTTTGCCATGCGGCATCGATCCCCGCCCCGAATCCCGAGGCTCTGTTGAAGCAGTCCGACGCGTATCGCAACGGATGGCCGGCCTACATGGTCCACGTGAAGATCACCGACTTCGAAGCGGGTAAGTCCGACGAGGAGCACCTCTACGAGGTTTCGCAGAAGGGCACCGACAAGACCTATGTCGACTTCATGAGCCCGCGCGAAAAGGGCCGCCACCTGCTGATGCTGGGCGACGATATGTGGGTTTACCTGCCCGACACCAGCCGGCCGGTGCGCATTACGCCACTGGAGCGGCTGACCGGCGACGCTTCGAACGGCGACGTGGCGCGGACCAACTATGCCGTGGATTACTCTCCCGTATATTTGCGCGACGAGAAGGTGGGCGCCGTCGCGTGTCACGTGCTTGAGTTGACGGCCAAGCGCAAGGGAGCGACATACCAGCGGATTCTCTACTGGGTGCGTGCAGAAGATGCGCGGCCGGTGCGCGCGGAGTTCTATCTGACGTCGGGCAAGCACATTAAGTCGGCGACCTTCGACGAGTACGAGCCGTTCGGGGGCAAGATCCTGCTGCACAAGCTCACACTGTACGACGAAATCCGGCACAACTCGCATAGCGTGCTGGAGTATTCCGGGGCGGTCCAGCGCGAACTGCCGGACAAGCTCTTCTACCAGGGCCGTGCGGACAGGTTCTGATCCGCATCGCAAGACCATGATCCAGCAAGAAAGGAGACCGATATGGTCAAAGGACACAAACGAATCGCACTTCTGCTCGTTTTCTGCTGCGCGATCCTCGCGATGTGCGCAACTCACAGTGAGGCGCAGGCGGCTCACGCCGGAAAGCTCATCGTCAAAGTCACCGGCTTCCACAGCACCGACGGCAATCTGCTTCTGCAGGTGCGGAGCGACCCGAATACGGTGGTCGCCGCCCGCACGATCGAGATTGACGCCAAGACGATGACCGCCGAGACGACATTCGAAGGTCTGGCCGAGGGCACGTATGGCGTCTTCGCGCTGCACGATGCGAACAAGAATGGCCAGCTGGATTTTGACGGTGTGGGAATGCCAGTGGAGGGCTACGGGCACTCCAACAATCCGGCGAAGCGGGAGGGGCCTCCAGACTTTAACGAGACCAAGTTCGCGCTGGGCAAGGCAGACGTCACGATCGAAATCCAGCTGATCTATTGGCCGTGACGAGAGCAGAGAAGATCCGATGAAGGCGCGCATTTCACTTTCGGCGTTGGTCATCTTCGCAGCGTGCGCCTGTGCCTGTGCGCAGGACGCGCAAACGGAGGAGAGCGCGCTACGGTTGCGCTATGCGGTCTCCGTCTTCGATGACGCGACATTCTATGGCGATCTGCGCGAGCCGCTGCCGGCAGTTCTGAATCAGGTCCTGGTCGAGCCTTCGTTTGGAGTCCGCTACCGGGACCGGTTCAGTTTTTCGACAAGCCTGATCGGGATCACGCGGTCGTATACCGACAATGCCACGCAGTTGCGCGTCCGGGAGACCTATGCGGGTATATCTGCCGGCGATTTTGACTTCACGGTGGGCCGCAAGATGGTGCGCTGGGGCACGGGCTACGCGTTTACGGCGGCGGGCGTGCTCGACCCACCGCGCATCCCCACCGATCCAGGCGACCGCCTGAACGTGAACCAGGGGCGCGATATGGTGAAGGCGGACTATGTGCACGGCAAGCAAGCCTTCACCCTGGCCTGGTCGACTGCCGCACTCGCGCCAGCCGGTGTCGACCTGCGCGATACGACGGCCTTCCGGTATAACGTTCTGGTGCACGGATTCGACACTTCGCTGATTGCCGGCAACGATCGTGGCGGCGACTCCTTCGGCGGCGTCACGTTTACACGCGTTGTCGGCCAGGGGTGGGAGATTCACGGCGAAGGCCTGTGGCGGGAACAGGCCGCTGCGCTGGTGGGCGCGAAGTGCACGCTGCACTCCGGCGTCACCCTGATTGGGGAGTTCTACACGCCGCCGAACATCCCCTACTATCGCGATATGAGCGTGTCGCCTCTTGCCGGTCGGCAACATTATGGACTCTTCAACGTGGGCAAGAGCCGGTTACGCGAGCGTCCAGGCTGGAAGGAGTGGGACCTCTCCGGCTCGATCGTGGCGAATCTCGACGACCGCAGCACCACAGGCGTTGTGGATGTGAATCGCTGGTTCGGGAACCACTTTTCTTCTTATGTGCACCTGGAGATTCCACGCGGAGCAAAGACCTCGGACTACGGAGCAGCGCCTTACACGACGGCAACCTCGGTGGGAGTGCGATTCCAGTTATGAGCGATGAGATTCGCCAATCCGGCCTTTCCTGCTCTACGGCGCCAGACGAATCGCTGAACTGGAAGGGCGTGTTGCGCGTGTGGGTATGGATGGTTCCCGCCATCGGCATTGTCGTCGGTGCGCTGCTGGTTGCAGTGCAACACGCGCACCTTGCTGATGCCTGGCGAAAGCTCTTCGCGTCGATCGTGTACACCATGTTCATCGGAATTCCTTGTTCGATGGTCATGAACTGGATCGGCTTCCGTTTCTCGGAGCGCTTCCCTCGCGGAGTGACCGCTTTGCATGCCGCAACGCTCTTAGTGCTGGCAACAGTGGGCACATTGGCGGGCGCTGCACTGCTGGTGTTGGCAGGCGTTTCAAGCCACTACGGGTCCGAGTTCTGGTCGTCGTACCCGATCTCCGTAGTCATCACCCTGGTCATCGGGCTGGCGACCGCGTCTTTCGAGACGATGCGCCACAAGCTGCAGGCCGCAGTCCTTGAGTTACGCACCCAACAGGTCGAGCAGGAGCGGGCAAATAAGCTGCTCGTCGAGGCGCAGCTTTCCTCGCTGGAATCGCGTATCCATCCCCACTTCCTGTTCAATACGTTGAATTCGATTGCGTCATTGATTCCATCGGATCCGAAGAAAGCCGAGGACACGGTCGGCAAGCTGGCATCGCTTCTGCGCTTTTCGTTGAATGCAAACCATACGAGCCTGGTTCCGCTCGCGCAGGAGATGAAGATGGTGCGCGACTACCTGGAGATCGAGTCGACGCGTTTTGGCTCGCGCCTGCGCTACGAGATTGCAGTCCCGGAGTCGCTGGCGCAGGTCAGGGTTCCGCCGCTCGCGCTCCAATGCCTGGCGGAGAACAGCGTAAAACACGTCGTTGCACAGCGCCCGGAAGGCGCGTCGATCCGGATCGTCTGCCTGAGAGCAAACGAGAGCGTTCAACTGGCCGTGATCGACAACGGCCCCGGATTCTCCCTTGCGTCGGTCTCACCGGATCATGGATTAGGAAACCTGTCGGCGCGCCTGCAACTGTTGTTCAACGACGCAGGCAGACTGGACGTAACCCGTGAGACGGACCAGACCGTCGCGCGGATCACGATCCCTGCCACGACCTAGGACGATCATGGAAACAGCCTGTCTGCGCGCCTACCTGGTGGATGACGAAGAGCTTGCCGTCGAGCGGCTTGGGCGGCTGCTGGGGGAGTTCTCCGAGATCGATGTTGCCGGCCAAGCCACCGATCCCGCGGCTGCGGTTGCGTTTCTGAACAGTCCTGACGGTGCGGCGATCGACGTGCTCTTCCTCGATATCCAGATGCCGGGGATGAACGGATTCGATCTGCTGTCAAAGCTGGCAAAGCAGCCTTTTGTCATCTTCACCACGGCCTACGATCAGCACGCGCTCCGGGCATTCGAGGAGAACACAATCGACTACCTCCTCAAGCCAATCGAAGCCGAGCAATTGCAGAGGGCGCTCACCAAGTTAGGGAGGTTCCGCCCGATCGCGAAGCCGGAGTGGCAGCAGAGCGCTGAGTTGCCCGCCATGCTGCGCGAACTGGCTGCGTCCCTGCAGCGTGGTCCGGCAGGCTACCCGCATCGCATCGCATCCCGGGTCGGCGAACGCATCTCGTTTCTCGCGCTGGACGATGTGACGCACTTCGTCGCGCAGGACAAGCTGACGTACGCGGTTGTGCGTGGGCGCAGCCACAGTGTGGATCAGACGATAGCCGACCTTGAACGCCGTCTCGATCCGGCGAAGTTCCTGCGCATTCATCGCAGTGCACTGGTGAACGTGGACTGGGTGCACGAAGTCAACTCGTGGTTCGCCGGCAAGGTGGTGCTGACGCTGAAAGACGAGCGGCATACGCAGCTTACGGTAGCGCGGGATCGCGTACGCACCGTGAAAGAGCGATTGGGCATCTGAGAATCCGGAGAGAGTATGCGCCGCGGTCGGGGGCGTTCGGCTTTGGTTGCGCCTTACGCGGTGAACTTGAGGTTTTCATCGGCCCATGCGGCCGACTCGAGGGCAATTTGCGCCAGCTGAGGCTCGGCGAGCTGATGGAAGTTCTCAATCGTCTCGCAGGTTGACCAGTTGCCGCTCTCACTGGCTTCGATCCAGCAAAGAAGACTGCGCTCGGGGATCTTTGCTCCCAGAAGAGCGGAGCGGATCTCGTCTCTCAAGGCAAGGGAGGCGATGGCCTGTTCCATCGAAACCTGCAGCATCGCGGGCAAAAGGCTGAACAGGCCGAGGAGATATTGTTCGGATGGGTCGAAATCAACCAGGCTTGCGGCAAGCTCGCAGAATCTGGCTCGTGCCAGCGCAATGCGCAGAACCTCTGCCGATCCGCCTTCATTCAGAGCAGTGGCAATGGCCAACATGACGACGCGCCGAAACGCCTTTTCTCCCATCACCATGACCGCGTTCTCAATGGATGAGATTTTCTGGCGAACGGCGTACAGGGGAGAGTTGACGAGTCGAAGCAGGCGGAAAGCGATGGCAGCGTCGCGTTCCACCAGGCGGCTGATCTTGCGGATATCGAAGCCTTCCTGCTTCAGATCGCGGAGGAGTTCGAGCCGTGCGAGTTTGTTGGCGGGAATCTCATTGCGCTGAACCAGGATTGGCCGGCAGAAGTAGTAGCCCTGAAAGAGGGTGAAGCCTTCTTTGCGGGCCTGCTTGAATTGTTCGGGTGTCTCGACCTTCTCGGCCAGGAATTTGATATTTGTCTTGCGCAGCTTCTTGATGAGTTTGATTCGCTCCGGCGCTGCCGACAGAGTGAAGTCGACCTTGATGTAGTCGGCCAGACGGACCAGGTTTTCGTATTTGGGGTGCCAGATGAAGTCGTCCAAGGCGATGCGAAAGCCGAGAGATTTGAGCCTCTGGCAGGCGGCAATCAGCTCCGGAGTCGGTTCCACGGTCTCCAGAATCTCCAGCACCGTCAGACTGGGCGGCAGAACTTCGACCACCCGGCTGGTAAGCGTTTCGAGCGTGCAGTTGATGAAAGCAGGCAAGCCGCCGGCCAGTTTTTCAAGCCCGTCGGCGACTGAGGTATCGAGTATGGTCCAGGTGGCTTTATCGGCGTCCGAGCGACAGGTGTATTCGGGGCCGCTGCGAAACAGCAGCTCATAGGCATACGCGTCGCCCTTGAGATTGAGGATAGGCTGACGTGCGTAATATCTCAGTCGGGATCCGTCGGAGTCTTCAGCGCTGGAATCGGTCTGAGCAACTGCGGTCTTGTCGGCAGTCTGCACCACCTTCGTCTATCGGCACATTCGATCAGGTTCTTTAACCCAATCTGCAAATGCCCTTAGCCCATGAACATCCCACCATTCACATCGAGCACGTGGCCGGTGATATAGGCAGCCGACTCAGAGGCTAGAAATGCAACAGAATGAGCGATTTCAGCGTCTGTACCGGGCCTGCCCAAGGGGATCGTCGCCATCATCGCCGCACGCTGCTTCTCGTCGAGCACGGCTGTCATCGGTGTCTCGATGTATCCGGGGGCAACGGCGTTCACGGTGATGTTGCGTGAGGCAACTTCGCGTGCAAGGGAGCGGGTGAAACCGATAAGACCCGCCTTCGAAGAGGCGTAGTTGACCTGGCCGGCCTGGCCCGTACGGCCTACGACGCTGGTGATATTGATGACACGGCCCCAGCGGTTCTTGAGCATCGCGGGAAGCAATGCCTGCGTCAGTAGAAATGCCCCGGTGAGGTTGGTGCCCAGCACGTCGTCCCAGTCGACGCGCTTCATGCGCATCATCAAACCGTCGCGCGTGATGCCTGCATTGTTGACGAGAATCTCAACCTTCCCGTAGCGGTCGAGGATGGCTTTGGCCCCGGTCTTGATCGAGTCTTCGCTGGCGACATCGAGTGCAAAGGCCGCCGCCTGGCCGCCGCCTGCGGCAATCTCGGCTGCGAATTCGGCGAGTTTGGTCTCGTTCCGGGCCGCCAGGGCCACCGTCGCTCCGGCTTTTGCCAACTCGAGTGCGCATGCGCGCCCAATGCCCTGGCTGGCTCCTGTGACCAGCGCAATCCTGCCCTGCAGATCTGCCATCGAATCTTCCTTCTCCTGCGCGGCAGGCCGAGAGCGGCCGCGCTTCTCCGAAGGCCATTATAGGGAACGGAGTTCAGGTGCCAGGTGTGAGGGATCAGACCGAGCCGCGGTCGGCACGAACTGCGGAGAACCCTCAGGCCGAGGGCATCGCCTGTGCGGGAATGCGCTGGCGGCCACGGGCCGGCGCAGCAAGTTCCGGAGGCCACACGTAAACCGCGAGGCGGCGCGAGTAGTGCAGCACGGGGGCCTGATTGTCGACCTTGATGCCAATCGAGGCGGGCAGGTCGTTCCGCTCGATGTCGGCGGCTGCTTCTTCCAGCGGCCAAGGCACGTGGTGCACGTTGGATCGCACCAACTCGCCCGCCCCATTGTGAGTGAAGAGGCAGTAGCGCTCTGTCAGAAAGTGCTCGATGGTGCCGGGGCGGCTTTCCGCGAGTTTGTGGGTCGGTCCAAGCCCGCGATAGCTGGCTTTAAAGATGATCGGTTCCCGCGAGAAGCGCCGGCGGCTGAAGAACGTGAACTCGCGCTCGGTAACGGCCTGGATCCGCATCTCGGCCCAGTGGTATGGCAGGTGATAGAAGCTGCGGGCCGCCATCACAGCCAGCGGATTGGCGCAATCGAGGGAGAAGAAGTAGACGCCGGGAGTGCCGGTACGGTGGTCGCGCACGTAGGTGCGAAGGTTGAGCTCCGGAAAACTGCGTGTACCCAGAATCGGGGGCAGGCCACGCACCTTGATACGGTCCATCCAGAAGGGGACGACGCCGATCCACGCCGAACCCTCGAAGGTGTCGAGATGAAGGCCCTCGGGGAGGAGTCCGGCGATCTGCAAGGGATGCGTACGCCAATGGGCAAAAAGGAGATCGTTCCACCTCTGGGTCATCGCCCAGCGCCCGGGCGGCAATGGCCGAGGCCGCTGCGACGTGCGCACCTTGATCTCTCGCATGGCCGCTGCTCCTGATGATTGGACGCGATCGCCGCAGATGGGGATGCAAACTGCACGCGCCCTACAAGGGTTCTCAGTTTGAGCGCAGCAAAGGCAAACCGTCAAGCGGCTTTCTCTGGAAAAATGCGCCGCTCAAGTTGGTTTTTCCCGCCCCCCGAGGACCCCGCCTCATGCCGTATTCTGGTCGCGGGAACCCCGAATGTCCAGTGAATCTTTTCCTCCCACCGAGGCCCGAAACCAGACCGAAGTTTTCGCCGTACACGGCGCCGATCCTGAGGTTTTGGCGTATGCCATGGCCAAATACTCGCGCTCGGCCCTGTCGATGCGCGAGTCGTTGCTCGAGATCAGCGCGCAGCGCGCCGAACAATTCCTGAACACCTTCTACTTCCAGTATGGCCACCGATCGATTGCCGACCTGGCGCACATCGCCTTTGCCGTCGAACGGCTGAGCCTGCTGGCAGCGATTGTCCTTGTCGATGAGCAGCGCTGGGATGGGCAGGAACGCTCGACGCGCTACCAGAATTTCCTGAAGTCGGGCTGGTTTTTTCCCGATTTCGGCGTGGATTCCGGTTCGGCGAAGCTCTATACCGAGACTGTCCAGAACCTGTTTGCGGCCTATCAACGGACCACGGCGGCGGTGCAGGAGGCCCTGCGCAAGCGCGTGGCGCGCCCCGAGGCGATGAAGCAGGACGCCTATGAGCGAACGCTGAAGGCCCGGGCCTTCGACGTAGCACGCTATCTGCTGCCACTTGCCACCAACACATCCCTGGGGCAGATTGTGAATGCGCGGACACTGGAAACCCAGGTGTCGCGGCTGCTGTCGCATCCCGTCGCCGAGGTGCGCGACCTGGGACAGCGCCTGCGCGATGCGGCAACCGGCCCGGCGTGGAATGTGCAGGCGCAGGCCGGTGCGGCTTTCGTTGAAAAGCTCGCGGCGACTCCCGATCTGGCTGCCGAGGCGGCGAACCTGCTGACGCGCGAGACGCGCACTGCGCCGACGCTGGTGAAGTACGCCGAACCGAATGCGTATCTGATCGAAACGCGGAAAGAAGTGGAGGAGGCGGCGGCTGAATTGCTGAAAGGTGTCGCACCGGCAACGGCTCCGGTCGTGGATCTGGTGGAGCGCACAGAGACGCTCGAAGTCGAGCTGGCTGCGACACTGCTCTACTGGGGCAGCCACCATCCCTATCGCCAGGTACGGGATCTGGTGGCGGGCCTGCCCGAGAACCGCATCACCGAGATCATCGAGCTGGGCCTGCGGTACCGGGGGCGGCACGACGAAGCGCTGCGCGTCTTCCACTGCGGCGCCGCTCTGCGCTTCGACATCCTGATGGACATTGGCGGATTCCGCGATATGCATCGGCATCGGCGCTGTGTGCAGATCCGGCAGCGCTTCACGACCCTGCACGGCTATGAGACGCCGATGGTGGGCGATCTGGGTGCTGATGTGAACCTGCTGGCCGAGGCAGGCGCCCTCGAGGACTACAAAGCTGCGGCGGGTGCGGCATTGCAGGCGAGTGCGAAGATTGCCGCGGCATCAGCGCCGGAGGCAGCGATGTCGGCGCTCTACGTGCTGCCGCTGGCAACCCGCGTGCGGTGCCTGTTCAAGATGGACTTTGCCGAGGCGCAATACATCAGCGAACTGCGATCGGCGCCGGCGGGACACTTCAGCTACCGGCGGGTGGCGTGGGAGATGTTTTTGGCGATTAAGCGGCAGTACCCCGCGCTGGCCGGGCATATTCGCGCGACAGACTTCACGCAGCCGATTGATCTGCTGCAGCGCTAGGTCGGTTGCAGACGCTGGATCAACCGACCCGGCTCCGATCGATCCGGGGTTCAATTGCTGATCGTGCAACTATTGATCGCGCAGCGGCTTTCCTGCCTGCAACGCCGTCAGCCGTGCGTCGAGCATGCCGGCCATGCGTTGGTTGCCCAGCTGACGTGCCAGATCGCACGCGTGCTGCTCCGTTGAGATCGCTTTGGGAAACTGGCCGGTTTCGGCGTAGGCCGCTGCCAGCGTTCCCAACAGCATTGGCGCGCGCCCTTGCGTCAGTTCGACGGCATGATTGGCCAGGCGCAGCGCTTCGGTCCCGTTGCGCAAAGCCGGATCCGGCGCCGTTGAAAGCAGCCACGCCGTGTCGCTGAGAACGCGCAGATTGTTGGGGTCCTCCTTGAGCGCAACCTGCCAGTGCTTCAGCGCGCCTGCCTTGTCGCCCTTCATCACCAGCGCTGTTCCGAGATAGGCGTGTGCGTCAGGATAGCCCGGTGCAATCTTCAGCGCCTGCTCGAAGTGTGGAACCGCGTCGTCCATCGAGCCTTTCTCAGCGAGCGCGAGGCCGAGGTTGGTCTCTGTCTCTGCCGAGTCAGGACCTAATTCGACGGCGTGCTTCAGATGAACGATTGCATCGTCGAGGTTTTTCTTTTCCAGGAGCGCGTGTCCCAGATTGCCTTCCGCGCTGCCCGACTCTGGGTCCGCCTCAACCGCCTTGGTGAACTGCGGAATCGCATCGTCGAGTTTGCCCTGCATGGCGAGCGCCTGCCCCAGGTTGTTGTAGGCATGCGCATACTTCGGGTCGCTTTCGATGGCGAGATGGTATTGTTCGATGGCCTCGTCGAGCCGGTGGGCAGAAGCCAGGGCGAACCCCAGGTCGTTATGGGCCTCGGCATAGTTGGGATTGATCTGGAGAGCAACCTCGTACTCTTCGATCGCCTCGGGAATCTTGCCCTGCTTGGCCAGAAGGCTGCCGAGATTGCTGTGCGCCTCCGCGTAACCGGGATTGTCGGCGATGGCGAGGCGGTATTGCTCCATGGCTTCGCCCGGTTTGCCCGAGCTGGCCAGGGCGATGGCAAGGTTGTTGTGGGCCTCTGGATACTTGGGCTTGGCGGCGATGGCCTTGCGGAACTCGGCGATGGCGGCGTCGGTACGGCCCACATGCACAAGAGTCTGGCCGAAGTTGTTGTGGGCGCGCGCATCGTTGGGATCCATGGCCAGAGCCTTGTTCCACTCGGGGATGGCGTCCTTGTAGTCGCCCTTTTTGGCGAGGTCGGCCGCCACATCGTACTGCTTGTAGAAGTCGATGGCCGGCGTATCGATGTGCTCGATGCCGCTGGGGTCCATGTTGACGAACTCGGGAATGTTGACGGCGCGATTTGCCGCAGTGGCGTTTTCAATCAGGATCGGGGGCGTGTCGTTGCCCTGCTCATCGATGTGGGTAAGGAACATCTGTGTGTAGGGCGAGCGGCTCTTCGACGAGAACACGAGCCAGCGGCCGTTCGGGCTGAAGCTGTGCCAGGAATTCATCAGCGGTGTGTTGCAGTTCATCAGGCGTGCTTTGCCGCCCTTTGCCGGGACGATGTAGAGCTTGCCGTCAGGCCGCATCAGCTGGCCGTTCTTCGCCTGGACAAAGACGATCCACTTGCCGTCGGGCGAGACCTTGGGGAAGCTGTTACTCATCCCGTTGTGCGAGGCGCCTTCAATCGGCTCCGGTGTGCCGCCTTTACCGCCGTTGAAGGGAATGCGATAGAGGTCGTATTGAATTTGCACTTCGATGGGGTCGTTGGCATACGCGGCCATCTTGCCGTCGGCACGATACGGGTCCTTGGCTTCGGCGCGCGAGAAGACCAGATATTTGCCGTCGGGACTCCACGCCGCATTCGACTGCACGTACTTCGGATCGTCGGCGCCGGGGAGCGGGCGCAGCTTCTTCTCCGTGCGGTCATACCACTGGATGATGCCGCGTGTGGGATAGAAGACCTGCAGGAAGCG
>Ga0335069_10011454_pt1 | contig 12506 bp, 6 predicted proteins | sample Lox_Sample_11_FD_206714 | JGI IMG/M metagenome (GOLD analysis project Ga0335069, IMG submission 206714) | Soil microbial communities from Loxahatchee National Wildlife Refuge, Florida, United States - Lox_Sample_1.1 | ecosystem: Environmental > Terrestrial > Soil > Wetlands | place: USA: Florida...
TTGGCACGTGTCGAGGAGATGATCAGCCGCGGTGTCGAGGTCGTGGTCGTTATTCCAGAGTTCAACCTGCGCGAATGGGTCCCGCCGGCGAATGTGGAAGTGCCTGTCTTGCCGCCGGAGGCTTTCTCCGAGTGGTACGAGCTTCGCGGGCAGGCCGAGGCCGCCTTACAAGGCGAACGCCGGAGCGCCGTCCCACCGCTGGCTCATCGGATGCGCTTGCTCGACGAAGGCTGTAGCCCGGTGACGGGTCACTTCCTTGGGCGCGCGTTGGAAGCGCTCGGCGATGGAGCCGGGGCGAGGGAAGCCTACGAGGATTCACGAGACAGCGTGTGCGGACTGTTGCTCAGGTACACACCCCGCACCACGCGAGCGGCGCAGGATCTTCTGGTAGGCTTCTGTGGCCGCAATCGCCTTCCTTGCGTCGATCTGCGCAAGCTGCTTGCGTCCGATGACCTCCCGGAGATTCCGGATCCGCGTCATTTCCTCGATTTCTGCCATCTCAGTGAAAGCGGAATCGATCTCGCAATGAGTGCTGTCGCTCAAGCAATACGCCAGCCATGCGCGGCCAGCGACAGGGGCGGCCAAGGTGTGCCAACGAGCGCGCCCGCCGGTGTCAGCTCGCGCGATCGCGCCGCCTCACACCTCATGGCGGCGTGCTACAACGCCTACAACAAGCAGCCCGCGCCTGTTCTGCGCCGTCATCTCTGCGCCGCACTCGAGACTTGGCCCGGTTCGATCGAGCTCGCAGGAGCGTTGCGCGATGTGCTCGAAGGCATCGGTCCCCTCTGGACGAACCGGCAGATTTCCCGCCTGATGGCGCTGCCGCAATTCGCGCGATACTTCGAGATGCTTGTGGGCCGAAGGGCCGAATCGCTGGGGCTCTGGACGCTCCGCGCGTGTCTGGCCGAAATCGTGCCGGACCGTGAACCGCCAAGCTCAGTCAGCACCGGCTCGATCGAGCTTCTTGAGGTACCGGAAGGGCCGCCTGGCTTCGGACATACCGTTCCAAACCTTACGGCGGGCCGCTCTTATCTTCAGGCGACATCGCGCCGCACGCATCTCCACTTTCTACAAACGCCCGGCCCGTTTACAGAGATCGAACTTACCTACCGGATGGCCACGATGGAGTCGACGGAGCCGGCTCACGTCAACATCAACCACATTCCGATCGGCGTTCTTCCATTCACGCGGGAATGGTCTGCGGCGAGGCTGCCGTTCGACGTCCAATCCCCGGGCATCTGCGAACTGCAAATCGAGTGGCCCGTTGGGCCAATGGATTACAATGCGCGCCGCAAAGCCGATACCATCGCCTTAAGTTGCGGAGACTACCCCTACGTTCTTCCAGTTTTCGGGGAAATCTATTCCGCACGAATTTCACCTCAGGGGAATATGGCAGCCGTTTCCGCGTCTCCACCGAACGTGCAAGGAGGTTAACATCGTGACTAACTGGCGAATCCTGCGGCATCTGCCCGCGCTGCTCATGCTCTCCGCGCTCACCCTGAGAGCCGACGCAACTGCCGACACGGTGACTGTCTCGGTCACCCCAAACGCCACCCTGACGGACCTGTATTTCCTCTACGCCCAAGGCGACATTAGCCGGTTCGAGTCCCTGACGGGCAACGCTCCGGCCGGCGTTACTACGACGTTCCCGATAACGCTGCAAATTCCATTTCCGGTTCCGGGAGTGCCTTACTTCTCTCTGATTGGCATCTACGGACCAGGTTCCGGTTCCGGCGTCGATGTCGCTCTGGACACTACCGACGCTTCGAACCTGGTTGCGGCGGGGACGACGTTCGACCCCGCATTCACGAGCTTCTCCGGTTTCTTTTCGCCAGGAGCGGAAGCCACTTTAATCGCGGCGATGCAGGACCCCCTCGGAATAGTGGCGGACGGGTTCACCGGCGGAGACATAATTCAGTCTTTCGCCGATATCCCCGAACAGCAGACGCCGCAGCTTTTTACTGCCATCGATTTCTCCGGCACCACCAGCGCCAGCCTGGTCAAATTCTCAGGTGCGGCACCGGGCGGCACGGTGCAGGTTTCGATTGAACCTGTGGCCACGCCAGAGCCCGGGACGGTTTGGCTGCTGGGAGCATTACTCGTGCTGCTTTGCTTTACGGCCCGTCGCGTGAGAAAGGTTGAGTCGGCAAAGGTGAGATAAGCGTCATCTCAGCCCAAGGTAAATATTTACGAATCAATGCCTTAAGCCTGCTCCAGACTGGCTTGCCCGATTTTGCAGCGCCGCGAGATACGATAGGCTGGCGCCGTCCGAATGCCGCTTGCCACCACACGCTTGGTGGAATCGCTCCGTGCAGGAATCGGCGCGTTAATTTCTGCACATGCAGCCGCACAGGCCGTATGGACGTTCGTTGGCGGACGATGCTAAGCTTGTCAACAACCTTCGCACGCGCGGCGTAGCCTTCAGACAGCGAAGTTCCGCACGCCTTGCCAGGAATTATACCCGGATGAAGCCTGACCCGATGAGCGCGCCCGAAGGTGCCCGTGGCCTGCGAGCCCTATCGCAGCCGGTAGCCGCGCCGCTCACCCGCGCCGCAATTTTCCTGGTTGTGACAGTAAAACCGGGCTTGGACAATCGAGCAACCCTGCGGTCGTTCTGCGGCGACTTAGCCGCGCTATTTCGGGCGGTCGAATTTCGCGACCTCGAAGCGGGACTCTCCTGCGTTTTTGGCGTCGGCTCCGAAGCCTGGGACCGGATCTTTGGAACTCCGCGGCCGGCGGAGTTGCACGCGTTTCGCGAAATCCGAGCGGGAGCGCGCCACGCGGTTTCGACACCCGGCGACTTACTGTTCCACATCCGTGCAAAGCGTATGGATCTGTGTTTCGAATTGGCGATGCAAATCATGGCGCGTCTCGGAGGCGCGGTTTCTCCGGTGGACGAAGTGCATGGCTTCCGTTACTTTGACGATCGGGATCTGCTGGGTTTCGTTGACGGGACTGAGAATCCGAGGGGACAGGCAGCCGTCGACGCCGTGACCATCGGCGACGAGGACGCCGCCTTCGCCGGCGGCAGCTACGTCATCGTACAGAAATATCTCCACGATCTTAACGCATGGAACGCACTTTCCACCGAGGCGCAGGAACGGATCATCGGTCGCACGAAGCTGTCGGACATCGAATTGGATGATTCCGTCAAGCCCACCTCGGCGCACAGCGCACTCAACACAATCGTTGAGGACGGGAAAGAGATAAAGATCCTGCGCGACAACATGCCCTTCGGCCGCGCCGGGGAGGCCGAATTTGGCACCTACTTCATTGGTTACAGCCGTTCGCCACGGACCATCGAGCAGATGCTGGAGAACATGTTCATTGGCCGGCCGCCCGGCAACTACGACCGGCTGCTCGATTTCAGCCGTGCCGTCACCGGAAACCTGTTTTTTGTCCCGTCGTCAACATTTTTGGACGCTGTAGCCGGCGACGAGCCAGCCGAGGCTGCTGCGCCTGCTGTAGAGCCTGCAACGGCGGAGGGCTCCGCTTCGAAAAAGGGCGACGGTTCCCTGGGCATTGGTTCTCTCAAAGGAGAAATTCTGCATGACTAATCTGCACCGCGAGTTGGCCCCTGTTTCGGATGCGGCGTGGGCTCAAATTGAAGAGGAAATATCTCGTACATTCAAACGTTACGTCGCCGGGCGGCGTGCGGTCGACGTGGAGGGGCCGGCCGGCGTTGGTCTCTCCGCGGTCGGCACGGGTCATCTGCGTTCTATCGCCAGTTCGAAGGACGGCATTCTCGCCAGGCAGCGCGAGGTGAAGGCGCTGGTGGAGTTGCGCTTTCCTTTTGACCTCGACCGCCAGGCCATCGACGACGTGGAACGCGGCGCCAACGACTCGGATTGGCAACCAGCGAAGGACGCAGCACGCCAAATCGCCTTTGCTGAAGACTGTGCGATTTTTGAGGGCTATACGGCAGCCGGCATCGTGGGAATTCGCGAAGGGACGAGCAACCCGAAGATGCCCCTTCCGGCGGACGTTCGACAGTACCCGGACGCCATTGCTCACGCCCTGAGCCAGTTGAGGCTCGTCGGCGTCAATGGCCCCTATGTGGTTCTGCTCGGAGCCGAGGCCTACACTGCACTCGCGGAAACCAGCGATCACGGTTATCCGGTGCTGGAGCACGTCAAGCGCCTAGTCGACGATAAAATCATCTGGGCGCCCGCTATAGAGGGGGCTTTTGTCCTGACCACGCGCGGGGGAGATTTCGAGCTGCACATCGGCCAGGACGTTTCCATCGGTTACCTGAGCCACAACGATAATGCCGTCCGGCTCTATCTGCAGGAGACCTTTACGTTCCTGCTGCTCACCTCGGAGGCATCGGTTGCTCTAACTCCATCCGCCGAAGCAAAGACGGCCTGAAGAGTCGCCGTGGTTTCTTGGAGGCGCGGGTCGGAATCGAACCGACGAATAAAGGTTTTGCAGACCTTGGCCTTACCACTTGGCTACCGCGCCGACAGTAGGTCTTCTTTGCAAAATAGCGCGCTCGAGCGTGCGAAGTCAATGTAAGCGCCGGCCAGGCACGAGCCGCCACGGCGAACGCTCTCGCCATCCACGGTCCTGTTCGTTTACCACCGTCGCCACCGTGCGGAAACGCATCACGCCCGATGGCTGTTGGGCGATAGAATCTCAAGTAATGAAGGCCGCCATTCTGCAAACTCCTGCCGGCATCGGGAGTAATCCGCTGCTCTTTACCGATGTTGCCTGTCCTGAGATCGCCCCCGGACAGGTCCTGCTGCGCGTGCGGGCCTGTGGCGTATGCCGCACTGACCTCCACATCGTCGAAGGCGAACTGCCGCCGTTGCGCTCGCCCTTGATTCCCGGACATCAGATCGTGGGCGACGTCGTCGAGGGCGGCACACCGGAAATTCCCACTGGCGCGCGTGTGGGTGTTTCCTGGGTCGGTGGCGTGGACGGAACCTGCCCATATTGCACGCGCCACCTCGAAAATCTCTGTGATGCCCCCACATTCACAGGCTACAGCGTGAACGGGGGCTACGCCGAGTATGCGGCCGCTCGCGCCGATTTCGTTTTCACTCTCCCGGCAAATCTGGACGATTTGCACGCCGCCCCCCTTCTTTGCGCGGGCATCATCGGATTCCGCAGCCTGCGCGTCGCCGGCGTCGAGCCGGGCGAGAATGTGGGACTATTCGGTTTCGGCTCCTCGGCTTCTCTCGCCATCGCGGTGTTGCTTGCGTGGAAGTGCAAAGTCTACGTCTCCTCGCGCGGTGAATCACATCGGCGGCTGGCTGAGAAGCTCGGAGCCACGTGGGTTGGCGACGAACACGATAGGCCGCCGATTGAGCTCGATCGCGCCGTGACATTTGCACCGAGCGGCGATGTAGTGATCGCCGCGCTTTCGAGTCTCCGCAAGGGCGGCATCGTGGCGATCAACGCCATCCATCTCGATCGCATGCCGCAGTTCGATTACGATCGACTGCTTTGGGGCGAGCGCCAGATTCGTAGCATCGCCAATATGACCCGCAGCGACGCGAAGGATTTCCTGGAACTGGCCGGCAGAATAGATATACAGCCACGGGTTACCACATTTCCGCTCGAACACGCTAACCAAGCACTCGCGGCTGTGAAAAACGATTCCATCGACGGTGCAGCGGTGATCATTCCTTAACACAGGCAGATCAGAACATCCAACGAATAACCAAACCAAGGAGTGAGCCATGGATAAGACCTTGTCACCCGAACTTCTTCGTAACATCGATGCCTATTGGCGGGCTGCCAACTACCTTTCGGTCGGCCAGATTTATCTATATGACAACCCACTCCTCAAACGGCCTCTTGAGCTCACTGACGTGAAACACATGCTGCTCGGCCACTGGGGTACCACGCCCGGGCAGAATTTCATCTACGCTCATCTGAACCGCGTCATCAAAAAGTACGACCTCAATATGATCTACGTTTCCGGGCCCGGGCACGGCGGCCCGGCCGTGGTGAGCAACACCTATCTCGAAGGCACGTATAGCGAGATTTACCCGAATATCAGCCAGGACGAGGCCGGGCTTCGCAGATTGTTCATCCAGTTTTCTTTTCCGGGAGGAATCCCCAGCCACGCATCTCCCGAATGTCCGGGTTCCATCCACGAGGGCGGGGAATTGGGATATTCCATCAGCCATTCATTTGGCGCGGTGCTCGACAATCCGGATTTGGTGGTCGCCTGCGTAGTGGGCGACGGCGAAGCCGAAACGGGTCCCCTGGCCACGGCCTGGCATTCGAATAAGTTCCTGAATCCGATAAATGACGGTGCCGTGCTGCCTATTCTGCATCTTAACGGTTATAAGATCGCCAATCCGACCATTCTGGCTCGCATCACGCATGAGGAGTTGGAACAGTTGCTCCGAGGGTACGGATGGACGCCCTACTTCGTTGAGGGCCACGAGCCGGCGTTGATGCATGAAGCCATGGCGTCGACGCTCGACACGGTAGTGGAAGAGATCCGCGGCATTCAGCAGGATGCCCGTGTGCATGGTAATCTCACCCGCCCGCGCTGGCCCATGATCGTTTTCAATTCGCCTAAAGGCTGGACTGGACCGAAAGTGATCGACGGCGTCCAGATCGAAGGCACGTTTCATTCGCACCAGGTACCGCTTTCCGATCCGGCCACTCATCCGCAACACCTCAAGATGCTGGAAGACTGGATGCGGAGCTACCGGCCCCAAGAGCTATTCGATGACCAGGGCCGCCTGAAACCCGAGCTGGCAGAACTCGCTCCGAAAGGCGAGCGGCGAATGGGTGCGAATCCTCACGCCAACGGCGGTCTCCTGCTCCGCGACCTGCGTATGCCGGACTTTTGCGACTACGCGGCCGACGTGCCCATTCCCGGCACACTCGGCATCGGTGATACCCGCGTGCTCGGGCCGTTTCTGCGGGACGTTGTGAAACTGAGCGGCGACCAAAGAAACTTCCGTGTTTTCGGACCCGATGAGACGATCTCGAATGGGCTGGAAGCCGTTTTCAAGGTAACGGAGCGTCAATGGGAAGCGGCCACGGTGCCCACCGACGAATTCCTCGCCCCGGCCGGACGGGTGATGGAAGTGCTCAGCGAGCACCAGTGCCAGGGATGGCTCGAAGGCTACCTGCTCACTGGCCGCCATGGTCTTTTCAACTGCTACGAGGCTTTCATTCACATCGTTGACTCCATGTTCAACCAGCACGCCAAATGGCTCAAAGTTACGGCGAGCCTTCCCTGGCGGCAAAAGCTGTCGTCACTGAACTATCTGCTGTCCTCCCACGTCTGGCGCCAGGATCACAACGGTTTCACGCACCAGGACCCTGGTTTCATCGACCAGGTTGTCAACAAGAAGGCTGAGATCGTGCGAGTTTACCTTCCGCCGGACGCCAACTGCCTGCTATCCGTGATGGACCATTGTTTGCGCAGCCGGCACTACGTCAATGTGGTGGTGGCGGGCAAACATCCGGCACCGCAATGGCTCTCCATGGAGGACGCCATCAAGCATTGCACGGAAGGCATCGGCATCTGGACATGGGCCAGCACGGATCAGGGCAGTTCCCCCGACGTGGTGATGGCGTGCTGCGGCGATGTCCCCACGCTCGAAACCTTGGCCGCTGTCACCATTCTGCGTGAGCACTTCCCGGATTTGAAAATCCGCGTGGTCAATGTGGTTGACCTCATGAAGCTACAGCCGCAAACGGAGCATCCCCATGGGCTTAGCGACCTCGACTTCGATGAGATCTTCACCCGCGATAAGCCGGTGATATTTGCCTTTCACGCTTATCCGTGGCTGATCCATCGTCTGACATACCGGCGGACAAATCATCACAACATTCATGTCCGCGGTTACAAGGAAGAGGGTACCATCACTACGCCGTTTGATATGACCGTGCTGAACGACCTCGACCGTTTCCACCTGGTCATGGATACAATCGACCGTGTGCCGCAAATCGGAGGACGAGGCATCTACCTGAAACAGCAGCTCAAAGACAAACTCGTCGAGCACAAACAGTACATCACGAGAAACGGCGAGGATCTGCCCGAAGTACGGAACTGGAAGTGGGCCAATCGGCCGTAACCGCCGGAAGCAACTCCCGGTGAATCGAGATTTCTCCCATCGATCTCGGTCGCTTCTCTTTAACCCTGAAGAGCCATACCAGTACCCCGATTTGGGTCTAGTCCGACCACTATTTCTACCTATGTAACCTTCGTACATTGCAGAAAAACGGACTGTTATGTGTAGATGTCACGTAACGGTTTGGTAACGGGCGGTAACTACACAGATTCTATTATGCCCCCTATACTCAATCGAGTTTTCACATTTGCTTTAGTTTGGGGGGGAGTCTATGGTCCAAGTGCGACGCACCTTTTGTACGGCTTCGCTGCCGCTTCTGCTGGTTGCTTCCTACCTGTTTTGCTTATCAGGAATTTCCCTGAAAGCACAGAACGCTAACGGCACGCTAACCGGGACGGTGGCCGATCCGAGCGGCGCTGTGATACCGGGCGCAACAGTAGTTATGAAAAGCGAGTTGAACGGCACGGAGCGTCGGACAGTCTCGAACAACGACGGGTTTTTCTCGATCAACGCCGTATTGCCGGGTGACTATACGGTGACGATCAAGGCCCAGGGATTTGAGGCCTGGGAACAGAAAAATGTGCACTTCGACCTTGGTGACAAGCGCAATCTCTCGAACATAGCGCTAAAGGTAGGCGCCTCGACGGACACGGTTACCGTCACGGCGGCGACCGAGCAGTTGACGCCGGTCGATTCGGGTGAGAAGTCCACTGTCATCGGGCAGAAGCAATTGCAAGACATCGCTATGGTCGGCCAGAACGCGGCGGAATTCATCAAGATTCTGCCCGGTTTTGCCATGACCGGCGGCAATGTCAACGCGACCAGTTTTGATGGTCAAGTGCAGAACACCGGCAATGGTCCGGTTGGAAGCTTTTCCCCAAACGGGCTACGCACGGCTGCCTTGGACATTACGTCGGACGGCGCGCATACAATCGATCCGGGTTGCAACTGCGGTCAAGCGGTTAATAACGTCGTCGATATGACGTCTGAAATGAAGGTATTGACCTCCAACTTCGGCGCAGACAATGCGAAGGGGCCGGTGGTCATCTCTGCCGTCGGCAAGTCGGGCGGCAATCAGTTCCACGGCGAAGCATATATCTATGCGCGTAACGGGGTTATGGATGCGACCAACGCTTTCAATAACAGCGAGGGAACCAACCCGTTGACGGGGCTGAAAGTGGCGCCCAAGCCGGACACCAGCTTTTACTATCCCGGTGCCAACTTCGGCGGTCCCGTGATCTTGCCGCATACGAATTTCAACAGGAACCACGACAAGTTGTTCTTCTTCGTGGCCTACGAGTACTACAAGCAGCAGGTACAGGATCTGTCGCATGATGTGTTCAATTCGGTGGTGCCAACGCCAGCCGAGCGAAACGGCGATTTCAGCGCGGCGAGCCTCAACAGCTACTTCGGCAGCACTTTAGGCGCCCAGGGATACGCGCTGGGAGCGGCGACTGCGAACAAAAGCATCGGCGTGAACGGGATCATCCCTCAATCCCAGTGGAATTCGGTCGGGGCGGCCATGTTCGCCAAGTTGATGCCGCAGGCGAACGTGAATCCGATTCAAAACAACGGTTACAACTATATCTCCTCAACGACGCACTCCGACAATATGTGGCAATTCCGGCCACGCGTGGACTGGAGCATCAATGACAACACAAAGCTCTTCGTCAGCTACAACACGCAGCGGGATTTGAACCATGACAACAGCACTGCATGGTGGGGAACTAATCCGGCAGTCCCCTATCCGACTCCGCTGGCACAGGGGAATCACTCCGATTCCATCACGGTGAACCTGACGAAGGTTTTCAATCCGACGCTGACCAACGAAGCAATTTTCGCTTATACCAACCTATACGTTCCATTCACAATTCCGAACCTGAAGAACTATACGACCGATGCGCTGGGAATCAGCTTCAAGCACATTTTCAACCAGACCGTAAATAATCAGATTCCAGCCATTACGGGGTGGAGCGACGGCATGGCGAACCTGATTCAACCGAGCGGCTTCGAGACCGGCTCCCTTTATGCTAACAAGTGGCTGCCAAGCTTTTCCGACAACCTCTCAAAGGTCTGGGGTACACATACGGCCAAGTTCGGTTTCTACTACGAGTGGACGAAGAACCAACAGCCAAGCAGCAACTACGTCAACGGCGAGTTACAGTACGCCAACTGGGGCCAAGGTTCGACTGGCAACGTTTATGCCGACATGCTGACCGGGATCATTTCCGGCGGCTATGCGGAAACGAACATTGATCCGATCGTCCGGATGCACTTCAACACAGCGTCGTTTTACGCCATGGACTCCTGGAAGATCAGCCGGCGGCTCACGTTGGACTACGGTATGCGCTTCGATCACCTCGGGCCATGGGTGGATGAGAGCGGCAAGGGAGCGGCGGTATTTGTTCCGGGCGATTATCAGCCCAACGCGCTTGGCACCGCCCTTACCGGTTTTGAATGGCATGCCAAGGATGCCTCGATTCCATTGAGTGGTGCGCTTGGCCGGAGCTTTTTCTACAACCCGCGTTTCGGAGTAGCGTGGGATGTTTTCGGCAGCGGCAGAACCGTGTTGCGTGGCGGCTTTGGAGTGTACCGCTACCATGATGAGCAGAACGTTCAGGCCGGGGCGATGAGCCTTTCCGGCGGCGCATACACTTTTAGCGTTCCAAACCCTGCAGGAGGTGCTCCCCAGACCTTCAATTACATTGCCAACATATCCCCAACTGCTGTGCTTCCGGGAAGTATTGTCACCCTGAATCCTAACGACAGCCAGCAGCCAATGACGGAAAGCTACAGCTTCACGATTTCTGAGCGGATGCCCTGGTCGTCCACCGCCGAAGTAGCTTACGTCGGCAACCGGGCGCGAGACCTCAGTAACTACAACTCCGACACAGGATACCTGAATGTGCTCCAGTCGGGGACCTTGTTCCAGTCGCAGAATATCGGCCTTTTCGGTACGACGGGGCATGTGCAGAACTCTCCGAATGATCAGGCACTACTCCCCTATCCGCTTTACGGCACCATCAATCAGATCGGGCACTTTGAGTATTCCAACTACAATTCAATACAATCGAGCTGGAATAAACAAAGCGGCCACGCCAACTGGCTGATGAACTACACATTCAGCAAGTCGCTCGGAATCCGCGGTGAGAACGGCACCAACGGAGTTGGTGACCCAACTAACATCAAGAACGACTATGGCGTGCTGCCAAATGACCGCACCCATATTTTCAACGCTGCTTATGTCTATCAGGAAGGGAGCCTCTACAAGGGGAACAGACTTCTGGCTGGAGCCGTGAATGGGTGGCAACTTTCCGGGATTACGCAAATCCAGAGCGGCAGCCCGCTGCAAGCCGTGAACAGCAGTAACTTCGGCATGGGCGGCACCTTCCTCCCCGGCGCTACGTTGCCGAATGGAGTGAGCGTGGCCGGAGTCGGTTTGTCCGATGGGCTGGTTACGGGGAGCGAGAACATCAATTTCCAGCCGGTGCTGACCTGTGATCCTCGCGATGGGCTTGCCAAGAACCAATTCATCAACGGCAATTGCTTCGGTGTCCCAAGCCCGGGGCATAACGGCGCATTCATCTTCCCCTACATTAAGGGGCCGATGTTCTTCAATAGCGATCTGTCGCTGTTCAAGAACTTCCAGCTCTCGGAGGCGCGGAAGATACAGTTCCGGGCTTCGTTCTACAACTTCTTGAACCATCCGCTAACGAGCTTTAACCCGGCGGGTGGCGACGGAAACCTGATTCTGGGCTTCAATGCGCAAGGGAAGCTGACGAACCCCAATTTTGGGTACGCGAACTTCCTGAACGGCAACCGCAGCATTCAATTGATGGTGAGGTTCTTCTTCTAGGGCCAAGGGAAGAAGTCCGGAGGTAGAACTGGGGGTGGCGCCAGCCACCCCCTTCTGACAGAACCAGGCGGTCTGGTATTGATTAAGGGTCTCGCAGGAATCCTCGTTTTTGCAGTTTCCGTATTTGCCCAGACTCTTCCTTCATCTGCCGATGCCACATCGCTATTCAGCAAAGGCAACCAGCTCATGCAGCAGCAATCGTACGACGACGCGGTCACGGAATTTGAGCGGGCTCTGCGGGTTGCTCCGGATTTCGCCGTCGCGCGCTACCAACTGGCGGTATGTCTTTTTGCGTTGGGGCGAAACGATGAATCGCGGCGAGAATTCGAACAACTGCAAAAGCAGACCGGGGCTTCGCACGAAATCAGCTACTACCTGGGACGGCTGATGCTGCTCGGAGGCGACGCGAGTGGAGCGATTCGGGAACTGACTCCGCTAACGGGAGACACGAAAATCCGCGATGCTGACTATTACCTCGGATTGGCATATGTCTCGGCAGGTGACGCTTCGAATGGGGCCAAGTGGCTGGAGCACGCGGCGCAGACAGGACCGCGCGATTATCACGTCCACTACCGGCTGGCGCGACTCTACGCAGCGGCGGG
>Ga0335069_10011458_pt1 | contig 12503 bp, 10 predicted proteins | sample Lox_Sample_11_FD_206714 | JGI IMG/M metagenome (GOLD analysis project Ga0335069, IMG submission 206714) | Soil microbial communities from Loxahatchee National Wildlife Refuge, Florida, United States - Lox_Sample_1.1 | ecosystem: Environmental > Terrestrial > Soil > Wetlands | place: USA...
CGGATTGGCCTTGAGGGTATCCGACGCTTCATCCAACACCGGCTTGTCGACATCGCGGATCACCGACTTGTCGAAGTCGAAGTGCACACCGCGCAGAACGATCTTCTGCGGTGGCGGCGGAGGAGGTGGCGGCGGTGGCGGTGGAGGAGGTGGCGGCGGTGGCGGTGGAGGTGGTGGCGGCGGACATGCGAAATATCCGATCAGCCCACCAACCAGAGCACCTGCACCGATACCGATCGGAATGGCAGGCCAGTTGTCGCTGTTATCGGCGGCGAAGACGCCGGCGCCGATAGCACCCGCTCCGGCCGCGCCCGTGGCTGCACCGATCAGCACGCACTTAGTGCGTTCGCTCATCGACGAACAGCCAACCATCGTGACGGCGCCGATGGCAAGCACACCCATCTTAAACTTGTTTCTCACGGAGCTTCCCCTTCCCTCCATTTAGAGGCGGTTGTCGTTAGGCGCTTGTTCTTGAGAGATGGACGGCCGTCTAAGTAACCTTTCCTCCACGCCTCAGCATCTCCCGGTCGCCTACGCCGTGGCGTTAGGAACTACTCCCACCGCCTGCAACCAAGATAATCAAACCGAAATATACTGTTAGCTTTACTGCTTATGCAACCCACATCACCGGTTTATGAACAGTCTCGCTTCCGGTCGTAGATCGGTTGAAGCATGCCAAGCTGAGCCTCAGTGGGTTTAGCTGTTGGCATTCTGTATAGTGTCGCTGGATGCCGCTGGCGTCGGCTGCGGATGCTCCATCCGTTCGCGGAATCCCTTGATTTTCTCATGCATGAGCGCGACCAGTTGGTCATAACCCTGATTGTTGATAACCCGATCAAACTGATTGCGATAATTCCCGACGATGCTGATCGCATCGATCGTGATGTCGTAGACCCGCCAGGAGCCCTCGATGCGATGGAGACGGTAGTTTACGTGCACCGGGTCCTTTTGTTCGGGGACGGTCAGATCGGTAAAGACCTGAGCGTAGTCTGGTCCATCGAACGCTTCGCGAAGATAATCGATCCTGGCCAGATGAGCTTCCTGCTGAATCCGCTGAACCGTGTAATCCTGCAATTTGCTCAGGAACGCATTCTCGATGAACGTGGTGAAGAGCGGAACGAAGCCCTCCCGCTGCTCGGGAGTCAGGCCGCGCCAATGATAGCCGAGGGCCGACTTGGCCATGTCGCTGAAATCAAAATGCTGCTCGGCGAGTTTCCGGAGTTCTTCGCGGCGGGCTGCTAGCGGAACTCCCTGTTTCTGAAAAACAACGATGACTTGATTGAGGCCGTCGCGGATCTCTTGCAACGGATCGGCCGATGCCGCGGCCGCGAAGGCAGGTGGGGTACTGAGCACGGCAACGATGGTCAGCAATATTGCGTGACGTATTGCTGACCATCGCGCTGAACGATTTTGTCGTTTTGGGCTAATCCAACGCAAAAACAAAGAGCATCCCGGCTTCACTCGTCGCCTGAATAACCGGCGCACCGATCTTCCCGAGGATAGTCGGAACCGTGACCTGCCGACCGGCTACAACTGCGACGTATTGTTTCCCGCCTACTTGATAGGTTATCGGCGCGGCGCTGATTCCGCTACCGGCACGGAACTTCCACAGAGTTTCGCCGGTTTTGGCATCGAGTGCCTTGAACCATCCATCGATCGTGCCATGGAAGACGAGGCCGCCTGCCGTGGCGAGCGTGCCGCCGTCGAACCACAGGGGATCCTTGCTGGTCCATACCGGCTTACGCGCGAGCGGATCCCAAGCCACGATCGCGGCCTGGTAATCGCCCGGGCCGCCGAAGAAATCGAAGTCCTTGATGCCGAGATAGAAAATTCCGGCGTGGTAATCGATCTTCTTTTCTTCCTGCAGATTCATGCAGAGATTGTTGGTCGGGATATAGACCAAACCAGTGTCGGGGCTGTAGGCCATCGGATGCCAGTTCTTGCCGCCCAACATGCTGGGACAGATATTCTTGGCGATGTGCACGTCGGTCGGGCGCATGCCGGGAACTTCGTCTGGTTCACCGCTCTCAAGATTCACGCTCTTGGCCCAGGTGACGTTGGCGAAGGTATCCGCTGAAAGGAGCCGCCCTGTGCGGCGATCGATCACGTAGAAAAAGCCGTTGCGATCGGCGTGCAGGATCACGGGCACGGTCTCATTGTTGACCTTGAGGTCGGTCAGCACCGATTCATTAACGCCGTCGTAATCCCAAGCGTCGGCTGGCGTGAACTGGAAGTACCATTCGATTTTCCCGGTATCGGGATGCATCGCGAGGACGCAAGACGAATAGAGGTTCGAATACTTGTCGTGAGGCTTGTTTTCCGCACGAGCCGGGACGACGTATGGTCCCGGATTGCTGGTGCCGTAAAAGATCAGGTTAAGCTTCGAATCATAGGACCCGACCAGCCACGGGGCTGCGCCGCCATGCTTCCAGCTATCACCCTTCCAGCTGTCGTTACCCTTCTCGCCAGGCCCCGGAATCATGTAGGTGCGCCATAACAATTTGCCGGAACTCGCCTCGTAGGCCGAGAGATAGCCGCGGGCACCATACTCGCCGCCGGCAAAGCCTGTGATCACCCTGTCGCCGACGACCAGTGGCGGTGACGTGATGCTGGCTCCCTGCTTGTTATCGACGACGGTAACTTTCCAGATTTGATTGCCGGTCTTGGCGTCGAGTGCGACCAGGGTTCCATCGAGCTGGCCAACGAACACGCGACCATCGGCGTAGGCCACGCCGCGATTGGCGACGTCGCAGCATGCAAACCGTCCGACGCTTTCAGGGATGTTCGATTTGTAACGCCATTTTTGTTCGCCGGTCGCCGCGTCGAGCGCATAGACGAAGCGGGGACCCCACGAACTGGACAGATACATCGTGTCGCCGATAACGAGCGGGGTTGATTCGTTGGAGCGCAGCGTCCCCGTCGACACCGCGTAGACGGCGTGCAAACCCTTAACGTTATCGCGATTGATTGATTTGAGCGGGCTGTAGTGAGTGTCGGCGTCGTCGTTGCCATAAGTAGGCCATCCGACGTTGTCGCCGCCCGCTGCGTCCGCGGCCTGTGACACCTTTGCAGCAAGAGTGAGGGCGAAAACCAATATGCCCAATAAAGCGCCGTACCGCTTAAGTTTAGCTACCATCGATTGTCCCCCTCGCGAGAACATGCGGCTGAAAGACAGAGCAGTTTAGCCTAACTTTTGTCAAGTCCGCCTGCCGCAAAGCGGTTTGGACAGTGCCTCATAAGAGTATACTTGCTAGGCTTCGAGTGGTTTATGGCAAAGACATCCAGCCGTAGCAGGTTCCTGGCTTTCCTCCTCTACGCGCTCTCAATACTGGGCGCAGTTCTCGGCTTCCTGGTGATCCAATCATGGGGACGCGCTTTGGTAGCGCCTGCACCTGCCATGGACGCGCTCAACACGTTCGGAAATGCGACAGCCGGGCACACGCACTCATCCGATCTACTCCATGTGCTGCTTGCTTTGGGTGCCGTTGTTGTGATGGCGCGGGTGGTCGGGGTGTTGTTCAGCCTCGTTCATCAACCGCCCGTGGTCGGGGAGATTATTGCGGGGATCATGTTGGGACCCTCGTTGCTGGGTCGTTACGCCCCGGACGCATACTCATACCTCTTCCCGTCCTTTGTCATTCCGCCTCTGGGAATCGTGGCGCAGGTCGGCGTTATTCTCTTCATGTTTCTGATTGGCGTCGAACTGAATCTTTCCGATTTGCGCAAGAACGGCCACGCGACGATCGTGATCTCTCACGCCAGCATTGTCGCACCGTTCTCGCTGGGAGCAGTACTGGCGCTATTTCTCTACCCACGCCTCTCCTCGAGTGATGTGCCGTTTACCAATTTCGCTCTGTTCTCAGGGGTAGCGTTATCGATCACAGCCTTTCCCGTGCTTGCGAGAATCCTCACTGATCGCCGCGTCAGCCACGGGCGTCTCGGAACGATCGCTCTAACCTGCGCCGCAGTCGATGACCTTACGGCATGGTGTCTGCTTGCGTTGGTGGTCGGCGTCGCTCGGGCGGAACAGGCTGGAGCCGCCAAAACGGTCACATTGGCGCTGCTTTATATCGTGATCATGGCCTTCGTGATCCGACCACTGATGCAGCGTCTCACGGTTCTTTATGGTAACCGGGGGCGCCTCACCCAGGGCCTGATGGCGACGATTATCGTCCTGCTCCTGCTGTCGGCCTCAGCTACAGAGATGATTGGAATTCACGCCATCTTTGGGGCTTTTGCGTTGGGAGCGGTGATACCTCATGACAGCGGTCTTGCGCGGGAACTGACCGACCGTCTGGAAGACTTCGTGGTAGTATTGCTGCTGCCCGCATTCTTCGCTTTTACTGGCCTGCATACGCAAATCGGCCTGCTAAACAGCCCCCAGCAATGGTTTCTCTGCGGTCTGATCATCCTGGCTGCTTCGCTAGGCAAGTTCGGAGGAACGCTCTTTGGCGCGCGGATAACTGGTCTCGGATGGCGAGAGGGTGCTGCTTTGGGCGTGCTGATGAACACGCGGGGTCTGATGCAGTTCATCGTGCTCGACGTTGGTTACGAGATGCACATTATCTCGCCGCTGCTGTTCGCGATGATGGTGATTATGGCCTTGGTGACCACGTTTGCGACGACGCCGATCCTTCGCCTGGTGATGACTGAAGAGCCAGAGCAGGAGGCTCGACCGTCGAGGACCCGGTCGCTCGAAGCCCGCCGCAGCGCGATCCTAGTGCCGGTTGCGAATCCGCACGGAGTCGAGCGCTTGATCAATCTGGCGTTGATGGCGACGCCTGCGGAGTTGCCACCACCGCGTGTGCTAGCAATGGTACGTCGACCGGGCGGAGGCGTCCGTGCGACCCTGGATGAAAAGGAGGACAATCTCATCCCGCGCTCGGCTGCGTTGAGTGCCGCGCTCGAAATCGCGTGGAGTCGCGGAGCGGTTATTACACCTCAGGCAATTTGGAGCGATGACCCGGCAGGAGACCTGATCCGCTTGGCCGCGGAAGCCCGGATCGACTGGCTGCTGCTCGGGCCTCATCGAGCGGTCTTTGGCGCCGATTATCGAGGTGGTGTGGTGCGCACGATTCTCGATCGCGCTCGCACCCTACCGCTCAATGTTGCGATTGCAATCGAAGGCGGCGACACCGCACTGGATGAACTGGTGGCGGTGGTCGACTCGAATGCCGACGCTCGCGGCGTGGTCGAGCTCGCTGCGCGCCTGATGCAAGGAACCGAAGCGAAACTGAAGGTACTTCACGTCGCGCACGCCGGTGAGAACGACGGGTTTGCGCAAACGCAGATTTTAGCCCCGCTCGCGCAGTTCGCCGGGCCGCGACTGCATGCGGTGACTCTGGAAGATCCCACGCTCGCCGAAGTGGTTGAACATTCGAAACCCGGGTTGGTCTTGATAGGGGCCGAGATGGCGGACCGTCTTGGTCTGGCGAGGCGCGGCTTTGCTGATGGGCGCGCGATGATCCTGGTACAAGGATCGAGAGTATCGTTCGCCGGAATAGTCGAGAGCGATTTGAGCGAGACCGCTGCGCTGTAGCACCGGCCACGGATATCGATGTCCCAGCGTGACGGCTATGACGTCCTGGTCCTTGGCGCGGGCGCGGCTGGACTGATGTGCGCGCTGACGGCAGGCCAGCGCGGCAAGCGGGTTCTCGTCGTTGAGTCGTTACCCCATCCGGCGGCCAAGATCCTCATCTCGGGTGGTGGTCGATGCAATTTTACCAATCTCGAAATCAGTCCTGAGCGTTATCTCTCCAATAATCCGCACTTCTGCAAATCGGCGCTGAGCCGATACACGCAACACGATTTTATCGCTATGGTCGAACGCCATCGGATCGCCTATCACGAGAAAACCCTTGGACAACTCTTCTGCGACGGGTCGGCGCGGGCAATCGTCGAGATGCTGATGCGGGAGTGCAATGACGCGGGTGTTGTTACGCTCTTAGGATGCGCGATCAGCGAGATTCGCCGGAGCGACGGTTTCCGCGTCGAGACCAACCGCGGCCATTTTAGGACGCAGGTGGTCGTAATCGCGACCGGAGGATGCTCGATTCCGAAGATGGGAGCGACGCGTTTTGCCTTCGATCTCGCGCGACGCTTTGATCTACCACTGGTTGAGCCTCGACCCGGACTGGTGCCGCTGCGTCTCAATGGCGAGGAACTGAGTCTTTGTAGTTCCTTGAGTGGCGTCTCGCTCGAAGTCGAAACCCAATGTGATCGTCAATCCTTTCGCGAAGCGATGCTGTTTACCCATCGGGGCTTGTCTGGCCCTGCGATCCTGCAAATCTCGTCGTATTGGCGAGCCGGAAAAGAGATTGAGATCGACTTGGCGCCCGAGCTTCGTAACGCTATTCGATGGCTCAAGCAGAAGCGGCAGGAACGCGCTAAGGCTCTTCTATCCAGCGTACTAGCGGAACTTTGGCCGACACGTTTGGCGCAGGCGATCGCCGCGCCGTGGAATGATCGGACGATGGCGAACCTGTCCGATCGGGAACTGGCCGCGCTCGCGCAACGAATCAAGCATTGGACCGTCTGTCCTAGCGGGTCTGAAGGATGGGACAAAGCGGAGGTGACCGTCGGCGGCATCGATACTGATGCGCTCTCGTCGCGAACGATGGAATCGCGCGAGGTGCCGGGTCTCTACGCGATTGGGGAAGCGGTGGACGTAACCGGATGGCTCGGCGGGTATAATTTCCAATGGGCTTGGTCCAGTGGATGGTGCGCCGGACAAGCGGTTTGATGTGAGTAGCAATCGCGAATGGTACCGAAAGAATCTTCCGACCTTGATCCGATAGCGATCCTTTCCGACTTTGGATACCGCGATCACTACGCTGGTGTGATGAAAGGCGTTATCGCTTCGATTGCGCCCGCGGCTCAAGTGATCGACATAACTCATGGAATTCCGGCGCAGCAAATAGCAGCGGGTGCCCTGATCCTGAGTCAGAGCTGGCGCTTCTTTCCTCCGAGGACAATTTTTCTGGCTGTGGTCGATCCGGGCGTCGGGACTGATCGGCTTCCAATCGCGATCGAGACTCGAGCCGGCGCCCGTCTTGTCGGTCCGGATAATGGATTACTTGCGCCTGTGGCTCACGCAGCCGGAATCGAGCAGATCGTCGAACTGCGTAACCCGGAATATCGGCTGCCGGCCGCCAGCTCAACTTTTCATGGTCGCGATATCTTTGCTCCTGCGGCGGCCTGGATCGCTCGCGGCGTTCCACCCGATACCTTGGGTCCGCGAATCGATTCAATCGAAGAGCTGGATCTGGCTGCGGGCGTAATGCACGCAGCGCATACGCTGGCGGGCCGCGTCATTTACGTCGATACCTACGGAAATCTGGTGACGAATCTCTCGCGCCAGCAAGTCCAAGCATTTGCTGAGGGCGTCGAGCACGATAGTCTGTGGGTAAGAGTCGGCGGCAGCCCGGCTTTCAAGGTGGGTGGAACCTACGCTGAGGTTGCCGTGGGCGGCTCGTTAGCCCTCTTCGGCAGCTTCGAGATGCTGGAAATTGCGGTTCGTGACGGCGACGCGGCTGCTGTGTTCAAGGCCGGGATTGGTGCGCCGGTGATAATCGAGAAAGCGGAACACGGAAAGAAAAAAAGGCATTAATGGAAGATTCGGGCCTCCCGCGGGAAAATCCTCAGATAGTCACTGAAATACCGCGCTTCGATGGCTTCGCCGAGCCCTATCGTGCTCCGGTTCAACCAGCCAAGCCACCAATTCATATCCCGCGGACCAACCGCGTTCTTTTTGCGCTGACCCTGCTTACGACGACACTAGCCGGAGCCCAGAGTGCAGGGGTTGAGGTTTCATTTGCGCATCCGCTGGATGCGCTGGTCGGCCTTTCCCAGGGACTCTCGTTTTCGATACCGCTGATGTCGATTCTGCTGGCGCACGAGATGGGCCACTTTTTGATGGCGCGTCGGTACGGCGTCGATACCAGTCTGCCTTATTTTATCCCTGCGATATTTCCGTCGATCTTTTCGATTGGGACTTTTGGCGCTTTCATCCGTATGCGATCGTTGCCGAAGACCCGCCGAGCGATGTTCGATATCGGTGCGGCTGGCCCTTGGGTCGGGTTCGTAATCGCCCTAATCGCGATCATTATCGGTTTGAAGTTATCCGAAGTCACTCCACTGGACACTGCATCCGGTGGAATCGAGCTCGGTAATTCCATCGTCTTCTGGTCGCTCTCGCGAGTAATCCTCGGCGTTGACCCCGACACAGTGAATATCACTTTGCATCCAGCGGCTTTTGCGGGATGGATTGGATTGCTGGTCACAGCCCTGAACCTTCTCCCGGTAGGCCAGCTCGATGGAGGGCACGTCGTTTATTCGCTATTCGGACCGCGATGGCATCGGCGCATATCGCGCGCCGTATGGATGGGATGTCTCTTTATGGTATTGGTGCCGAAGCTTTTGGCGCTTTTGCCCGGAGTTCCGGAAATCAACTACTGGCCCGGTTGGATCATGTGGTTCCTGCTCATCCTGGTGCTCGGCCTGGGCCATCCGGTGACTCAGGATGCTGAGACTCCTCTTGCGGGCAAGCGTCGATTGGCTGCATGGGCGACGGTGCTGCTCTTTATCGTGACCTTCACGCCCGTTCCCCTCTCCTTTGTTGCTCCGAAGGAGCCGATCCCGCCGAGCGAAGGACCAACCTACAGCGTGATTCATCACGCACCGCCGAATAGTTCGTTACCGAGACATTCGCGAGCGCTCTAGGCGGCGCATCGGGCTCCGGATCGTATCTGGTCGGATGCTGCACGTTGAGAGAACTCTCGACAGGATGTTACGATCGTGCGGCGATGGCGTTAGTTGAGCGGAGCTTCTATGAACGACAGGGGGCCGAAGCACTTGCGATGGGCCGCGAGTTCGACTGCTCGATGGAGTCGACAAACGCGGCGGTTAGCGCGATGACGCAGCGCTATACCGACGAATTCGCGTCGGTGCTGGACGTCGGATGCGGCGCTAACCTCGCTTACGATTTGCCACTTGTTGCAGCCGGAAAGCGCGTGGTTGGAGTCGATTTTGCACTGAACTTTCTGCGTCTTGCGCCCGCCGATCGGCACGGTGTCGATCTGGCTCAGGCTGACGCGCTGCGATTGCCCTTCCGCGGCAATTCCTTCGATGCGGTCATCTGCTCTGAGACGGTCGAGCATGTAGACGATGACCGAGGAGCAATCAGCGAAATCGCACGCATTTTGAAGCCTGCGGGATTGCTCTTTTTCACCGTGCCGACATTGTGGAGCGCCGCACGGATTATCGAAATGATGAAGACGCGCAATCTCACCATCCGACTGATGGAAGGACACGTGCGCGAATATTCGCCGCGGGCCGTACGCAAGTTACTGTCGCCCCATTTTGCGATCGAAGCGTGGTATCCGGTTGGCTGCGGATGGACCGGGCCGGTCGGAAAGCGAATCGAGAGTCTGATTCAGAGTGGCTTGCTGCGTCGCTTTTCTAAGTCGGTCGCCGTGGTAGCGCGAAAGACCCGCTGAGCGCTCAGAGCGACCACCATCGCCGCAGCGCGACGACAGACCATACGCCTTCAACCAGGCCGAAGGGCCATGCGCCTTGAAGGAAACCATAGGTCGAGCCCAACATGCACGCGACTGCGAAAGCCAGCACATACCAGTGCGAGCGATCTTCCAGGGCGTAGCAGATGAGCATCGAACTCACAGCGAACAAGCCAAACAGGGTAAGGCGATCCATAATTTTGCGATGCCTATTTGAGCTTGTACGCGGTGGCGAGTCTATGCCGCAGCGGCACGATGGATCGTTTCGACCGCCATCATGATGCCTTTACGTGGTCTCAGCGTGATGAGCGGCTCTGGTTCCACTGGGTTGGTCTGCGCAAGTCGCAGGCGGTAGTTCTGCAGGACCGTGGCGAGGATGAGGCGCGCTTCGAGCTGCGCGAACTGATCGCCGATGCAAAGTCGTGGACCGCCGCCGAACGGAAAATAGGTGTAACGCGGTCGCTTGGCTATCTCCTCAGGTCGGAAACGCTCAGGGTCGAAGCGATTCGGATCGCTCCAGAAATCCGGATGACGGTGGGTTACCCATTGGCTCAGCAGGACATTGGCGCCCGCCGGGATGCGGTAGCCCATAATCTCATCGTCGGCGATCACCGCACGGGAGATTGCCCACGCCGGCGGATAGAGGCGCATCGCCTCCTGCAGGACCATCGTGAGGTAGGGCATCCGCGCGATATCCTCAACCGTCGGCAACCGCCCACCGAGCACCTGATCGAATTCGGTGCGTAGCTTCCCTTCGACTTCCGGCGCACTCGAGAGCAAGTAAAAGGTCCATCCTAGGGCGTTGGCGGTGGTCTCGTGTCCCGCAAGTAGCAGTGTCAGCACTTCGTCACGGATCTGCTTTGGCGGCATCGGTTCGCCGGTGTCCGCGTCGCGAGCAGCCAATAGCATCGAGAGCAAATCGCCATGATCACGGTCTTCGCGCACCCGCTCCTCGATGATGCGATCGACGAGCATGTGAAGGCTGCGGTTTGCTCCCTTGAGTTTGCGATTGTGCGCCGTCGGAAGAAACGGCAACAAAAGGCTGATGGCGTCGGTCCCGAATAGGCGAACCACTACGCCCAGCGCTTCGGCGACCGTAGCTGCGTCGTCGCCAATCTCTAAATCGATAAGGGTGCGACTGGCGATCCGCAGGGCCACTCGCATCATTTCTGCCGTGATATCGAAGGGCTCGCCAGCCTGAAAGCGTGCGTGCCATCCATCCAGCATCCGGGCTGTTTCGTCGATCATGATGGCGCCGAATTCCGCAATACGCTGGCGATGGAACATCGGCTGGATAAGCCGTCGCTGCCGCAGCCAAAGCGGATTTTCCGCTGTCAGTAGGCCATTGCCGAGCAGCGGCTTCAGCATCTGGTAGTCGAAATTGTTCTTGTTGTAGTTCGAGTGATTCGAGTGCAGGACTCGCTCGACTCCGTCAGGGTGGGACAGAAAAAAGATTGGCGTGCGGAGAAAGCGGTAGTGCACCACCGGCCCGAAGCGGTGCATATCCTCGATGAGGCGTTCGAGGGGCCGTTTATACATCGCTGCGGCACTGCCGAAAATGAAGCCCCCACCTGGTCCGGGGGCAATCTGGGCCGACATCGTCGATTGAGCGTTCATTCATTTATTCTACAAATTTTCCTTGACCGGTTACATCAACGAACTAGAGTCGAGCAAACCGCAATTTTTGGAGCAAAAGGTTTAACGATGAAGACCAAGAAGATGGGACGGACGGGACTCAAAGTCTCCGAGATTTGTCTCGGCACGATGACCTTTGGGATGCAGTGCGACGAACCGACCAGCTTTGCAATTATGGACGCCGCCGTGGAGAACGGTGTTGATTTCTTCGATACCGCCGACGGCTATCCGATGGGCGGGACGTTTGCGACCCTTGGGCGCACGGAGGAGATCGTGGGCAAGTGGCTCAAAGGGAGGCGCGATAAGATCGTGCTGGCGACGAAATGTTGGGTGCCGATGGGCAAAGAGCCCAATAATCGCGGGCTCTCGCGCAAGCATATCTTCGATGCTATCGAGGCCAGCCTGCGCCGTCTCCAGACTGATTACATCGATCTTTATCAGGCGCATTCGCCGGATCCCGATACGCCGCTCGATGAGACGCTGCGTGCCTATGACGACCTGGTCCATCAGGGCAAGGTTCGTTACATCGGATGCTCGAATTTCAAAGCCTGGCTGCTCGCGAGCGCCCTCTGGATCAGCGATAAAGAGGGGCTTGCGCGCTTCGATTGCGTCCAGCCGCGCTACAATATCCTGTTCCGCGAAATCGAGAATGAGGTGCTGCCGCTGTGCAATAACTGCGGCGTCGGTGTAATCGCCTACAATCCGCTCGCAGGTGGCTTCCTTACCGGCAAATACTCGGCCGATTCAAAGGCTCCGCCGGAGAGCCGCTTCGGCTTCATCAAGGGGCCGGCAAGCGACCTCTATCACAAGCGTTACTGGCAGGATGCGCAGTTCGCGGCGGTGGATCATCTGCAGCAGTTCTTCAAGCCGCGTGGTAAGTCGCTGACGCAGGTTGCGATCGCGTGGGTGCTGGCGCAGCCAGACATCACGTCCGCGATTCTGGGCGCGACGTCGGCAGCGCAGCTGCAGCAATCACTGCCTGCCACCGAGCTTACGCTCGACAAGGAAGAGATCGATTTCTGCAACGACATCTGGTACCGGCTGCCGCGTCTGAGCGATCCGCTGGTGGCAACGCGATGAGGTCAGGTCAGTAGGAATGGATTCTCGACGAATACTAATCGCCAATCGCGGCGAGATTGCGATCCGCGTGATGGAAGCGGCGGTCGAACTCGGCCTGACGACGGTCGCGGTCTTTTCCGAAGACGACGCCAAGTCGTTGCATACGATTCGCGCCGACGAAGCGTATCAGCTCAACGGATCAGGTCCGGCTGCTTACCTCGACGGCGAGCAGATAATCGCACTGGCGAAAGCGCATAATTGTGCTGCGATTCATCCGGGGTACGGTTTTCTCAG
>Ga0335069_10011459_pt1 | contig 12503 bp, 8 predicted proteins | sample Lox_Sample_11_FD_206714 | JGI IMG/M metagenome (GOLD analysis project Ga0335069, IMG submission 206714) | Soil microbial communities from Loxahatchee National Wildlife Refuge, Florida, United States - Lox_Sample_1.1 | ecosystem: Environmental > Terrestrial > Soil > Wetlands | place: USA: Florida...
CTCGTCGTCGAGCAGGAGCGCCGGTCCACCGCCCACGGCAGCATCGACGACACGCCCATGAAGTTCATGCGGCGCAACTCGAACCCCGCCCCGGTCCACGCGGGCGTGATCGACGAGGCGCGGCTGCGCGCGACTCTGCCCCAGCTCGCGGCCGGCCTCGATGCATTGCACCACGCCGGCAAGGTTCACCGCGACATCAAGCCGTCGAACGTCCGCGTGACGCCGGTGGGACGCGTGGTGCTGCTCGACTTCGGGCTCGTCGCCGACGTGGCGGAGCGGCCGTCGCTCGACGGCGAGATCACCGGCACGCCGGCGTACATGGCGCCCGAGCAGGCGACGTCCAAGACGGTGGGGCCGGAGGCCGACTGCTACGCGCTCGGAGTCGTGCTCTACGAGGCGCTCACCGGCGTGCTGCCGTTCGACGGCCCGCCGCTCACGATCCTCATGGACAAGCAGCAGAAGGTGCCGGTGCCGGCGCGCGAGCGGGCGCCGGGCGTGCCGCACGACCTCGACGCGCTGTGCACGAAGCTGCTGCGCTCGGATCCGGCGACGCGTCCGACCGCGGCGGAGGTGCTGCGGATGCTCGAGCCGCACGCGGTCAGCGCGTCGTCCGCGCCGTCCACGTCGTCCCCGGTCTCGGCGTCCACTCAGACGCGCAGCGCCCCTTTCGTCGGCAGGGCCACCGAGCTCGAGGCGCTCGACCGAGCCCTGCAGGACGCTCGCGCCGGATCGTCCGTCGTCGTGCTCGTCGACGGCGAGTCGGGCGTGGGCAAGTCGTGTCTCGTTCGCCACTTCTGCGACCATGTGATGGCGACGCACTCGGACGCCGTCGTCCTCGCGGGCCGCTGCTACGAGCGCGAACAGGTGCCGTACAAGGGGCTCGACGGCGTCATCGACGAGCTCGCGCGTCACCTCGCGTCGCTCCCGGACGAGCAGGCGGCGGAGCTCGCGCCGCCTCGCCTCGGGCCGCTCGTGCAGGTGTTCCCCGTGCTGCGCCGGTCGCGGGCGTTCGCCTTCGCGGTGACCGAGGAGTCGCGCGATCCGCACGACCTGCGCCGCCGCGCCTTCGAGTCGTTGCGCCACGTGCTGTCGCGCATCGCGGCGCGCCAGCCGCTCGTCATCGCGATCGACGACCTGCAGTGGGCCGACGCCGACAGTCTGTCGCTGCTCACCGAGCTGCTCCGGCCGCCGGACGCTCCGGCGCTGCTTCTCGTCGGCACCGTGCGCGACGCGCCGGCGACCGAGGGGAGCGTCGTGATGAGCGCCGTCGGCATCGCCGACATCGAGTCGCATCTCCCGGTTCCCGCGCGGCGCGTGGCGCTCGGGCGGCTCTCGGACGCCGACGCGCGCGAGCTGGCGACCTCGCTGCTCGAGCTGGTCGCGCCGCACCGCGCGCGGCACGCCGAGGCGATTGCGCGCGAGGCGCAGGGCCATCCGCTGTTCATCGACGAGCTCGCGCGTCACGCGGCGCTCGCCGAGGACCGCGAGATCCCCGGCGATGCGCCGGAGGACACCGCGCTGCTGGTGCGCCCGGCGCTCGACCTGCAGGAGGCGCTGCACACCCGCATCGAGCGGCTCGAGCTCCCGGCGCGCAAGGCGCTCGAGCTCGTGGCCGTCGCGGGGCGGCCGATGACGCAGGAGACGGTCGCCTACGCGACGGGCATGGAGATGGCCGCCTTCGCGCGCGTCGTTGCGCAGCTGCGCGTCGCGCACATGGTGCTGACGAGCGGCGGCCGTGCCTCCGACCGCATCGAGCCGTACCACGAGCGCGTGCGGCAGGTGGTCGTGAAGCAGCTGTCGAAGCGCGACCGCATCGCCTGCCACCGGCGGCTCGCGCTCGCCCTCGAGGCGGCGCGCTGGCCGGACGGCGAGGCGCTCTCGCTGCACTGGGCGCTCGCGGGAGAGCCGGCCCGCGCGGCCAAGTACGCCGTGGCGGCGGCGCACCAGGCGAGCGAGGCGCTGGCGTTCGACCGCGCCGCGGCGTGCTGGGAGCGCGCGCTCAAGCTCACGCCCGAGGGCGATGCAAAGCGCCGCGTCATCCGCGCGCGTCTCGGCGACGCGCTCGCCAACGCCGGCAGAGGAGCCGTGGCCGCCGCCGCGTACGCGAGGGCCGCCGAGAAAGCGCCGCCTGCGGAGGCGCTCGACCTGCGTCGCAAGGCCGCCGAGCAGTTCCTCCGCGCCGGTCGCTTCGACGAGGGGATCGCGGCGGTGCGCGAGGTGCTCGCGCTCCTCGGCCTGCAATACCCGCGCACGCCGATTCACGCGCTCGTGCAGCTCGTCTTCCTCCGGCTGCTGCTCGCGCTCCGCGGCACGCGCTTCCGCGAGCGCGACCCGTCACTCGTGCCTGCGCGCGACCTCACGCGCGTCGACGTGTGCTGGTCGATCGCCTTCTCGCTGGGGCTGAGCGACCACATCTACGGCGCGGTCTTCCAGGCGCGCGCCGTCCTCTACGCCCTCCGCGCCGGGGAGCCGTCGCGTGTGTCGCGCGCCCTCGCGGTGGCTGCGGGCTACCAGGCCACCGGCGGCGTCGGGGCGGCGCTGCGCGTCGACGAGAACCTCGCGCGCGCCCGCGCCATCGCCGAACGCACCGGGGATCCTCAGAGCATCGCATACACGATCGCCAACTCGGCGATCTCGAGCTACCTCGGGGGCAACTTCCGCCGGACCGTCGACGACGCCGACCGGGGCGCCGACATGTTCCGCGACCGGGTGCCGGGCGCCTCGTGGGAGCAGGCCACGATGCACCATTTCGCCATGATGGCGCTCTACTACCTCGGCGAGCTTCGCGAGCTTTGCTGGCGACAGCCGCTCTACCTTCGCGACGCGAACGAGCGCGGCGACGTCTACGCCTCGGTGAGCATGCGCGCCGGCTTCGCGGCCCTCGTATGGCTGGTGCAAGGCAAGCCGGCCGAGGCGAGGCGCGACATCGCCGAGGCGATGAAGACGTGGTCGCAGAAGGGCTGCCACCTCGAGCACTTCTACGAGCTGGTCGGCCTCGTGCATGCCGACCTGTACGAGGGGCGAGCGCGTGAGGCGCTCGATCGCGTCGAGAAGCGCCTGCCCGAGATGCGGCGCGCCCACCTCACGCGCATCGGCACGGTGCGCATCCGGACGATCGAGATGCACGGCCGCTGCGCCCTGGCAGTCGCGGCCCGTGATCCCGAGCAGCGCCGGACGCTCCTCGCGGCGGTCGAGCGCGACGCGCGGAGCATCGAGCGCGAGCGCGCCGCCTGGGCCATGCCCCTCGCGCGTATCCTCCGCGCCGGCGTCGCGCACCAGCGTGGCGGCCGGGATCAGGCCCTCATGCTGCTGCGCGAAGCGATCTTCGGGTGCGAGACGGCCGACATGGCGCTCCACGCGACGGCGGCCCGGCGCCGGCTGGGTCAGCTCCTGGGCGGCGACGAGGGGCGGAAGCTGCTCGAGCGGACCGATGAATGGATGAAGGGCCAGGGCGTCGCCGATGCCGACGCGATGACCGCAATGATTGCGCCCGGCTATGATGCCCCCGTGAATGCCGCGGGCGCTGCGCCCGTCGAACGACAGGGACGAGGGGCTCGATGACGGTTCGGTCTATCCGGGTGATGGCTGCGGCGCTGCTGGCCGGGGTGGCCGTGCACGCCTCGCTCGGCGCCGCCCGGGCCGATGACACGCAGACCGGGTGGCTCGACGTCGCCTCGGACCCGTCGGCCGAGATCCTCGTGGACGACGTCGACACGAACAAGGCGACCCCTCAGACCCACATGCCCCTCAAGGCGGGGCATCACAAGCTCACCCTCGTCACGAAGGACGGGGCCCACAAGCGCAACATCGGGTTCAACGTCACCGCCGGTCAGACCACGAAGCTGACGATTCACCTGTCGTCCTGACCAGGGCGCCCGGACAGGGCGTTCATCGGACTCTGTCGACGAAGGCGTTTCCGCCATCGATCCACGCGGCCCATCCGGTGCCCGTGGGCGACACGAGTGCAATGAAGGAGGTATCGGAGCTCCCGATGGGGGCCGATGCTGGGCCCCACCCCGTGGTGAGGGAGTAGCTCTGGACCCGCAACTCCTGGGTCGAGCCTCCGTCCACGCCGTCGCCGGAGATGGCCAGGCCCGCGCCCTGAGGCCCCAGCGCCAACACGCCTCCAGTGACCGAGGCGAGCCCCGCAGGCGACGACCACGTTCCGCTGCTCTGAACGTAGGGATAGACGACGAGGCCGGGGCGGCCCGCGACGAGCACGCCATCGCCCGTCTGTGTGAGAGCCGCGGTCAACGTGCCGCCCGAGTTGGGCGAGAAGGAGCCCAGGCTGGAGGGGCCCGTCCACGTTCGGGTAGCCGCTGCGTAGTAGCACCCGGCGAGGGTCGATCCCCCGGCGCTCACGAGTCCGAGCAGCAGATCGCCGCCCGCATCGATCGCGGCCGCGTAGTACCCCGATTGCGAGCAAGCCGGAGACGCCGGACTGAGAGTCCACGTCCCGTCCGCGGAACGCGTCGCGAGGCTCGACGGGTAGACCTGCCCGTAGATGGCCACCGCCGGTCCCGTGTCGCTCAGGCTGAGGCCGAAGATCGCCGCTCCGTTCGCCGCGGGATCGATGGTTTCAGTCGACCACGTCTGGGTCGTGGCCGAGTAGTGGTTCACCGTGGTCCCCTCGCACGCCAGCAGCGCATCGCCCGATGCATTCACCGCAACGGGGACCGACGGGGGGACGCCCTCGGTGTTCGTGCAGTCCGGGCCACCGAGAGAAACCCAAGTGCCGGTCAGGTGATCGTAACGAGCGGCTCCCGACACGGATTTCGGCCCGTTGGCGCTCCCTTCGTACGCGACCCAGGCGAAGATCGCGTCGCCCTTGGCGTCCATCGAGAGTGCGGTCGCGGTAATCGGCCCCCAACCGCTCGTCGATAGTTGGCTCGTGGTCATGGGAGTCCAACCGGAGGATGGCTCGTAGTGCGCTGACGAGAAGGGACCGGAGTTCCTTCCGGCCGTGACGACGAGCAACGCGGTCCCGTCCGCGGCAGTCGCTCCGATCATGTCGGTCCCCGTACTCACGGGCCCCAGAGCCACGGGAGGCTCGGTCACGTCTGGACCGCCTGCCTCGCGGCCCGCGTCCCCCGCGGTGTCGCCGTCCGAGGAGCCTCCGTCCTCGGAGCCCGGAGGCCCACCGTCGCGGTAGACGCGCGCGTCGCCGCCGCCATCACGCGCCGAGACACGCGCCGTGCCGTTCGAGCACCCCACCGAAACCGCGAGCACGAACGGGCTCCAGCTGAACGTGGCAAGACGAACGGCAAGACGCATCGACTGCTTCCCGCCTTGGCATACGGGCGTGCCCGACCTCGGTTACAGGTCAGCTCTCTTCGTCCGGGACGCCGCCGCCCATCTTGGCGAGGTCCTCCTGCTTCACGCCCTCGGTCTTGAACCTTGCTGCGCGGTCTCGCATCTGCACGAGGACGTCCTCGGCCGGCGGTAGGTCGCCCTTGATCCAGCGCAGCGGGTTGATGCGGGCGACCACGAAGGAGCGGAGGTAGGGGCTCGTGAGGCCGCGCTCCTTGAGGCGCGCGACCGCGGCAGCCACCTTCTCTTCGAGCTCGAGCACCAGGCCGGCGAGGTGCTCGTGCGTCTTGATGGCCTTGTTCAGCGGGTCGTCGACGAAGCGCTCGGTGCGCCGCAGGATGGGGTGGTACGCGCCGCCGGCGAAGCGCGGCGCCCGCTCGTAGCAGACCCCGATCGTCGCGTACGCGGGGTCCTCCAGGTAGAAGGAGAACTGCGACTCGGGGCGCGAGCCGTCCTCGCCGAGCAGGTCGCGGTAGATGCGGATGACCTCGAGCGAGCGCTCCTTGAGGTTGTGCGCCTTCTCGGTGTTGAGCGCGAGGATCTGCCAGGCGACCTCGCGGCTCGGCACGACGAGCGCCGTGATGGCCTTGGCGCCGAGGCGCCGCATCGCCTCGAGACGGTGGCGGCCGTTGGGGGTCCAGTAGCCGTCCTTGGGCGCGGTGATCGCGATGATCGGGTCGAGGAAGCGCCCGGTGCGCGAGATGACGTCGGAGAGGCGCTTGTGGTGCGCGTCCGACAGGTCACGCTGGAAGGGCGTCGGCTCCACCTTGTCGATCGGGAGCACGGCGAGGATCAGCGGGTGGCCGCCCAGGGGGTCCTTGTACGTGCCGACGACCGCGCCGCCGTCGCCCTCGATGCGCTTCGCCAGGTCGCCCACCTGCGAGACGTCGATGAGGGTCTGCTTCGGATCGAGCCCTGCCGAGCCGGCCTGCGCCTTGCGCGGCGTGCGCCTGCGCGCGGGCGCTCGCGCGGCGCCCTTGGTGCTCTTCTTCGCCGCCATGGGCCGCCTCTTAGCACGCCGGCCGTGGCAAGATGCGCGGCGATGAAGCGCTCCGCGGCCCTCGCGTTCGTGGTGTGGCTCGCAGCGGCATGCGACAAGTCCGGCGGCAGCGCGGCGACTTCGTCATCGGCGTCCGCGTCGGCAGCACCGGCCTTCGTCGACGCGGCCGGAGCGCCTCTCACGCTGGAGGAGCGTGCGGCGAAGCTTCATCGCGAGTCGATCGTCGTCGACACGCACGACGACGTGACCTCGACGATCCTCGAGGACGGGTTCGACCTCGGCAAGCCGGACGGCAAGACCGCGACCGACCTCCCCAAGATGCGGGCGGGCGGCATCGGCGCCGAGTTCTTCTCGATCTACGTCGACCCGCGCTTCTACCTGCACCCTTCGGCGCACGACGGCGGGCCGGCGCGGCGTGCGCTCGACATGATCGACGTCACCTACCAGCAGATCGAGAGACACCAGCAGGACCTCGTCTTCGCCGGCACGGTCGACGACATCCGACGCGCCAAGCGCGACGGCAAGATCGCGATCCTCATGGGCATCGAAGGCGGCTACGCGATCGAGGACTCGCTCTCGGCGCTGCGCGGCTTCTACCGGCTCGGCGTGCGGTACATGACGCTCACCCACAGCGTGAACGGCGACTGGGCCGATTCGTCGGGCGTCAGCGGCCCGCCTCCGGAGCCGAAGCACCACGGGCTCTCTCCCTTCGGCGAGGAGGTGGTGCACGAGATGCAGCGCATCGGCATGCTCGTGGACGTCTCGCACGTCAGCGACGAGACCGTCGAAGACGTCCTGCGTGTCGCGAAGGCGCCGATCATCGCGTCGCACTCCAGCGCGCGTGCCCTGTGCGACGCGTCGCGCAACCTCTCGGACGACCAGCTCCGCGCCATCGCGAAGAACGGCGGCGTCGTCATGGTCAACTTCTTCGCCGCGTACATCGACCCGAAGTACCGCGACGCCGCGCGCGCCGTGTACAAGGCGCACGCCGACGAGCTGGCCGCGGCGGAGAAGGACGGGACGCACACGGCGAGGATGAACGACCTGTACGGCAAGCTTTCGGAGGGCATCCCGAGGCCGCCACTCTCGGTGCTCGTGGATCACATCGAGCACATCGCGAAGGTGGCGGGCGTGGACCACGTCGGGCTCGGGAGCGACTTCGACGGCGTGTCGGCGATGCCGGTGGGCCTCGAGGGCATGGACGGGCTTCCGAAGATCACCCTGGAGCTCCTGCGTCGGGGCTGGTCCGACGAGGACGTGAAGAAGGTGCTCGGCGAGAACTTCCTCCGCGTCATGGCCGCCGCCGAGGCGTATGCGCACACGACGGGAGGCACGCTGAGCGGCGACGGCAGCATGCGCGCCTTCGAGTAAAGTGCGCCTCCCATGCCCGAGCTCACCCTCTACAACTACTGGCGCTCCTCCTCGTCGCATCGCGTGCGCATCGCCCTCGGGCTCAAGGGGCTCGACTACCGCTACGTCCCGGTGAACCTGCTCACCGAGGAGCAGTCGAGCGAGGCGCACAAGGCGCGGAGCCCCACGGGCTACGTGCCGTGCCTCGTCATCGACGGCGTGAACTACGTCGAGTCGGTCGCGATCATCGAGCTGCTCGACGAGCGGTTCCCGTCGCCGCCGCTCTATCCGAAGGACGCGCACGGGCGGGCGCGCGTGCGGGCGCTCGTCGAGATCGTCAACGCCGGGATCCAGCCGCTGCAGAACCGGAACGTCACGCTCTTTCTCTCCGAGGACGCCGAGGTGCAGAAGAAGTGGCTCCACCACTTCGTCTCGCGCGGGCTCGCGTCGCTCGAGGCGGCCATGGCGGCGCTCGAGGCGGAGGGAATCCGCGGGCCGTTCGCCTATGGCGAGGCGCCGGGAGCCGCCGACGCGTTCCTGGTGCCGCAGGTGGTGTCGGCCCAGCGTTTCCACGTCGCCGTGAACGCGTACCCGCGCGTCCAGCGCGCCTTCGATGCGGCGATGAAGCTCGAGGCCTTCCAGAAGGCGGCCCCCGAGCGTCAGCCGGACGCTGTGAAGAAAGGTTAGGATCGCCGGCAGCTTGCGGAGAGGCCCGGTACTCGTCGCCCTCGTCGTCTCCCTGACGCCTGCCCTCGCGCGTGCGCAGGCCCGACGCACCTGGGGCGCCGAGCCGGACAGGCCTCAAGCGGCGCCGCCCGCAGCGACGACGCCCGCTCCCGCGGGTCCGGGAGAGCCGCCCGCGCCGCCGCCGTCGACGATCGGCACGCCCGTTCCCGGCTCGACGTCGGCGCCGGGGAGCCCGCCGACCGCCGAGGCCGCCGTGTCCATCGTGCGCACGCCGGGCACGGTGGGCCTGAAGTACACGCTCGAGGGCATCCAGGTCCGCGGCAACACGACGACCCTGTCGCGCGTCGTGCTCCGCTACGTGCCCTTCCACGAAGGCGATGTGCTCGACGTCGACGATCCGGAGCTCGAGCTCACGCGTTTCCGTCTGCTCGGCACCGGGTACTTCCGCGACGTGCAGCTCTCGCTCCGGCGCGGGACGCGGCGCGGCTACGTGGTTCTCGTCGTCGACGTCGTCGAGCGCAACACGATCGTCGTCAACAACGCTTGGCTCGGCCTGGCGGAGGACGTCGCGCAGAACGGGAACGCGCGTCCCATCTCGGCGTACGGCGGAGCGCAGATCACCGAGACGAACCTCGCCGGCACCGGCATCGCGCTCGGCGGCGCGTTCGCCGTGGGCGACACCGATCAGGTGCCCCAGCTCGCGCTGCGCGTGGGTCTCACCGACCCTCAGTTCCTCGGCTCGAGCTGGATCGCGCGCACCGAGCTCCTCTACAACTCGGCCGTCCAGCCGTCGGGCAATCACGACGTCCTCGTGAACGATCCGGCGCACGCGAGCGGACCGTTCACCGACTACGCGATCACGACCTACAAGCGCTTCGGCGGCACCATCGGCGCGGGGCACGATCTCGGCGTCTCGTCGCAGCTGTTCCTCGACTACCGGCTCGAGGGTATCGACACGACCCTGCCGCTCGCGGGGAGCGACCACCGCGGCACGGCGGTCGAGCCCATCGACTACATGCTCGACAGCGGGACGAGCATCCTCTCGACGCTGCGCGTGTCCTTCGTGAACGACACGCGCGATGACCCGTTCCTGCCCACGCGCGGACACCGGCTGGAGGCGAGCTACGACCTGTCGCTGACGCCCCTCGGGAGCGACTACCCGTACTCGCGCTTCGTCGTGCGCGGCGCGCAGTGGGTCCCGCTTCCGTGGGGGCACGTCCTGTCGCTCAACGTCTTCGCGGGCGGCGTCTTCGGCGACGCGCCGCTCTTCGAGCGCTTCTACGTGGGCGATCTGAGCGACCTGCTGCCCGACCGCGTGCTCGACCTCGCGTTCGACCGCCGGCCGGCACCCAACGTCCTCAGCACCGACATCGTCGAGATCCGCTACGGCAACTACGCGGCCCGGATCGACACCGAGTACCGCATCCCGATCTACCGCGGCACGCGCTCGGTCTACGGCGTCGACTTCTTCGGCGACGTCGGGCTCTACGGCCTCGCGAACGAGCAGGACTTCGTCGACCCGGCGCCCGGCTACTCGGGCTTCGCGCGCTGGCCGCTCGACCTCACCTTCAACCTCGGGCTGCGCATCGACACGCAGGTGGGCGGCTTCACCTTCGGAGTCTCGAACCTCATCGGGCTCATCCCGGTCCGCGGCGAGCAGTCGGGAGCGGTGCGGCCATGAGGGCCCGCGTGGTGCTCCTCGCGATGGCTCTGGTCGCGTCGGTCTCGGCGCCGGCGACGCTCGGAGCGCAGCAGGCGGCGCCGCAACAGCAGCCCGCGCATCCGGCGGCCCTTCCGCCGCGACAGGCGAACTACGCGTGGGATCAGGACCTGCTGCGCGCGAGCTTCTCGTACCGCGACGTGATGAGCGATCCGTCGCTGCTCAAGAAGATGGCGAGCGGCCTGCCGATGGTCATCGCGATGCGCGCGTACCTCTTCCAGCCGGGCCAGGACAATCCGGTCGCGCTCGCGCCGCGCGTGTGCCGCGTGGCATACGATCTCTGGGACGAGGTGTACCGGATTCACGTGAGCGAGCACGAGCGCGAGCGCGACCAGGCCGCGGTGCTCGACGGCGTGCTGCGCATCTGCACCGAAGCGCGCGATCTGCCGATCGTGCGGCGAGGGGCGCTCACGCCGGGACAGCCCTACTTCCTCGGTGTCGTCGTGGACGTGAACCCCGTGTCGCCGGACATGATCGAGCAGATCCGGCGGTGGATCGCGCGTCCCACGGGGAGCACGGGCATCGGACCGACGGACGCGCTCTTCGGCGGGTTCGTGCAGCTCTTCGTCCGGCAGATCGCCACGAGCGACAAGACGATCACGTTCCGCACGCAGGACATCGTGCCGTGAAGCGGTGGCTTGCGCTGGGGGGCTACGGGGCTCTCCTCTACGCGTCGGCGCCGCCGTGGCCGGACGACTGGGACGGCGTGGGGTTCGTGGAGTCGGTGCGCGACTTCGACCTCGCGCGCTTCCACCCGCACCCGCCGGGATACCCAGCGTACGTCGCGCTGCTGCGCGCCGCGGCGTTCGTCGCGCGCGATCCGATGCGCGCGTGTGCGCTGGTGGCGGCGCTGAGCGGGGCGGCGGCGGTGGCCTTCGCGTGGCTCGCGGCGCGGAGGCTCGCGGGGGAGCGGGCGGCGTGGGCGGTCGCGGTGCTCGTCGGTGTGACGCCGCTCGTGTGGCACGCGTTCAGCGGCGTGGGGAGCGAGGCACCCGCGCTCGCGTTCGCCGCGGCGTGCGCGTGGGCGTGCATCGCTCGACCCGCGAGGGCACCGTGGGTGCTCGGGCTCGCCGTGGGGCTAGGGCTGGGCGTCCGGCTCTCGTGGGCGCCGATCTACCTGGCGGCGCTCGTGCTCGCACCGCGCGCGATGCGGCTGCGGGCCTTCGCGGTTGCGGCGCTCGGGTGCGGGGCGTGGATGGTGCCGCTCGTCGTGGTCGTCGGGACGCACCGGATCGTCGAGCTTTACACGACGCACTTTGCGGGGCATGCGGAGCGGTGGGGCGGGACCGTGGTCACCGAGCCGGGGACGGTGCGTCTCGCGTGGCTCGCGCGCGACCTCCTCGTCGACGGGCTCGGTGCGGGCTCCGGCGTGCTCGGGGTGCTCCTCGCCGCGCTGATCGCGGCGGCGTGTGCGAGCGCGATCGTCGCGTGGAAGACGGCCGGCTGGCGCGGGCTCGTCCCGGCGGTCGTCGTCGTCGTGCCCTACCTCCTCTGGATCGGCGTCGGGCAGAACCTGCGCGATCAGCCGCGCCACGCGCTGCCGCTCGTCGCGCTGTTCGCGGCGTGCCTCGCGCTGGCCGCGGGGTTCTCGCGTCGGGCGTTCGTGATCGTCTCGGCGCTCGCGCTGGCCCTCGCGCTCCGCACCGCGCTCGACGCTCACGCGCGCCGCACGGTGGCGCCCCCGGGCGCGCAGCTCGTGGCGCTCGCGCGCGCGCAGCCAGACCCGCAGCGCATCGCCGTGTTCGGCACGTCGAGCGTCCGCTTCTTCGAGCTGACCGAGCTGGCGCCGAACGCTTTCACCGCGGGCTCCCTCGGAGACGTGCAGCTCCGCCTCTCGCGCATGGCGTCGCTCCCTTCGCGCATCTGGCTCACCAGCGAGGTGCAGACGCAGGGCGAGACGCGCTGGCCGCTCGTGCACGTGGCGACCCTCTGCCGCCCGGAGCGCCTCGACCGGCGCATGCCCTGCCTCGAGGTGCAGGCGTGGGAGCCGCCGTTCCTACGGCGCGTGGAAGTGGACCGTCCCTAGGACGGCCGCCTTCCCGGTGAACGCGATGTTGAGCACGCAATCGCCCTCGCGGTCCTCGCCGCTGGTGACGATGTTGCCGTTGGACACGTCGGCCACCTCGCCCGTCAGCGCCTGTTCGCCGAGCTGCATCCGTGCGTCGAGGCACTCCCCGGGCTTTTCCACCGTCTGGTCGCCGTTGAGGTCGTCCCAGCCGTTCAGGTAGAGCTTGTTCACGCGGGCGATGGTCCCCTCGAGCGCCGAGCGATCGAGGTTGGGATCACCCGGCACCCAGATGCCCTCGTAGGTCTCGCGCAGCGCCTGCTGCAGCCACGCGAAGCGCTCCGCGGTCATCACGACGTCGTCGGCCCCACCGGCGACGCCGCGGAACATGCGCGCCGGTTCGCTCCAGAACGCCGTGAAGAGCTTCGTCG
>Ga0335069_10011460_pt1 | contig 12503 bp, 11 predicted proteins | sample Lox_Sample_11_FD_206714 | JGI IMG/M metagenome (GOLD analysis project Ga0335069, IMG submission 206714) | Soil microbial communities from Loxahatchee National Wildlife Refuge, Florida, United States - Lox_Sample_1.1 | ecosystem: Environmental > Terrestrial > Soil > Wetlands | place: USA...
CGCGCCGCTGTCGATATCGAAGTAAGTGATATCGAACGCTTCCGCGCCCTCCTTCATTTCACGCAGGAGGCGATCGCTGTTGGGCGTGGAATTGGCGCGCCGTTTCGGATCGGTGGCCACGGCATGGTCCGGCACGCCGAAATTCAGTTCGGGATTGCGCGGTTTCAATCCGCGGTCGGCGAGCCGCCGCATGATGGCGCCGCCCTCGAGATCGTGCAGGAGATGGCGGTCGACCGCCAGCAGCGACACGCCGCCGCTCAGTTCCGCCACGACATGCGAGGACCAGATCTTGTCAAACAGCGTGAGCGGTTGTGCCGGCATCATCTCACTCCCCTCGCCTGATGTGATCGGCCGCTTTTTCGCCCATCATCAGCACGCAGGCGTTGATATGAGCGGAGACGAGATCGGGCATCGCCGACGCGTCGACCACGCGCAACGCTTCGAGGCCGCGCACCCGCAGCTTCGGATCGAGCACAGCGTCTTGGTCCGAACCGGGGCGGCAGGTGCCCACCGGATGATGCGCGGTGATCGAGGTCTGTTTGAGATAGGCGTCGATATCCGCATCGCTCGCGCAAGCCGGGCCGGGCGATATTTCCTTGCCGCGAAAGGACGCCATGGGCGCTTGTTCGCCGACCTCGCGTGCGCGCTTGAATCCTTCGCGAAGGCACGGCAGATCTTCAGGCGCGGAGAAGAAATTATAACGGATGCGCGGATGCGCGCGCGGGTCGCTCGAGGCCAGCAGCACTTCGCCGCGGCTTTTGGGGTGCAGCAATGTCGGCCGGATGGCATAGGCATCGTCATAGGCCGGCCGCAGCAACGGAAACCACAAACGCGTCTGCGGCGGCACGGTATGAAACATGAATTCGATATCCGGGACGTCCAGTTCCGGGCGCGTCTTGATGAAGGCGTGCAAGCCGCCGGGCACCACCGTTCCGGGTCCGGTCCCGAAGAAATAGGCGCGCAGCATGCTCACGGCCATCCGGTCGAACCGCATCGCGCCGTGAAACGTGCCGGGACTCTTGCGCGACCAGGTGATCCAGGTGCCGAGATGATCCTGCAGATTCTTGCCGACGCCGGGCAGATCGTGCAGCGGCGCGATGCCGACCGCTTTGAGATGGTCGGCGGGACCGATCCCCGAGAGCATCAGAATTTGCGGCGTATTGAAGGCGCCGGCGCTGAGAATGACTTCGCGCGCGGCGCGCGCCTTCTTCAGGCGGCCTGAAACGCTGTATTCAATGCCGCTGGCGCGCCGGCCAGTCAGCGTCACTTTGAGGACTTGCGCGTGCGTCCGGACGGTGAGGTTGGGCCGTCCGCGTGATCCCCGCAGATAGGCCCGCGCCGACGACGCGCGGCGGCCGTCGCGGATGGTATATTGCCCGCGGCCAAAACCTTCCTGCTCGGAATTATAGTCCGGCGTAGAGGGAAAGCCCGCCGCCTTCCCGGCCTCGATCCATGCGCTGAAAACGGGATCCTTGGTCCGGGCGAATTGCGTCCCGACCGGTCCATGACCGCCGCGCCATTGATTCTCGCCGCCTTCCCAGGTCTCGCCTTTGCGGAAGTAAGGCAGAACATCGTTATAGGACCAGCCGGCGGCGCCGTTTCGCGCCCAGCGATCATAGTCGCCCGGATGACCCCGGGTATAGGCCATGACATTAATCGAGGAGCAGCCGCCTAAAACCTTGCCGCGCATGGCGTCGATGCGGCGGTTGCCCAGCTGCGCTTCGGGCTCGGTATGGTAGCCCCAATCATGCAAGCCGAGTTCGTGCATCTTGCCCATGCCGATCGGAATCGAGATCAGCGGGTCGATGTCCCGCCCGCCGGCTTCCAGGAGCAGCACGCGGACGTCGGCATCTTCGCTTAACCGCGCGGCAAGCACGCAACCGGCTGAACCGGCGCCAACGATCACATAGTCGTAGCTATCTTCATTCAAGACGCAATTTCCAACATCGGCAGCAAATGATTTCGCAAACGACGAAAGCAGATTGCGCGATTTGTGGCGCGCCATTTGTATTGTAAACAAGACGGCCGGCAGCTCAAATGGCGTGCAAGCATGAATGGACATCGTACAGTTCTCGTTGCCGGCGCCGGACCCGTCGGTTTGACGGCGGCGCTGCTGCTCGGCAGCAAAGGCATTCCCGTCACCGTGCTGGAGGCGCAGGCCGCGATCTCCGAAGAGCTGCGCGCCTCGACGTTCCATCCGCCGACGCTCGACATGCTGGCGCCGTTCGGAATCACCGCGCGCATGCTCGACGCAGGTCTGGTCTGTCCGACATGGCAGATCAGGCTGCACCCTTCAGGCGAGCGCGCCGTGTTCGATCTCGCGGTGCTCGCCGGCGAGACCGAGCACCCTTATCGGCTGCAGTGCGAGCAATCAAAATATTGCCGGTTTGCGCTTGACGCGATCCGGAAGCTCGACAGCGTAACAATCCTTTTCAACGCGGCTGTTACCGGCTTTGAGCAATCGGCCGACAAGATACGTGTCACCGCCGAAGTCGACGGAAAGATCGAGACTTTCACGGCCGAGTATCTGATCGGCGCGGATGGCGCCCGTAGCGCCGTCCGCCATGGTCTCGGCATCGAAATGTCGGGAGACATTTATCCGGAAACCACGATCCTCGTGACCACGCGCTATCCTTTTCACGACAAGCTCGAAGGCCTGTCCAACGTCTCCTATTGCTGGAAGCCCAATGGAACGTTCAGCCTGCTTCGGCTGCCTGGAGTGTGGCGCGTCAGCCTTTATGCGCGCGACGGCCAGACCACCGAACAGGCACTCGAAGATGCCGCGCAGCAAGATTTGCTGCACGACATCATTCCGGACGCGGGCCGGATCGAAGTCTTGGAAACACGCCCTTATCGCATTCACCGGCGACTGGCCTCGTCCTATCGTTCAGGCAAGGTCTTTCTCGCCGGCGATGCTGCGCATCTGAACAGTCCGTCCGGCGGCATGGGCATGAACGGCGGCATCCACGATGCCTTCAATCTTTGCGAAAAACTGACGGCCGTGATCCAGCACGGCGCCGACGAAGCGCTGCTGGACCGCTACGAGCGACAACGGCGTCCGATCGCAGAAGAGGAGATCATTGCCCAGGCGCACCGCAACCGCTCGCGCATGCAGGAGCGCGATCCGGAGCGCCGCCGCGCCATGCTGCAGGATTTGCAGCGCACCATCGACAATCCGACTAAGGTGAAAGAATATCTTTTGAAATCCTCGATGATTGAGGGTTTGCGTCGCGCCGCTGCAACCGCATAAGCGACGAAACGCCGAGGGCAATATGTCGCTGGAATACGCGCCGCGCGGTCTGGTCGGGATGCTGACGCCGCAAGCCAACACCACAGTCGAACCCGAATTCAACATTCTATGGCCGCGCGGGATCGCCATGATCAGTGGCCGCTTGATCAGCGCCAAGGACTCATTGAACGCCCGCCTGGTCGATTATTTCGATAGCTACGACCAAGCCCTCGACCAATTTGCTAATGCGCCGATCAGCGTGGCCGCGGCTGCTTGCACCGGCGCGTCCTATCTCGCCGGACGCGACCGCGAAGCCAAGGTCGTGGAAGACATCGTTTCGCGCCGCGGCTACCCGTTCATTACCGCCGCGACAGCCGTGGTCGACGCATTACGAGCACTGGACGCGCATCGAATCGGCCTGGTGTCACCTTATCCCGACGACCTCACCCGCGCCAGCGTCGGCTATTGGCAGAGCCACGGCTTTGATGTCGCCGAGCTTGCGAGCGCGGTGACGCGCAGCGACACTTTCCATCCGATCTACAGTCTCGACAGTTCGGCAGCGCGCTCCGCGCTCCGCACGCTGCGCGATAAGCCGCTTGACGCAATCGTGCTGCTCGGCACCGGAATGCCGACACTCCACCCGATCGCCGAGACGATCGGGTGGAGCGGAGGTCCGACAATGTCATCCAATTTCTGCCTGGCTTGGCGCGTGGTCGAAGCTTTGGAGCGCCGCTCGCCCGAAGCCTCGACACTCGCGTCGTGGCTCAACGGCGAGGGTTGGGCGGAGCGACTTAAAGCCCGCTAGTTGCTCTTCTCGATCCCCAATATCTTGATCACATCGGCGAACGTCTGGTGCTCACGCTGAAACATCGCCACGGTCTGCTCTTGGGTCATCCCGCCCGGAACAATGCCGAGCTTTTGCAAGCGCTGCGCGATCTCGTCTTTTTTCACCATTGCCGTGATCTCGGTCCTGATCGCCGTGATGATGGAGTCCGGTGTTCCGACCGGCGCTAGAAAGCCGTTCCAGGACGTCGACTCGAAACCTGGAACAGTTTCGCCCACCGTCGGAAGGTCCGGCGCAGCGGCAAGACGCTGCGGAGTGCTCACCGCAACCAGACGAATCGAGTCATTATTAGCAAGCGGCAGCAGCGACGATGCATTGCCAAAATAGGCGTCCGTGACGCCGGACATGAGATCGGAAATCGCCTGGGGCTCTGCGCGTGCCGGAACCTTGACCAGGTCGACCTTCGTTATCGTAAAAAGCCGCACCGGCAAGAACTCGCTCAAATTTTGAACACCGGCGGTCGAAAAGTTCATCTTGCCGGGATTGGCTTTTGCGTAGGCCAGAAATTCCGACAGATTTGTCGCTGGCAGACTGCGTTTGATCGCCATGACCTGCGCGCCGGTGCCGACATTGGTAATCGGCACCAATTGCTTCATCGGATCGAATTCGATGTTTTGCACCTGAGACGTCAAGGTGATCATCGACGCCGCGCAAAACAGCAAAGTGTAGCCGTCAGGCTGCGCATTAACGACTTCTCTGAGACCGATCACGCCACCGGGGCTCGGACGATTTTCGACGATGAAATTCTGACCGAATTTCTGCGACAGGTCCTGCGCGGCCAAGCGCGCCATCATGTCGGTATTTCCGCCGGCGCCAAATGGGACGATGATCGTCACCGGCCTGGTCGGCCAGTCATCCGCTCGCGCCGGCGCGATCAGCAAACCGACGCTCAGAAAAACCAAACAAAGCACTTTCAGATACAGGTTGCGAACCATCGTTGTTCCTTTAAGCCCGGCCGTTCCAATAGCGCTTCGCATTCAAGATTGATGCCACTTTATCGTAAGGGGAGTTAACTACACCGCGACGAGCCTTCGCAACCGCGCGACAATTTGACGTGCAGCTTAGAGACGGTACTGCCGCCAAGTCCCGACTTCCAGTGTATCTCCTCAAAACGCATCACCGTCAGATCACCTTTCACGTCACCTGGCTCGCCGCCCGCAAGCCTTCAAACATCGATGTCCGCATCAGGAAGCCGCGGGTTTTGGACGGATCAGCGGCGATCATCCGCATTTCGTCCAGACGTTCGCGACGTTTGACCGGATCCTTCTCTTCAAGCACGCGCTTGTTCTGAATGGTCATGGCTTGCAGGAACGCGTTCGCCACGTGCCTGCGCTGACGATCATACAGATCGAGCAAATCATCCGGCGCACCGGCCAGCACGCGCGCGATCGTACCCGCGAGACTGACAGCGTCGTGAATGCCGAAGTTCATCCCCATGCCGCCCAGCGGATTGTTCACATGCGCCGCGTCGCCGGCGAGCAGCGCACGGCCGCGGCGATAGGTGGCAGCGACGCGCTGATGCACGGTGTAAAGATTCGTATGCACGATGGGATAAGGGACGTCGCGCGGGATAAAGCCGCGCAGGCGCTCCTGCGCCGAGTCAAAGTCGAGCAGTTCTTCCGCTGTCGCCTCCGGGGGCGTGGGAAACACGACCCGCCACAGGCCAGGCGGTCCTTTGCCCGGGACTTTGAAGAGCGCGCACCATTCGCGCGGGTCGGACACGTAGCAGCTGTAAGCGAAGCCCTTCTCTTCGAAGTCGACCGTCGTCGTGATGACCAAAAACCGTTCCTGGTATGTAAAGCCGGCGAAATCGATGTCTTGCGATTTGCGAACAACACTGCGCCCGCCGTCGGCGCCGATCACGTAAGTGCCTTTGTGAACGCTGCCATCGGCGCAGGTGACCGTCACTCCCGAAGCGTCCTGCCTCACGTCCTCGACTTCGGCGCCGTAGTGGACCGTGAAGTGACCGTCCTTGAGGAGGATGTCGGTCAAAATCGCTACCAGCTTGTGCTGCTCGCATTGCAGCCGATACGGATAGCGGGTCACATCGGCGAGCAGACTGAGATCGAACTCGGCAATCACACCTTCGTCGCGACCGCGGAACTGCCACTGCGGACAGACAATGCCGAGGTCGTGCAGCTTCTGGGTGACGCCGCTCGCCTCGAACATTTCCATGGTTGGAGGATGGAATGTCGCCGCACGCGGGTCCTCGTAGATTTCCGTACGGCTTTCCAGAACCGTGACCGGAATCCCTGCCCTCGTGAGGAACAGCGCCGCGGTGAGACCCGACGGACCGGCGCCGACAATAATGACGCGCGCATCAGTCATCAGAACTCCTCGAGAATGCGGCCGTGTCCGTAGATGCGGTCTTCGATGCCGCAATTGCGCAGGGCATCCCAGTAAGTAACGACGTTCATCGACAATACCGGCTTGTTGAACCAGCGCTCCGCTTCTGCGGCGACTGCCGCATTCGCGAGATTTGTACCGACCTGAAGAATGGCGTCGATGTCGTCGCCATCGATTTCCCGCAGCACTTTGTGCAATTGCGGCGGTAGGACTTCGGCGATCGCGAACGGCGATGCGCACTTCATGCCGTGCAGACGCACCACCTCGAACCCGGCCTCTAACAGATAGGTCCGCACCGTCTCATCGCCCTTGGGCTGATGCGGCGTGAGGACGGCAATCCGCTTGGCGCCAAATTTCCTCAACGCTGCCACCGCTGCTGTCGAGCCCATGGCCACGCGGACACCGGCGCGGTCGGAGAGCTCTTTCTGCAACGCATCGGCGCCGGCAACGCCACCAGTGAACGCCTCGATGGCGACCCCCATGATCACCGTGTCTGGCGCCAAAGTCATGACCTGATCGATCGCCGGACCTATGCCTTCGCGCATGGCCTGAACGTGGGCCAGGAAGCCCTGTTCGCTGGCCTGGATCGGACGCTCTTTGAGCGTCAGACGCGCCACGTGATTGGTTACGCCGCGCGGACAAAGAGCCTCGCATTCAGGGCCAACGATTGTATTGGTCGACGGCACGACAATCCCAATCTTCCTACGATAGCCAAGCGCATCCACCGTAATTGCTCCTTATTATCCTTTGTTGCTTTGGCCGGCATCGACGTCGATCACCGTGCCGCTGAGATAAGAAGCGCGTGGCGAAGCTAACATCACTGCCAAGTCCGCGATCTCCGAAGCTTCGGCCAGCCGTCCGAATGGCAGCGCCTTGAGGCCGTCCTTCCATTTTTTTTCGTCACCAAAATTGTCCAACGCTTTTTTTCGCAACAACGTCTCGATTCGATCGGTCCGGGTGCTGGACGGGTTGATGCCAACGACGCGCACGTTCCAATCGACACTCTTGGCGCCGACTGCTTTGGTCAGCGCGATCAGACCGGCATTGCCGACGGCGCCGCAGACATAGTCCCAACGCGGCTCCTGACCGGCCATACCGATGATATTGACGATGACGCCGCTGCCCCGACGTTTCATCGCGTCGAGATAGAGCTTGGTGAGGTGAATATAACCGAAGACCTTGAGCTGCCAGGACTCGGTCCAGCGCTCGAGCGTCAAATCGAGCAAGTTGCCGCCAGGGATAGCGCCGGCATTATTGACCAGAACGTCGATCGCGGGATGCGCGGCAAAGAGACGATCACGTTCGGTCGAAACTCCGAGATCGCCCACGAAGGTATCGATGGCCGCACTGGACTGGCCTAACTCGCTCGCAGCCAATGATAGCCGTCCAGCGTCGCGGCCTGTGATGATGACGTCCGCCCCTTCGCGCGCAAACCCTTTTGCGCAGGCCAGACCGATGCCCTTTGAGGCGCCGGTGATGAGCACTGACCGGCCTTTGAGTTCAAGATCCATTTCGCACTCCGCCTCGCCGCATAGCGCACGTTACATGTGTTTCGGCGCGGGCGACACTTTCATATACCAGTCGGCTAGCTGACTGCCGGTAAAGAAACCAACTTCCGGCGATGCCATCAGGAGATCGAGCATCCGATCGAGTTCGTGGATGCGATGCGGCACCGATATCAAATGCGGATGCAAGCCGATTGCAAGAACCATTGCGCTCTCGCCGCACTCCCGCTCGAAGCGCCGCAGTGTAAACTCGAGCCGGCGCGCCATTTCCCCGGTCGCATGCCGTTCGATGGCGTAAATGATGGAATCGTTGATTTCGAGATTGTAGGGCATCGCGATAAGAGGTTGCGTCGCCGTGCGCATCCATGCCGGACGATCCTCCAGAACCCAGTCGCAGACGTAATCAATACCTGCGCGTCTGAGAATATCCGGCGTATCGATCGTTTCGCGCAAACCCGGCGACAACCAGCCGCGCACCGGTGTGCCGGTGAATGCAGCAACCTTATCTAGGCAGGCGCGAACCAGTGCTTCCTCGCCGCCTTCGACGTGGTTGGTCGCCTTTTGGTGCATGCCGTGACCGATGAATTCCCAGCCGGCATCGCGCATCGCCACAGCGGCCTGGGGATAGGCGTCGATCACACCCGCATTGAAGCTGGTCGAGGCCGGTAGTTTTCGGACCGCGAAAGCTTGCAGTATGCGCGGGAGACCCGCACGCATTCCGTAATCGGCCCAGGAGAAATTCGGCACGTCCGGCACGGTCTCGCGTCCGTGCGGCGGCGTCACAATGGTACGCGGCATCGGCTGATCGAATTGCCAATGCTCGACATTGACGACGAGGTGAACAAGGATCCGCTTGCCCTGCAAGGCCGGCAATGGGGTGCGCTCGCTGGAAAGCTGATAGGGGATCCGCGGGTTCGTCATCGGTCCTCTCTCAATGACTCTCGACTCTGATGTCTTTCATGATATCGGCTTTGTAAGCAATGAACTCGGCGCTAGTCAGGCTCGCAAGCGAACGCGGCCGCGGCAGCCGGATCGGAATCGTGCGCACGATACGGCCCGGGCGTTTCGACATGATGCAGACGCGATCCGACAGCAGGATGGCCTCATCGATATCGTGGGTCACGAACAGAACCGTTGTGCCGAGCGATTGCCAGACGTCAAGCAGCAATTGCTGCATGGCCAAGCGGGTCTGCGCATCAAGGGCGCCGAATGGCTCGTCCATCAGCAAGGCGCGCGGTGACATCACCAACACGCGCGCTATGCCGACCCGTTGCCGCATTCCTCCCGATAATTGCACCGGTAGTGCATCGGCAAAGACATCGAGGCCGACCAGTTTGAGCAGCTCGCGCGCACGACCCTCATAATCGGCCCGCGCCAAGCCTTGCACGCGCGGCCCGAAAGTCACGTTGTCCCAGACGTTCAGCCACGGAAACAGCGCCGCTTCCTGGAAGACGACGCCGCGATCTGGGCCAGGGCGGCTGACGGGCCTGCCGTCGAACAAGAGCGTGCCTTGGGTTGCAGTCTCAAATCCAGCCAACAGATTGAGCAAGGTCGACTTGCCGCAGCCGGACGGACCCAATAACGCGACGAACTCGCCCTCGCCGACGGACATGCTCACATCGTCGAGAGCAAGCACATCTTTCGGCCCGCGGTAGACTTTTGAGACATTTTGAAAAGCAACAGTACCCATGCGCTCGCCTTACGAGTGGAACGATTGCAGGCGCCGCCACGTCAGCAGCCACTGTTCAATAATGACGATGATCCGGTCGGTGAGAAGGCCAAGCAAGCCGATCGAGGCCATGTCGGCGATCACGACGTCCATGCGGCCGACGTAATAGGCATCCCACAGGACGTAACCGAGGCCGGATTTGACCGCGACCATTTCGGCGACGATCACAGCGGTCCAGGCGATGCCCAAACCAATGCGCAGACCCGTAAAAATCGACGGCAGCGAGGCCGGCATGACGACCAGCCGCAAAACGGCCCAGCGCCCTGCCCCCATCATCAGCGCGGCGCGGATCAGATTGCGCTCGATATCCCGCGCGCCTTGCGCCGAGTTGACGACAATCGGGTAAAACGCGCCAAGCGCTATCAAAAAGACCGCGCCGACGTCACGTATGCCGAACACCGCGATGGAAAACGGCAACCATGCCGTGATCGGGATCGGTCGCAGAAGTTGGATCGTCGGATCAAGCGCACCAGAAACCAGCCGGTTCCAGCCGATGGCGATACCAGCCGGCACGCCGACGATTGTCGCGCAGAGGAATCCCTTGGCGACGCGTTCGGCCGAGAAGGCAAGATTGGCGAGCCAAGTGCCGCTATACGGATTGAAGCCGAGGCCTGCAGGCCCAAAAGCCCAGACGACCCAGGCCTGCCAGACATGCACAGGTGACGGCAGCACGCCCCCAAACAAAGACCCCTCCCTGGCGGCGTATTGCCATATCGCGATCACAGCGACCGGCAGGCAGACCGCGAGCAGTGCTTGCCGCATTCCGAACCCGGCCAGCGAAAACCCAGCAGCGGGTATCGCCTGGCCGGGCGGTGCGGCTGTTTCAGTCCGCAAGTGTTCGGACGAGGTCAATATGGCTAATTCTCCTTCACCGGTGCTGCGCCACCGTCAACGCGAGCGCCGGGTTCACCTGGCAGGTTCACTTGGCAAGAGCCTCTTTGACGAATGAACCGTCCCAATTGGCGTCGATCTGACCCGACACGTCTTTCTGGATCACGCCGAGATCGGCAAATGCCTTGGCCTGGCGCTTGATCTGGTCCGGCGTGATGACTTCGCCGAGCTTGATGACCTGCGAGGCCTTGGCGGCGATGTCCGGCGCCATGCCGGACAATTGCGCATAGGCATCGGCAAAATCCTTCGGCGATTGCGCGAGGTGCTCTTCGATTTGGAGATAGGCCCAGACGAACCGCGCGATGGCGTCACGCTTCGCCGCGATCGCCTGTTTGGACGTCATGATCATGCCGAGCTCTGCGCCAACCGCCTTGGACGAGCCGTATTCCAGGTTCTTGGCGAAAAAGCCGTAACCTTCCATCACTGGAATCGACTCGAACGGCTCCCAAGTGACAGCGGCGTCGACATCGCCCTTCTTGAGCGCCTGGTCGAAATTGGCGCCGCCGCCTTGGATGTTCACAGGCTGGAAGCTGTTATAGGGAACGCCTCGTTCGACCAGCGTAGCTGCAAACTGAAACCAAACAGCAGAACCCGGCGCGATCGCGACCTTCTTGCCGCCAAGATCACTCCAGCTATCGAGCTTCACGCCGTTGCGGCCGATGACGTATTTCGGCGACGAGCCGACGCCCATCAGGCCGACAACGTCAGTCGAGCCTTGGGCCAGAGATATCGCGAGATCGGCAGGGCCGACGGAGGCGACGTCCAGCGAGCCCGCCAGCAGCGCGGTGCGGGCGTCGGCATAACGCACGAATTCAACGAGCTTGAGATTGACACCAAGCTTCTTGAGTTCGTCGGCGATTAGGATCATCGGCGCGAGATGACCGACTTTCTGATAACCGACAGTCAGATCAACGGACGGCGAAAGCGGCTTCGGCTCCGGTCCGACCGCACCGGCGGGCAACGGCAACAGTCCCAGCACGCCCGCGGCGAGCGCGAGTATCGCAACTATCCTTCGGTTCAACATGGTCAGTCTCCCTGGCAGGATGCGAGTTGAAGCAGCTATCCCCTGCCTGTTCTCGGATAGAGCCTAAATAACTCTTTCCCGGCGTAGCGTCTCGATCTCCGTTTGATTGAACCCGATATCCCTCAGTACGGCCTCATTGTCGGCGCCGGCCTCCGGCAGCAAATGTTTGATCTGCGGCGGCGTGCGCGAAAGCGCGAGCGGCTGGCCGACGACGGCGGTGCGCTTGCCGTCTTGCCCTTCGACCGGCACGGCGATGCCGAGATGTTTTACCTGCGGATCGTCGAAGACTTCGTCCATCTTATAAATGGGCCCGGCCGGCACGCCTGCTTGTTCCAGCGCGCAAAGCCAATCCGCCGATGGCCGCGTTGCGAAAATGCGCGCGAGCTCAGCATTGAGCTCCTTTCTGTTGCGCAGTCGCAGCTCCTGGCTGGCATAGCGCGGATCGTCTTGCATTTGCGGATGACCGATCGCGGCACAGAAGCTCTTCCATTGCGCCAGGCCGCCAACGGCGATGTTGATGTAACCGTCGGCCGTGCGCACGACACCCATGGGCGTCGAATAGGGGTGGTCGTTTCCAGCCTGTTGCGGCACGACTCCGTCAATCAGATAACGCGCCGCCTGAAAGTCCATCATCGCGATCTGTGCCTGCAGCAGCGAGGCGCATATCCACTGGCCTTCCCCGGATTGCTCGCGTTCCGCGAGAGCGACAAGGATGCCAATGGCGGCATAAAGGCCGGCCGAAGTATCGGCGATTGCGATACCTGCGCGCACCGGTCCCTGCTCCGGCAATCCAGTCACCCACATCAGACCGCCCATGCCCTGGGCGATCTGATCGAAACCGGCGCGGCTGCGGTAAGGGCCGGTCTCGCCGAAGCCGGAAATCGACGCCAAGATGATGCGCGGATTGATCGCTTTGAGATCGTCGTAACCGATGC
>Ga0335069_10011461_pt1 | contig 12503 bp, 16 predicted proteins | sample Lox_Sample_11_FD_206714 | JGI IMG/M metagenome (GOLD analysis project Ga0335069, IMG submission 206714) | Soil microbial communities from Loxahatchee National Wildlife Refuge, Florida, United States - Lox_Sample_1.1 | ecosystem: Environmental > Terrestrial > Soil > Wetlands | place: USA...
GCGCAAGGCGCTTCCCCAGGGCATGATCGTGACGGTGCACGGCCGGGGCTACAAATATGCCGGTCCCAAGCCCCTGGTGCCCGCGGCCGAATCTCAGGAGAAGCGCCGGCCGTCGATCGCCGTTCTCCCCTTCGACAATATGAGCGGCGATCCGGGACAGGACTACTTCAGCGACGGCATCACCGAAGACATTATTTGCAAGCTCTGCAGGTTCAAAGATTTCCTGGTCATTGCCCGGAATTCTTCTTTCCAGTTCCGCGGCAAGGCGAATGATCTGGCCGAAGTGGCAAGGAAGCTTGGCGTTCAGTATGTCGTCGAAGGCAGCGTCCGGAAAGTCGCGAACCGGATCCGGGTACGAGCGCAGCTCGTCGATGTTTCCTCGACCGCCCAAATCTGGGCCGAGCGCTACGATCGCGAACTCGACGACATCTTCGCCATCCAGGACGACATCACCCAGATGATTTCAGCGCGGCTGGCGCGGCAGGCAAGGATTGCCATTACCTCCCGCTGCCGGGCCCGCCCGACGGGGAACATGTCGGCCTATGAAAATTATCTTCGCGCGCTGCAGTTGGCTGCCGAGTACGCCACGGTGCACCAGGCGGAGCTCTATCTGCAAAAGGCCATCGAGCTGGACCCCGAATTTGCCGGGGCGCGCGCCATGCTGAGTTTCGTCGAGTCGATCAAGTTCTACTGGTCGAACGACCCCGGTCATCTGGAGTCCGGACTGCAGATGGCGAAAGCCGCTCTGGAACTTGACCCCGAGGACACCTACGGGCATCTCGCCGGCGGTCATGCTCTCATGTTCCTGCGTCGGTTCCGGGAAGCCGAGGCATATCTTGACCGCGCCGTTGCGTTGAATCCGAATGATCCGTTCATCCTCAGCATTCGCGCCCTTTTGCTCAACTATTGCGGCCGGTCCGATGCAGCGCTTGCTGAATTGGACCAGGCGCGACGGCGGGACCCGTTCGCGGTGGGATGGTTTGAGGATTTCCTTGGTATCATCCTGACGGGTGCCGGACGCTATCGCGAGGCGCTCGCCAGCTACGCCAAGATGACAACCGTGCCGCTCTGGTCGCTTGTTTGTGTCACGATCTGCCATGCCGAGTTGGGCGAAACGAAAGAGGCCGAAGCTGCCCTCGCCAAACTCAAATCATCCTATCCCCAATCTCGTGGCATCACGCTCGACGCCATTGTCAAAGAGGAAGTTCTCTACGAAGACACCGCCGTCCGCGATCGCTACCGCGCGATCCTGGAGCGCATTGGCAAGGATGAATGAACGTCACCGCGGCTGCGGCCCGCGATGACCGGTAGATACCCCGATGGGTCGCCTTGACGGCGCTTCAAGCAGCAGAAGTCCGGCGACCACGATGGTGACCCCGAACCACTGGAGCGGCGATAGCCGTTCGCCGAACAGCGCCATCGCCAGCAGGATGGTGATGACCGGCTCGACCACTGTGATCATCGTGGCGCGCACCATGCCGATGGGCGGCATCGCGGCGAAGAACAGGGCAAGCCCCAGGCACATGGCCGCGCCCGTGCCGAACAGGCCGAACCAGCCCGCGCCCGTTCCCGGAAGATCCAGCGGCCCGACGGCGATGGCGACGGCGCAGACAAGCACCAGCGCGACGACGGCGCTGTAGAAGTTGACGAGCACGGCGCCGGCTTCTCTCGCCGCATCGCCGTTGGCGACGATCAGGACGGCAGCGCCGACGGCGCCGATCACCGCCAACGCCACGCCCGCGGCATCGAGTCGCTCGAAACTCACGGACAGCGCGAGCGCGAGTCCGACCAGGATGAGCGCGCAGCAGAACAGCCGGAACCGGTTCAGGTCATAGGTGCCCCGCACATGCCCGAGCCACGCGATGAAGACCGGGTGCAGATAGAAGATCAGGATGACCAGCGACAGATCGAGGCGCGTGATCGCCGTCAGCACGCCGAAGCTCGTGAACGCGTTCGCGATGCCGCCGAGCAGGCAAAGCCGCATCACCCGCGGGGAGGCGAGCATGCTGCGCCGCTGCCACAGGAGCAGCCCGCCCAGCAGCAGCACGGTGACGAGGAAGCGGCCGGCAATGACCAGCGGCATGGATGCGCCGGATTGATAAGCCAGCTTCGAGAAATTCGGCCCGATGGAAACGAGAAAGCTGGAGACCAGCACCGTGGCGATGGCGCCGGCCTGCACCACCGTGATCCCGCCCCGTCCTGGTTGCTGATCCAAACGATCGTCTCCCCCGCGCTGCGTCGCGGTGCGCCGCGCAACGACTTTCATCCTATCACGTCATTTCCGCGGCGACCGATAGTTGGTCACCAGGAAGCCCCACCTGCCTGACTTGGAGATCGCGCCCCTCGCTCAAAATTCCCCGCCCCTTGTGGGCGGGGGGAAGGGGGCGGGGTCCGCGCGCGGCAGCGCGCCACCGAGTCAAACAGCGTGCCTCGTCACCCCCGCCGCGGGCGGTAGTTCGTCACCCGCCAGCTGCGCCCGCTCTTGCGCACCGAGGCCAGCGCCGCGCGATGGCGGCAGAGGCCCTGCGGCGGCAGCGCCCGCGGCGGCCGCCGCAAGGCGATCCCGAGCTCCGCGAGCCGCCGTTCGACAATGCTCTCCATGTCAGCAACCCCGTTGTCTGTGGAAGGGTGTCCCCCATAGCGATCGCATGAGAACGGTCTGCCGTCCCTCGAGCAACCCTCGACGCGGCCGCAAGCAGCGTCGGCCTCGGCCGTCGTGCCTTCCCGCCGCGCCGCTGCTATGCTGCGCCCCGGAGGCCGCAACGATGACGACACTGGACAGCCTGCTCGACGATCTCGCCGCCTATCTCGGCACACCCGACGACGCCTGCGTCTCGCTCACGCGCACGGCCTACATCTCGCCGGAACTGCACGCGCTGGAGGTGCAGCGCATCTTCCAGCGCTCCTGGCTCTGCGTCGGCCGCGACGAGTATGTGCCGAACCCCGGCGACTACTACCGCATCGACGTCCTCGACGAGCCCATGATCATCGTGCGCGGCGCCGACGGTATCGTGCGCGCGCTCAACGCCGCCTGCCGCCACCGCAACATGCTGGTCGTGCAGGGCCGCGGCAACGCCCGCGCCTTCACCTGCCCCTACCACAGCTGGAGCTACGCCACCGACGGCCGCCTGCTCCGCGCGCCGCACATGGAGCAGAGCCGCGCCTTCGACAAGGCAACCTGCCGCCTGCCGGAATACCGGCTGGACATCTGGATGGGCTTCCTCTTCGTCAACCTCGACGACGATGCGGCGCCCCTGCAGCCGGTGATGGCCGCGATGGAGCGCGCCGTCGCCCACTATCGCATCGCCGAGCAGACCGAGGTCTTCCACTACGAGGCCGAATGGGCCGGCAACTGGAAGCTCGCCGCCGAGAACTCCATGGAGTACTACCATCACATCGGCCTGCATGCCGGCACCGTGGGCGTGCAGATGCCGGCCAAGGGCACGTACATCCCGGCCGAACCCGCGACCGACGAAACCTTCACGCACGAGCGCTGCCGCATGGGCGAGCGCTTCCTCGCCGGCCAGGACCACCCAATGAATCCGCGCGGCGATCTGCGCGGCCTGACCGAAGAGGAGCTGACCACCGGCTACCTGGTCTATGTCTTCCCCGCCTTCACCATGGCCATGCGGCCCGGCACCAACAACTGGCTCTCCTTCCGCCCCGCCGGCCCCGAGCGCACCACGGTCCTCGGCGGCTACCTCCTGTGGCAGGACATCGCGCGCGAGGATCCCGACGTCGCCCGCGCCCGCGCGGCGCTGATCGAAAAGGTCAATGCCGAGGATTCCCTGGCCACGACGGAGCTGGCCAAGGCCATGCATTCGGCCAAGGCGGCCCGCGGGCCGCTCTCGCATTTCGAGGGCACGATCGCCCAGTTCTACAAATACCTCGCCCGCACGCTGGCCGCCGACCGCGCGGTTTCGACGACGCCGGCGCGCGCGAGGGAACGTCGTGCCCTGTAGCGGCGCGTTCGAGCCGCCAATCCTCCCTGATGTTGCCAATCCGGATGTCGTAGGAGAGCGGAATGCCGAAGGATGAAATCGATGTTCTGCGCCAGGGGCGCCTGCAGCTCGTCGAAGCCAGGCGCCGTTGGGCCAAGCTGCTGACCGAGCCGTTCGATCGCGATGAGCGGCCCGAACTGGTCGCGACCTTCGTCAGGATCCAGCAGGCGATCGACGCCATCGATCGCGCTGTCGCCGATGAAGGGGGAGAAAAAGCGCCGCCTTGACCGGCGGCGTCGCCGTCGGTAGTGACCGCGGTCACTGACGAGCGGCGCAACCGGCTCTATCCTCGCCGCTTCTCACATCGTCGGGCGAATTGCCGACGAGCAGGGAAGCCGCGATCGACGACTCGACGAAAGCCCACACCGCCCTCGCCTTCGACAAAGCGCACAAGAGCTTGTTCGAGATCCCCCAGGACACCAAGCGAGCCAACTACTCCGAATACCTCTGGATAGCCAGCGCCTGCTCCACCCTCTCCGCTGCCATGAAGTGGCTCTACTTCAACAAACCGACCGCGAGCCCCTGGAAGACGAATTGATCCGGGCAGCCCCTGGGGGTTCTCATCTGAGCTAGCCCGGTTTCCCGGACTAGCTCATTTGACATCTACGTCGATCACGGTATCGCGAATGGCCTCGCTTTCCCACGCACGTTTCAGCACGAAACGCAGTCTGTACTGTCCCGCCTTGCCTGCGCGCAAATGAAACACCTGCGTAGCCGGGTCGCCGATCCGCGCATCAGGTGCCGACCGGTACTCACTCCCGAGCAGTTCGATGCTCTCGGGCGTCGAGGGCAGCTGCCATTGGTAGCCCGTGCCCGGCCCCGACTGGAGTTCGATGTCGAAGGGCGAACCGGTCTGGGCCGTCACCAGCATGGCGGCCCAGGCTAGGAGAACCACTTGTGGTACATTGCCGAGTCCGTCCCCTCAACAAAAGTATCAAGGCGGCCGCTCGCCCATGAACTCACGCCCACGCCCGAACTCAAGACTCCGCCGAGGTCTTCCTCGCCGCTCCAGTTCGCGCCATCCCACCACTTGTGCGACATGTGGAAGTTGACTCCAGGGTAGAACACGTCGATGCGGTTCGGGCCCCATGATACTGCGCCGGGGTCGCCCGCCACATAACCCTGCAGGTTTTCCCAGCCGCTCCACGCGGAACCATTCCACCACTTGTGCCACAGGTGGCTGTCGGTGCCCTTGACGAAGCAGTCAAGCCTGTTCGCGCTCCATGAGGAAACCGCGGGCGACGAGTCGAGAGTTCCCCCGAGATCCTCCCAGCCATTCCAGTGCGCGCCATCCCACCACAAGTGCCACATGGATGAATTCATGCCGCGGGCAAAAACGTCGATGCGATTAGGCCCCCACGATACGGCACAGGGGTCGGACGACAGCAGGCCCCCGAGATTCTCCCACCCGCTCCAGCCACCCTGGTACCAGCGGTGGTACAAGTGATGGTCTGTTCCCAACGCGAAGATGTCAAGACGCCCGGAAGCCCACGAGCAGATCGCCGGGCCGCCCTGTACGGTACCGCCCAGGCTCTCCCAGCCCAGCCAATGACTCCCATCCCACCAACGGTGGTAGACCGCCGAATCGGTCCCGCGCGCCACGACATCGATCCGATTGTTCGCCCAGGACACCGCACTGGGCTTGGACGTGATGACGCCGCCCAAGTTCTCCCACCCGAACCAGCCATGTTGAATGGGAATATTCACACCCGATGCGGTCGCGAAAGCGTAGGTATCGAAATTGCACTCGCCGTAGCCGATCTTGAAGAACCCCGCCGAACCCCAGCCGGGACCCCAGGAGTTCTTGCAAATCCAGCACTGCTCGGCGTCCGAATAGCCGATTACCTCCACACAGTGGCCGCCGGCGAGCCCGCCAGTGACGTGGTGATAGACGCCGGATCCATACGAAAAGAAGTCGTCATAGACATCGAACGACGCCCCACAAGGTCCGTTGTTACTCAAGTAATTCTTGCGATCGGTAATGTTGGATAGCAACCCGTGCGACGCGATCTTCACCGCTACGGCCGCGCGATTGGCGACGTTGTTGCAGTGTGGAATCCAGTAGTGGGGCGGCGCAGGATCGGACTGCGGCGGATTCGCGAAGGCCGACATGTAGGGAAACAGTCCATCAGGCACGACCCCACGCACCTTAATCTGTTCTAGGCAGTCGTTGGCGTTCCATCCCCCGCAGGACGCGCCGTGCGAGGAGCAGAAATGGGAGTCGGCTTCGGACAGATCGAGCAATTGTCCCCGCTCGATCGAGGCCATGGATTCGACCAGCCCCGTGCAACAGAACGAGACACAAGATCCGCAGTTCTTCTGGTCTTTGACCGACGTCACGTGGTTGCCGTTGTGGTTGCGCCAGTCTACCGCCGGTGCGAACGCTGGAGGTGCGGCGGCGGCGGCGGCTCTCGGCGCACCTGCCCTCGCTGCCGTAGCCGCGCTAAGATCATCCGGCGTGAAGATCACACCGAGCAGCGCCTTCTTCTCGTTGTCGCTCAGGAGTGACTGCGGCGTCTGCCGAGCGATCCAACGCGCCTTCGCTTGTACAAGTTGGGCCAAAAGCTCTGTTGTATTTATCTGCGCCATTGCAACCTCCTTGATTTAGAAAAAATTTCCTTTCTACCCAAGCACGGCCCACATAGAGACAGCTAATTGAAGGAGGATGCCCTCGGGCATGCGCTCCTCAAGATTGGCGACGCTAGTACAACATTGACACTGCGCGCACCTCCCATACGGGGGGAGCACGAATGTTCTTTCAGCGACGAACTGAAAATCTTCAATGACCGGCAAGAACAAGGAAATGATCCGGAGGTCCCCGATCGAAAGCGGCGTCGGGCGCCGCCTCGACGTGCTATCCTGCCGCGGATCGATCGGGGTCCTCGATGCTGGTGCTTTTTCCTGCCAAACCGGAACGGTCCACCATCTGGGCGCCGGACCTGGCATTCGCCATCCGGCGCGACGATGCCGAGATCGGACGGATCGAACTGAGCGGCTCGCCGAAGCGCGTCGGCGAGGCCAGCATCCGGCTCGGCGACCGCCGCTTCGATTGCCGGGTCCACATCACCGGCCGGAAACAGTGGACCTATGTTCCGTCGCGATGGGTGATGTATGCGGGGGAAGCTGAGCTGCATGCCGCGGTCCGCGAAAGCGGCACGACGTTCCTGATGGAGGGGCCGGATGCGCTCCGGCTCCGCCGGCCGACCTTCGGCGGCACGTTCGCGATCGAGCGCGTGTCGGATGCGGCACGGCTCGGCGAGATCCGGTGGCTGCGGCCGCGGCTGGTGCCGAAACCCGAGCCGCAACGGATCCTGCTCGATACGAGCATCGAGCTCCCCGAAACCCTCGAGGTCTTCCTCCTCTGGATCGCCGCCCAGGACCGGGGTTCGGATTGAGACGGCCAGCGCGCCGTCGCGACGCCGCGGTAAGCCGAGGGGCTCTCTAGGACCCCGCGCTCTTCAGCAGGCCGACGAGCGGGTTCGGCGCCGGCGGTGCCACCCGCCGCAGGGTATTGGTGTCGCGGTGGTCGAACGGCGGCGTGGTGCCGCGGACCGCCAGATCCGTGCGCGTCACATAGCTCCAGCTGTCGTCGTCATTGAACGTGATGTCGATGCGGTAGTAGTCGGTGCGAAACGCCGCCTCGAGGAACGTGGTCGAGCAGATCCCGAAGCGGGTATCGCCGCGCCGCGCCTCGACCGAAATGCGCTTGTCGTCCGGCTTCGCCATGCCGCCCGCCAGCACGACCTGGCCGCGCGGGATGGCGATCGTCTGCATGATCAGCCCGGTAGCCGGTTCCCACAGCCAATAGCCGACCTGATCGTGGAAGGTGATGGCTTCCTCCGGCGTGTTGATGTGGATGTGGTAGCGCAGCCCATAGAGGAGCTGCGGGCCGTTCGTCTGCGGATCGATCGGCTCCATCCGGATATGTTCCCGGAACACGCGCCGTTCGGGGCCGTCCGCCTTGGGATTGATGTCCACCCCCTGATCGGACTGCCACTCGCCGGCCAGGCGCCGCAGCGGCCCGAGATTGGCGAGCGTGTCCGGCGAGAAATCATCGGGCTCGGTAAAGACGTCGTCGGGAATATTCGGCATGGGTTCCTCATGAGGCGCGCGTTCGCCGAGCATGGGCAAGCGCCCCTGCGATGACAAGCCACAGCCCGACGGCGGCGCGGCGTGCCGTCGACGTGCTATCCTGGTGTTGATCGCATGCCCGGGATCGATGGAGTATCCGCGATGCTGGTCCTTTTGCCTGCCGCGCCGGCGCCGGAGCGTTCGTCCTTCTGGGCGCCGGGTGCCGCCTTCAGCATCCGGCGCGCCGATGTCGAGATCGGGCGGATCGACCTGAGCGGCCGGCCGAAGCGCGACGGCGACGGCAAGATCCGGCTGGGCGACCGCGACTTCGACTGCCGAATCCACGTCACCGGCAGGGCGCGCCTCGCCTATGTGCCCTCGCGCTGGCTGATGTCCGAAGGCGACGTCGCCCTGCACGCCGCGGTCTGGGAGGGCAACCGGAAGTTTCTCGTCGAGGGGCCCGACCCGCTCCGGCTCGTCGGGCGGGGCTTCGTCACCACCTTCGCGATCGAGCGCGCGGCGGAAGCGCAACCGATCGGCGAGATCCGGTGGGTCAGGGGGCGCCTGCTGCCGAAACCGTCGGCGCAACGGATCGAGCTCGAGACGCGTATCGAGCTGCCGGAGACCCTTCAGGTCTTCCTCCTCTGGATCGCCGCGCAGGACGAGTTCCGCAGCTCGGGCTGAGCCGCGCGGCACCGTCGATCAGCTCTTGGCCTTGGACTTGTTCAGGGTCACGGCGGCGCGAACCAGGGTCTTCAACGCCCGCTCGTTGATCGTCGCGCCCGCGTGGAAGTCGATGGCGCGCCGGGTGTTCCCCTCCAGGCTGGAATTGAAGAGCCGCGACGGATCCTGCAGCGCCGCCCCTTTGGCAAAGGTCATCTTCACGACGTTCTTGTAGGTCTCGCCGGTGCAGATGATCCCGTCGTGCGACCACACCGGGACCCCGCGCCACTTCCACTCCTCGACGACGTCGGGATCGGCTTCCTTGATCAGGGCACGGAGCCGGCCGAGCATCTCGCCCCGCCAGTCGCCGAGCTCCTCGATCCTCCAGTCGATCAGCGCGGAAGGAGACTTGCCTTCCGGCGGCCCGCTCCTCTTCATGCCCGCTTCTCCTCCCCGGTCCCTGGGCCTCTATACGCGAACAGCATGACAGGAGTCATCGGCGGCGGACATTGTTCCCTGCGGAACCCCACTCTGACCCGGATTTCCCCACCCGGATTTCCCCACCCGGATTTCCCCCGCGGATTTCCCCAACGACTCCCCGCCGATGTGCCCGGTAGATCCCCCAACGGGCGGCGGCGACGGGGCTTCCCCTGCGCCAGGGCATGCGGCTATGGTCGCCGGGAAAGGAAGGCTCGATCGTGGGAAAATTCTTCTTGCGGCGCTCCGTCGATTGCCCGCGCTGTTGGCGCCCGGACCTCGTCGTGATCTGGCTGACGGTCGTCCGCTGCCTGCGCTGCCGCTGCGTCTATCGGTTCGATCCGGCGGCCGCGGCCTTGCCCGACAAGGTGCTACTCGTCGAGGCCGACTAGGACATCGCCACCACGACCACCAGCGCGCCCGCGGCGGCCATCAGAAACCAGGGCCAAACGTCGCTCATCTTTTCGTCAGAAATCCGACTCGGCAGCAAAAGAACGTTCACATAACTGAAACGAGCCGGCCATCCCTGTCGATTGGACCAAGGTCCAATAGCCTCGCTCGCGGCGCAGTGGCATAGTTGCCTCGGAGGCGAGTCCTCCCTCTCAAACTGACCCCAATGCCTGACTTCCGAGCTCCGCCGCGCTCCCCCTTCGGCGGAGCTCTCTTTGCGCGGGCGCGCGGAATCCCGCAAGATCTCGCGCCGCTCCATGTCACGGGCGAGGCCGACGCGGGCGGCATTCAGGCAGGCGTGGCCGGGATCAGCTGCTGGCGGTGTTGAGCTGGGTCGATGTCTTGTTGAAGACCTTGCCCAGCGAACTGCCGAGGGTGGTCAGGGCGATGATCAGCCCGACGGCAACGAGGGCGGCGATCAGGCCGTACTCCACCGCCGTGGCGCCGGTCTCGTCGGCGGCCAATCGTTTGAACGAATCCCACATGAGTCGCGTCTCCTCTCCGTTCTTGCGCCTGGAGCGGACCTCCGGCCTCGCCAGTCTGACCCCGCGACATTAAGCCGCGGTGAGCGCGACAAACCTAGAACGGGGTGAAGGGGAGCTGATTGCCGAAATATCCGACCAGGATCACGGCGGCGGTCGAGCCCATGACGGCGAAGGTAACGACGATGCGGTTGATTGCGGCGTTCACGGGACTCTCCTGCATGTGCGACGAGCCCAGTGTGCCGCATCCGGGTTTAACCGGTCTGAAGTTTCAGCGTTGGCGAAACGTCAAGATTAGATGGCTTTTTCCGCTTCTTTGTCCGGAATTCGTTGGTCCGGCTCCTCTGCCGTCGCGTCGAATTCCGTACTGCTGCCGGCAGCGCCGCAACCGCGGCGGCAACTACCCAAGGGTGTTCCGGCTGGATCGGAATGCCTGATCTGCTGCCGTCAGACTATGGAACCACGACGATCTTGCTGCTGCGCTCCGCTGCGATCTGCTGCGCCAGCGCCCTGGCCTCGTCTAGTCGCGTGATCCCGGCGGAAATCAGCTCGCTCTGGGAATGGGCGCCGCGGGGCGTCACGAGCGAAATCTTGTGACCGCCCGCGCCCGCACTGACATGGACATAGCTGTCCGCCGGACTGATCTCCCCGTCATCAGTCTAGACAACTCGCCTCGCGTACTCGGATTCCGTCATTTCTCGCGCCATCGGGTGCTCCTGCGCCTGGTGAGGCTCGCCCGCGGTGCGCTGATGCGCAGCCGTTTCCGGCCCGTCGCAGGGGCGACAGCGCGCGAACGGGCCTCACCTAATCAACGCTGTCGGTGTCGATGGGTTCCGGCGCGACCGGCTCAATGATGTCCGCAGACCTTACGCAGCCCGCTGCCCGATGCGCCGCACCTGCTTGGCGACCTTGAGCACCGTCTTCGGATGGCGGTCGATCACATGGAGCAGCATGAGGGCGGCCTCGTTCGGCCCGCGCTGGCCCTGTTCCCATTTTCGATGGGTCGCCGGCGGAAGACCGAAGGTGGGGGAGAACTCGGCCTGGCTCAGGCCAGTCTTCTTGCGCACCCTCTTGACGTCCACCGGGACGATGGTCGTGACCTTGACGACGTGCCCAGGCTCGCCGCGGACGTCGGCAATGGCGTCCTTCAAGCCGGCCATGATCCCGTCGAACACCTCCTTGCTCATTGTGGTCTCCTGTTTCGCACGGGAAATTCTCATCTGACCGCAAATCTTCCTTTCGCGGGGTCGGCTTCCAGGATCAGCGCCCGCATGCGGGCCAGGATCTCCCCGCGCCAGTCCCCGAGGTCGCGGATCCGCCGGTCGATGAGCCGGGACGCGGCTTTCCCCGTCGCCTGCTCGCTCGCCGCTCGCTTGGCCTTCGCCCCGGGGGTTGGCCTTCGCGCCTGCCTTCGCCGGTTTCTTGCTCTTGGTAGTTGGCTTTCGATCCGACAAGCTCGCCCCCTCCTTCCTCGACTCGCTTCGTATGGCTGCTATCCGCAGATGCCTATCGACCCGACGCCATCGGCAGGATGAGACCGCATCTTCTTCAGCAGCCTGCCGAGTGGCGCGGCGGTTGCCCGCGCGGTCTTCACTTCTCTTTCCTGGCCGGGTCGTACCACACGGCTTCGATGTTGTTGCCGTCCGGGTCGTAGACGAACGCGGCGTAGTAATCGGCGCTGTAGTCGCGATAGCCCGGCTTGCCGTTGTCCTTGCCTCCGGCCTTGAGCGACGCTGCGTGGAAATCCTGTACCGCCTTCCGGCTCCGGGCGAGAAACGCCACGTGCATAGGCACGACGGTCTCCTGCTTGCCGATCCAAAGGCGCGCGTGTCCGCCTTCGACGAACCCGACGGCGTCCGCGTACGCCATCCACGGCTCGTAGCCAAGCGGCTTGAGCGCCTTCGTGTAGAATGACTTCGACTTCCTGACGTTCGACACGGGCACCGAGACATGCTCGATCATCGTGCATTCCTCCGTTTGCTGTACCGAAGGCGCTGGCCTTTATGAACAGGGCCTGGGGTCAGGACCCATTGAATTTCGGGGTATCGCGATGCCCGCCTCGAGTCCAGCGCATAGACCTCAGTCCGCGGCGCAAGCAAGACTCTGGCGATGAACCCGGCTCGAAAATCGGAGAGGCAGAGCTTGATCGCCGGATTTCCGTTGGCTATGTTCTTGAAATGTACTCGCCTCACTCTATTGCGGCGATCACGACCCAGCTTGCATCGATATAACCCAAAGGTTATATTCCATGGCGTGGCGCGTCGAGACTGTGGAGCTGTTCGATCGATGGTGGTCCACGCTCGGCGAACCCGAGCGAATTTCCGTGGCCGCCATCGTCCGAGTCCTGGAAGAACGCGGC
>Ga0335069_10011463_pt1 | contig 12502 bp, 12 predicted proteins | sample Lox_Sample_11_FD_206714 | JGI IMG/M metagenome (GOLD analysis project Ga0335069, IMG submission 206714) | Soil microbial communities from Loxahatchee National Wildlife Refuge, Florida, United States - Lox_Sample_1.1 | ecosystem: Environmental > Terrestrial > Soil > Wetlands | place: USA...
GGCGTCAGTTCGTGCGGCGGTCTGCGAAAACAGCCAAGTCGATCGAGCGCTATCACTGTGTTTCAGCTGTAGCAGCCCGGAAGTAGGCACCGACAGCTGGCTTGCTGGTTTAAAGAGCTATATCGCCGATCTTAGAGCGGCGGCAGATCCCGTTCTCGCTGCTAGCTAGGCCTGTTACGGACATAGACTGCGTAGGGCGAAACCAACTCCGCAACTAGCGCGATGTGGATCGAGCGGCCTGGCTCAGGCGAGCCCGGGTGACCCTTGGCGTCAACCTCCAGACAGGCCTTGTCCACTCGTCCCGCGATATAGACGTCTCCCGCTCGTCCCAGACTGTTGCCGATCGCTACTCGTGTCCTCGCAAGAGGCAGATCAAACTCTTCGCGCCTAAGGCCCTTTATTGCTAGTGCATAGCGTGATCCCAGCACATTGATCGCCGAGGGGATGTCGGTCCATTTCATACCATCCGCCGAAAATTGGTCTGCGCGCACTGGGTCCGCGAAATGCTTGGACTCCATTTCTTCCATGCAGAGGTATATGGCCTTCCCTTGCTGCTCGAACGTCTTAGCAAAGGGCTGAACCATCGTCTGAGGATGACAGGTGCTTCCACCGTAACCCCACAACGCGAATCCCGCATCTTCAATCTCTTTCGTTTTTCGTGCGATGATATCCGCGAGGCTCTCCTGCGCATGCGTTCCGACCTTCATGAAAATGATCCCCGAACCGGGGCGAACTATGTCGGTCATTTCTTGGGCTCCAGGAGTTCAAACGTATATTCGTCGTCGTGCGCTTTGCCATAGTCGACCCGCTTCTTCTCCTTCACGTATCGCACCCGTGGCGGGTTCATTTTGCCGTAGAAATTTTCGAGCCGGCCCGAATCGGTAATGGCGCAGCTCGGTCCAGGTGCAACATTTCCGGGAAGCGCCTTGAAAATGAGATTGCAGGACCGGAGATTGGGCGCGTCGTCGAGGTGATATTGATGAAGCCGCGACATCATTCGCTGAACGAAAAAGCCGGACGCGAGGGCAAACTGCTGAACAGAAGCGAGAACCTGCTTCGGCCACTCGATTTCATCGTCGTCCGCGATGACTACAATTCCTTCGCCTGAATAAGCGGTTGCCTCCATGCCGCGTTGCATGAACACTTTGACGCTTTCACCCTGATTGCTCGCACCCCAAGGCGGGTTTGTATAGAAGCAGTCGAAGCTCGTCCCGCCCGGAAACGGGTCAAGACAGTTGTACAATCGTGCCTCGAGTTGATCTAACCGCTCCGTGTCAGCGAACCGCGTTATTGCACTGCAGATCCGCTCGTCGAAGTCGAATACGGTGATTTTCGATGGGCCGTAATCGATTATTTTTCGCTTCTGCAGATAAGCGATCGAGACGCCGATGGCATCACCATCCCCTATAAAAGCCAAGCGCTTGCCCTTTGCCCAGTCCGCAACGAACTCGCTCTGAAGGACCATGTCGCCGGTCTTCATATAAATTTGGTCGAATTCGCGGATTGGTCGCGGGCGGTTTTGAACAACGTCGGAGATCGCGTTGATTGCCGCCCTGAGATCGATTTCTCTGTCCGAAGCCATGTAAAGCCCTTGGCGTTAATGTCTTCGTTAAAGTGCACCCCATCGAGTCGAATAATGGGGAAATATAGCATCCAGTCGATGCAAGCAGTATTTCTCTCCCCTTGGAAGAATGCTTGGCTTAATCTCGACGACGGCACGCTCACGGCGGCCCTGCGCGCCCGGCGGGCGGTCCAGGCGGTTTTTTGGCAGGCTTGCAAGCCGTTGTTATCGGCCGGTTATTTGTTGCAGGCAGATTCAGAAAAACGACCTCTGCAACCAAAACGCACCGCTTTTTTGCGGCCGTCTAACGACTTCGCAGGATTGTTGTTTGTTGCAGCGATTTTCGGGGTGATATCCCTGGATCAGCTCGCGGCGGCTCCGCTGCTGAGGTCGAGCAGGCGGTGCGGCGGCAGGCGGACGACGGCCGACGTGCCGCGTCCGAGCTTGCTGCTCAGAAGGAACTCGCCGCCGTGCAGCTTGGTCATGCCCACGACCAGCGGCAGGCCGAGCCCCGTGCCCCCGCCCTCGCCATGATAGGCGCTGCGCACCTGGCGGAACGGCTCCAGCACCAGCGGGATATCCTGCTCGGCGATGCCGACGCCGCTGTCGTGGACGGCGATGTCGAGCCCGCCCAGGTCGTTGCGCCGCACCTCGATCCGGATGGTGCCTCCGGACGGCGTGAATTTCATCGCATTGCTGAGGAGATTGAGCAGGATCTGCACCAGCATGCGGCGGTCGGCACGCAGCGGCGGAACGCCGTCCTCGATGGCGCGCTCGACAGCGAGGCCCGAGCCCTCCAGGCGCAGCCCGCTCGTGGTCACGCAGTGTTCGAGGAGCTCCGGCACCTCGACCACCTCTTCGTTGAGCTCGTAGCGGCCCGCCTCGAGCTTCGCAATGTCGAGGATCTCGTTGATGACATTGAGGAGGTGCGACCCTGAATCGTAGATGTGGCGCGAATAGTCGGGAAAGCGCTGGGCCGCGAGGTGCTCCAGGTTCTTGTCCATCATCACCTGCGAAAACCCGAGGATCGCGTTCAGCGGCGTCCGGAGCTCGTGGCTGACATTGGCGAGGAATTCCGACTTGGCGCGGTTGGCCTGCTCGGCCTGCGCTTTGGCCTCGGCCAGGGCCGCCATGCTCTTGGCCAGCTCTTCGTTCGCCGCTTGCAGCTCGCGGGTGCGCTCCAGGACCCGCTGCTCGAGCGTGTCGCGCGCCTCCTGGATATCGGCATAGGCGCGCTCGAGTGCTGCGTTGCGGTCGCGCAGCATGTGCTCGATCTGGTTGCGACGGAGGAGCCCGATCTTGTCCGCGGTCAGCAGGCGGTCCGGCACCATGGCGAGGACCACCGGAAACCCTTCGGTCGCACCGAATTGGCGGCTGATCCGGCGATAGGCTTCCTCGAAGATCGTGTCGGCGCGCTGACCCAGCACGCCGCGCAGCCAGTCATAGAGCGCGTGACAGGCGCTCTGCAGCGCGATGATCGAGTGGTTGGAGGGGCGCCCTTGGCCGGCGGCGAAGGGCACCGGATCGCCGCGGTCGAGCCCGTCGTCGAGCCACACCTGGACCTCGCGCAGCTTGTCGCCGCCGGCGGACCCCACGACGCCGCGGGCCAGCGCCAAGGTGCTGCGCAGGAAGCTGCGGCACAGCGCGTCCTCCTGGCGGTCCGGCGGCAGCAGCACGATGACCATTCCGTCCATCGCCAAGAGCCCGGGCCATCTCTGCGCGAGGTCGGTGCGGAACTGGATGCGGAATCCGTAGGGGTCCTCGGCGGCGAGCGCCAGCTGGTCCTCGGCGCGGCATACGAGCGTCGCCAGGGCCGCCGCGCGGTCCTGCGGCCTCGCCTCGCGCACCAGATGCGCCTCGGTCCTGAGCTCGGCCCGCGCGTCCTCCGGCAGGCGGCTCGCCAAGGCGGCGATCAGCTCCTCGATGTCGGCCTTGCTTTCCGGTGCCGCGTCGGCGTGCGACGACGGAGCGTTACGGAAGATGCGGCTGAGCCACGCTGCGAACATGGGGTGCTGGTACGGCCGGCTCAGTCACCCCTTTGCCGCGCGATAGATCTGAAGAAAGCCATAGGCCGAAAGCCCCCACGTGATCACCAGGGCCAAAATCCAGAAGATGTCGCCCATCGTCTGCCCCAGCACCGAATCGAACAGATTGACGCCGGTGTAGCGCTCGATCTGCATATGCAGATGCCCGACCGCCATGACCACGAAGCCCCAGGCCAGGAACTGCATGCCGCGCCCGAATGCGCCGCCCTGCAGCTTGATCGCGACCACGAACGCGAAATAGACCGCGATGGCGAGGAAGGGCAGTTCGAGCAGCCCGAACAGCACCTCGCGGGTGGATTCGTGCATCATCATGGAATGGTTCTCCGGGACCCGGTTGTTTGTTATCGGTGCACGCGACCCGCGTGCCCTGAGGTCGGGCGGAGTTTAGCCCGGTTTCCCGTTAACGTTGGTTAAGCCCGCCGGTCCGGACATGCCGTGGAAGGCCCTGAACATCCTGACGGAATCCGGGCGACCTATAGATTCGTATAGGTGGCTTGTTCAGCTTTTCCGCGACGCGATTTCGACAACCGAGGCGCGCACCGGCAGCGGCGGCTCCTCGCCCTTCTCGTCCAGCTCGACTTCCTTGATGCGCTGACCGCGTCCGCTGATGCGCTCGGTCGAGATCCGGATGTCGCGAACATCTTCGGCCGCCTGCTCGAAATGCCGCTGCAGCTTGCCGGCGCGCTCATCGAGCAGGCGGACGTCGTTGAGCAACAGGCCGACCATTTTCTGGATCTCGCCGGCCTGCTCGCGCATGCGCGCGTCGCGCATGACCGCGCGCATCGTGTTGAGGATCGCCCAGAACGTATTCGGCGACACGATGAACACGTGCGCGCGTCGGGCCTTCTCGGCGATTTCCGGGATGCTGGCGTAGATCTCTCCGTAGACGGCCTCGCTCGGCACGAACATCAGCGCGTGCTCGGCCGTCTCGCCCGGAATGAGGTAGCGGCCCGAGATGTCCTTGACGTGACTCATGATCGATGCGGCGAACGCCTTGAGCGCCTGCTCCTGGGCGGCCTTGTCCGCGCCGGCGACGCGCAGCGCCTCCCAGGCCTCGCGCGGAAACTTCGCGTCGACCGCAAGCGGCCCCAGAGGGGCCGGAAGGCGGATCAGGCAGTCGACGATGCGCCCGTTCGACAGCTTGCACTGGAACTCGTAGTGCTCGCTCGGAAGCTGATCGCGCACGATCGCCTCCATCTGCTCCTGGCCGAAGGCGCCGCGCGCCTGCTTGTTCGACAGGATGTCCTGCAGGCTCACGACCTGGTTGGACAGCTCGGTGAGGTTCTTGTGCGCTTCGTTGATGGCGCCGAGCCGGACGTTCAGATCGTTGATGACGGTCTGGGTCGCGGCCGCCGCTTGCTTCAGGTTGCCATCCACTTTCGTGAACCGCTCCTCCACGATGCGCGAGAAAGCCGCCTGCTGGTCCGCCAGACGCTTTTCGATCTCGCCCTGGGCCGCGGTGGCCTGGGCCGCCATCTGGGCCAGCCGGCCCGCCAGTTCATTCTGGTTCTGGACGAGCTGGGCGAGGTGCGGATCGACCCGCGGCCGGCGCAGCAACAATGCGACGACGGCCAGCAGGACGAGGGCCGCGACTCCGAGAATCGGAAGAGACGTCATCCGGCCTCTATACCCGCTCGCCCGCCGGGACGGAACGGTGCTGTCGAACGATCGGCAGAAAAGGCTGAGATTTCAAAGGCATTCGCCACGCCAGAGGCTTGACGTGCGGGGCGCAACTGCTTAACTAACCGTCATGGCGCTGCTCCCCATCATCGTGGCCCCGGACCCGCGGCTGAAGGTCAAGGCGAAGCCCGTCGCGCGCGTCGACGAGCGCATCATGAAGCTGCTCGACGACATGGTCGAGACCATGCACGCCGCACCCGGCATCGGCCTCGCCGCACCGCAGGTCGGTGAGGCGCTGCGCATCCTCGTGGTCGACATCGCCAAGGAGGGCCAGCCGTCGGACCCGCGCAAGTTCGTCAATCCCGAGATCGTGTGGGCGTCGGACGAGAAGGTGCTGTGGGAAGAGGGTTGCCTGTCGCTGCCCGAGCAGTTCGCGGAGGTCGAGCGTTCGAAGGAAGTGAAGGTCCGCTATCTCGACGAGACCGGGGCGAAGAAAGAGATTCACGCGACCGGCCTGCTGGCGATCTGCGTCCAGCACGAGATGGATCACCTCGACGGCGTGCTGTTCGTCGACCACATCTCGGCCCTGCGCCGGAACATGATCCTGCGCAAGCTCGTCAAGTCGAAGAAGCAGCAGAAGCCTGAAAAGACACGGGCCGCCGTTCCGGCCTGACGCCCCGCCGATGCGCCTCGTCTATATGGGCACGCCGGATTTCGCCGTGCCGGCGTTGGCGGCGCTGCTGGCCGCCGGGCACGAGATTGCGTGCGTCTATACCCAGCCCCCGCGTCCGGCCGGCCGCGGCCAGAAAGAGCAGCGCTCGCCGGTGCATGAGCTGGCCGTGGCGCGCGGGCTTGCCGTGCGCACGCCCGTCTCGCTCAAGGGCGAGACGGCGCAGCGCGAGTTCGCCGGGCTCGCGCCGGACGCCGCCGTGGTCGCCGCCTACGGGCTGATCCTGCCCAAGGCCGTGCTGTCGGCGCCGCGGCTCGGCTGCTTCAACATCCACGCCTCGCTGCTGCCCCGTTGGCGGGGGGCCGCCCCCATCCATCGCGCCATCCTCGCCGGCGACGACGAGACCGGCGTCACCATCATGCAGATGGACGAGGGCCTCGATACCGGGGCCATGCTGCGCCAGGCGAAGACGCCCATCGGCCCCGGCGATACGGCGCAGACTCTGCACGACCGTCTGGCGGAAATCGGTGCGGCCGAGATCGTGGCCGCCTTGCGCGATGTCGAGGCCGGTGTTGCCGCACCACAGCCGCAACCGGCCACAGGGGTCATCTATGCGGCGAAACTGTCCCGCGAGGACGGCCGCCTGGATTGGACACGCCCGGCCGCCGTCCTGGAGCGTCAGGTGCGCGCCTTCGATCCATGGCCGGGGGCATGGTTCGAGCATGGCGGCGAGCGCATCAAGGTGCTGGCCGCGAAGCCGGTGCGCGGCGTGACCGGGATTCCGGGCACGGTGGCCGCCGCGGGCCCGATCGTCGCGTGCGGTGAGGGCGGGCTGCAACTGCTGCGGCTGCAGCGGCCCGGGAAGGCGCCGCTCGACGCGGGCGCGTTCCTGCGCGGCTATCCGCTGCCCTCCGGCACACGGCTTGGTGCCTGATGCCGCGCTACAAGCTGACCATCGAATACGACGGCACGCCGTTCGTCGGTTGGCAGCATCAGGAGAACGGCCTCTCGGTGCAGGACGTGCTGGAAGAGGCGCTGCGGCGGTTCTGCGGCGACAACGTGGCCACGACGGCGGCGGGGCGCACAGACGCCGGCGTGCACGCGCTGGGGCAGGTGGTGCATTTCGATCTCGCCAAGGAGTGGCCGGCGGTGCGCGTGCGCGAAGCGCTGAACTACCATCTGCAGCCGCATCCGGTCGTGGTGCGCGAGTCGGAGCTGGCACCCGCCGAGTTCAACGCGCGACTGTCGGCCAGGCGCCGCGCCTATCTCTATCGCATCCTCAACCGCCGCGCGCCGCCTGCGCTTGACGCCCGCCGCGTCTGGCACGTGGCCAAACCGCTGGATGCCGCGGCGATGCACGCCGCGGCCCAGGCTCTTGTCGGCCGTCACGACTTCAGCAGCTTCCGCGCGAGCCTGTGCCAGGCGAAATCGCCGGTGAAGACCCTCGACCGGCTCGACGTGAGCCGGGCGGGTGAGGAGATCCGCATCGCAGCCGAGGCGCGCTCGTTCCTGCACCACCAGGTGCGCAACATGGTGGGGACCTTGAAGCTCGTCGGCGAGGGCAAGTGGAGCCGGAAGGACGTGGCCGCGGCGCTCGCGGCGAAGGACCGCCGCAAGAGCGGGCCGACGGCCCCTCCGGACGGGCTGTATCTGGTCGACGTCGGCTACTGAGCCATCCGGTAGCGATTTGCGCTAAGCTCTGCCGATGGGATTGCGACTTCGCCGCGTCGGAGATGGTGTGCCAGAAGGCGTGAGGCGGCCGTGACCGACCAGGCATTCCGCAAGGACCTCAGCAACGTCTCGTGGGAGCAGATCTATGCGCGCCAGGCGCTGCGCGCCGAGCTCGTCCCAGGCTGGCTCGACGCATTGCGTCTCAAAGCAGGCGACCGCGTGCTCGAGATCGGCGCCGGGCCGGGCTATGTCAGCTTCGCGCTCGCCGAACGCGTCGGACCCCAAGGCCTGGTCTACGCGCTCGACCGCTCGGCCGCGGCGCTCGAATATCTGGAGCGCCTCAAGGCGGAGCGCGGGATCGCCCACATCCGCACGATCGCGGCCGACGCCGCGACCTGGGACGGCGCCGGGTGCCCTGCGGATTCGGCGCTCGTCACCATGGTGCTCCACCACACCGATGATCCCGCCGGAATCCTCGCCAACGTGGCACGGCTCGTGCCTTTGGGTGCTCCGGTCGTGATCGGCGAGTTCGATCCGCAAGGGCCGTGCGAGGTGGGTCCGCCGCGCCAGAGCCGGCTCTCGGTGGAGAAGCTTCTGACGTGGTGCGCGAGCGCCGGCTTGGTCGTCCAGCGATCGCTGAACCAGACGCCGGAGCACTACCTCGTCGTGACCGAGCGCCGCGCCTAGGGCGCGGCACGCCGTCACTGCATCTGCATCGTCGTCTCGACCGCGTCCAGCAGCAGGTCGATGACAAAGGCGACGCCTACGAAGGCGAGGGCCGGCAGCACGTCGACCTCCAGCGCCGTGCGGGTGATGAAATACTGGTAGTAGATCACGGCGCCGGTCATCGCGAGCGCGATGAGGCTGACCATGCCCGACGGCAGGATCGCCTCCGCGGACAGGAATGCGACGGGCACGAACACGATCATCTGCAGCACGTTCGCCCAGTTGTAGGCGACGATGAAGCCGAAATAGCGGTTCGAGCAGTGGAACGCGCGGCACAGATACCAGGCGGCGAGCGGGAAGGCGGTCCAGTCGATCACGTACCCGATCGCCTCGATGAGCGTCGCGCGGACCGGATCGGACGACAGCGGGTGGTCGTCGGTGCGCAGCAGGACCAGGATGAGATAGATGGGAGCCGCGATCGCCGCCGCCTGGAACGACCGCCAGAACCCGTCGAGGGTCGCGTCGAAATAGCGCATCCCGTTGCGGTCGAGACGCGCAAGCCGCCAGGCGCCGGCGAGGCCCGCTGTGGCGGCGCCGACGTCGATCATGGGCCGGCGAAAAAGCGGTCGAGGATGCCGCCGTAGATCTTCGCCAGGGCCGCGATATCCGCGACCGCGGCGCACTCGTCCACCTTGTGGGCCGTGCGGCTGGTGAGACCGAACTCGACCACCGGGGTGTAGGCGCAGATGAAGCGCGCGTCCGAGGTGCCGCCCGTGGTGCTCAAGGCCGGCGTGCGGCCCGTCGCGGCATGCACGGCGTCGCTCACCAGCGCGCTGAGCGGGCCCGGCTTGGTCAGGAACGCCTCGCCCGACACGTGGGTCTCCATGTCGCACTTTCCGCCGGCGGCGGCGATCCGCTCCTTGAGCCAGGCGGTCAGCTTGGACGAGGTGTGCAGGTCGTTGAAGCGGATGTTGAGACTCGCGCGCGCAATCGCCGGGATGACGTTGGTCGCCGGATTGCCGACGTCGATGGTGGTGACCTGCAGGCTCGACGGCGGGAACCACTCGGTGCCCTTGTCGAGCTCGTGTCCGGTCAGGTCGGCGAGCAGGCGGATCAGCCGGTGGTTCGGGTTGTCGCCCTGATGCGGATATGCCGAATGCGTCTGTACGCCGTGCACGGTGAGCTTAGCGTTCATGCTGCCGCGGCGGCCGATCTTCATCATGTCGCCGAGTGCGGATTCGCTGGTCGGCTCGCCCACCACGCAGGCATCGATGCTCTCGTTCCGGCCGGCCAGCCACTTGAGCATCTTGGGCGTGCCGTTGATCGCCACGCCCTCTTCGTCGCCGGTGATCAAGAGGCTGATCGAGCCGTTGAACGTCCGCCCCTGCCGCGCCAGAAACGCCGCCGCGCCAGCGGCGAACGCGCCAATGGCACCCTTCATGTCGGAGGCGCCGCGGCCGTAGAGCATCCCGCCTTCGATCTCGGCACCGAACGGATCATGGCGCCATCCGCCGGCATCGCCGACCGGTACGACATCCGAATGTCCCGCAAAGCAGAAATGCGGCTTTCCCGAACCGATGCGCGCATAGAGATTGTCGACATCCGCCGTGCCGGCCTGGCTGAACGGCAGGCGCTGGCAATTGAAGCCGAGCGGCTTCAGCGCCTGCTCGAGCACGGCCAGGGCGCCCTCGTCCTTCGGCGTCACGCTCGGGCGGCGGATCAGCTCGCGGGTGAGTTCGACGGGGTCGAGCATGGGGGTGACGGCGTACCCGTCAGCTGCGGAGCAGCTCGTTGATGGAGGTCTTGGCGCGCGTGCCGGCGTCCACGCGCTTGACGATCACCGCGCAATAGGTCGAGGGGCCCGGGCTGCCATCGGCAAGCGGCTTGCCGGGAAGATTGCCCGGGACGACCACGGAATAGGCCGGCACCCGGCCCATGTGGACCTCCCCGGTGCTGCGGTCGACGATCTTGGTCGAGGCGCCGATATAGACGCCCATCGACAGCACGGAGCCGGTCTCGACCACGACGCCCTCGGCGACCTCGCTGCGCGCCCCGATGAAGCAGTCGTCCTCGACGATCACGGGGCCTGCCTGCAGCGGCTCCAGCACGCCGCCGATGCCGGCTCCGCCGGAGATGTGACAGTTCTTGCCGATCTGCGCGCAGCTGCCGACCGTCGCCCACGTGTCGACCATCGTGCCCGAATCGACATACGCGCCGATATTGACGAAGCTCGGCATGAGCACGACGCCCGGGGCGATATAGGCGGCACGGCGGACGATGCAGTTGGGCACGGCGCGGAACCCGGCCGCCTTGAAGCGGGCATCGCCCCAGCCGGAGAACTTCGAGGCCACCTTGTCGTACCACGCCGCCGGGCCGCGCACCGGATCGGCAGGGCCCCCCGGCATCGGCACCGAATCGTAGAGGCGGAAGGACAGCAGCACCGCCTTTTTAAGCCATTGATTAACCCGCCAGGTGCTACCGATCTTCTCGGCGACCCGCAGCGTGCCGCCGTCCAGCCCGTCGAGGGCCGCCTCGACCGCGTCGCGGACGGCGCCGGTGGTGCCGGCGTTGACGCGGTCGCGCTCATCCCAGGCTTTATCGATGATTTGTTGCAGTTCGGCGGCGTTCATGGGCGAGGTCCAGCGTGACGAAAAAACGCGAAATCCGGGGCAACATGGGAGAGATGGCGAGGCCTGTCAACTTCACAGCGGCAGGGGCGTATTCTATGGTCGCGGACCGGGGGTACGGCGTCTCGCTCGGCGGTCTCGGCCGCAGGACGGCGGCCCGATGAAGGGGAACTCATGAGGTCAAAGCCTGCGGTCCAACGTCGGAGCCGCAGTCCGCGCGCGCCGGCCCGGCCGGCCGCGGCGACGGCCGAGGCGCGCCTTCTCGAAGCCTTCATCGCCGCCTGGCCCGGACCGGCGGCCTGGCTCGGCCGCGATGGGGCCGTCCTGTCGGCCAACGCCAGTGCGGCGGGCCTGCTCGATGAGTTGATGCAGCGCGCCGGTCGGGGCGGCTTGGCTGCCCTGGTGGGCTCGGCCCAGGACGACGGGCTCGGCCGCGCCGATACGATCGTCATCGCGGCCGATGGCGCGAAATTCACCTTCGATGTTTCGGTCGTTCCGGCGGGCACGGGGGCGCTCGTGCTGGCGCGCGACGTCTCGCTCGCCGCCAATCTGCGCCAGGCCCTCTCCGACTCGCGCCAGCGCTTCAAGGACCTGGTCGAGATCTCGAGCGACTTCGCCTGGGAGACCGACGCGGACGGAATCTTCACGTTCGTGTCGCCCAAGGGGGCGCTGGGCTGGATGGCGGCGGACCTGGTCGGGCGGCGGGCCAGTTCGCTGATTGCCGATGCCCTGCCTGACCGCGACAGTAAGCCCGCCACGCCGTTTACCACCCGCGTCCTCGTCGACCAGGCGGAGTTGTGGCTGCAACGCGCGGACGCGACACCGGCCTGCGTGTCGATCTCCGCCTTGCCGCTGGTGGGAGCGGACGGCACATGGCGCGGGGCGCGCGGCGTGTGGCGCGACGTGACCGCGGGGCACGAGCGCGACGCGGCACTCGCCGATGCCCAGAACCGCGAGCGGCTGGTCGGCTATATCGTGCGGACGATCCGCGACGAGGTCGAACCGGACGCGATGCTGGCGGCGGCGGCCTCCGCGGCCGCGCGCGCGCTGGGTGCCGCCGGCTGCCGTATCTGGGGCTGCGGCGCCGAGGGCGATCTGGTGCCCGCGGCCGAGTTCGGCGGAGCGCTCCCCGAACCGCTGGCGCGCCACATGGACAAGCAGGCAAAGCGGCTTGCGCAGGCCGGTGAGGCGGGCGGCGGGCATGCCGACGAAGTCGAACTCACGAACAGCGCCGGCCAGTTCCTCGGCGCGGTGACGCGCTTCCGCCGCCAGATCAACGGTGCCATCGGGCTGTGGCGCAGCGCCGCCGATCCCAGCTGGAGCGAGGCCGACCATGAGATCGTGGCCAAGCTCGCGGACCAGATCGGCATCGCGCAGGAGCAGATCGCGAACCACGACGCGCTGGCCAAGCAGGCGCGCACCGACGCGCTGACCGGTCTCCTCAATCGCCGCAGTTTTACAAAGCGCCTCGAGGAGAGCCTCGCCGACTGCGTGCGCACGGGACAGCCCGGTACGCTCGTCTATGTCGATCTCGACAACTTCAAGGCGGTCAACGACCGGCTCGGCCATCAGGCGGGTGACGCCGCGCTGAAGGCGCTGGCCGCCTGCCTCAAGCGCCTCGCGCGTGCGAGCGACTTCGTGG
>Ga0335069_10011464_pt1 | contig 12500 bp, 11 predicted proteins | sample Lox_Sample_11_FD_206714 | JGI IMG/M metagenome (GOLD analysis project Ga0335069, IMG submission 206714) | Soil microbial communities from Loxahatchee National Wildlife Refuge, Florida, United States - Lox_Sample_1.1 | ecosystem: Environmental > Terrestrial > Soil > Wetlands | place: USA...
GAGTCGCTGCCGGTACTGATCATCACCGCCCGCGATGCCGTGTCCGATCGTGTGCGCGGGCTGGATGCCGGCGCAGACGATTACCTGGTGAAGCCGTTCGATCTGGATGAGTTGGCCGCGCGGATCCGCGCCCTGCTGCGCAGGAAATCCGGCCGCCCGGCACCGGAAGTCGAACATCTGGGCGTGACACTCGATCCGGCGACCCATCGCGTGACCCAGGAGGGACGCGAAGTGACCCTGTCGCCCAAGGAGTTCGCGTTGCTGCAGCTGCTGCTGGAGCGACCCGGTACCATCCTGTCGCGCAGTCAGATCGAGGAGCGTCTGTACGGCTGGGGCGAGGAGATCGAGAGCAATGCGGTCGAGGTGCACATCCACGGCCTGCGCCGCAAACTCGGCGCGGACTACATCGTGAACGTGCGCGGTGTGGGCTATCGCGTGAGGCCCGCACGGTGAATTCCGTTCGCACACGGCTACTGGTCTGGCTGCTGGGGAGCGTCCTGCTGCTGGGTGGTTTCGGCAGCTGGATCGTGTATCGGAACGCTCTCGCCGAAGCCGATGCGTTTTTCGACTATCACCTGCGCGAGACCGCGCTCCTTCTGCGGGATCAGCCGGTGGAGTATTTCCTCAGCCCGGATCTTCCCCAGACGGACGCGGACTACGACTTCGTCGTCCAGGTCTGGACGCTGAATGGAGTGCGTGTCTATCTCTCGCGCCCTCACGCCGTGCTTCCCGTCATTACAACAATCGGTTTCACCACGGCGACGACCAGTGAGGGACGTTGGCGCGTGTACGGAGTGCAGGCGCCAACCAAAGTGATTCAGGTTGCGCAGCCCATGCGCATCCGTTCGAGCCAGGCGGCGCATCTGGCCTTGCGCACGCTGGCGCCGTTTGCCCTGCTGATGCCCCTGCTCGGCGCGCTGATCTGGTTCGCGGTAGGCGTTGCGCTCGAGCCGTTGAACCGTCTGACAGGACTCGTGAAGTCGCGTCAGGTCACTGCGCTCGATCCGCTGCCCGATGCCAGCCTGCCGGTCGAGGTTCAACCCCTGGTCGGCGCACTCAACGATCTGCTGGGGCGGCTGGCGGCCGCTCTCGATCGCGAGCGCGGTTTCATGGCCGACGCCGCGCACGAATTGCGCACACCGCTGACCGCCCTGCATCTGCAGATGGGCACCCTCGCGAGCGCCACCAACGAAGCGGAGCGCGCCGACGCGATGGAAAAGCTGTCGGCCGGAGTTCAGCGTGCCATCCGTCTCGTCGAGCAGCTCCTGGCCCTCGCGCGCCAGGAACCCCGCACGGCCGCCGATTCCCGCGTACGGGTGCACTTCGACGAGTTGACCCGCGAAGTCGTGGCCGAGATGGTGCCGTTGGCCGATGCGAAGCATATCGATCTCGGCATGCCACAAACCCAAGCCTCCTACGTCATGGGTGACCCGGATGCCTTGCGCACTCTCGTGCGCAACCTGGTCGACAACGCCGTGCGCTACACGCCCGAAGGAGGGCGCGTAGACGTATCAGTCGAACAGCCCTCGCAACCTGGATCTGGCGCGGTCCTGCGCATCCTGGACACCGGGCCCGGCATCGCACCGTCCGAACGCCCGCGCGTATTCGATCGCTTCTACCGCCCGCCCGGCACTTCTCCGCCCGGCAGCGGCCTCGGCCTCGCCATCGTCAAAACGATCGCCGACTCCCACCACGCCGCGATCGCACTCGACTCCGGTCCCGACGGCCAGGGCCTGGCCGTGTCGGTCACTTTTCCTCCGGTTGGTTGAAGACGCGTGGCCCGGTCAGCCAAAGCCCCGGCCCCGCGTTCGCACCCTTAAGTCTCCCTTAAGTCTCGCCCCCCAGGATGCGCACCAGGGCCACCCGGCCCACCCCTTTAGCCGGAATGAGAGTGACCAGACCATGACGCTCAGGAACTTCGTGAAGACACAGATCGCCGCCGCCCTGCTGGGAGCTGCTGCTGTAGCTGCGCCGGTAGGCGCCCTTTACGCCCTGGGTGTGGCGCAGGCGCCGGCTGCCGTGCAGCAGGCCGCCCCGACCGTGCCCGCGCCCGCGACGGGCAACCCGAATGCCGTACTGCCCGACTTCAGCACCATGGTGCAGAAGTACGGCCCCGCAGTGGTCAACATCTCGGTGCTGACCAAGCTGCCGGCGTCCTATACGCCGGACAGTGATGATGACGACGATGACTCGGGACAGGGCCAGAACCCCTACGGCAACCAGAACCCGTTCGCTCCATTCTTCCGCGGCTTCCCGATGCAGCCCCCCCAGCAGGGTCCCGTGCATGGTGAAGGCTCGGGCTTCATTGTCAGCTCCGACGGCACGATCCTGACGAACGCTCACGTCGTGAACGGCGCGAGCGAAGTCACCGTGCGCCTCACCGACCGCCGCGAGTTCACCGCGAAGGTGATCGGTGTCGATACGCGCAGCGACGTCGCCGTGATCCGTATTCCGGCGAAGAACCTGCCCACGGTCAAGATTGGTGACACGCGCAGCCTGAAGGTCGGCGAATGGGTCGTGGCCATCGGCGCGCCGTTCGGATTCGAGAACAGCGTGACCGCCGGCATCGTGAGCGGCAAGGGACGCACGCTGCCGGATTCCGGTTACGTGCCGTTCATCCAGACGGATGTCCCGATCAACCCCGGCAACTCCGGTGGCCCGCTGTTCAACATGCGCGGCGAGGTGGTCGGCATCAACTCGCAGATCTACACCCGCTCCGGCGGCTACCAGGGCGTGTCTTTCTCGATTCCGATCGACGTCGCCATGGGAGTGAGCCAGCAGCTGCAGGCGCACGGTCGCGTGACGCGCGGCAAGCTCGGCGTGCAGATCCAGAACGTCGATCAGGGACTGGCCGACTCGTTCGGCCTGCCGCAGCCCGAAGGCGCGCTGGTGTCCAGTGTGGAGAAGGGCAGCGCCGCCGAGCGCGCCGGCATCGAACCGGGCGACGTCATTCTGAAGTTGAATGGCGATCCGGTGAACCAGTACAGCGAGCTGCCGGCGGTGATCGCCGGTCTGCAGCCTGGCACTGTCGTCAAGCTCGAAGTCTGGCGTCAGCACGCCACGCGCGAGATCAGCGTGAAACTGGCCGAGATGGAAGATCGGCGTACCGCTTCCAACACCGAGAATGCGCAGGAAGGTGGCAAACTGGGTCTCGCGGTCCGTCCGCTGACCAGCGCGGAACAGCGCCAGGCCAACACCCAGGGTGGTCTGCTGGTGGAGCGGGCCAAGGGGCCGGCGGCATCCGCTGGCCTGCAACAGGGTGACATCGTGCTGGCGGCGAACGGCGCCCCGGTCTCGAGCATCGCCGAGCTGCGCAAGGCCATCGAGAAGTCGAAGAGTCACATCGCGCTGCTGGTCCAGCGTGGCGATGCGCGACTGTTCATCCCGGTGCGTGTCGGCTGACCCGATGCGCAGCGGACGCCGGGGCACGGTAGCGGCTTGGCGAACTGCACCGGTGCCGTGACCTTGTGACGGATCGGGTCGAGTCCTTGGCGGGCGGACTGATCGGGCGCGAGCCCTTCAGTCCGCCGCTATCTTCACCACCGTGCGCCCGACGACTCCGCCGTCGATGTAGGGCCTGAACGCATCCGGCAGCTCATCGAACCTGATCGTGCGCGTCACGATCCTGTCGAGGTGCCGCGGCTTCAGGTCCGTCGCGATCCGCTTCCATACGGCCAGACGCGCATCGCGGGGCGTGGCGGATGAGTTGATGCCGAGCAGATTGACTCCGCGCAGGATGAACGGCATCACCGTCGTCTTCAGATCCGGGCCGCTCGCCAGACCGATGCTCGCGATGTTGCCCCAGAAGTCCACGGTGCGCGTCAGCCAGGCCAGCAGGTCGCCGCCGAGATTGTCGATGGCGCCGGCGAACTTCACCGCCTCCAGCGGCCGCGTGCCCAGCTCGATCTGCTGTCGCGACAGGATCGTCGTTGCCCCGAGGGACTTGAGGTATTCGCTGGAGGAGTCCTTGCCACTGATGGCGACGACCTGGTAGCCGCGCGTCGCGAGCATGTCGATGGCGAGGCTGCCCACACCACCGGTGGCGCCGGTGACCGCGATCGGTCCCCGCTCCGGCGATTGCCCGTTCTGCTCCATGCGATGGATCGCATAGGCCGCGGTGAATCCCGCCGTTCCGAGCGCCATCGCGCTGGCCGCATCCATCCCGGCAGGTATCGGAATGACCCAGTCACCCTTGACGCGCGCGTACTCGGCGTAACCGCCGTCCTGCGTCTCCGAGAGAGCGCATCCTGTGACCAGCACAGGATCGCCAGGCGAATAGCGCGCATCACCGGAGGACTCGACCACACCAGCAAGGTCGATTCCGCCCACGAGCGGGTAGCGGCGCAGGATCCTGCCGGCCCCCGTGGCAGCGAGCGCGTCCTTGTAGTTGATGTCTGAATGGGTCACGCGCACCACCACGTCGCCCGCCGTCAGATCATCGAGCGTGATCTGTTCGAACCGCGCGGCAACCTTCTTGCCGTCCTCATGGATCCGGAACGCCTTGAACGAGGGCATGCTGTTCACCCCGACTGTTTGTTTTTCCGCTCACGCTCGAGCCACACCACCAGCCCCTGCGCGTTGAGTTCGAGATCTCCCGCGAGAGCTTGCGCGACTTCCGCCGCGCTCAGCCGGCAGCCGTGCTCATTCAGCAACCGCACCCACAGCTCGAGCATTCCGGCACGGATGGCCGCGTGCGGATCGGGAGCATCCGCGCTGGCGCGCGCCAGCCGCACGAACTCCTCGATCTGCGACTTCAGGTCCGCGGCCAGGCGTGGAATGCCGGTGACCCGGCTGTAGTGCATGAGATAAATCGCACGGGGAGAGTACGACAGCAGACGGTCGATGGAGGCGATCAGCTGGCCCGGATCGAACTGCGACGGCGTCGTGGTCGGCAGGATGAACTCGCCGCGCGCGGTGTCGAATTCACGATACGAAATGCCGAACGTGTCTCCCGCGAAGATGCTGGCGTGCGCGCGATCAACGATCGCGTAGTGGTGCAGCGCGTGCCCTGGCGTGTGAATGAGCTCGAATGTGCGGCTGCCCAGCGCGCATCGGTCACCATCGGCAACGCTTACGATCCTGGCGGCGTCGATGGGCACGATATCGCCGTACAGCCGATGGAACGCTTCATCGCCGTAGACAGCCTTCGAGCCCGCGATGAGTTTCGCCGGGTCGGTCATGTGCGGCACGCCGCGCGGATGCACGAACGCGCGTGCGTTGGGCAGCTTCTGCAGCAGCAACCCCGCCCCGCCAGCGTGATCCAGATGCACATGGGTAAGCAGAACGTGGTCCACTGCTTCGCGGGGAATTCGCAGCTGTTCGAGGGCGGCCAGAAGGTAGGGAACCGAGAAATTGGTGCCGGTGTCGACGAAAGCCGCCCGCCCGTCCTGCACTACGATGTGCACGGCGGCATGCCCGGGGCGCACATACTCGGCATCAACCGCATGGATGCCGTCGGGATGGTAAGTGATGCGTGGAGTCATGCCGGACGCACCCGCCCGGGGGAATGCAGCGCCATCGGGGATTCCAAGGTCATCGGGGATTTCAAGGCCAGCGGGAAATTCAAGATCATCGGGGATTTCAAGGCCATCGGGAATTTCAAGGCCGACAGGGATTCGGGCAACATAGGGCTCTCGACTCGTTCTTCCGCTCGTATCACCGGCATGACCCACTCCACATCATCGCGCAAGCGGGCCGCCCTGGCCTCTCCTCCCGCACTGCCGCCGCCGCTGGCCGCACCGCTAGCGGCGCTGGCCGCAGTCGTGCCGGCGCTGCTCGTCCTGCTGGCGGCACAGCCCGTCCTGAGCCAGCAGCCCGCGGCCGCCCCGGTTCGGCAGGAGCGCGGGTCGCTCATCCTCGAGGGCATTCCGGCGCGTGACACTGAGCTGGCCGATCGACTGGCGCGCTACCGGCAGTCCCGGCAGGCCACCTTCCTCGACTGGCTGCCCGAGGGCGGCATGCTGATCGGCACGCGTTTCGGCGATGTCGAGCAGATCCATCGCGTCACCGCCCCGCTGGGCCTGCGCGAGCAGCTCACGTTCTACCCCGATCCGGTGAGTGTCGCCCGCGCGCCCCGCACCGGTCCCGGCTTCGTCTTCCTGAAGGATCAGGGCGGCAACGAGAATGCTCAAGTCTACTACTACTCCGCAAACGGCCACGTCCAGGCGCTCACCGAGGGCAAGGGAATGCACGGCGACCCCATCTGGTCGAACGATGGCAGGCATGTCGCATTCTTCGGCACCGAGCGCGACGGTGTCAGCTATGACATCTACGTGGCGGACATCGGCTCGAGCGCGGCGCCCCGGCTGGTGACGAGCGGTCAGCAGGACACCTGGTTCCCGCTCGACTGGTCGCCCGATGACCGCAAGCTGCTCCTGCTGAAGTACGTTTCCATCAACGAAAGCTACCTGTACGTCGCGGACGTCTATATCAACACGCTGACACCGCTGGACGACAGCGGGCACAAGGTCGGTATCCAGTCGGCCAGGTTCGCGCCCGACGGCCGCGGGGTCTACTTCACAACCGACGAGGATGGCGAATTCTCGCAGCTGCGCTACCTGGATCCGGTATCGCACGAAGTACGGCGACTGACTGCGAACATTCCGTGGGACGTCGAGGATTTCGACGTCAGCGCCGATGGGCGCTACGTCGCCTGCGTGGTCAACGACGACGGCCACAGTCGCCTCACGGTCCTCGACACCGTACAGAAGCTCGACCTGGCTCCCGCCGGTCTGCCCGACGGACGCATCGAAAACGTGCGCTTCGACCGCACCGGTCGTCGCCTCGCTCTCTCGGCCGAATCCCCGCAGAGCCCGCGCGACGTCTACGTCTACGATTTAGAGCACAACTCACTCGAGCGCTGGACGCGCAGCGAAGTGGGGCCGGTGGATTCGACCGCGTTCGTGCCTGCGGAGCTGGTTCGCTACCCGACCTGGGACCGTGTCAACGGCGGGCAGCGGATGATCCCGGCCTTTCTGTACCGGCCGCGCTCTCCGGGTCCGCATCCGGTGCTGATCGACATCCACGGCGGACCGGAATCCCAGTCCCGCGCCGGCTGGAACCCGTTCGTGCAGTTCCTGGTCAACGAGCTCGGTTACGCGGTGATCGCGCCCAACGTGCGCGGATCCTCGGGCTACGGCAAGTCCTTTCTCCGGCTCGACAACGGCATGCTGCGCGAGGATGCCGTCAAGGACATCGGCTCGCTGATCGTCTGGATCGGGGTGCAGCCTTCCTTCGACCGCAACCGCATTGCCGTGATGGGTGGCTCGTACGGCGGCTACATGGCGCTGGCGTCACTGGCGGCCTATGGCGACCGACTTCGAGGTGGCGTCGACGAGGTGGGCATCAGCAACTTCGTGACCTTCCTCGAGAACACCTCGCCCTACCGGCGTGACCAGCGTCGTCAGGAGTACGGCGACGAGCGCGACCCCAAGATGCGCGCCTTCCTCAATCGCATCTCGCCATTGAGCAATGTGGCGTCCATCCGTAAGCCGCTGCTAGTCGTGGCGGGCATGAACGATCCGCGCGTACCGCTCACGGAGTCGGAGCAGCTGGTGTGGCGGATGCGCGGGAAGGGATCAGAGGTCTGGTATCTGGCCGCGCGCGATGAGGGTCATGGCTTCCGGAAGAAAGCCAACCAGGACGCCCTGCTGGAAACCGTCGCGATGTTCCTCAGCCGGCTGGCGAAGAACTGAAGCGGTCGACCGACCGCGGCGCGCCCGCGTGCCGTAGCTCGCGAACTCAGCGGTACGAGTCAATGGAGCGGCGCGTTACCGACGCCGCGCGAATGCGCCCGCCCGCTCAATGGGCGGCGTGTTCCTCGCCGAAGATCGTGTACGGACGGCTTTCCGTGGACAGCGAGGGCTTCAGCTTGCTGAAGTACTCGGCGATCACGGCCATGTCTTCGTCCTTAACCTGTGCGGCCATGGCGGACATGATTGGATTCTTGCGGCCGCCCTTCTTGTACTCCTGCAGCGCACGCACGATGTAGTCAGGGTGCTGACCGGCGAGCGTCGGGTACTGCGGCGTGATGCCCACGCCATCCTGCCCGTGGCAGGAAGTGCACAGCTGCGCCGCCTGAGGCACGGCGCCCTGCGACTTGCCGCTGGACGTCAGGGGCTTGCCGGCCAGGTAGGCGACGATGTCGGCAATGTCCTGGTCGCTGAGCGTCGAGGCTTGCGAGTGCATCGTCAGATGCGCGCGGTCGCCATCCCTGTAGCCGTGGAGCGCGGCAGCGAGATATTCGGGGTGCTGCCCTTCGAGCTCCGGCACGCTGTAGTTCGGGTAGGCGTTCTTGTAGCCGTCGACACCGTGGCATCCGAGACAGGTATAGGACAGCGCTTTGCCTCGCGCCGCATCGCCCTGCGCATCCTGGGCCAGGGAAGGCGCGGCGAATGCACCGCAGACAGCGGCGATCAACACGCCCGTACGCAACCCGGAAGCAAGCCTCAGCGTCATCTACCGACTCCAAACCCCCGCAAAACGGCTCCGGATCTTACGGACTCGCCCCGCCAAATGCCACAGCGGGGCAGCGGCCCGCTATAGTCCGGCCGAAGCAGTTCCAAAAGCGGCGCGGCGCGCTGCAACAGCGAATGATTGCCCTGATACAGCGCGTAAGCCGTGCGGATGTCCAGATTGACGGCGAGATCGTCGGTGCCATCGGGCCTGGCGTCCTGGCGCTCGTGGGCGTGCGGCGAGGTGACGACTCGGCCGCCGCGGACAGGCTGCTCGAGCGACTGCTGACCTACCGCATCTTTCCGGATGAGCAGGACCGGATGAACCGATCGCTGCGCGACACCGGCGGGGGCCTGCTGCTGGTACCTCAATTCACCCTGGCGGCCGATACCCACAAGGGCACCCGACCGGGCTTTAGCAGCGCCGCCGAACCCGCCCTGGCCCGGAGCCTGTTCGACCATCTGCTGCAGACCGCCAAGGCCACGCACCCGGCGGTGGCGGCGGGGCGCTTCGGGGCTCACATGCAGGTGTCGCTGATCAACGACGGCCCGGTGACCTTCTGGCTGGAGACCCCTTACGCGGGGGCCGCCGACCAGGCCTGAGCCGGGCCCCGGGGACGCTCGACCCGCAGGATTCGCGAACTTAATACGGTCCGGGGGAGTCTTTTAGCCTATCATCCGAGCGTTTTCGGCGATCCGCAGCGGGAGTTGAAGCTTATGGGTATTGGAATGCGCGAGCTGGTGGTGATTCTGCTCGTCGTGCTCCTGGTGTTCGGCGCCAAGAAGCTGCGCACGATTGGCGAGGATCTCGGCGCCGCAGTACGCGGCTTCAAGAAGTCCATGAACGAGGGCGAGAACGAGGGCCAGCAGCCCCCGCGCCAGATCCGTTCCGACTCCCCCGATGCGGAGTTCGCCGAGTCCTCCCGGCCGCGCGAGGCGGGCCAGAAGACCGACCGGAGCGCCTGAGCTCCCCGTTTCGTTCCCCCGCTCATGTTCGATATCGGCTTCTCCGAAGTCCTGGTCATTTTCGTCCTGGCGCTGGTGGTGCTGGGCCCCGAGAAGCTGCCCCGGGTCGCCTCCCAGATGGGGCGCTGGCTGGGGCGCGCGCGGGCCATGGCCCGGCAGTTCCGTGAGCAGCTCGAGGAGGAGATCCATCTCGAAGAGGCGCGCCGCACGCCGATCGCCAAGACCCCCGAGCCAGTGAGTCCGAGCGCCGCGGTGGGCGGGAGCCCCGCGACGGTGCCGAACCCAGCGGCAGCCACAATCCCCGCGATGACCCCGAGCTCGCCGGTCGCGCCGTCCGCCCAGGCCGAGGCGGCGATTGTTTATCCTGATACCTATTCCCATGCGCATCCGACGGATCGCGAGGGGCGGCCGATCACGGCGGCCGAAGCCGCCATTCTCTACCGCGCCGCATCGCCCTCCGCGGACGCCGGCCATGCGACTACGACGCAAACCCACGCTTCCCCGACCGATCAGACCCACGCCTCACCGGCCGCTAGTCCCGCTGCGGAGACACCTTCTTCCGACTCGGCTGCTGCGCACGACGAGGATCCGCTCCAGCAGGATTGGGTCGGAGGTGTGAGTGCAGCGCAGAAGGCGCCGCAGGGCGCGGCCGATGCGGCGTATGCTCCCGCCAATGAGCGAGGAACCCGAAAAACTGGCTGAAGGGACGCTGATCTCGCACCTGCTGGAACTGCGTGATCGGCTGATCCGCTCGCTCGTCGCGGTGGCGCTGGCGTTCATCCCCTGCATGTACAAGTCGAAGGAGATCTTCACCTTCGTCGCCACGCCGCTGAAGGAAAAGCTCCCCAAGGGCACTCAGCTCATCGCCACGACGGTGATGTCGCCGTTCATGACGCCGTTCAAGCTGTCACTGTTCGCGGCGGTCTTCATCGCGATGCCGTTCATCATCTATCAGCTCTGGGCCTTCGTCGCGCCGGGGCTGTACCGTCACGAGAAGCGCTTCGCCATTCCTCTGCTGCTCTCGGCCATCGTGCTGTTCTACGTGGGGGTGACGTTCGCTTATTTCTTCGTGTTTCCGGTGATGTTCCAGTTCTTCACCAGCACCACGCCCAAGGGTGTGGCCATGATGACGGACATCTCGGCCTACCTGGACTTCGTGCTGACGATGTTTCTCGCCTTTGGCGCGGCCTTTGAAGTGCCGGTGGCCGTGGTGTTGCTGGTCGTCACGGGTGTCGTGCGCATCGAAAAATTGCGCGAGAACCGCGGCTACGTGCTCATCGGCATCTTCATCCTCGCCGCCTTCCTGACACCGCCGGACGCGGTATCCCAGTCCATCATGGCCATCCCGATGTACGCGTTGTACGAGGGCGGCCTGCTGATGGCGCGCATCCTGTCACGCATGCGGCGCGAAGCCTCCGCGACCGAACAGGCCAAGGTTTCCTGAGTGCGGCGCGAGCTGTTCGGTCAGCCGATCGGTCTGGCGACACTGTTCCTCACCGAGATGTGGGAGCGGTTCACCTACTACGGCATGCGCGCCATGCTGATCCTGTTCATGACCGATCTGGTCGCGCACGGCGGCCTCGGCATCGACGATCGCACGGCCAGCTCCATCTACGGCCTGTACCTCGCCAGTGGTTACCTGCTCGCGCTGCTGGGCGGCTACATCGCCGACCGGTTGATCGGGGCGCAGCGCGCCGTGCTCAGCGGTGGCGTGCTCATCATGATCGGCAACGCGTTGCTGGTATCGGGCTCGGCGCAGGTGTTCTTCGTCGGCCTGGTCATCGTCGTCTTCGGCATCGGCCTTCTCAAACCCAACATCAGTGCCATCGTCGCGCAGCTCTATCCGGAGGGCGGATCGCGGCGCGACGCCGGTTTCTCCATCTTCTACATGGGCATCAACACCGGCTCGTTCCTGGGCTCGGTGTTCGTGCCGCTGTTCGCGAAGCATTTCGGCTGGCACTGGGGCTTCGCGCTGCCTTCCGTCGGCATGCTCCTCGGTCTGGTGCAGTTCCTGACCCTGCGGCGGCTGCTGGGCGAGGCGGGGCTCGCGAAGGGTGACAGCCGGCCGGGATCCTGGTGGCCCGTGATCGCGATCGTCGGTGCGGTGGTCGCGGTGGCGGCGCTGGCGCTGACGGGTACGCTGACAGTCGATGCGAATGAGGTTTCGGCCGCGGCCTCCTGGCTGATCGGCATCCTCGCCGCCGGTTACTTCGTCTACCTGATCTTCTTCGCCGGTCTGCAGACTGCCGAGCGCCGCCGCATCTACGTCATGGTGGCGCTGTTCATCGGCTGCGCGCTGTTCTGGGCCGGCTTCGAGCAGATGGGCGCCTCCTTCAACCTGTTTGCCGACCGCTACACCGATCGCGTCATCCTCGGATACGAGATCCCGGCGGGCGTACTCCAGGGCGTGAATCCCTTCTTCATCATCGTGTTTGCGCCGGTGCTGGCCTACATCTGGTTGAGCCTCGGGAAGCGCAACCGCGACCTGTCCTCGCCGGCCAAGTTCGGTACGGGCCTGATCTTCATGGGTGTGGGCTTTCTCATCATGTATTTCGCTTCGCAGTACGTGCTGCAGGGCCAGAAGGTGCTGCCGACCTGGCTGATCGCGACCTACCTGATGCACACCTGGGGCGAGCTGTGCCTGTCGCCCGTGGGCTTGTCTTCGATGACGCAGCTGGCGCCACAGCGTTTCGTCGGCCAGGTGATGGGCGTCTGGTTCATGGCCACGGCGCTCGGCACCAACCTCGCCGGGCAACTCTCCGGTGACTACGACGCGAGCCAGCTGCAGACGCTGCCAGCGCTGTTCATGAAGATCTTCCTGTGGGGTGCGGTCTCGGGCGGGATCATGCTCATGCTGACTCCGGTGCTGAAGAAGCTGATGGCCGGAGGGCGCGGCTAGATGGAACCCGCACCCCTTCGCGACCGCGTCATCGCCATTCCCGAAACACGTGAAGTGGAAATCTTCGCCGCCATGCTCGAGCGCCGCGGAGCCACTGTCATCCGCTGCCCGATGGTCGCGATCCGCGACGCGCCCGACCCGGAGCCGGTCCTGCGCTGGAGCCGCGAGCTGGCGCAAGGTCG
>Ga0335069_10011465_pt1 | contig 12500 bp, 11 predicted proteins | sample Lox_Sample_11_FD_206714 | JGI IMG/M metagenome (GOLD analysis project Ga0335069, IMG submission 206714) | Soil microbial communities from Loxahatchee National Wildlife Refuge, Florida, United States - Lox_Sample_1.1 | ecosystem: Environmental > Terrestrial > Soil > Wetlands | place: USA...
CTCAAATTCCGCAATAATGCTTTTTAGATAAAGACCATGTTTTTCGTGACTATCTCGGTGCTCCTCGGGTACTACAGTGTTGATCTTATCGCCTAGATGGGATTTCAACTCAACTTCATGAGTATGGTTGTTGATACGGGAAATATGCCATTCGGCCATTACACACCCTTACAATTTACTATAAGGTTCATCGTAGCGGTTGAAGTACCGCCCGAAGTATCAGTATATACTACCCTGACATAGTTATAGCCCACAGCGTTGACATTCCACATAGTCTCGCCCGCAGCTACCAATGAAAACGTCGATCCGGTGATATCCGCCCAATTCGAAGGTCCAACAGCAGGTGACAATCCCGTAGAATTCGTTTGTGTGTCGTTCGTTTCGGGATCATTACTAGCCTGAAGCTTAATTGTGCCAGTTGGTGTTCCAGTTACTATGGCCGCCATGGAGTACGTATAGATGTTCTTCAGCGGTGTGTATGGCGAGTTGTAATTCGCATTCATTGGCACAGTTGTTGCAATTTGTTTATTAAACGTACGCATTACAACCCCGATCCATATGGTAATTCATACCAACACACTTCATACGCAACAGGAGCGGAACCTGAACTCGCAGTACAAGTAACCAAGATACTAGTGCCTGGGTCTACTATACTTAACACAGTGGATACCGTCGGGGCACCAGAGTTCGTAGTGGAGATATCCGCAATAAACGTGCCATTAGCACTAACCGTTGGAGCTTGCGTCACTAGAATAGTTGATGCTGGACTTGCAGCATTGGCTCGAAGATTAATCGGGGTCAGTGTATTACCCACAACAGTTACTGTTGGATTCGCATAATATCGGAAAGTAGCTATAGCGGCACTAGTAACTATGATAGAATGCTTCTTAATGAACACAAACATTGATTTCGTATTAGTTGCAGTATTCCTTATGAGAACATAAGGGGTTTCTGAAGTACTGCCAATATTATCTGATTGCGTTCCGGAGATGAAAGCATTGCCAAGGTAGGTCTGTTTCTCTACATCTAAGAAGCCGTTATCTGGTATTTGATGGCTATTTATCAATAATGACATTAGCTAGCCTTTACTACGGTCCATGTGCCGTTCGTCTTCGAAGCTGTTAATAATGAAGGATCAATACGGCCCATAGGTCCGGTACCCAACAATGAACTGAAACTATCATCGATTTGAATATGCGCAGTATGCTCAGGCCATCCTAAAGGTCCGCCCCACATTTGTTGTGACGGCGCATCAGCCTGATAAACACCGATGACTTTTGAACTCGCGATATCAACCATTGCGATTAGCATTATATCCTCGCATCCACTATAACTCTACCGGCGGTATTTGTCATGTACAATGTAGTAGCGCCACCAACTGCAGCAGTAGCGCTAAAAGTCAATGTTAGGTATGCAACATCTACGTTGCTGATTCCACCGTCGGAACTACCAGTAATGCTCGTAGCGCCAGCGGCTCCGGCGGCCATTGTGAAATTGGAATTGCTATTAAGACTAGTTGATGGATTTGCTCGTTTCCTGACGCGTAAAGGAATATAAGCATTACCAGTCGTATTGGCGGTCGTAATGGCCCCAGTAGCAATAGGTGAGGGCTGGATTGCTCCTGTTCCAAACACTTCATAGAAATACATACAAGCAGCGAGTTCTTGTGCAGGATCATTATATTGGCGTTGGAATGTTGCAGCAGTTGATCCGAGATTCAGCATCGCTTGTTCTAATACGACCCCAGTATTTACATCATATAGATGACCAGAAGATACAGCTGTCGGCCTAATACGAACACCGATTAATCCAGATCCAGCCCAAGTATTGCCTAATGCCTGCCCATTAATTACGCATTGCGTGAAAGTCGAACTATTCACAGTCGTTAGCACTTCTGATCCAATTGCAACTGTAGGTTTAGTCTCAGTGGTGGAATAGAAGAATTGTATGCCGACTTGGTTGACATTACCCAATGCTTTTACTTGAACACTGAAAGACGCAGATTGATTCACAAGCGGGAAACTAGCTTGTTTAGATAAAGGCTGCCAAACTTCCAGACCATTCTGGATGCCAGTGCCTGTAGGCGCAGTAGTAATCTGAGCTGATAAAGCATATCGTGAACCAGCAAGAGTGCTTGAAGTTTGACTATATGTGATTACACCTTCAATAGTGCCGCCGCCTAATATATTGTTTACATACCATTGATCGGCTTGATAGAGATAAGTATTCGTCGGAGTACCACCACCAGTAGCAGTTACTGTAGCAGATGTCCCAGCTTGCCAATAGTCGAAAGCGCCATTTACTAAGAAATTATAGTTATTTACTGGATTTGTCCAAGTACCATCGGCTCTAAGGAAATTCGCAGTGCCGCCTCCTGAGGCTGTAACGACGCCAGGATGCGTACTGTCAAAAGGTTGAAGGGTCAGCGATTGAGTCGAGAGACTAGCGCCATTAGCATTAGGCGAAGAGCCCACAGCATTTAGTGTGACATCACCTGAATTCGTTCCTGATAGATTTGAAGCAGATACTGAACCGCCAATAGTTAAAGCTGATGTACCCCAAGACGAATTAGCAGGAATAAGGAAATGATAGTCCCACACTCCGGCTGTCGTACTGTTATCAGTACAAATCAACTCAGCAAATCCACCACCAGGAATAGTTGTAACAGCTCCGGCGCTGGCATTCTGTATAGTAGCTGTTCCAGTCGAATTGTTATTGAATTGATAGACGTTTCCATTAATGAGAGTTGTAGCATCTGGAAGCTTGAACGTAATCGTGGAAGTACCCGTAATCTTTTGGATTTGGGTATTTCCGGCATTCATTGTCACAGTTTGACCAGAAGACGCCGTGGCAGTTGATCCGCCATTCACATTCGTGAAATAGCTGTTTCCATAGATATCGCGCGAGGCTATAGTGGAATTCGTAGCAGCTGAAGTATAAGCCAGCGAGGCTACGTTCTTACTGCCATCTAATACAAGAGCTGTGGATGCTGTTAAACTCGATAACACTGGGGCGGTGGAGAAGGTCTTAGCACCTGCAAATGTCTGTGTAGTCGTATTAACCATGCCAGGGTGTGTGGCATCTGCTGATTGCGCCGATAATACGTTCGATACCAAAGCTAAGCCGTTAGCATTCTCAGCCTGAGCGTCTAAAGATCCAATAGAAATAGTGGCTTGCTTTCCGTTGAACGTATTCCAATCCGTAGACGAAAGATAACCATTATGTGTCGTATCTGCTACATGCTGGGCGATTGACGTGCCAGATCCGATGACAGCGCCTGTCCCGCCAGTAATGGTAATGCCATCAGTTCCAGCATCTGTAAGATTTCCCTTCCCAGATACCAAGGTACCGCTAGTAAGGTCTAAAGCCACCGCAGTGATGTTCTTAGATCCATCAAGTTGCAAAGGAAGAGATGCAGTCAAACTCGAAAGGATAGGCGCTGTAGAGAAGGTTTTCGCGCCGCCTATAGTTTGGGCTAAGGCCGTAACGACGCCAGGATGAGTTCCATCTGCAGGCTGTAAAGTCAAGGTTAGGGATGATGCAGTAGCACCATATGCATTAGGCGATGAGCCTACTGGGTCAATAGTGAGATTTCCACCGCCTGTAGCGCTTAAATCAATTGTAAGGCCGCTAGGAGTGATAACAACGCTGTTATCATTCGAAGTCAGAGTGAGATCGCCTTCCAAGCCATTCAGGCTAGAAACACCGCTCATTGAGCCAGAAGACGCGGGGTAACTCGCATAGAAAGTCGACATTAGCTAACCTTACCGCTAATCGTGGCTTGTAAGGTACCAAGTCCAGATGCTCTAGTGTAAATTAGACGGATAGCGTAAGCGCCAGTGGCATCTACGTCGATAAAGCCATTTCCAGTATTTCCAGAAACGTTTGTAGCGGCGCTTAAAGTTAAAGTAGTCCAGTTACCGGCATTTTTCACCGTGCCGTCGGCATTTTGGCTATAAGTATTAGATACTTGTACTGATAACGCTCCTACAGGACTAGATCCTGACCAAGAGATATCATATGAAATCATCGAGGTGTTCTGTATAACAGTGACGGCGGACGTTATATTGCCGCTCATATCGCCATTAATGATAACTGGGAATGGGGAGAGAATAGGACGACTTGCCATGGGCTCCTCTTGGGATTGGGCTTATGGCCCTAACCTCACTTAAACGCTATAGTCAGCTATTCCTGCCCACAGTACGGTCCATTTGCGCAGCTTGATCCGGTGTCTGATAGGACTTCGGTCCTTTATCGGTGAGTTTGCTAGGACTGCCTTTACTCTTACCCTTTGGCCCTTCCTGAGGCGGCTGTTGTTGCTGCGGCTTCGGTTTAAACGTCATTTGAGCCGCTTGTATAGCCTGCGGAGTCAGCGTTTGCTCCAAGGGGCGGCCCATGAATAGGGATAAGGCCTGACGGCGTTTAAATGACGGCTTTTGGCCTTCATCGGCTTGCATCTTCGTGATCTCACCAGTGATGTGTTTCTTCAGCAAGTCATGGAGCTCTGGATGCATCTTCGAGAAATGAGAGAACTGACTAGGCGAAATAGAACCGTCATGAATATCATCTAGCATAGAGAGAGGTCTAGTGGCTATATCCACTGCGGAATGATAGTCCCGCTCTTTATGCGGTTCTGGAAGATGGCTGTCGAAGGCTAGGCCCATTGTCTTCTGTGGCTTCAAGGCGTTCAAGTAGTTGTGAACTTTGGCCTTAGCGGATGCAAGAGCCATAGCTTGACGTGGGTACACCGAGGCTATGCGATCCGAGACTAATGGCTTCTTGACTTCGCCACCTTCTGCGAAGGCTTGAGTGTTTTGCGCCTGGTCCATGATCTCACTGTTATCGACGTGCTCTTTAACCCTGTCGCGCTCCTCAGGACTCACTGGCTCTTCTCGCTTATAGCCGTCTGAGAATAGGCCTTCTATCTTCGATTTCAGCTTATCCCGGCTCTTACTGTGCTTCAGCTCATGCTCAATGAGTTCATGGATATCATTCGTTTCGCCATTAGCTGCGAGTTCCAATACGCGGTGAGCCAACTTCATTTTGTCTTCGGACTTAAGTCTCGAGAAACTTGGCGTCTTCATTAAATGGAGCTGAGTCTTATTTAGGAGCTTTTCAATCTCTTTTTCAGACGTTGGTGCAGGCGAATTACCCAATGATTCCAATAGCTTATTCAGCCTTTTACCGAGCTTCTCGTTCGCTGCGATGCGAAGTGGTGATGCAGTCTTTTCTTTCTTTGAGAAATCCGGATAAGCCATATGGATCGTAGCGCGGTCTTCTTCGGACGTATCAGAAGGCTTCAATAAGCCAGCATGAAATAGCTGGGCCAATGTCTGTTGCCCAGCTAAACGGTGAACTTCACTTATAAGGTCAGAATTATCGACGGAATTGACGTCCGGCGAATCGTCCTGTTGCATGCCAGATTGGGCTGGGCTGTTCATTCACTACTTTCGGCTCATCTAAGAGCTTGTTAACAATACGGAAAGGAACACTACAAACTAGCCAAAGTACTCTGAGATACGCATAAAATGCTAATAAAGCCAAGGGAGCTACAATTAAAGTTGTGATGTCCATAAGTCCTCCTAGCTTTAATATTACTAGGTATGCAGGAATAAGTAAAGCCTTGTCTCATATTAAGGCTTTTTGCTCAGCATTCCAGCGCCAGATAAAGCTCCAGTTTTCAGGGCTTTCTTAAAGACACTGATCATCTGATCTTCTTTCCACTTCACATCTTCATCTGTATCTTGATAAGCCGGCGCATACTTAGACACGATGGCATGGATATCTGTAGGCGTCATTAAACCCTGTAATGCCGTACTGAGATCTGTTTCTAATGTACTCTGTAATGCTTTAAATCGTTTCTCAGAATGCGTATCTGGCATTAGACCTAAACTTGATCTCGCTGCACCGCCCACAAGCGGTAGATGTTCAGCGATATTTTCTCCGGCTGAATGTAAATGCCCATAAACACCCATATTGCCTTGGGCCTCTTTCATCTGAGACATGATATCATGAATGCCGCCTATGCCATCATTCCTAGGACCGTTTAAGACCTTCTCCATTTGAAGGGCTTGATTATATTGTGGCTGGATATCCGGATTTTTACTCCATATAGGATGCAATCCTGCTTGTATATTCTTATAAATACGCGGCGAATCAGGCGACAGAATATGGTGTATTACCGGTGTTTCTTTCTTAGTTTCGGCTTTTTCGGGTTGGAAATAGTTTGTTAGTGCCTTGCTTTGATCGGCGGATAATCCAGCAGTATTCGGTGTATTTGCAGCGCCTTCACCATCTGGAGCACGGATTGCTTCTGGCGCTTGATTCTGTAGTGCCTCTGGCGCAGGATTATGGAGTGAAGATCCAGGAGTTATACCATACTTATCATTGATGACTTGATTATATGAATCAGCTTGTTGTGCCATTCCAACATGTGCGGGATCAGTTTTCTGAATTAAATATGCCAAAGTATTAGCTTTTTGCTGTTTCTCTGGTCCTTCTGGCATATTCTTAATTTGATCAGAAAGGATCTTTAAAACATTGCGGTCAGCTTGCATTTTAGTGCGAGTATCCGCAGCTGATTTAGCCAGCTCCTTAGTATACGCAGTATTGGCATCCATACCAGCAGCTTGAGCCTGCATCAATGCGTGCTGATAGTTCATGCCCCAATGAGTCATTTTATTATGTGCCGAAGTCTTCTGGGCATCGATGTCACGATTAATCGTGTTATCCATCATCTGCAGTACAGCATTCGGTTGATGAGTTAATCCAGATCCCATACCGGAAGCCATAAGGCCGAAAAGTGTGCCAATTTTACCGACGGTATCTTGGTTATTGAACATACTTTGGTAGGTCTGTGGTGTGATATGGCCCGCATCTAGATCCGCGGCATATTTATGGTCTTCCTCGAGCTCTTGTTGAGCCAAGGACTTCGTAGTAGGTGTGGGAGTGTCAGTTTGCATAGGTGTATGCATCGGAGCGTAAGGAGCTGTCTGCGCAGGTGCCATAGATGTGTCGGCATCTGGCGGCTGAGGTGCAACCATATCGCCATCAGCCATTTTTACAGGGCCGCCTTCAGCTAAACCCTTGATATTAGGCTTAATATGACGCTCTTCAGCTGCACGGCCTTTAGCTTCATCTTTGGCCTCGACCATTTGCTGCTGTGCCGCACCGCTATTACCCATCTGTTGGTGCTTCTTAGCTTCACGTACGGCATCGCCTTGTTGGCTAACTTCGCCGCCTTTAGCATATTCGCAACCGGCATGGTGAGGGAAGCCATACGCGCAATACGATGTCTTAGAGCCAACTGTACCGCCTTCGGCGTGTTCTTCCGCAGCCGGGCCTCCAGGACCATAACAGCGGCAGTTCGGATGTGGTCTGCCATGACTTTTACAATGTGGATTCAAACAAGGAAGGCCTGCGCCGAAAGGATCTGCAGCGGCCGGCATACCGCCTACAGCCATCTTAGTATAGCCGGGCTCATTTTCATTGATATTTATACCAGAGACGTGCTCTTTCTCATCAGCTAAACCACCATCTGCCATCTTTTTCTTCGGCATAATAGGTTTATTAGCCTCGGCGGTATTCATGGCCTTCTTTTGCTGCATCAAGTCTTTATAATTCAGTGTTTCTTCAGGCTTTTTCGCTTCTCCGCCTTTGGCCATTTGTTCAGGAGCTTTGGCTTTCCTGAAGTCTTCTAAAGCTTTACGATGCTTATCTGATAGTGCGCCATGGGCTAATACAAGCTTATGGCCCAATTTCTTATGTTGAAGCGTCGTAGTCTTATCATCCGAAGAATGATGATCGAAGTCTTTGAAATTCAAGAATAAATCAGCCATTACTTCATTCCTCCATGCTTAGCCATAACAGCTTGAATGAAAGCGATAGCTTTTTTCTCCGCATCTTTGGATTGCGTCACAGAACGCGGCAATACCACCGATCCAGGCTCTAAGGCATCTTTATGAGTATCATTGGCGTAGTCATTCTTCGCGCCACCAACTTTAGGCTTACCTGGGACCTTTTTGCCTTCAGCCATAGGACTAATTTTCCCATCAGCGGCTTTTTTGGCCTTTTCGGGGCTTAATACCTTTTCACCCGGGGATAATAGAACTGGAACTTTACCGCCAGACGCCAAACCTAATGTCTTAGTGCCCATATTAGCAATGCCATGGCCTAGTATGCCAGACATACCGAATTGGGGATTCTCAACGGATAATGCTTGCCCATACCCACCAGCTACTCCAGGAACAGCGCTCATTAGACCGCCGAATGGATTGGAACTACTAGCAGCCGGCGCTTTTTTAGCTGTATTTGCAACAGGATTAATTTGACTTTGTAGGAAATTACCGAATGCTGACGAAGGTTTAGAAGGATCAGCAATTTGATCCATTGGCGATACGCCCGGCTGTGCAACTGGCATTAAATCGCCGCCAGCAGCCATTTTCTTTGGTATTTTGCCGCCTTCAGCTGCTAACATTGAGCCTTCAGACGCTACATCTACAGGAAGTGTACTAGCCGCACCGCCGACATCACCAGCACCTCCTGCTAAAGCCGTTCCTCCAGCAGCAGTGCCGCCGCCCCCTAGTCCGCTTAATAGCTTAGCACCAGCGCCTACACCGGTGTTCATTAGCCCGCCGAATAAGTTCTGTTGCGCAGGCATTACATTACCGGCTAATTGTGCGTTAGCATTATTGATATTGGCCTGCATGCCAAGGAGATTACCCTGCTGAGTATTCGCAGCTTGATTATAGGCATTCAATCCAGCTTGCTGCTGTCCGGCCATAGCTTGTTGCTGGGCTTGTAACATCTGTTCTTGGGCTATTTGTTGCTGGGCCGCTAGTGTAGCAGCCTGGCCTGCAGCTTGTTGTTGATTCGCAGCCCCTTGCATTGCAGCTTGGCGAGCTATAAGCGCAGGGTTAGCTGCAGCACCGCGTTGGCCGGCCATTAAAGCCGCTTGATTCGCGGTATTCTGAGCCGTAGTCTGGTTTAACTGTGCTAATGCGGGATTAGGCCCTTGGCCTTGAGCACCTTGTTGTAATTGATTTAATAGACCTTGTTGGGACTGAAGGGCTTGAAGAGCACCAGGATTCAGGGCATTAAGGAAAGATTGCTGCTGGTTAATACCAGCTAAGGCATTTTGTTGGGCTCTGGCTAGATCTGTAGGATTCGTACCTGTTGGTGCCGCAAAACCAGTACCTGCCGCTCCACCTGCTGTACCTAATAGGCTGCCAACGAATCCCACTTAATCTCCTAGGCGCAAACTAATGAGCTTCTGCGCGTCTAAACGGTTAAAGCCAATGTCTTCGGCTCTATTAGACGCCGTAGACAGACTATTTAGGTAAATATGGGAATTTATTGCCTTTTTTACAATTTTCGGAATTAGTTAGAATTTGTAAATTCCAAGGTACATGTAGACCACACACTTCTTTGCCGTGCAAAGGTACGATATGATCTACAACTAGTTTTTCTTCACTTAGCCATTGAATTTCAGCGCAAATTGCATACCATTCTTCTATTTCTAGATACTGGGCTTTAGTAAGCCATTTAGGCATAGCCCCAGGGCGCTTTTTCCTAATATGTGCTTCAGCAGATTGTCTAGTTTTCCATCCTGGACGAGATTCATGAAATCTTTTTTGACAAGCTTCCCAAATATCAGGATTGTGTTTCCGATATTCATACTCTCGCGCAACTGTATGTTTTTTATTTTTCTGTAAATATTCACGGCGATATTCTTTGCGGTTAGGCCATTTGGCACGAGCAGCGGCTAAAATCTGTTCGCGGTTCGCTTCGTAGTTCTTTTTCCTGCATTTAATACACGAGCCGCGCCCTTTATGGAAAAACTTTAATAGTTTTCTTTTCTTACAAACCGTACATCTTTTCCAATAACGCGTATTATACTGCATACCAATATGGTATATTATAAGCGTAATGAAATCAACTTTTGTGTGTCTAAGATATTAAAATTCATACTTAGCGCGCGATTCAATATTCCACTATCAGACGTAAAAGCTACAATACCTTCTAAATCCAACGTTTTAGCGTCCTCTATAAGTGACTTAACGACCTTATCGATAGCTAAATGTCTGATTTGACTACCAAAATATGGATTAGATACTAAGGTGTCCATTTGGGCATATCCGCCTTCAACTCTACGAAGGAATCCCGCAGCTATCGGACTATCGCCAAAATAAGATATATACCCTATTTTCGGTAGTCTTTTCATAGTGATAGCTGCGGTATGCTGATAGTTATTCAGCTTATGGAGTTCTATAAGGTCGGAGAAGTGCTTGAATTTAAAAGGGAATAGTGAAATCTCTATGTTATCCAAAGGATTTCCGCGCACTCTGCGTTCTCGAGCCACGTTTAACGCCAACTAATAGAAGCATGCCGCTCAATGATAAGCCCTCACCAGCAGCAACGCCGTATGAGCTATCATAGACTTCCTGGATAGACACCTGGAACGTCTCGCATTTCTGGATTTGTGGGAATACTCGAGCCGAGAATACATTCCCATCACCATAGCTATTCGTGCCCCAACCACCGCCAGAGCCCCAATTCGCCTCTCCGCCCCATGCTGGTATCTGATTACTCGGCGTAACAATAACGGACTGTAATGGCCCTGTATTGTAGTTATAAGCCAAACTGACATTCAACGTGAAAGGCGTGAAATATGTGCCGAGGAGATTCATGGCGTAGAATCGCTCATAGCCCTGGAGACCTGCGATACTGATCCAGGACGTAGTCAGGCTCATTAACACCGGTATAGAGCCATCTAAATATGTACCCGGGGTTTCCTGGAATATCTGACCTAAGGAATTTAAGTAAGTATGCGCAGAGTTATACAGCGTAGATGAGATGGCCTCGATATTGGTGTGCACGGCCCATTGGTTATAGAAGTAGTCGTACATCAATGTCTGGCTATTATCGAGGATGAACCTGACCTGATTCGTGGCCGGGATAGCTTGGGCTGATAACACTGTATTCTCAAGACTTAAATCCTCGACCTGTGCGCCGATATAGCTCGTATCTAGACCTCGGCCTAATAGCCATATGCCTTTATCGGATTGGAACATCAACCCATTAGGCATCAATACAATTGAATTAGGATTATTACAGCCTACAGTCGCTGTAATAAAGATAGCATCACTGTACTGGCTATTAGATCCTGTGTTATCCGGACCAGTGCCATTCACATAGTATATGGCATCTTTCTTGAAAATAATGAGCTTATCGTCCATAGCCGATATAGCCGTCATTGGGCCTGTAGAGCCCTGCGCACCTGTAGTGGGGGCTGCATAGAATGTCAAAAGATCAGACATCTCAACTGGAGTGTTCTCAATGACCTGCTTAGAGAACCAAAGAAGGTTACGATCCTCAGCATCGATGAGCCATAAACGGTTATTAAACAAGGCGGAGTCAATGGAAGGCGGTGCGGCTATATTCTCTACGACACCACCCGTTGTATAAAGGATCGTGTTGCCTAGAACACTAGCTGCAGTATCAGTAATAGACGTGCACATCGCAGTGGTCGGATCATTCGATGTCGGCGACGTCACGCTAGTGAACTGGTAATAGACTGGATAAGTCGTACTCCAGCGGTAACCTACGATTCTAACGGGATTTGGCGTAGTTTTCTGCGTTAAACAAAGGTTCTGGACTTTAAACGTAATAGAAGACACTGAGCCTGTAGTGGTGACTGTGACCGGAATGCTAGGTGCTGATCGATGTAACATTCCTTGGTTATCTGTCCATTCATATGTGAACTGGTAGTAATAGGTATCAGCTGGGAGATGACCACCAGATCCACTACCCGTCGCAGCCACACCTTCTGGCCATACATGGAAGCCATGCTCCACTGGTTTAACGCCATCATATTCCCAAAGCTGACCACCAGTGAGATGAAGAGCTTCAGCTATCTCACTGCTGTGTTGGCCTGTAGAGCTAATTGTGAGAAACGCAAGATTTATGCCAGTTTGAGTGTAAATAGCAGCTGTAGGCGTCCCAGCTGGTAAATTAGTGCCTTTATTAACTGAAGCTAAGAAATCTGCTATTTGATAAGGAACGCTATATTGACCATTAAACAAGGAAACATTGGGTAACACTTTCGTAGTGAATACACCGCCACCATTCGAATAAGCAATCCGAGCATAAATATTGAATGCTGTATCCATTAGAAAGTATGAAGGTTGGTTCGATGTACCTGCCAATCCATATGCTACTAGGTAATATATCGTACCTTGGAACTGGAATGGCTTAGATGCCAATGAGATCGAATGCAAGAATCCAAGATTGGTATGCACTCCAATACCGCCGCCGCTAGCTGGAGCTTTTACAGTTTGCACTCCAACTTCATAAGCCGATGCACTACCGCTAGCACTACTGTCGAATTGAGATACAATCGCAGTGCATAATTGTCCAGATGCTGTTAAACCGATTTGAGGCGTATCACCTAAATTACTGGCGAGATTAGTCTCTGCCATAATGATATTCATATTAGGATT
>Ga0335069_10011466_pt1 | contig 12499 bp, 13 predicted proteins | sample Lox_Sample_11_FD_206714 | JGI IMG/M metagenome (GOLD analysis project Ga0335069, IMG submission 206714) | Soil microbial communities from Loxahatchee National Wildlife Refuge, Florida, United States - Lox_Sample_1.1 | ecosystem: Environmental > Terrestrial > Soil > Wetlands | place: USA...
CGCAGCTTCAGATCCTCTACGAACTCGTGATCGCACGGGAATCCACGCGGCGGCCGTGAGAGCCTGGTCGCGTCATCCCAATTCAGCAGCTTGCGCACCCGGCGCCATTCATCGCAGCGCTCCACGATCGCATTCCGCACCTTCAGCAAGGTCGGAGGTTCGGGATGCCACAGGCCCGAAGCGGCGAAGCATCCGCCGGGCTCGATGTGAAGATAAAACCCAGGTGAGTGAACATCTTTGCCGCGATGCGAGAAGCGCATCGCGAGATGCGTCTTGTAAGGCCGCTTGTCATGTGAGAAGCGAGTATCACGGTAGATCCGGAACAGCGATCCACGGCTGGACCGCGGATCGGCGACCAAATGCGGAGTTATGTCATAGAGCGGCCCGGCAAAATCCGTGATGAACTGCACCGCAGGGCCGCGCGCGCAAGCTTCGTATTCATCCTTGTGCGCCTGAAACCAGTCGCGATTGTTATTGCGCTTCAGGCGAGTAAGAAAGCGGAATAACTCTGGAGTGAAGTAGCGCGCCATGACAGTCAAGGTACGGGCAGCGGGCATGCGATGTAAAGTAGTGCAGGCGGCATTGCGGACAGATTCGGACCGCTAAACTTTGAACCAAGGGCACAAAGGTACACGAAGGAGCCCTGAATCTACTTCGCGCTTTTCGCGATCTTTGATCTTTGCGAACTTTGCGGTAAACGCTTGAACCGCAAAGGGCGCAAAGAACAACCGCAAGGAACGCGAAGCAAGCCTCCACGGTGGTCTCTCTGCTGTGCGCTCCGCCGGCTGCGTTGCTATCCGGAGCACCTGCACGATAAGATACCTCGTACACGCTTCTCCGCTTATATCCCAGTAATTCTTGAAAGCATTCCCGCGGGTGAGGAGTGTGCGACCCCGGGAGCCGCGCAGCTATGCGCCGGCTCGAATCTTCCTGACGGAGCTGGAATTGAAAAGAGGCACGACCGCGGTAGTTGTCGGCGCGCAGTGGGGCGACGAGGGCAAAGGCAAAATCGTCGACGTGTTGTCGGAGAGCTTCAAGGTCGTCGCCCGCTATGCCGGTGGACACAATGCCGGCCACACCGTCATCATCAACGGCAAGAAATTCATCCTTCAGCTTGTGCCTTGCGGCGTGTTGCGCAGCGGCTGCCGCAGCGTGATTGGCAATGGCGTGGTGCTCGATCCGTTTGCGTTTTTGAAGGAGGTCGGGGCGCTGCGTGACGCGGGCGTTCAGGTCGACGGCAATCTGTTCGTTTCCAATCGCGCGCAGGTGATTCTGCCGTATCACCGCATGATCGAGTTGGCCTCAGAGAATGCGCCGGGGCGCGTGAAGATCGGCACAACTTCGCGCGGAATCGGCCCGGCCTACGAAGACAAGATGGGACGCCGCGGACTGCGCATAGCCGATCTGCTTGATCTCCAACTGCTCAAGAAGCACATCGAGAACGCAGTACGCGAGAAGAACATGATCGCGCACGCCCTGTTCAATTCAGAACCGCTGGATGCGGACAAGATGTATTCGGAATACGCCCAGGCAGCGGAGAAGATCGCGCCCTTCGTAACCGATACCGCCGTGCTGCTCAATCAGGCGCTCGCACAGGGAGAATCCATTCTCTTCGAAGGCGCCCAGGGAACCATGCTCGACATCGATCATGGCACTTATCCCTTTGTGACGTCTTCGAGCGCAACATCGGGCGGCGCGGTGATTGGGACCGGCGTTGCTCCGACCGCAATCGACTCGGTGATCGGCATCACCAAGGCATACTGCACCCGCGTCGGCGAAGGCCCATTCCCCACAGAAGATCACGGAGCCGCCGGCGAGAATCTACGCAAGCGCGGCAATGAATACGGCGCAGTCACAGGACGTCCGCGCCGCACCGGATGGCTGGACCTTGCGCTACTGCGCTACTCCGGCATGATCAATGGCACCTCGTGGCTGGTTGTGACGAAGCTCGACGTGCTTGATGATCTCGCCGAGATTCCAGTTTGTGTGGGTTTCGAAATCGACGGCAAGAAGACCTCAGAGATCCCTGCCCAGGCCAGCGGATTCGAGAAGATCCGCTGCATTTATGAAAAGCTGCCCGGCTGGAACACGCCGACCGAAGGCATCACCGAATATGAAAAGCTCCCCAAACAGGCGCGTGATTATCTCGCGTTTGTGGCGCGTGAGACGGGCGCAAAGATTGGAATGATTTCCACCGGCCCCGACCGCGACCACACCATCCTGATGCACGACTTCATTACGGAGTTGAAGGTCGCCGCCAAGAAAGCCTAGAATTGCGCCCACAAACCTGCTGCACGAAGGAGCAAGCGATGGTGGTGTTGGCAGTAACCTGGATGGCAAAGGTTGGACACGAAGCTGACGTAGCTGCACTCTTCCAGAAATTGACCGAACACTCTCGCAAGGAACCGGGATGCGCCATGTACCAGGTGCACCGCCACAAGACCGATCCACGCCGCTTCTTTATCTACGAGCAATACAAGGACGACGCCGCTCTCGAGGCGCACCGCACCGCGGCGCACTTTCTGCAGCACGCAAAAAAGGATCTGCCCAAGATTGCGGATCGAGTGGAAGGACACCTGTTCGAACCGCTGGGATAATCTCAGTTCTCAGTTGTCAGTTGTCAGTTCTGAGAAGTTGTCTCATAAGCGGGTTTGGGAAGGGCACGGCTTTAGCCGTGCCGCTTGGGCCGCAAGAAACGCGGGCTTTAGCCCCTGAGGTGCACGCATTCCCGGTCATGAAGCATTTATGAGATCAGTTCTCAGTTACTGCTTCTTTGTGTCCGCAGGCTTCGACTCGGCTGCTCCGCCCCGCGTGTAAACGAGGCTCTTCGTTCCGCCGTCGCAGCTGCCGACAACTTTCCCGTCGCCTTCCTTGCCTTTGTCGACCGCATCGAGTGTGTAACCCACGACGCCCTTCGCATCGAGTTTCTTGCTGATCTCGGCTTTGAGATCGTCGCAGGATTTGTGAGCTGGAGCGGCTGGCGCTGTTGAGGCTGTTTGCGCAAAACCGCTGGCACTCACAAAAAGCAGAGCAGCGGCCACTGTCCACAATTTCATGATGAGTTCTCCTCGCGTTCGAGCGCAGTATAACTATATGCTTTGCGCCACAGGCATTACGACGGTAATTCGCGGGTAATTTACGTGTGCGGCACGAAAGCGCCCGGCCCTGAGCAGAAAACGGCCCAGACGGCCGGGCGGCTTGTTCGACCAAAGGACGCCAGCCACTAGTCGGCTCTGCCCGTCCGCGGGCCCAGCAAATGCAAAGAACTCAGCGGGACCATCACTACTGGACACCGCAGATTTTACCGTTGATGTTACCGTCCCATCGTCCGCTCACACCGAATGCACTGTTGGCGTCCGGCCACGCGATGAATGGGCCTTCGATCTCGAGATATCCCGAAGCTGGCGCGAATTTGCCGGTTCCTTTCACAATCTTCGCGGTGGCCTTGTAGCTACCCAGAGACTCTCCAGCGGGCCAGATCACGACGGCCTGAGGTTTGTAAGAAAAGCTGTCCTGGCAGTCACTGGCTCCGCCCCACGCTGCGGCGGACGTTAAGCACACCGTGTACAAACCGTCTTTGAAGATGGAAATCGGCCCATGCGGATACTCCGTTCCATCATTCCCCGACATACCACCCTGGACAAACCCAGTGCCAAGGTTGCCGAAGATCGTGCCGCCCCACGTGTCCGAATCCGCGAATGGATTCGGAGTGGGCAGGACGCCTTGTAGCAATGCGTGGAATGTGCTGCATCTGTCGTGGGCCTGCGCGGCTGAACCGGCGACAGGAAGAAGGACGGCTGCCAAAGCTAATGCGAGAACGAATGCGAACGCAACAACGATTTTCACTTTCATGGTCGAGCTCCTTGGTTAGATTTCGTCAATTTCTAGTTCGAGGTAGGGAAAAATGCGCAATCGTACGGACAAACTGCCAATCGCCCGCACCCTAGTAGCTAGTTCGGGGTTGTCAAAATGGCAGAGTGTCCAGTGGTGGAATTTCTAGCAACGAAGCGAATGATTGACGATGGGGAGTGAATCCCCGAGGCGACGCGCCCCGCACTGCGCGCGATCGACCAACATTCCGCGGTTGGGCTCGCGCTGGAATTGGAGTGGTAGATCCGAAGTCGGCGCTGAAACGGACTGCTGCGGTTGCATGACGGAGAAGCGCGGAGTCCTTTCGTAGGGTAGCATCTCAGACTCGTCGTACGCCGTGTCCGACACATCTTCCACCGGAACGGCAAAAGACAGGCTGAGGGCGAACACCGCAAGCAGGACGAGAGCGAAGCTAACGACTCTCATATGCCCAACCCGGCATGGACGGACAACCAGTTCAACTCATTGTGCAGAAGGGCCCTTTTCGCCTGAGAGGGTGTTGCATCCCATTGGACGGAGGTGCTCTTCGGGGAGGCGAGAGAATACGTACGGGATTTTCAAACTTCGCGACAGCTCGTGTCAGTGATTGCGGTCACTGCAGGATCCGAGCTCCGGAAAACCGTTGCTCGATCACCGGCGCTCTCATGCGATTCACAAGCTACCCATGAGACTGAAGATGAGACTAGTTCGGCAGAACTTTATCAATCAGTAACTCGCCGCCAGATGCGTAGCTTTCCTTAGAGACCTCATGGAATGCCACGATGATCGCTTCCCGGCGCGCCCCAGCTTCCTCGACCAAGGCATCGGTGATGCGCTTGGCGATCTTCCGCTTCTGGTCGGCCGTGCGGCCTTGCAGCATCGTGATTTGAACGAGAGGCATAAGAAATCCTCAGTCAGTCAGGCGTTGTGCCTGTTTTGACCGACGGCGGACGACCGACGACCAACAACTATTTCGCCAACTCGTATCCCGCAAAAAAGAAGCTCAGCTCAAATCGCGCAGTATCTTCCGCATCCGAGCCGTGGATCGCGTTGTACTCGATGTTCGTCGCCCACTTCTTGCGAATGGTCCCTTCCTCGGCATTCGCCGGATTCGTGGCGCCCATCAGCTTCCGCAGGTCTGCAATCGCATTCTCTTTTTCCAGAGCCAGCACGACAATCGGCCCGCTCGACATGAAATCCGTCAGCGAGTTGTAAAACGGACGGCTGGCGTGCACGGCGTAAAACTGCTCCGCCTGATGCTTGGAAATTTGCAGCATCTTCATCGCCAGGATGCGGAAATTGTTCTTCTCGAACTGTTCGATGATGTCGCCGATTGCGTTCTTGCGGACGGCGTCGGGTTTGACGATAGTCAGGGTACGTTGCAGGGTCTTCATTCAGTCGTTAGTCCTTGGTCGTTAGTCGTTGGCCTGTACTAGACATTCACACCAATCGCTGCCGCCAGCGTTTCGCCAATCATCGCGGGCGATTTCGCCACTTTGATCCCCGCGGCTTCCAGTGCTTTGATCTTCTCGGCGGCGGTTCCCTTCCCGCCTGAAATGATGGCACCGGCGTGTCCCATGCGGCGTCCCGGAGGCGCGGTCTGCCCCGCGATGAAACTCACCACCGGCTTCTTCACGTGGGCCTTGATGAATTCGGCCGCAGTCTCTTCGGCATTGCCGCCGATTTCGCCAATCATGATCACAGCCTCGGTCTCGGGATCACGGTTGAACAAATCCAGCGCATCAACGAAAGTCGTCCCGATAATCGGATCGCCGCCGATCCCGATCGCGGTCGACTGCCCGATGCCGCGCTGCGTCAACTGATGCACGGCCTCATAGGTCAGCGTCCCAGAGCGCGACACGATGCCGATGTTCCCCTCTTTGTGAATCGATGCGGGCATAATGCCAATCTTGCACTTGCCGGGCGAGATGATTCCCGGGCAATTCGGTCCGATCAGCCGCGAGCGCCGCGTCTGCAGGAACTCCCAGGCGCGCACCATGTCGAGCGTGGGGATGCCTTCGGTGATGCAGACGATCAGATCGATCTCCGCATCTGCCGCTTCCATGATGGCGTCAGCCGCGAAAGGCGGCGGAACGAAAATCACAGTAGCGTTCGCTCCGGTTTTGTCGACCGCTTCGGCCACAGTGTTGAAGATCGGCCAGCCTTCGTGAGTCGTCCCGCCCTTACCAGGCGTAACTCCGCCAACGATCTTCGTGCCATAAGCAGCACTGGCTTTCGCGTGAAACGTTCCTTCTCGGCCAGTGAGGCCCTGGACTACAACTCGCGTGTCTTTGTTGACTAGGATTGCCATATGAAAAGTACCTCGTTTAACTATAGAAGCCAGAGATTAGGGACTGGGGATTAGTTGGCAGGTGTTCCTGGCCCTAATCCCTAATCGCTATTCCCTGCTCCTTTACCGCCATTCTGTAACGCCCAAAGTTCCCCGCGCAGCGGCCACAACTTTATCGGCCGCTTCTTTCATCGTGTCCGTCACTGTGAAGTTGAGTCCCGAATTCATCAGGATCTGCTTGCCTTCCTGAACGTTCGTCCCTTCCAGGCGCAGCACAATCGGCAGCTTGATGTTCATCTTGCGTGCCGCCTCAACCACGCCGGTAGCCAGCGTGTCCACACGCAGGATGCCGCCGAAAATATTGATCAGCACCGCCTTCACATTCTTGTCGCTGAGCAGAATCTCGAACGCATGTGCCACCTGCTCGCTGCTCGCCCCGCCGCCGACATCCAAAAAGTTCGCGGGCATTCCGCCAGCGTACTTGATGATGTCCATGGTCGCCATCGCCAGTCCAGCGCCGTTGACCATGCAGCCCACGTTGCCATCGAGCTTAATGTAATTCAGGCTGTACTTGGAGGCTTCAACTTCGAGCGGATCCTCTTCCGTGATGTCGCGCAATTCGCGCAAATCCGCATGGCGGAATAGCGCGTTGTCGTCGAAGTTGATCTTGGCATCGAGCGCGAAGAGCCTGCCATCGGTGGTTGTAATAAATGGATTAATTTCGAGCAGCGAAGCATCCGTCTCAAGAAATGCCTTGTAGAGACTAGTCAGGAATTGCACCGCCGGCCCGATCTGCTTGGGACCGAGTCCCAGCTTGAACGCGATCTTGCGCGCCTGAAATGCTTCAAGCCCCATGCCGGGATCAACATGCTGCTTCAGAATGGCCTCCGGCTTCTCCGCCGCAACCTGCTCGATCTCCATTCCTCCGGCAGCCGAAGCCATGAACACAGGCTTGCCTTCCGCGCGGTCGACCAGAATTCCCAGATAGAGTTCCTTCTCGATCGGCAGCGTCTCCTCAATCAGCAGACGCCGCACGATCCGGCCCTCAGGCCCGGTCTGGTGCGTGACCAGCTTCATGCCCAGCATCTTGCTGGCGAGATCGCCCGCTTCGTCGACGGACTTGGCGATCTTCACGCCGCCGCCTTTGCCGCGGCCTCCGGCATGAATCTGCGCCTTCACGACTACTCCGCTCGAGCCGGAATCGAGCAACTGCTTCGCAATCGATTCGGCCTCTTCGCGTGAATCGGCCATCGATCCGCGCGGTACGCTGACACCATACTTCCTTAAAATTGCCTTCGCCTGATACTCATGAATTTTCATAATGATGACTCTTCAGTAAAGAATCGGGAGGAACCTGCTTGCAGCGTCGCAGTGCGGGCAGCAAACCTTTAATTCTATAGAACGCCCGAGGATTACGGCAAACCACCGAGAGTGTTCACGATCACAAAGGGCCATCAGCCACAAAATCTGCGTCCATGGCACCCTGGCGACATCCAACTTCCACAAAGCACGTTCGACTGAATCGTCCCTAAAGTATCGCAGGAGGCTCGGTGAAACTGATCTCCCTTAATGTCGCACGCCCACGCCTCGCCAACTGGAGAACGCAGACCGTGAGCACGGGAATCTTTAAGGAGCCCGTGGCAGGACCGGTGCAGTTGCGAACCCTGAACCTCGATGGCGACCGGCAGGCCGACCTTGCCGTCCATGGCGGACCCTTCAAAGCCGTTTACGCATATCCTTCCGAGCACTATGGATTCTGGGCACAGGAATTGCCTGGAACGCATCTGCCGTGGGGAATGTTCGGCGAGAACTTCACAATCGAAGGATTGCACGAGGAGGCACTGCATATCGGTGATCGTTTCGAGATCGGAAGCGCCATCATTATGGTTCGTCAGCCACGCATTCCCTGCTATAAGCTCGCACTGAAATTCCAGCGCACCGACATCCTCGCGCGCTTCTTGCGCAGCGGACGCAGCGGCTTTTACTTCTCGGTGGAGCGGGAAGGCGTTGTACAGGCCGGAGATTCCTTCGAGTGGCTGAGCCGCGAGCCACATGCCATTACGATCGCCGAGATGAACCGGCTTTTCGTAGAAGAGAAATACAATACCGAACTGCTGAAGAAGGCGATCGCGACCCCGGCTCTTCCCGAGGACTGGCGCGATTACTTCCAAAAACGCCAACGCGAGGCTGCGGTGCCATCCTGATGTGTTCCTCTGTGTTCCCCTGTGGTGAAGCTGTTGAATGCCGTACAATTCGGCGAACATGATCCTGGACGCGCTCCACCGCCTGGCCAATCACAATGAATCTCTCAGTCGCTCCGAGGCTCGCCAGGTCATGGCCGACGTCCTGAACGGCAAGTGCACCGACGCGCAGATCGCAGCCCTGCTCATCGCCCTTCGCATGAAAGGCGAGACCGTTGAAGAGATCGTCGGGTTCGCCGAAGCGATCCGCGCCGCGGCCGCACCTCTGCCCATCGACCGCTCTTCCGAAGCCATCGCCGTCAGTGGCACCGGGCGCGATGCGCTGCTCGACGAGCCTTTTGATGAATCATCTCTCGTCGACACCAGCGGAACCGGCGGCGATGCGAGCGGCACTTTCAATATCTCGACGGCAACTGCGCTAGTCACGGCAGGCGCAGGCGTGCGCGTGGCCAAGCACGGCAACCGCAGCATCAGTTCGAAGTGCGGCTCGGCCGACGTGGTCGAGGCACTGGGCGTCGATATTCAGCTCTCACCTGAGCGCGCCGCGCAGTGTTTGCGAGAGGTGGGAATTTGTTTCCTCTACGCTCCGAATCTGCATCCCGCGATGAAGCAGGTGCAGGCTGTGCGGCGCGAACTGCGCATGCGCACGATGTTCAACCTTCTCGGTCCTCTGACGAATCCGGCGCGGGCGAACGGGCAAGTCGTCGGCGTGTACTCCCTGGAACTCGTCGAGAAACTGGCCGAGGCGTTGAGCATGCTGGGTCTCCGCCGGGCCTTGGTCGTCCATGGCTACGACGGGCTGGATGAGATCACCGTCACCGGGACAACCAGGATTGCGGAGGCGCGGGAAGGAAGCGTCCGTTCGTACGAGGTAGACCCCGAAGAGTTCGGGATGAAACGAGCCTCGCTGCAGGAAATCTCGGGCGGCGATGCCTCAGAAAACGCGGCGATCATTCGCACTATTCTCGGCGGCGAAAAATCTCCATGCCGGGATGTCGTGATTCTGAATGCCGCTGCGGCTCTGGTTGCGGCCGGTCGGGCCGATCACATTGCGCAGGCGATCCCTTTCGCGGAGAGGTCTATCGATTCCGGGGCGGCGGCAGGAAAGCTTGAGGCGCTGGTGCGCTTCAGTGCCGCGTCATCCTAACAGCGGAAGCCGGCGGACTCTTGCTCCACATCCGGTCACCGAGACCATCGCTCCTTTGCCCAAGTCCTCCGACCAGATCTGCAGCACTTTGATCAACAAAGTGGCTAACCTCTCGGCGCGTAGACCTTCGATGCGCACTCGGACGACGGAAGGTGCAGCCGATCGCGAGAGCGCCAGGAGAGCGTGGAAATCAGCGTCCAGTGTCACTACAACTAGATCTTGTCGCGTGCGAATTGGAGAATCTTCGCATCACTTGCCCTGCTTAGTCCTATGTCCCCGACGTGGAGAGCCTCGGTTCCAGCACTTCGAAGATGCAAGACTGTCGACCGTGGCAGCCCTTGATCAAGCAGTAATTTCATCGGGCATTTGGAATAGGTACTACCTCATCGTCAATCAATGCAGCGGCATAGGCGAGAGACTGGCGAATATCTTCCTCTTCCAATTCCGGGTATTCGCGCTTGAGTTCATCGCGGTTGGGGTATGCCGCTAATGCTTCGAGTACACGGCGAACCGTGAGACGAAGATCTCGAATGCACGGCTCACCATTCATACGAGCCATGTCGACGGTAATTCGATCTAGCATGGATAACCTCAACAGTCCAGTCTAGGTCAATTGTACCTTCTGCTGGTATTGCGCGATCTGCACATTCCATCCCAGTTCTTTCTCCATCACTGAGCGCAGTTGGCTGGAAGCATCCGGCTCGCCATGCACCAGATATATCGCCGCCGGCCGGTTCTTGAATGTGCGCAGCCATTGCAACAGCTCCGGCGGATCGGCGTGATCGCTGAATTGCTCCAGAGCGGCGACTTGCGCACGAATGGGGATGTAGTCGCCGAAGATTTTCACTTCATCGGCCCTGCTCTTAATCGTGAATCCGCGCGTGCCCGGCGCCTGAAATCCAATGAAGAGCACGAGGTTGCGCGGATCGGGCAGCCGCTGTTGCAAGTGATGCAGAATGCGCCCGCCCGTCACCATGCCGCTGGAGGAGATGATCACTGACGGCATCCGTGCATCGTTGATCTTCTTCGACTCCTCTGGCGTCGAAGCAAACGTAAATCCCGGCCACTCCACTGGTGAGCCATATTTGCGAATCATCTCGCGCGTCTGATCGCTGTACTCTTCGTCGTGCTTCAGGAAAATCTCCACTGCCTTGATCGCCATGGGACTGTCGCAGAAGACCGGAATGCGGGGAATCATCCCGCTTTCCATCAGGTCTTTGAGGATGAAGACGAACTTCTGCGTGCGCTCCACCGCGAAAGCAGGGACGATCACACTGCCTCCGCGTTTGGCCGTGTCCCTGATCAGCTCTGCGACCTCGGGCAGCGGGTCTTCCTTGGGATGCGCCCGATTGCCGTAGGTGGATTCCATGACCAGGACGTCAGCAGACTCGCCTTCCGGCGGGCCGGAATGCACCACTTTTCCGGGAGCGATGGTGTGGTCGTGCACGCGACCGATGTCTCCGCTAAACAGCAGTCGCCGCAACACCCCATTCGCGTTCAGCGAAACTTCGACCATGCAGGAGCCGAGAATGTGCGCCGCGCGGACGAAGCGGAACGAAATCTCCGGCGACAGCTTGATAACGTCGCCGACATGAACGGGCCGGAAGTACCGAAGCGAGTTTTCAGCTTCTTCGAACGTGTACAGCGGTAGCGCAGGATCATGCTTCGACTTTCTCACCTTGTTGTAGAAGCGCGCGTCTTCTTCCTGCAAGTGGCCGGAGTCCGGGAGGATGATGCCGCACAGATCGATGGTCGGTGGCGTGGCATAAATCGGGCCGCGGAAACCTTCTTTGACGAGTCTTGGAATCCATCCGCAGTGATCCAGGTGCGCGTGCGTGAGGATAACAGCGTCGATCTCTTTTGCCGGGATCGGAGCATCGCGCCAGTTGCGCTCGCGCCACTCTTTCGGTCCCTGAAAGAGCCCGCAATCAATGAGAACTTGAAATCCACTCTTGCCCGACGCATCCCCAGTGTTGATGAGATGTTTCGAGCCCGTAACGGTTCCGGCCGCCCCCAGGAACTGGATATAAGCCAACTCTGCCCTCCGCGAAACCGACTAAGTTATCACGGAAGAATGGAAACAGGAGGATCGAGCTGGTTGTTGTTTGCCAAATGCTAAGTGCCAAATGCTAAATGCTAGTTGCCGAGGGCTGAGGGCTGAGGGCTGAGGGCTGAGGGCTGAGGGCTGAAAAGGCTACTTCCCCGATGCAGCCGGTTCCACTTTGAACACGTTGTTGTTCGTATTTCTTTCCGGCACGCTGCCGTCGTTGACGCGAATTTCCTGCGGGGCTGCTGGAGTCTCCACGCGAACGGTGGTCTTGCTTTTGGCTCGCATTTCGATTCGCTTCGTCACTTCTCCGCCCGCGAACTTGATGACTACGGGCACTTCCGCTCCGGCTGTGCCGGTATTGTCGAGCGTAACCGTCAGCAGGAATCCATTCGTCGGAGTCTTGCTGGCAAATGCCGATCCCACTTTGAATTCGGGCAGTCCGCGGTCGTGATAGACCCAGTCGTCAAAGAACCATGAAAGATCGCGCTCGGTGTGGGCAGCGATTACACGCGGCATGTAAGAAGGGTCGTTGTCTGCGGGTGCCTGATACGAGAAAAGCGCAATATCGAAGCTGGCTCCCAGCATGTCGCGAAGCATCCACCACACCCACATAGCTTTCGACTGCAGATATAAGTCATCAGTCGCACTAATGAGAGAATGACTCGTCGTCCCGGAAGTGGGGTCGCTCTGAGCAACGCGTGCCTCAGAATCTCTGAGGAGATCAGCGTGCGCTTTCAGGTATTCCAGCGCTGCAGTGCGGCCGTGGGTTTTCTCGATATATAAGAGCTGCGCAACGTGAGCCAAGCCCTCGTTGATCCAGGGACGCGGCGATGCGGCTTTCTGGCGCGCCATAGCGTAGACCAGAATCAGCATTGTTTCATCGGTCAGTGGGGACAACGGCGAAAGCAGAAGACTGCCACTCACAAACGGCGCTGCTCCCGATTCGGGCAGCTGGACTACCT
>Ga0335069_10011467_pt1 | contig 12499 bp, 22 predicted proteins | sample Lox_Sample_11_FD_206714 | JGI IMG/M metagenome (GOLD analysis project Ga0335069, IMG submission 206714) | Soil microbial communities from Loxahatchee National Wildlife Refuge, Florida, United States - Lox_Sample_1.1 | ecosystem: Environmental > Terrestrial > Soil > Wetlands | place: USA...
CGATGCTCCTGAGACGCTGGCGCCGGCGATACGGCATTGCCGTCTGCTGCTCCCCGCTGCCCAGGTGCGCATGTGTTTGACGCGCCGAGAGCTGGGCACTGCTTACGGCTGTTGATTGCTGCGTCTTGGTTGTGCAACGTCATCGTCGTATCCCGAGGGGCGCTTCGCCTTCCCGTCAGTGGTATCAGTGATGTCAGTGGTTTTCTATCTCTATCCATAAGAGTCTCAATCAAATGATGGGTATCAATTGATGCGTCGTCGCGGCGGCGACGGATCGAGAAGAGAAATCACTGACTTCACTGACATCACCGACGTCAGCCTCCAGACAGTAGGCGTAGAAGCTCTCCAGCAGAACCGACAGCTGGCTCGCGCTCATGCCAGTACGCGCTGCACGACGCTGGTCCCGCAGCCCAGGGTCTTGGCGATCTTCAGCTTCCCCATTCCCGTGCCACGCAGCTCGCGTATACGGCTCACCAGGGCCTCTGAGGCGCGCTTTCGACCCAGGGCCTTGCCGTTGGCCTTGGCACGCGCCAGGCCGCTGTGGATGCGCTCCCGGATGATCTCGCGCTCCAGCTCGGCGAAGGTGGCACACATGGAAAGCATCGCCCGACCGGTCGAAGTCTCACTGTCGATGCCCTGCTTGAGCAGGAACAGTCCAACCCCTGCGGCTCGGATCTCCTCGACGAACTGTGCCAGGTGCAGTACCGAACGCCCCAGGCGGTCGACCGACCAGGCGGCAATGATGTCGAACTTGCCCGACGAGGCATCGGTGCACAGCCGATCGAAGGCAGGTCGCTGTTCACGACCCTTGGCTCCCGAGAAGCCGTTATCCGAGTAGGCCTCGACCACGACCCACCCGCGTTGCGCTGCGGCGGCTTCCAGCTCACGCCTCTGGTTCTCCACCGTCTGCGACCCCGTGCTCACCCGTAGATAAAACGCGACCCGCTTTCCATTACCCATACGGCACCTCCATGAAGGATTGCAGTATAGGACGGACGCATACGAATAACAACTGATGAACGTATAAGCCTTTTCGTACGACCGTGTACACGACAATTCAATGACTTACAGAGGCCATTTTCAACACGATTTCCGTATAGGTTTGCTTCATGTCACCTCGAAATACGGATGTCGTCTCGGCACCTCACCTCGGGGTGTGTGCATGAAGCAACTTTAAATCTGCTTCATGTGGTGGTGCAGCAAAATCGGCCGTGGTGCGTTGCGGTAAGTCCGCGCCGAGAAAGGACGAGCGACTCCAGACCGACATCTTAAACTCAAGCCGCAAAAAGAGACGGCCCACCTCATATGAAGCAACATGAAGCAGTTTTCTATAGAGCTTGCTATGAGAATATTTGGTGTTGCTCTTTTAACACAGTGAAAATACATTTCCAGAGCAACTTATATGGGAAATTGCTTCATATGCTTCATGTGCTTCATGTCGCTGTCTGAGGTTTCTCGTATAACTGTCCGCGGGTCATGTGGCGGTGCGGTTTGCGCTTCCAGCCGAGTTCCCGGAGGCACTTGCCGATGCGGCTGGCCGCTTGTGGGTGCCTCTGGTCTGGCCGCAGATCCATGCGGTCCATGACTTCACCTGGCGATACCTCGTTTTGCTGGCACAACGGGATCTCTTTCAGTACGCGGTCCACCATGCCGAGCCAGGGATCGCTTGAGACGCGGGATAGGGTCTGCTCGACGGCGACTTTCTCCACGTCCCCTTTCAGGTACCAGATCTCTCCCGCCTGGTAAGCGGTCACGGCTTCGGCCCAGAGCTGGTCTCGATCGGTAGTAAGGGCATCGATATCGATGGTGCCGAGTTTGACTGGCCAGAACCTGCGGTTCCCGGTGCGATCCACCAGGTATTCCTCCTCGTTGGTGGAGCCTGCGAATACACACTGGCGCGGATAGATGATCTCGCACCGACCGTAGCTCGGACGGTAGCGTTCGTTCTGACGCGATAGGAACGCCTTCACCGTCTCGATCTCACTGCGTCGGAACTGAGCCAGCTCTGGGAGCTCAATGATCCACTTGCCCGTCAGGTGTTCCTTCGCATCCTTACAGGCGAGGTCACTCGGGAGCGAATCGGAAAAGTATTCGCTCCCCGCGAGCACCTTCAACACCATGGATTTGAGCGCGCCCTGGGGGCCTTCCATCACCAAGGCGGTATCGACTTTGCACCCAGGCTTCAGGATGCGAGCGACCGCCGATATCAGAAATGCCCGGCCCACGGCTTCCAGGTATCCGGCGGGTTGTTCCTCGGCTCCCAGATAGTAGGTGAGCCAGTTCGAGAGACGCTTAGTCCCGTCCCACTTGAGGCCCAGGAGGTACTCGCGCACCGGGTGAAAGCTGTGATTGTAGCGGGCGAGCATATTGACCACCGCATACACCTTGTCGCGTCCCAGCCTCTTCATGCAGCAGCGTTGCAGGTAGGTCGCTAGAGCGCTGGTGTCCGCATCCGTCCACGGGGCGCTGACATCATCGTCTCCGGTATTGGGGATCGCTTTCTGCCTAATCAGTTGCTGTGCGAACTCATCGAACTTGAATAACCCCTCCAGCGCCGGATCGTGCACCAGGGCGAGACGGATATTCTCCTCGTCATTGATAATTCCCGAGGAGTCGGTCCGCAGGAGTTTGCGCCAGTCGGTGTACTCGGCTTTCTCCTTTTTGCGCTTCGTGGCGATCGCTACGACTTTGCCGCTCGTCCCCTCTCTGCTCTCCTGTAGATGCTCCCTGACGTAATCGATGGCCCGTTGCACGGCGCGTCGTCCGTCGGCCTGGTCGAGCACATGAGGATGGTTGCGGTATCGCTCGTGAATCTCCTCCTCCGTCACTCCGCCTCGAATGTCGTTCCAGATCCTGTCTTTGAGTTCTCGACTGCGATCGACCCCTTTATCCTCGCCGTTGCCTTTGAAGTAGAGCGGCGCGATATCTGATCGCAGATCGATGCAGCTGCCGTCGGTCTCGAGCGCGTTATAGACCGCCCCTTGCACGTGACCGTAGTAATACGACTGGGAGAGCGCGAAGGATTCGCTGCTGGCGATGCCTCCGAGTAGTTGGTTCAGCCGTCCCGTGTATTCGCGTGCGAGTGCACTGCTGGCGGGTTCCTGGTACGGGGCGATGCAGCGCCAGTAGTGATGCTCGGCGCTGTTGCTTGGAGTGCTGTAGAGCACACTCAGGACCCCCGCCTTCTCCAGCAGATGCTGAGCCTGTTGGATCCTAATGAGCCCGCCGTCGTAGTCGATGACGCTCGCGAAGAGTCGCTTCACGTTGGCATCGTGGCGCAGACTGCCCTTATCGCTCTTGTGTTCGCCGAACTCAGCGAATGAGATCAGCGGGCAGTCGCTCTTGGTCGGGTAGAGCTGCGGGTCCATCATGCGCTTGACCAGAAGAGGCCAGGGCACGTCGCTGTGATCCTGTTTGCTCTTACCGGTGAGGTCAGGGAAGGTGGTAAAGCCGATGCGCAGTCTCATGGCAGCGACCTCCCTTAAGTGCTGCACTTGTTGTGCCTCGGTGGCGGTGTTGGTTCCGTAGCTCATGAGTCCAACCTCCCTGAAATGTGAGTCGGCTTTGGCCGCGCCACCCAGAGCGCTGCTACCTCTATCCTTCGATAGACCCCTGCGAGGCATCGACCTGGGTAATACCAACTCCACGCCAACGGTTCGAACAGTAGGGCCTGCTCGTCAGCTACTTTCATGGCCTCGCTATAGTCTTCGGCGTACACATGCACGACGATGCCGGCGGGCCGATAGGGTCGATTCCGTTGGCGGAAAAAGTAAGGATGATCGAAGGCCAGATGACCGATATCGTGCGGGAATATCACGTCTGTATTTCCGGCGCAGTGCCGAGCGGCTTTCAGTTGCGACAGAGAAAAATGTTTCCCTCTGATCCAGCCTCGCTCCGCTGCGAACGCATCGATGGTGCGGGCTTTGGCCTCATCGAAGGCGGTACTCGCAAGACGATATTTGATGCGCCCCTCTCGATCCTGGCGTTGGCAGTTACGCTGCCACTCATCATGTAAGGCCCGTAGCGACTGGCAGTTGTCCCAACTATCCCAGGTATCCATTGTTCCTCCCGTTCTTATGAAGCTGTTCCGAATGCGGTGCTTAAATCATCGTCCGCGAACACACTCAACTGCTGCATCACACGGCGCCGGCGCTGAACATGAAATGGTGTGATCGCAGCGTGTGCGGTGAGCTTTATCTGTGGACGTATCTTGCCGCTCGCGTCAGTCCACTCCCCGATACTGAGCTCACCACTGAGACTGACGCAGTCCCCATCATCGAGTGCCCGTAGCGCCTCGACGATCCTCTCGGCGAAGGCGATCACAGACACAAACTGTGCTTCCCCGTTCGCCGTTGGTACGCGCAGCTTGAATGTGACGTACGCATTGCCGTTGCTGGCGGTTCGAGCGACGCTCTTGCCGACGAGGCGCCCCGTGACGAGCGCATCGATCATGCGCTGCCACCGACATCACCGTGGATCAACAGCCGCTCGCGCAGATACTGCTGAATCTTTTCCCCGTCGCCATCCTCGGGAGACATCTGCGGGAGCGATAGTTGGATCTCAGTCGCTCCCGCTTCGATCAGATCCTCGAGGAGCCTCAGTACCTCAGAGATATCGGGTAGTCCCACCAGAGCATGGTCGGGCCCCTCGTCGCGGTGGCGACTGAGCACCACCAGGTAGGATGCATGCTTGCAGGCTTCGATCTGTGGCCACAACCTGGCGAAGGTCTCCCGTCCCATGCAGCGCCGTAACGTGCGCTCGGTATCGGGATGCTCGGAGAGCAACACCTGAAAGCCCGGGGGTTGTGATTTGTTGAAATGCAGTTTCATTCGTCGGTCCTCGTCCATGGCCTTTCTCTCGGCACAACGACCAGCTTCGGACGAGGATGCAGTGCCGCGCCTATCTCCTCGTGCGCCTGCTGCCACAGCCCGTCAGCGGCTGCCTCGAACATCTGGTCGATCAGCTCATCCCTGCGTGCTATGAGTTGGGCATGAAAGTCCCTGAAAGCCTGCTCCTGGGCTTGCTGTTGTGCCTCAGCGCGGAATCGTTCACTCAGTTCCCCGTAGAGGATGCTGACCTGTTCCTGCAGCCAAATTCGCTTCTCTTCTGGTGTCATTCCAGTGTCCATTTGTTTGCCTCGCTCCAGTGTGTTTGAGTTGATACGCATGCCAGCAGTCAGCGCACAGAAAACCCTTGCCGACTCGCTTGCTGCCCGCTGTGTCTTTGCGTCTTAGGCAGCGGCGACAGGTGCGCTGTATCCTCATGCCGCCCCCCGCAGTCGATCAAAAGTCTCCAGGGCCACCTGGCGCTCGGGGGCAGCGCGGTTCCTCTGCTCCATCTCGGCGCGGTGATACGAGTTGATTTCCTGAATCGTCGCGACAAGGCGGTCGAGATCGCTTTGATAGGCTTCTTCCTGCAGTAGGGAGCGCCTGCCTCGACGGACTTCGGGGAGCAGTACAGCGGCACTCACAGCGCCACCTGCATGAGCTCGGCAATCTCTTGGTGCACGTACTCACATACCGGGACCCTCAGAGGCGCATTCGGTAACGGGTCGGGCTCGTAGACCGTCAGGATGACGGGCAGTAGGGATGCGAACTCGATACTGGTGAGTGCGGCGCCGACGATGATGAGAATGCGACCGAGATACCCGACCGATATCCAGTCGGTTCCCCTGAGGCGTGATGTCGCTACGATCTGCCCGCTCTCGACGGTCGCCAGTAACTCACCGACGTTGAATCCGCGCTGACGCAGCCGTAGAGCGGCGTGATCGGCACGGGAGGTACGGTATATACCCGCCAGGATAGAGGCCCTAAAGGCCACTCCTGCGGCGTATAGCAGCCGATCGCTGGCCTGGGAGACATCCGGCGGTCGGTGATGCCGACGGGGGATCATCTGTCCCCCTTTGCGATATCGACCGCCTGGTCAAAGGCCGCGAGCGCCAGGGCGATCAACTCGGCTGCCCGCTTATGCGGGGGCCGAATCAGCAGTAAGCGGGTCAGGGCATAGTCGAGACGCCGCCGTGCCCCTGCAATCCTCTGTGCAGGAGTCCCCTGACGGATAATCCGCCCAGGAGTGTGGTTTAGGTCAGATTGGGGGGTTTGCGGCGCGGCGCCGCGTTCGTGTACGATGCGCACGTTGAGTGTTTCCTTGTGCTCCTGGTAAGAGCACCGTTATGTTCCTAGTTCCAAGTTCTGTAGCTTTAGCTTTCATCGTCGTTTCAAAAACCTTTGGGCCCCCGTGGTACACATAACCTCGGGGGCCTTTTCATATCTTCCGTCAGTTCTGCGTCGACGGCAATAACTAATCGACGGTGGGCCGTTCGACTCCGGCGCGCCTCAAGCGCTCGTAGATCTGCCGCCTCTCCAGCCTCAGCCTCCAGACGGCCGCATGGTGTTCTTCGATCAGCCTGGCGATGGCAGCGAGGCGTTCGGACAGCTCGCCCGCGGAGGGCACAGGGTCGGGGGAGTTCACAGCAGTGGCCGCGGGTGTTCTGGGGGCTCGCTGGTGCAGCCGTGGCTATAGGCGCAGCCGTAGACGAACAGCCGCCACAGATGGTCGGTGTGCTTATCCACGTACTTGAAGGTGTCGCGGTCGCGCTCACCATCGGGCACCAGCGCCATTGAGATCTCGGGCCACTCGTCAGCGATCAGCCGCTCGAATCGTTGTTGCATCAGGCCTCCATGAGGCATAGCGGCGAACCGGGTTTTAACCCGCCCGTAACGCGCATATCCAGCCTTGAGCGCGGTCTCATTCACGGTCCCAGCCTCTACCGCCTGCTCGAACTGCTCCCGCGTGTAGGGGCACGTCGTCACGTACTTGACGTGCCTGATCCCACCTCGGATGTAGTCCTCACGCTGGTAGTGCTCCAGTTCCAGCTTTCCCATGAAGGCCTTGAAAGGATCCTGTTTCATAACTCATCCCAGCGCGGCTCCCAAACCTCTTGCCCTGGGCGCTCTTTGTACCCACGCAATCGGTCGGGCGGCTGATCCATCGCCGCTTCGATATCGTAGTAATCAGCAGCCGCGGGCCGCGGCTCCATGTCGTAGATCCTGGAGGCTGCATCGACCAGGTCACACAACCCGCCGTGCGGAAAGAAGTTCAGTTGCCCTTTGAATTGCTCGACGAGATCATATTTTTTCCGGTTGCCATCGAGGCGAATGATCTTCTGCGCAATTCGGTGGGGATAGTCCGCAACCCGTCTCTGGCGCTTGGTCAGATGTTCTGGATCAGTCTCGAACGGAATATAGAAGCGCTTGCCCGCGATGTCGGGCGTAAGGCGTTGCACACGGTCCACTTTCGACTGCGTACCGTCCGAGGGCCACTCGAGCTCGATGATCTCAAAGTGAGGGCCGTACTCGCGGCGCATGCGATTGAAGAAGTCCATATCAGCGATTGCGCCGAATCTCTCGTAACCGACCTTGATCGAAAGCGTCCCAGGCCAGGCTCGCCATTTCTCCCACAGCCGCACCATGTGCTCCCAGCGCTCGGTCAGGTCCATTTGATGGTTGAAGCCGTCCAATAGGTACATGTTGCCGCCGCGGTCGATCCCGAGCACCACCATGGCGGTATTAGCGCTGCCCTTCTTACGACTGCGGGCCGGGTCAATCAAAATGTAGATGTTCAAGTAGGGCGGCAGGATCTCGTAGGTCTGCAGATCCTCGACGTTGAATATTTGGTTCAGGCCCGCGATCGGATTGCACAGGTGCTGGCAGCTGATGACGTATTCGCCCTCGACCAGGCAGCGCCGGTCCCATTCCTCCTGGCTGAAGAGCACCGGATGGCCCGTGATCGTGTTGTCGTCGGTGGCGGTGTGGATGCGCGGGATAGCGATGCCGAGATCGATAATCTTCTGGTAGGGATCGCCGAAACTATAGCGAGTCCCTATGATCCATACCCTGCCGCCTTCAGCGACTCCGAGGTTATCGGACAGCTGAAAGGCTTCCCAACATTTATCGATCATTTCGGGACTGGTGATCGAGGCTCGTTCGACCACATCGTCATATACGCGGACATCAAAGTGAGAGGAGGTGGGCATGCTATCGATCAGCCCATGGCATTCGAGCGTCGCCTCCTTCGGATTGCCCTTGCGTTTGAGTGTGAGCCCTCCTTCGAGCGACCAAGAGGGCGCATCGCGCTGCGGGTTACTCCACAGCACATCGGGGAACAGGCTCTGCAGGTGCTCGTTTTTCTCCATCTCACCCTGCAGCTGCGCGACGAACTTTTTCGCCGTCTTGGCGGTGTGACTGAATATCGCGATACGCAGCTCTGGATTGCGCAGCATCAGCTGCAGCACGCCACCGAAGGTGATCAGCGAACTTTTGAAATGCTCTCTCGCCCAAATGTCTATGTGTCCATCGGGCGATTCTTCAACCTCCCGACAGCGCTCGTAGATCCAGAGTTTGAGCAGGTCCTTGCGTCGACAGAGGCGGACCAGAAGATAGAAACGATCGTGCAGTACCAGGTAGCGGCAACGGGCAGGATCGCCGTTGTTCTCGAACTGTCGCCAGCCCTCGGTGAGCCTTTTGAAAAAGGCGGCGCTGTCCTCAGTGCTTGCTGGGGTCCAGTAGTGAAACGGGCTGAGCGCCCATTCTCGCGACACGCAAAGCCTCCTCTAACATGAGATCGTTCTCGGCGAAGTCGATGGATTTGGACTCCACCACCGCAGTGATATCGGTGGGGATGATCTTTTGTAGCAGCTGGCAGAAGACCGCCGGGTTGGCCTTAGCGACCCGCACCAGGTAGTCAGCTCCCCCCGCTTGATCGAGAGCTTCGAGGACAATCTCCTTAAGCTGCCGCGTGATCTTGTTCTTGCAGCCCTTGGGCCGTCCCGTTTTGCGCCGTGGGGGTGTTTCGTCCATAAATTTCAGCCGGTTGCACAACAGAGCTCCCAGCCTACTACAGACGGTGGAATGAGTCTAAAAAGTCGCTGTCACCACTTTAGGATCCTTTCCAGGAGCTTGGAGGGGTCGATCTCCAAGACCTCAGCGAGGTAAAGCAGCTCCCCGAGCTCCAGGCGCCGTCGGCCGCTCTCAATGGAGGCGATCGTGTCGTGCGATAGCCCGATGCGGTCGGCCAGTTCGTACTGCGTCAAGTCAGCATCGCGGCGAGCGGCGGTCCATGCGGCAGCTGCGCGTCGTCTCCACCTGCGGCGGCTATCGATCAGACGCCGTTTGCTACTCCTCTCGGCCACGCGAGTCCTCCGCTTTCTCTTCACGTGAGCCTTAGCAGTGTGACGCATGGTGCTGAGTTTATGTGATTTTGACAGAAAACTCACAGCTTTATGTCAATTCCGCGTACACTGCGCCGCTCATCCAGCGGGGGAGCACAACAACATGGCAGTCCCGTATCTCGATACTCGATCCGAATTGTTGAGGCTGCACGACCGGATCAGTGAATTGAACGACGATATCACCCAGAGCCTGGAACGCCTTCACCCGCGCAGCATCGTGCAGAGCCCTGAGACGCTGCTGTCGCTGAGTATCTGCGAGGCACTGTTACAGAAAGCAGGACAGCGCTTGGAAGAGCTGCTGCTGCGGCAATGATCGGCCTGTGGCTCATCGGCACGGTACTGCTGGTGCTTGCTCTCTTGGCCGTGCGGTTACGGTGAAATGAAGCTTGACCTCTCATCCACTGCCCTGCCACCAGGTGAACTCGGTGACCGCGTTCGAACCTTCGTCACCGCCGTGGGCTTTTGGCTGCTGTTTCCAATCGTCGTCGTGATTTGGGTGCTGGCTGAGATCGCTGCCCACGGGGCCTCACTCATTGTGCGGTGCCGCTCGTGATGTGGCTGTGTGCCGCCCTGTTCTCACTCGCGCAGCTGTGCCGAGCCCGTATTCGTTACAGCCGTCACAAATACCTCGGAGGCGACCGCCATGTTCTTCATCCGTCGCAAACATCATCTCGGCGAAATGAGCACCAAAGAATTGCTACGGCATGCCCGTCAACGCGGGTGGTCCGCCGTCCGCGCCTGCGGCGGTTACGTCCTCACCAATCGCTACCGCGGCGGCTCGGTGGCCTCTGCCGCCATGAATGAGCGTGCGTTGCGCGCATTGCTGATTGATCTGATTAAAAGCCGCCACGAGGCCCCGCCATGAAGCGTAAACGCTGCAGCTGCTGCGGCAAGACCCACGAACCGCACTCTAAGCACCAACCGATCGATGCAAGTACCGTCCAGGCGCGGCTCGCACGGCAGCTGGAGGGCATTGTGCTGCGCTGGGAAGTGCAGTTTAGCGATGACCGAAAAGTAAACGAGAAGGGAGCATTAGACCGTGAGATGTGAGCACTGAGCTAAGCGTCGGCTTCTTTCCTGCCTTCGCTTTGTTCACACTGGAAAAAGCAACCCCGGTTGCTTTTCCGCTTGCTAACCGCATGTAACCTCTAGCGCTAACTCTACTGAAGCCCAAAGTGTTGCTCATCGAACCACTTTGTTCTTCATACCCTCTCATAGGGATAGGCGCCCCTGATGTTCTCGGAGAAATAGCGGCCCTTGCTCGAGGCGCTCATCAGGCCCGCATAGGTGAAAGGATCGACCCCGTCGTAGCGATACTCGCTGCCGTCGTGAAAGGTAATGTAGAGCTCCTCATCATCAGCGTTATAACGTACCGAGAGCAGATCTGACGATGACACTGGAATGCTGATTCCCGCTGCCGCCTTGGACGCGAGACCGAAATCTCCCAGCGCCTCGATCAGCAGTTGCATCAGCTCAGCGGGCAGGCTCACGCGAACACGCTAGCGAAGATAACCGCCAATGATATGAACCAGGCCGCGACAGCAAACCAAAATCGCATCAACGCTCGGGCCACGGCGTCATGCGTTTGGGCTTCTGGCGCTCGGGCAAGGGTCCGGGACCTTCGCGGGGCTTGCGAGCCTCTGCCATCAGCGCAATCGCCGCGGCGTGCTCGGCTTCAATCTCGGCAGTCTCAAGGTCCGGCAAGCTGTCGTCCTCATCGCGATCGAAGGCGCTCTGAGCGCGGTGCTTGCGCATCGATTGGATATATTCCTGATTCCCCCTTTCCTCGGGCGGTCCGAGTCTGTCTGCCACTTGTTGCAAGCTGATCCGGGCTACCGTCACATCATCGACGTTCTGATAGCGCGGGCTGGCGCGATTTCTTTCATTGACTCGCTTCGCTTGCTCGAGATACTCGGGATCAGACAGCACGTGCTCCAATCCGTCGGCACGAGCCACAGCGCGCAGGTGACGCTCGAATTGCACTTTGCCGAGTGCTTGCCGGTATTGCGCCTCGGCGGGCGATTGCTCTTTGAGTTTCTCCTGTTGGTCTACTAAATCGTCAAGTTGGTGTAGACGGGCGGCAATCTCATCCGTCGCAGCCTCATCCCCCATGGACGCTTGCGAGACTAGTTCACGATAGGTGTATGCCATCGATATTTTCTCCTCTCACTTTTATCGGTGCGCACGGCCTTCGCCGCCGATGCCTGTGCCGCCAGTGCCGACGAGTTCAGGTTGCGAGAGCCTCATCAGCGAGCACCCGTGAAGCGTAGAGTGCGCGACCGTGGAACGATTTCCTCCGGAAAGGGTTCGAGGCTCGTGTGACCCTTGTACGCAAAATAATCACCGTCCCAAAGTACCCGCACGCACCGATCGCCTATGCGCGTCCACATCTGACGATTGATGAACGTGGTGACCATTCCGTCCTGCACGCTCGCCTGCGCTTCCCGCGCGAGAACATCGTCCCCGTCGTCGAGCTCGAAGCAATCATTCCACTCATCGACTTGAGCGATTCCCCAATTGCCAGTGTCGGCCGGCGGCCAGACGGTGCCAGAACTGACGAAATCGTAGGGTCGCAGTTTGTCCATGTCTAAGCTGTCACCGGCGCCAAGTTGGCGAGCTGATAATCAAGCGCCGTCACGATGCTGGCTGTGACATCCGTGCCGAGCGTAATCACCACCTCACTGCCCTGCGGGACGTAATAGCCGCCCCAGCCTCCCATACCGCTATTGGTGTTGAACGGGATTCGGTTCACTCCGCCTAGAAAGGCCGTGCCCGTGGATGTGCTGATGTTGGGACCGCCTACCGCGTACGGACCCCACGTCGCCGTAGTCAGCGACACCGTGGTCCCCGTGGTGTCCGTATTCACGATGACCGTAATCTGCACGGACTGAGATGACTTGGTGCTGGAATAGGTGCTGGTTCCAAGCGAGTCCATCACCGTCGTCAGCGTGTACAGATACATGTTGGCATGCGTCACCCACTTCTGCGTGGCCGCATTGCCCTTGACCGCCCCCAAGGTCACGGACTGCCGGACGTTGTAGGCGGTGTCATTCCATGTCGGGTAAGTTTTCCAACTCGGTTGAGTGATCGTGGCCACTACGCTTTACCTCTCTGCCTGCGGCCCGAGGGGCTGTTCGGCGGGTCCAGCACGTAATAGCCTCCGGGGACGGCGCGCACTCCGCGTTGGCCGCGCATCGGTCGATGCTTCTCGTCCTCGGCCGCTTTGATTCCGCCCATCGGGGGGCGGTCAGAGTCACCGCCGCTCGGTTG
>Ga0335069_10011468_pt1 | contig 12499 bp, 9 predicted proteins | sample Lox_Sample_11_FD_206714 | JGI IMG/M metagenome (GOLD analysis project Ga0335069, IMG submission 206714) | Soil microbial communities from Loxahatchee National Wildlife Refuge, Florida, United States - Lox_Sample_1.1 | ecosystem: Environmental > Terrestrial > Soil > Wetlands | place: USA: Florida...
TGCTGCGCGGGCTACCCAACGACGTGTTCTTCAAGGTGGGGCTGCTGACCATCATCGGTCTGTCGGCGAAGAACGCCATCCTCATCGTGGAATTCGCCGTAACACAGCGCGAGATGGGCAAGAGTCTTCACAATGCGGTGATGGAAGCCGCCCGGCTGCGCTTCCGCCCGATTCTCATGACCTCCTTCGCTTTCATACTGGGTGTATTCCCGATGGTCATCTCGAGTGGCGCGGGCGCCAACGCCCGGCACGCACTCGGCACGGGTGTTGTCGGCGGCATGCTCAGTGCCGCAGTGCTGGGAGTGCTGCTCATTCCTGTCTGCTTCGTGGCCCTGCGCCGGCTGATGGGAGACGAACTGGACGCGCCCGGTAGTGCGGAGAGCGGCCCGCCACAGCCGGCGAGCCATCCTTAGACACTCGCATGCACGGGAACGACGGCAAGCTGCGGGTTGATGTCGAAGCACTGCTCGATGGCGCGAAGCTGGGCCCACTGCACTGGCGCGTACTCCTCCTCTGCGGCCTCGTGGCCCTGCTCGACGGCTACGACATCCAGGCCATGGCGTCGGCCATACCCAGCCTGGCAGCGGACTGGCGCGTCCCACCGGGCGCGCTGCGATGGATCGTCACTGCCGCGCTGATCGGGATAGCGGGAGCCGCGCTTCTGGTGAGTCCGCTGGGTGACTACCTGGGTCGCCGCACCGTGTTACTGGGATCATTCGCGCTCGTGGGCGCCGCGACGCTCGGGGCCGCGACCGCGCACGATCAGCACGAGTTGTTCCTGTGGCGGCTGCTGACCGGTGCTGGCCTGGGAGCGAGCCTGCCGAACGCGCTGGCGCTGACCGCGGAATATGCTCCGGCCGCCCGGCGCACCATGCTCGTCGCGCTCATGGCCTGTGGCATCTCGCTCGGCGCAGCGCTATCCGGCTTCATTGCGCCGCCCCTCATCGGATACGGTGGCTGGCGTGCCGTGTTCGCGACAGGCGGGATCGGCGCCCTGCTTGCCTGGCTGCCGCTGCTGGCACTGCCTGAGTCATTGCGCTTCCTGGTCGCGCGACGACGCGCACCCGCGGTGATCGGCCGACTGCTCGCACGGCTTGATCCTGCTTACGGGCCGGGCCCGCAGCACGATTACGCACTTCAGGAGGACATCCGCCGCACACTGTCGGTTCGCCAATTGCTGACGCCGCAACTCGCGGCGGCCACGGGACTGCTGTGGCTGGTGTTCTTCCTGAACCTGGGACTGCTGTACCTGCTGTCGAGCTGGCTGCCGGCGCTGCTGAATGAAAGCGGCCTGCCCCTCGCCAGCGCGCTGCGGATCGCGGCGATGTTCCAGATCGGCGGCGTGGTGGGCGGATTCGCGCTGGCGTGGCTCATGCAGCGCTGGGGACCGTACCTGGTGCTGATCTCCAGCTACCTGCTGACGGTGGGTGCACTCGCAGTTCTCGGCGCCGGGGTCCCGGGCATCGCGCTCACGACCCTGCTGATCGTCGTGATGGGCAACGGAGTTGTCGGAGGCCAGGTCGCGCTCAACACTCTGTCGGCCACACTCTATCCGACGACCGCCCGGGCGACGGGTGTAGGTTGGGCACTGGGCATGGGGCGCTTCGGCGGCATCGTGGCGCCGCTGGCCGCCGGAACGCTCATGGCGGCCGGAGTTCCAACCGGCCGCCTGTTCTGGCTGGCAGCGTTACCGACACTCGTGTGCGCCGCCGGCGTGGCGCTGCTGCGCACGGCGGTGCTGCGATCCCGGCAGTGATTCAGTTGCGCTGACCTTGAACGCTGACCGCGTGACGGTGAGTGTGACCCTGAGCGATGACCGTGAGCGCTGACCGCGAGGTCTGACGTGAGTGTGACCCTGAACGATGACCGCGAGCGCCGAGCAGTCAGTGCTGATCTGTCTGCGTGAACACATCGGCCCCGAAAGTCCGCAGTCCCGCCGGTGCCGCGTAACCCAGAGGTTCGAGTCCGAACTGATCCTCCACCCAGCGCAGCAGCGAGTAGTGGTTGTAGGGGACCTCCGAAGTGGTGCCGGGCCTGATGAGGCGTGACAGCAGCACCGCGCCGATGCGGCCGCCGCCGGGGCCGTTGTAGCCGGGCTTCTGACGTTCTCCGGGCAGCGGCTTCTCATCGCAGCAGGCCGTCGAGGCCTCAGGTCCCGTGCTGTCCGATTCATCGAAGGTGATGATCAGCAGTCCATCCTGTCGGAAGGCGGGCGAGTCGAGGATGAGGGGCACCCAATTGCGCAGGAAGGCATCGATCGCCGCGAAGCCCCCCAGTCCGCTACCGGTGCACGGGTCGTCGTGGCCGTCGTTGCACAGGTTCGGCGTGATGAACGCGTAATTCGGCGTCGTCTGCGCACTCTTGAGATCGGTCTTCAGCACGTCCAGATTGACGACATGCGTGTCGCAGCGGTGCTGGTCGTCGATGATGCCGTGGAAGTAGACGAACGGATCGTGCCGGGCGGCATATCTGTCATTGGAAGCGGCAACATACGATTTCTCCTGCGCACCCACCGGACTATGTCCGCAGGTGGCGCTCTCGCGCGCAGGGTCGTTGCCCATGTCCTCCATGTACCCCTTCCAGGTCAGCCCGGCTGCCTCGAGTTGATCGGGCAGCGTGCGCACGAGCGGCGGGTAGAGGCATCCCTTGCCCAGCGCCTGCCCTTCCTGGTTGAGCGCGGGCCGGCGCAGGCGAAATTCCGTCACGACCGGACAGTCTCCCTGCGTCTCGGTGTTGGGTGCCTGGCCACTGATGAGCGCGATGTAGTTGGGCAGGCTGGAATGCCCGATGCCGTAGTAATGGGTCAGCAGGGCCCCCTGCGAGCGCAGCGTCGTCGCGAGATACGGCGACGGCGGCCGCTTGCCGAAGGTCACCGCGTAGGACTGGTTCTCCAGCACCAGCAGGAAAACGTGGCGGATGGGCACCGCGACGGCGGGCGAAACGGGCCTGGCGGCGGCTGCAGGCGTCGCGCCTGTGGCGACAGGTCCGGCGACGGCGGCGGCGACGGGGGCGGTCGCCGGCGCAGCACCGGCTGTACCGGCGAGCAACGCCAGTCCAGCGAGGACGCCAAGTGTTGTGTTGCTGAGCCGGTTCCTGAGGGCGCGGGTCGCGGCATCCCTCACGATCCGTGCCTCAGCAGCGCGGTTGCCTTGTCCAGCCTGTCGCAATAGGCGCCGAGCACCGCGGCCGTCATGACGCCGTACTGATTGGCCTCATCCCAATGGTTCTGTTCGATCGCCTCGCGCACACCCGGCAGCGTCTTCACGCCATAGCCCGCGAACAAGCCCGGGGCGTACACGAGGTTCTTGTACCAGTCGCGCCCCGGAAGGCCGCGTGCATCGAGCAGCGACTGCTCCATGCCCTGCAGCAGGCCGTTCAGCTCATTGAGCTGCTGTGCCGCCAGTGATGCCCTGCCGGACTGGAAACCGTTGTACGCCGCATCGTAGGCAGCCGCGCTCTTCTTCAACCGCGCAACGACGTTGTCCAGCGCGGCAAAGTCCAGGTACGGAACTTCCGGCTCGCGCTCGGGCGGACCCACCGGGCGCGTTGGATCGGTGGCGAGAGCGAAGGCGTTCAGATCGATCAGCTTGCCGAGCTGCTCGGCCGTGGCGCGCTTGTGATCCGTCAGCGCATGCAGCTCGCTGACATAGCCCTCGATCGCCTGCGCGAATCCCTCGAACTGCAGGGGCAGAACGTCGGCATCCGCAACACGCAATACCACGCGGCCGACAGTCCTGGCCTCCAGCACGCCATAGACGAATCCGGGATCGCCAAATCGAACGTAGTGGTCGTAGGAGTCGTAGTTCGAGTGATACACGCCGTCCTGGTCGTCTTCACCGTCATACGACACATCGAGCGTGTTGATGCCGAGATGCTGCAGGAAGGGCGTGAAGTCGGAGCCCGAGCCCAGTGCGCTCAGCGGCAGGTCGGCACCGGAAAGGGCGAGACTGGCGAGTTTCTGTTGATGCTCAGAGGCATCCGGTCCGAAACCCTCCACTTCGTGAAGCGCGCGCAGCCGGGCCTGGGCGCTCACGCCGGTCTCGGGATCCTGGACGGAGGCGGCCGCGTCGTTGACCAGCCGTTGCAATGCATGACTGCCGCCCGCCCGCAGGAAGCCCCGCGAGTTGGTATCGGAGTTGAGATACAGCACGGCCTTGTGCTGCAGCTCCTGCGCATGGGTCTCCGCCCACTCGGTCGAGCCCAGCAGTCCCGGCTCCTCGCCGTCCCAGCTGGTGTACACGATGGTGCGCTTCGGCCGCCAGCCCGTCTTCAGCAAGGCGCCGATGGCCTTGGCCTCCGCCATCATCGCAACATGACCCGAGAGCGGATCCCACGCGCCGAACACCCAGCCATCGCGATGGTTGCCGCGCACGACCCATTCATCCGGATGCTGCGATCCGGGGATACGGGCGATCACATCGTAGAGCGGCTTCTGATCCCAGTCGGAGCTGATGGCCAGGTGCACGCGCGCCGGCCCGGGGCCGATGTGATACGTGATAGGCAGAGCGCCGCGCCAGTGTTCGGGGGCCACCGGTCCCTCGAGCGCCGCCAGCAGGGGTTGCGCATCGCCGTAGGAGATCGGAATGACCGGAATCTTCAGGAGCGTACGCGCCGCGGCGAGCGGCAGCCGCTTCGCATTCTTCGTCGCGCCGACTCCCGGAGTGAGCGGATCGCCCGAATATTGCGTCATGTCCTGCACCGAGCCGCGCTGCAGTCCTTCGGCCGGCCGCCAGCCGCCCTTCGGATAGACATCGCCCTGCGCGTAGCCGTCGTTCTGCGGATCGGAATAGATGATGCAGGCAATGGCGCCGTGCTCGTAGGCCAGTTTCGGCTTCAGGCCACGCCAGCCCGCGCCATAGCGCGCGATCACGATACGACCTTTCACGTCGATATGGCGGCGTGCCAGGTCCTTGTAGTCATCCGGCATGCCGTAATTGACGTAGACGAGATCACCGGTCACGTCCCCATCGGCTCCGTACACGTTGTACGTGGCCAGGCCATCCGTACGCGTCGAAGTCGAGTCGCCCGACACCGGCGGCTCGCTGAGCGATGCGACGAACTTCCGGGGCGCGACCATCTCGAGAGTGTGTTGCTTGAGTGTGGGATACAGCGGATAGAACACTTCGATCTGCGCGTCCCAACCCCACTGACGCAACTGATCGCGCACGAACTCGGCGTTCGCCTTGTCGTGCGGGGAACCGACATGATTCGGCTCCGATGACATGCTCTTCATCCAGGCATCGAGGTCCGATGCACTGAGACTCGCATCGAATCGTTGCTCCAGGGACTGCTGGCCCGCGGACTGTGCCGTGGTGAACCCGAAAAGCGGCGCGGGCGTTTCGGCGGACGCGGCGAAAGCAATCACGGCCAATGTGGACGCGCACAGCACGGACGCATGTCGGATGCGAGGAGTCATGCCAGGAACCTTCTTCTGCATTTGCGGAATGTGACGTTGCGGCCCGGGCGGCAGCGGTTGCGCATGTTAAACGAACCGTCTCCACAGGTAATAGAGGGGTACGCCGGCGGCGATCACGGCGAGCGTGACCCCAGTGCCCTGGGGGTCGGTGAACAACGCATTGAAAACCATGGCGAGCGAAGCCAGCAGGAACAGCGCCGGCACGAACGGGTAGCCGAGCACCCGATAGGGGCGCGCCAGGTCCGGGCGCTTGCGTCGCAGGACGAAGACCCCCGCGACCGCGAGCGCATAGAACGGCCAGATTCCCAGGATGAACCGGTCGGCGAGCTGCGCGAAGTCGTTTTCCAGAACGTAGATCACCCCGAGCGCCGTCGCCAGCCAGATTGCCACCGATGGACTGCCGAACCGGGGTGACACGCGCGCCACCGAGCGGAAGAACAGGCCGCGATCGGCCATCGCGAAGAAGATCCGCGGCCCCGTCATCATCGAACCGTTCAGGCCGCTGAAGGCCGAGACAACGACCACCGCGGCGATCAGGGCCGCACCGTAGCCGCCGAAGAGCGGGATGCGCTCGGCGGCGGCGCTTGCGATCAGCCTGGACCCGGCCATCTGCGGCAACGACAGCAGATGGATGAAACCAAAGTTGAGGATGAGATAAACCGTCGTCACGCACAGCGTTCCCAGGATGAGCGCAAGCGGCAAGGTACGCTGCGGGTCCTTGACCTCTCCTCCCATGAACGACAGATCCGCCCAGCCGTCATAAGTCCACATGACAGGTATGAGCGCCGTGGCTAACAGCGACCATTGCATCACGGGCGGCCAGGTTCCGCTGGCGTGTGCGCCAGCAGACGGGGCCACCGTGAACGCGAGAAGGCCCAACGCCATGACGGCGGTGTACTTCGCCACTGTGGCCACCGACATCACCGCGGCGGCCCTTTGCACACCGATATAATTCATGGCGCCGATGACGACGATCGCAGCCGCAGCCACCCAACGCACCTGGCGCGGAGTGAGCGGCACGAAGAACCCCAGATATTCGGCCAGAATGGTGGCCGTCGCCCCGAGGGCCGAGGCGCGCACGACCGCCAGTTCGGTCCAGCCGAACAGGAAGGCGGGCACCGGGCCGAAGCTCTCCAGCAGGTACGCGAAGATGCCTCCGGAGCGGGGCAGCGCGCCGGCGAGTTCGGCGAGGGTCAGCGCGCCGCACAGTGCGATCACGCCGCCCAGAATCCAGCACAGGATCACCGGGCCGGTGTGCCCCAGCTGTCCGGCCACCGTGGCGGGAACCCGGAAGATGCCGCTGCCGATGGTGACGCCCACCAGCACGGCCGTGGCGTTGAATAGTCCGATGCGCCGCGGCAGCCGCTCGCCCCAGGAATCGGCGGAGCCGTCAGCCGCACGGCTGCTGCCTGCGGCGCCGGAGCGACTTGCGGCCGCGGATCCGCCCCCTGCGCCGGATTCATTCACTGCGCGGGAACGCCCAGGGGGTTGTCCGGGATGGGTCCGGCATCCTCGGCACGCACGCAGTTGCGGCCGCTGCGCTTGGCTGCATACAGGGCGATGTCGGCGCGCTTGAGCATGCTGCTGGGTGTATCGACTCCGGGTATGGAGAGCGTGCAACCGATGCTCGCCGTGATCATCCACGGCTCGGCGGCCCAGCTGGAGGTATCCACGGCCATGATGCGCTCGCGGATCGCCTCCGCCGCCGCGCGCGCGCCGGCCAGAGTGGAATCGGGGATGACGATGAGGAATTCCTCGCCACCCAGGCGGCCGAAGAAGGCCGGCTCGACCACGAAGCGCCGCACCTCCGCGGCAATTACCTTCAGGACTTCATCGCCGGTGGGATGGCCGTGCTGGTCATTGATGCGTTTGAAGTGGTCGATGTCCACGATGAGGATGGCACAGGATGGCGCCTGCAGGTCGCGCAGGAGCGGCTCCAGCCGCGCGAGCACCGCGCGGCGGTTGGGAACGCCAGTGAGCTCATCCGTCATGGCCAGATAGCGCATCCGCAAGGTGTTGCGGCGCTGGAATACGGCAAGTGTCGCGAGCAGCACCACGAGCATCGCCGACAGCACCAGCACGGTTGCCTGCAGTCCGCGCACGTTGCGCGCCTGCATCAGGGCCTTCTCGCTGATCTGGTTCTCGCGCAACAGCGCGGCGTTCTCCTTCTCCTTGGCGGCCGTGTCGAACTCCACTTTGAGCGTCGCGAAGCGCTGGTCGAGCTGGTTCTTCAGCAGCGTGTCGGAGGTCTCCTTTGCCTGCGAGCGCCGCTCGTAGGCGGCGCGCCAGTTGCCGGTTGCCGCGTACACTTCGGCGAGTTCGCAATAGGTCGCGTTCAGCTCTCCGAGCGCATCGGCCTTGCTGAAGATGGCGGCGGCATTCTCGAGCGAGGCGATGCTGTCGTTGAGGCGCTGCAGCTTGTGAAAAGCGATGCCGCGTGCGAGCTCGATCTGTGCATGCAGGCGCGCATCGGGTGTCTGACGCTGCAGATCCTCGGCGCGCTTGAGGATCTCGAGCGCACCCTGCGGATCGCCGGCGGCATTGGCTACCGCCGCGAGCCCGCGCAACGCATACGCTTCACCGCGCACGTAGGCGAGTTGCCTGCTCACGGCAAGCGACTGGGTGAACGACTGCCGCGCCTGGTCCCACTCGTGCAGATTCTCGTAGGCGCGGCCGAGATTGTGGGTGGTCACGGCCACTTCGCGCTGCATGCCCGCCTCGCGCTGCGCCTTGAGGGCCCGCGTGTAGATGTAACGGGCCTGCAGGTAGTCGCCCATCCTGTTGTAGAGGATGGCGATGCTGTTGAGCGTGGTCAGCGAGTGCAGCGGCTTGTTGAGTTTGTCGAACAGCGACTGGGCGCGCTTCAGGTCGGCCAGTCCGGCCGCGTACTGGCCCTGCAGGCCGAGCAGGTAGCCTCGCGAGAACAGGCTTTGCGCCAGCATCTCCTCGTCGTGCGTGTCGGTGGCGATCGTCACCGCCTGTTCGTACTGTTCGCGTGCCCGCGTGTTGTCACCAGCGGTCTCGTAGATCTGGCCGCGACAATCGAGCAGACCCGCCTTCAGTCCCGTGCGGTGCGCCCTGGACAGCAGCGCGGTACCCGCCTCGATCTGCTGCTCGGCTGCGGCGCTGTCGCGCTCGGCCTGGTAGTCACACAGGATCAGGCGCGCCTGGATCTCCAGGTCCGGATCGGGTTCGCGCGCCAGGATCTGCAAAGCCTCCTCGGCGTCGCGCCGGCTGGCCTCCGGATCGGTGCGCATGGCCACCGTGCCGCGCTCGATCAGCGTCACCGCCGGATGCGGTGCGGGCGGCGCCTGCGCTTTGCCCGTCCCGGCCGTACCCGTCAGGATTGCAATCGCCAGCGTGACGACGGCCCGTCTGAACAGACCCGGTCGTCGAGCGTCACAGAGTCGGGCGGAGGCGATCCGAAGGCGCATGGGCGACCGTACGAGCCAAAGGTCTCCCATTATCCCGAACCTGGATCGGCCGGCTAGCCCTCGAACTCAGCGCGAGATCTCGCTCTTGCCAATCACTTTGCCGTCCCGCAGGTTCACGATCCACTGATGGGGCCATGGCCAGGCCGAATACACGTATTGCATCGCCCCTCCCGGGGCGCCTTCACCGGCCTGTTGCTGCGGTCGTCCCATGGTGGCCACGACGCTGGCAGCGCTGTCGCCGAGGTGTACATGTGTATAGGCGAGGCCCAGCGCGCGGGCGCGGGAGACCACGAACATCGCCGGCCCCAGCAACAGGAATGCGGCCACGAGCGCGACCCGCACAGCGGGACTCTTGCCGCGCCTGCGAGCGTTGCCGCCACCCGCTTTCCCGCCCGATGTCATCGCAGCGCCGTCACCGGCTCGACCGCGCCGCAATCGCAGGCCAGCCTGAACAGCTCGATGTCGGTATTGATGCCGAGCTTCTGGCGGATGGCCGAATGGTTGTTCGCCACGGTTTTCACGCTCAAATTGAGCAATGTGGCGATCTCCTCGTGGGTCCGGCCACTGGCGACGAGCCGGAAGATCTCGAACTCCCGCACGGACAGCCCGAGCGTGGGCGAGCTGCGCTCGGAACCCGCCGCGAGCTCCATCTTGCGGGCGATATCGGGACTGAAGGTCTGCACGCCCGCCACGACGCTGCGGACGGCCTTCACCATGAACTCCGGCTCGCTGCTCTTGCTGATGTAGCCGGTCGCCCCTGAGCGCATGGCCTGGACGACGAACGAGAGGTTGTCATGCATGCTGAACACCAGCACCGGCAACAGCGGCCAGCGCTGCTTCAGGCGCCGCAGAACCGACAGGCCGCCCTGCCCCGGCATGCTCAGATCGAGGATCACCAGGTCCGGCACGATGCTTTGCAGCAGAAAGTAGGCTTCCTCTCCCGAGGAGGCTTCGGCGATCACCTGGCAGTCGCTCTCCTGCTCCAGGAAGCGCCGGTAGCCGGCGCGCACCACGACGTGGTCATCCACCAGAAGTATGCGGATGCGTCGCGGACTATCCATGGGCCGCCGGCTCCAGGGGTTCGACGGGCATCCAGGCGCGCAGGGCGAGTCCTCCCCGATCGTTCATGTCCACGCTCAGTTCACCCCCATGCGCCTCGACCCGTTCGCGCATGCCCAGCAGTCCGGCGCCGCGAGTCCCCGGCGCGGCTCCCTGGGCCGAGACCTCCGACTCCCATACCTCCAGGGTGATGCGGCCGGGGCCGAGGGCGGGGCCGGGGTCGGGGGCCGCGGCGAGGAGGATGGAAATCTGGCGTGCGCGCGAATGCCGCACGGCATTGGTCAAACACTCCTGGATCAACCGGTACACGGTGATGTTGAGATCGGCGGGTAGCACGTCGATGTCTCCCCGAATGGTCAACGTGCAGCGAAACCGGTCGGCAACGCGCGCCTGCCAACCGTCAATCAGGTCCTGCACGGTCGCGCGCAGACCCACGGTCTCCAACCCATGCGGCCGCAATCGCGCCAGCATGCTCCGGATCAGTTCCATGATCTCGCCGCTGAGGCGCTCGATGCCATGCGCGCTGCCGACAATCTTCGGAAAGCTCTCCCCGGCCTCGCGCGCAATGTAGGCGGCATCCACCTTGATCGCAGTCAGGCTCTGCCCGAGCTCATCGTGCAGCTCGCGAGCGAGGCGCTTCCTTTCTTCCTCCTCAGCTTCGATGAGACGGCGGTTGAGATCCCGGCGTTGCACGGCGGCATCCTGCATGGCGGCCGCGCACTGGTTGAATCTCTGTGAGATGTCGTCCAGGTCCTGCAGGCGAAAACGCGGCAGGCGTACGTCGAAGTGTCCCGCCTGCAGGCGCGCGAGAGCGGCCTGCACCTGCGCGATCGGCTGCAATCCCCGCCGCACCATCGTGTACATGGCGGCGCCCATGGCGAGGATGGCCAGTGTCAGCAACGTGAGATCGCGCCCGACGCGCTGCTCGATTTCCGCGAATTCGGACAGGGGGTTGGAGGCCACGCGCAACTCTCCCAACGGAGCCGACCGGAAGCTCACCGGATAGGTGAGCGTCGCGGGTGGACTGGAGGAGAGTAGCGCGCGCGCGAAGCGTCCGGCCTGAGGCTCATCGGCCGGGCTCGTCGCCAGCACCACTCCGCGCTCATCGACGAGTGAGATCCGCACGTGGCGCAGATCGGTCAGCCGGCGAATCTCATCCGTCGCCGCGAAGCGTGCCGCTTCGGAAGTACTGGCGACATTCACCGCGCGCTGCACGTCGAGCAGCAACTGCGCCAGTTCCATCGACGCATCCGTTTCGCGGGACACATCGCTGCGCACCGATTCGAGCGGCACGAGCAGGCTAGCAGCCAGCGCAACCAGGGTTACCGCGCCGATACCGAACAGCAGCCGGGTATGTAGGTACATGGGAAAGCCACTCCCCGCTGCCGCCCTCGCCCGATTACAGGGTGCGCAGATCCTCCGACTCCTGACGCAACTCCTTCAGGAATCGCTCCAGCTCCGCCTTGCGTGGCTCGACGCGGGCACGGCCGGCAGGGGACAGCACCCGGGACGGAACGTGGGCCAGATTGTCCTCCAGCATCGCCACGGCCCTGGGGCCGTCGGGGGGTCCGCCCTTGGGATCCACGAGTGCGATGATGCGCGCAACGCCGATCGCACCCAGCCAGTCGAGTGCGTCGGCGTCATGCAGATACAGCGCCTGCGCTCCGACCGGATCGCGATCGTACATATGCGTGCGGATGGCGCCCCGGACCGCATCGATCTTGGCCATGGGGAAGCCGGTCCCCTTCAGTATCGTGTCAACAATGCTGGCGGCCTGATCGGCGTGATCCACCTTCTCCTTCTCCCAGGGAGCGAACGCAGCCATGTCGTGCAGATACGCCGCTGCATAGAGCACATCGTCATCCAGCTTGGCGTGGTCCGCGGCCGCGAGCTCCCGGGCCAGCGCGTAATCGCGCTGGCAGTGAGAGTAGCCCCAGGCCGGGTTCTTGAAGTGTTGCGCGGCGAATTCCCGAATCGTGGTGCGCCAGTCACCCGGCTTGCCTGCGGCCGGTGCGGCGGCCGCGGCGGCTGACGCCGCAGCCGCAATTAGCGTCGAAGCGGCGGCAAAGTGAGCGGACAGGACCGCCAGCACGGACGCGGCCAGGACGAGGGGTTTTCTTGATTTTCGGCGGACGGTGGGCATGCGAGGACCTCTGGCGGTAATCCTTGAACCTTAGCATTAGCGGAGCCGCCCGCGCGAACGGGACAGCGTGGCCACCGAAAGTCGCCAGCTTCCGCACGAACGGCTGGAGGCGCGACTACGGGCTGGAGGCGCGACTACGGGTGCTTCAAGGTCGGAACAGCAGCATCTCCAGCGCGCGTGTAATGGCCATCGGCGCTTCGGTGTTGTGCTCTTCGTCCTGATACACGATGAACTTCGCGTCCAGACCTCGCGTCGCCAGACGATCCGCCATTTCGCGAGCCGCGTCGACCATACGGTAGGAGCTGGCAAGCTTCTCGTACAGGGCAACCATCTCCTCGGGCTTGTGGCCATTGAGGATCTCCGGATGCTTCGCCAGCGCGGCGCGCAACTGCTCCGGATGCTCGATACCCGCCTCCAGGCTACCGACGGTCAGCAACACGCGCGGAG
>Ga0335069_10011470_pt1 | contig 12498 bp, 15 predicted proteins | sample Lox_Sample_11_FD_206714 | JGI IMG/M metagenome (GOLD analysis project Ga0335069, IMG submission 206714) | Soil microbial communities from Loxahatchee National Wildlife Refuge, Florida, United States - Lox_Sample_1.1 | ecosystem: Environmental > Terrestrial > Soil > Wetlands | place: USA...
CGCGTGCTGCCTGAGTTTGCGCGTGACCTGATGCGGTCGGGCGGTGCCCAGGTGCAGGTGCTCACCGACGGCACCAATTCCAATACGGCGTCGCTGGTCTCGAGCTACGCCTCCGAGGTGATCGCGCAATATTCGAACGATGCCTTGGCCAACCGCCAGAATGTGCTTGTGCTCACGCGCAGCCCGAAAGCAGCCGCGAACATGAACATGCCGCAGGTGGAGGCGCGTACACGCGTCTGGTTCAACCCCGATCTCCACAGCCGCAACTATTTCGTGCCCGGCGTGGTGGCCAACATCATCATGCTGGTGACCTTGATGCTGACCGCGCTGGCCATTGTGCGTGAGAAAGAGATCGGCACCATGGAGCAACTCATGGTGACGCCGGTGCGCCCTATCGAAGTGATGCTGGGCAAAACGCTACCCTTCGCGCTGGTGGGGATTGTGGACGTGGTGGTGATCACGGCGGCAGCGCTGATCATATTCCACATTCCGCTACGCGGAAACCCTCTGCTGCTGCTGGCTTGCGCTGTATTGTATCTGCTCACCAGCTTGGGCGCTGGACTGTTTCTCTCTACCATTTCGCAAACGCAGCAGCAGGCTATGATGGCGTCTTTCTTTTTCACTACACCTGCGTTCATGCTCAGCGGCTTCGCATTTCCCATCCGCAACATGCCGATGGTGGTGCAGTATCTGACCTATCTCGACCCGATCCGTTACTTCATGGAGATCGTGCGCGGAATCTTTCTGAAAGGCGTAGGGTTCACCGCGCTCTGGCCGCAGATGCTGGCGCTGCTGATCTACGGCACGACCGTGCTCACGCTGAGTGTCGCGCGCTTTCACAAGAGCCTGGATTAGAGCAGGGCCGGAGGTTGTCCGGCCCCTACGGTCACGGCGTAGCTGTCAGGAGTAACGGGATCGCGGCAAAGCGACCGACCACAAACTGGGTGCGGCCGGTATCATCATTGAAGACTTCGAGGGTCGGAAGCAGTGCGCATGTGTTCGAGTTGTAGGCGATCACGGCGCGCACCTGGACGCGAAGATCGGGCACCATGAGATCAACGTCGCGGTCCAGATTAAACGACAGGCTCTCGCCCGGGGGAACGCTCACGGAAGTGGTCTTGAGGACCGTGCCCTGGGCGTTTAGAAAGGATAACTGCGCCGCGCAAAGCACGCCTACGGCAGGCGCAAGCGCTCCCGGATTCAACACGTTGAGTCGCGCCGTCTGGCCGGCCGTCAGGCCGACTGTTCCAGACGTGCGCAGGGCGATGGGTAGCATCGGCGCGGTCGACTGTGCCAAGGCTCCTCCCGTCACGGCCAACACCGCCCCCGTAAAGACACAAAATCCCTGTAATGTTTTGAACATTCGTTCGCTCCTCGGATGATTTGGGATCGTCTATGGAATCGTGTGCTGGTTCAATCCCAGGATAGAAACACAGGGCGCGGGAAAAAGTTGCCGCGGGATTTTGAAACAATAGTCTTAGGGATGAAGTATCTCAAGCGCGCGCTCATTGGAACGGTCATCGCTCTCGTGCTCTTTTATGTGGGCGACGATCTTTCCGTTCGTCTTCCCATCCCTCGCAGCCGCAACCCGTACGGCACAGTGCAAATCAAGACCTACTACGCGATTCCGCAGAAGGACCGGAAAACCGAGTTCATGCTGGGCGACCCGCAAACCGTAACGTGCGTGCATTCGCTTCTTCCGCACTTCGGATATAAACCATGCTGGTATGTGGAGCGGAAAAGGCTGCAGAGGATTGATGAGTAGAGCGGGCGTTCAAATACTTCGGCCGCCCATGGCCACGATGTCATCCACCAGCATGGTTTCCTTCACGACGAATGGCTCAGCGTACTTGACGCCGACAAGGTTGCCGTAGAATCGCGCCACTGCGGCCAGGCGTTCGCGAATCTCCTGCTCCTGGGGAAACAATTCGCCGCCTTCACTGACAGCGCCGTATTGCGACCGGTAACTGAGCAGCGCCGCCATGCGCCGATCGAATTGCGCCGAGATATCCACCACGAACGACGGCGTCACGTTTGCGTAGAGTGACGAGTAGATGATTTTGTAAGGGCGGTGTGGCTCGGAATACTCATCCAGCTTTTTCAGGCCGGCGAGAAAGCAGGCTTCATAGCCGATCTCGGCCGCGCGATAGTGGTCCGGGTGGCGGCCTTCCCAATAGGGCAGAATCACGGTGCGCGGAGCGAGTTCGCGAATCTTGAGTGCCAAAGACATGCGCGCCGAAATCGTGTTCTCGAGCCGTGCGTCCGGAAAGCGCATGTTGTCGCGCTCGCGCACCAGCAAGATCTTGGCCGCCTCGGCGGCTTCTTCCAACCGAAGTTCGGGCGTCCCGCGCGTCCCCATATCGCCGGCCGTCAAATCCAGGATGCCGGTGCGATAGCCTTTTTCCGCCATCTTGAGGAGCGTGCCACCGCAGGTCTGCTCGACATCATCGGGATGCGCGGCGATGGCCAGAACGTCGAGGCTCATGCGCGCGCCCCGAGCTTCTTCAGTAATTCCGTTTCCGTCACTCGGTACTTGAATGCCTTGCTGCCGTTGATGGCGATCACCGGAACTTCATCGTTGTAGAGTCGCCGCAACTGGGGGTCGGCATCGATATCGACCTCGTCGAGATCGAAACTCAAGTGCTCGCGCGCCGCCGTGAGCACACCTTTGGCATCGTCACACAGATGGCATCCCGCGCGCGTGTACAGCGTGACCTTCGGCCGCATCATTACCAGTTGAGGTCCTGACGGCGCGCATATTTCTGCCGCGTGCCCATGACGCCGACCAGAATCATGCCCGCGACGAACCCGCCTACGTGCGCGAAGAACGCGGTGCCGCCTTGTGACAGATGCGCGTAGCCCGCCGTTTCCACGCCGCTGACCAATTGAATAAAGAACCAATAGAGCAGCATCAGCACCGCCGGTACTTCAATGGTCGTAATGAAGAAGAAGATGAACACCAGCGTCACGATGCGCGAATGCGGAAACTTGATCAGATACGCGCCCATCACGCCGGCGATGGCGCCGCTCGCACCCACCATGGGCACGCGCGAACCCGCGCTGAGCAGCGTCTGCGTCAGCCCGGCAATGGTTCCACAGAGCAGATAGAACACCAGGTACTTGGTGTGCCCCATGACGTCTTCCACGTTGTCACCGAAAATCCACAGAAACCACATGTTGCCGATGATGTGCATCCAGCCGCCGTGCAGGAACATCGAGGTCAAGATGGCGGAGAAGTGAAAATGCCGCGGCACCAGCCCATAATGCGCGATCAGGTAGTTGCGCGAATATTCATCGAGCGTGATCTCGTGCAGAAAAACGGCCACGTTCACCAGGATGATGATGGTGGTGACGATGGGCCGCGAGTAGCTGGGTTGCGTATCGCGAATCGGAAACATCTAGTTTGCCCGGAGAGCTATCTGACTGCGCGTTTCGAACTCCGGATGCGACCGGCGCTCGGCCCGCGCGATGAGCGCGCGTGCTTCGTCCAGGCCCCGGATGCCCCCGCGCGCGCCCACCGCCATGCAGTTGAGCGCCGCCATGGCATTTGAGAACTCGAGCGCGTCGGCAATCGGCATGGCTCGCAACACAGCATAGCAGAAGGCGCCGTGAAAAACGTCGCCCGCTCCGGTTGTATCCACACAGTTCACGACGAACGCCGGCGAGTACACGAAGCGGCCTTCAAACAGCGCGAGAGATCCGTGTGCGCCCAGCGTCATCGCCGCCACGCGCATCTTGTATTCCTTCTGAATCATCTCCAGCGCCTTAAACGGATCGCTCTCGTTGGTCCACTGCACCGGGAATTCGGAGCTGGTAACCAGGTAGTCCACGTACGGCAGAACACGGTCGAAGCCGTGATAAATCGTATCCACATCCACCGTGACCGGCATGCCCGCCTTCCGGGCGATGCGTGCTGCGTGCTCCACTGCCGGCGTGTCGTGCCCGTCAATGTGCAGCAGGCTCGCGCACGTGATCTGCTCCGGCGTAATCTCCTCCGGCGAAATCCGCAGGCACTCCGGGCGCCGCCACAGGACGGTTCGTTCGCCGGTCGAGCGGTCGATGATGATGTACGCCGATTGATTGGCGCAGCCGTGCCGCTGCTGCACGTGGTCCAGATTGATGCCGGAACCGCGCAGGCTCTCCATTTGGATGCGTCCGCGCTCGTCGTCTCCCACCGTGCCGATATATTTCGTGCGCAGCCCCAGCTTGGCGCACGCCACCAGCGCGCTCGCCACCTGGCCGCCAGGACTGAGCACTTCTTCCTGGTACGGAACCTTCCCCGCGTAGGCGGGAAAGTGCGGCACAACCAGCATCGTATCGGTGGCGTTCAACCCCACGCCCACCACATCAAACTGCGGCATGATTTGATTGTAAAGGCACCGGGGGCGTGTTTGCCTGCCGCCGGTCTATCGGACGTTCACATCCAGCAACGTCAACCAATACTGCACCGATTGCAGGGCGAAGCCGGTCAGAATCAGAAGGACGCCAATGACGCCCATGCGCCGCTCGGGCACATGATCCGCGGCCCATTCGACGAAAGGCGTGCAGGAGCCGATGATCACCGTGACCAGGCCAATGGCGAGGCCTGCCTTTAGTCCAACGGCCATGGCGTGTGCCGCATTGTGCGCCACCAGGCTGCTGACGTATCCGGCGACCACGTAGCCAGCTGTGCGGTTCGCACCTGCCAACAATTGAAATCGCGATAGACGCGGACGGGTAGCTGGTTTGTATTCGGCTGTCGGACGGATGCCCAGGCTATACGCGATGACTTGACCCACTGTGCTCAGCACGCCGAACGCAATCCCGAACGGCGTGCCAAAGGTATAGGAAGCGCCCACCGCAAAGCCGCATCCGCGAATCGCGCTCATGGTGGCATCTCGCCACATTCCGCCCTTCGGCTCGTTCCGGGACGCTCGCGAGTACTCCCACGCGAGGGTGATGCCGTGCGCAAGGCCGCTGGCCAGGCCAAAAACGGGACCCAATGCGAGTCCGTAACCGGTACCGAAAAGCGCTCCGTAAGTGACCGCGCGCGTCAGCGTTCGCAACGGCCCATGTTCGCCGCCCAGCAGATCATAGGCGAGATACAGCGCTCCGAGCACGTCGAGCGAGCTGCCGATGATGCTGATCAGTGCGAGCGTGTGCCTGTCGATTGTAATAGGAAGAGTCATGCAAGCGTCACCGATTGGCCGTTGTCCAGCACGAGAAACGAATCGCTCGCCCCGTCCGCGCGGAGTTGCGTCTTCGGCGTATCGATTCCCTCGTCCGACAGTTGAAACGTGCCGTGGTGCATCGCGATGCTGGTCTTTGCGCCCAGGATCTCGTGGGCGCGAATGGCTTCGTCGGGAGCCATGTGTACTGGCCCCATGAACCAGCGCGGCTCGTACGCTCCGATCGGCAGCAGCGCGAGGTCTGGCGCTCTGAACCGCTCCCGGATTTGCGCGAAGTGTTCGCCAAACGCGGTGTCTCCCGCAAAATAGATCATGCGGTCCGCGGCTTCCATCACGTACCCGCACCACAGTGTTCGGTTGCGATCAAACAGGCCGCGCGCGGAAAAGTGCATCGCGGGCACGCTGTGAACGGTGACGGCCCGTGTAGTCACCGAGTCGCCCCAATCCAGCTCATGGACTGGATCGATATTCCGCGATCGCAGCCATCGCCCCAGGCCGACTGGAACCACGAACTGAGATTCGCCCCGCGCCCCCAGCCGCCGCAAAGTAGCCGCATCCAGATGATCGTAATGATTGTGGCTGAGCAGCACAATATCGATGCGGGGCAGATCTTCCCAACGCACCCCGGGCAGCCGCCGGCGGCGCGGACCGATCCACGAAAATGGGCTGGCCCGCTCCGACCATATGGGATCGGTCAGAATATTGACTCCGCCTTGTTGCATCAACACCGTGGCGTGGTTGATCAGCGTTACCCGCAACTGTTGGCCTTCCACGGACGCGGGCGGTTTTGAGGGGACGACGTCTGCAATAAAGCGCGGCGACTTCTCCGGCCGGCTGCTCAGCTTCCATCGCAGAACTCCGGAAAAGCTGCCGGCCTGGGAACCACCAGGATTGAAGAACCGTTTGCCGTCAAAGTGCTTCGGAAATGGCGAAGCGCCGACACTGTGCTGCACGATCTCTATTTACGCACAGGGATTCTGTGTTTGCGGACCAATTGCCTCCAAGGTACGTCTAAGGTTTGGCGACTTTACGTCCAAGTGGGTTTGTCGAGTGGCGGCGACGGCGCCTGAAATCGGATGACGAGTCTACTGTTGTGATGCTGCGGCCAAGGACTATTTCTCCCCTTCTGCCGATGTTGGTGCTTTGCGCGTTCCTAAGGACTACGCCCAAGCGGTGAGCTGGTACAAACAAGCGTCTGACCAAGGCGAGGGACGTTGTTTCAACAGCGAATTGGTTCAGAAAAGCCGCTGAACAGGGCAATTCTAAAACGCAGCACGGCTTGGGTGTCTTCCTAAACGCTCTGCGCCTGTGGCTGCGCGCGTGCCGCTTCCAACGTGGCGCCGCGCAACGCCGCGAGAATCTGTTGCGCCGCGTGCTTTCCGCGCTCGCCCACTTCGCCCACAGGCCCGACGCACGAAGGGCACCCATCGCCGCACGGACATCGCGCCAGCAGCTCGGCTGTGTCGCGCAGCAGTGCCTCGGTCATCTCGTAGAGCGGTGCGCTCTGTCCTGCGCCGCCGGGATACATGTCGTAAAGGTAGAGATCCGGTTCGAAGGTGCCCGGCGGCGAGCTCACCGCCACTCCCAAATCCCGCGGATCACTCATCAGCAGCAGCGCTGCAATGCTGCGCATCGCGTTGCCCAGCCCCACTAATCCGTTCTGCTTCTCCGTTGGCGATAACTCGCTGAACTGCGCCAGGAATGGAGCAGGGAAGTGCAGCCAAAAAGCCGTGGTGTGCATTTCCTGTTCGGGCATGTGAAGTTTTCCAGCACCCACGTTTTCGAGTGTGTAGAACTTGATCTTCTTGAATCCGACGATCTGCCGGTTTACGCGCACGTCACCATACACGCGCCCGGCGCCGCGAAGCTCGGCGCTCGCGAATTCCCTTAGCGAGTTCACCTGCGTATAGTCGATCGCCTCGGTGAAATAATCGCACGCCACTTGCTTGACGTAGGCCTTGCGTTCCTTGTAATCGAATCGCTCCACGTGATACTGCCGCGCCTCGTGCAGATAAATCGCCATCTCGTGCAGCGCGGTCAGCGCGGCCGGAAACGGCACTTCGGCAATCACCGCCGGCTCACCCGTGATATCCACCACGACGAAGTTGTCGCTCGTGACCGCGCGCAGGTTCACCGCATCCGCCGGGTAGCTCTCGGAGGTCCAGTGCCACGAGCTGCCTGAGTGGTGCAGGAAGCCCGCTTCTTCCAGGAACCGGCACATTTCACCGGTATCGTGCGGTCCGAATTTCTCGCCATCCGCCAGCGGCAGCTCGAATGCCGCGCACTTCAAATGCGCCAGAAGGATTTCCAGGTTGTCGGCGTTGATGCAGGCGTGCTCCGGCGATTGGCCGAAGAAATACTCCGGATGCTCGACGATGAACTGATCGAGCGGCGCGCTTGAAGCCACCAGCACCGCCGCCGACGCGCTTTGCCTGCGTCCCGCGCGGCCCGCGCGCTGCCACGTCGACGCTATGGTGCCTGGATATCCGGCCATCACCACGGCGTCGAGCGAGCCAATATCGATTCCCAGCTCCAGTGCGTTGGTGGCAACCACTCCGCGAATCTCGCCCTCGCGCAGCTTGCGCTCGATTTCCCGCCGCTCGCGCGGCAGGTAGCCGGCGCGGTACCCGCGAATCGTTTCGTCCGGCGCCGGACCGCGCAAACAAGCGTCGCGCAAATACGTGATCAGAATTTCCGTGGCGAGGCGGTTGTTGGCGAACACCAGGGTCTGCTGGCCGCGATCGATGAGCTCCACCGCGAGCCGCCGCGTTTCGTTGATATAACTGCGACGGATGCCGAGGTGCCGGTTCACCACCGGCGGGTTGTAGAAGACAAAATACTTCTCGCCACACGGCGCGCCGTTGCGATCGACCAGTGCAAAAGGCGACTCCGTCAGCGCTTCGGCGAGCTCGCGCGGGTTGGCAATCGTGGCGGAAGAGCAGATAAATCGCGGTTCCGAGCCGTAAAAGGAGCAAATTCGCTTCATCCGGCGCAGAATATTCGCTAAATGGCTGCCATAAATGCCACGGTAATAATGCAGTTCGTCGATGACGATGAATCGCAAACTCTCGAACAGCTTGGCCCATCGGGTGTGATGCGGCAGAATCCCGCTATGCAGCATGTCCGGGTTGGTGAACACCACATTCGCGCGGTGGCGGACGGCCTTGCGCGCATCTTGCGGCGTGTCACCATCATAGGTGAACGCGCGAATCTCGGTGCGCAGATTGTCCGCCGTCGCCTGAAATCCGTGGAGCTGATCTTCTGCGAGCGCCTTGGTCGGGAACAAATACATGGCCCGCGCTTCCGGTTCGCGGAGTAACAGATTCAAAACGGGCAAGTTATAGCACAGCGTCTTCCCGCTGGCGGTGGGCGTGACAATCACCGTGTTCTTACCGGCTTCGATTTGCTCGAATGCCTCGGCCTGGTGCGTGTAGAGGCGCTCGATGCCGCGCTGCTGCAACGAGTTGCGCAGCCGAGGATCCACAGAATCAGGAAGATCGGCGAACTCGCCATCCGTGGCTGATTGATGGCGGATGGCGCGGATGGGCGACTCCGGCTGCTCGATGAGCCGCTGAAATTCCTGAACAACCGCAATTAAGTTACAGGCTTTAGTACTGGCAAGGGAAAGCATGATTCGCCTTTTCTTTGCCAATCCTATACGAAAAGACGAAGGAGAACAAGAGGCGAAGCTTAGGAATCGCGGCGCACGAATTGATAGCGATCGAGCGTAGCGGCGATGAGATAGTCCTGGGAAGTTTCTGGTTCGGTGCGTTCCGCACGGACGACTTTGCCTGTGCAGCGGAGATCGACCTCTACGCCGCGGACATTGGTGAGAGTTACCACATACTCGATGGGGCCGCCGGCCTCCATCTTCGAGTCTGCGGTGAACAGCACACCGCCGGCACTAATATTGCGCGTCAACGCGCCGTGCGAGATGTCGCCATTGCCTGTGCGCATGATTCGGAGCGGCAATTCGAGCTGGAAGCGCTGGTTTCGTCGTTGATCCACCACTTGTCAAATCTAGATGCTTTCAACGGCCGGGTCAATAGTTCAAAAATCAATTTAGTTATGGTACTAGTTGCATTCATTTTCGATAGGAGGCAGATGAATTGGCTGTGCAATCCACTTCTCCCGGGTGGTGGGCCAGTCGCGATCCGAATGGGCGGGCATGCGACTTCATTGTGCAAGCGCGCAAATGCACACTCAGAACCCTACGACCTAAAATGCTGCTATCGCGGATGTTATTCTGCCGGCGTGGTGGTGACTGAACGGGCAGGACGGCCCGCCCGTTCGGGAAAACCCTAGCTAATTGACCTTAGCGAAAATGATGACCAGAGTGTAGAGCGCGAGGGATTCGATGAGCACCAAACCCAGCAATAGTGCAAAACGAATCGCGGCGGCAGCGCCGGGATTTCGGCCCATGCCCTCGGCGGCGGCGGCGGTTGCTTTGGCTTGCGCGAGTCCGCACAGACCGGAAGCGATGGCCATGGAGAAACCGGCGGTGATGGCCACCCAGTGGTAGTTAGCCTCGGGTGTGCTGGTTGCGGCGAAAATGGGGCTGGCGAAAACGAACAACGCCAGAAGAATCAGAAGCAGCTTTGCGTTCATGTCGATGTGACTCCTTGTAAGATTCGCTTCCAGGAGGTGGTTCCCGTCATCCTCGTGCAGCCGGTCTCACACTGGAAGCGGCATAAAGCCGGGAATTAATGTTGTTCGTGCGGAACTGTCTCCGACAAATACATCATGGTCAGGAGAACAAATATATAAGCCTGCAAAAATGAGACGAATACGTGCAACCCCATAAAAATGGCGGGGGCGATTAAATAAGTCAAGCCAAGAAAAACGACGGTCACCTTTTCGCCGGCCAGCATGTTGGCGAAAAGACGGATGGTCAGAGACATGGGGCGTGCCATGTGGCTGATGAGCTCGATGGGAACCATCAGCGGCGCGAGCATGGGCATCGGACCGGCGAAATGCTTTAGGTAGCTGAAAACGCCCTGCTGCTTGAAACCCATGAAATTGTAGTAGCAGAACACGAGCAGGGCGCAGCCGGCCGGCACGGAGGGATTCATCGTGGGTGACTCGAACCCCGGAATGATACCGATCAGGTTGCTGAACAGGATGAAAATGAACAGCGTGCCGAGGAAGGGAAGAAATTTCGGCCCTTCGTGGCCGATGCTGTCACTGGCCTCGCCGCGCAGGAAGCTGTAGATGGTTTCGAAGATGTGCTGCGTCTTTCCTGGCCGGTCCATGGAAAGGCGCGGGCGCAACACGGCGAACAGCACGATGATGATGGCCGCGACCAGAATCTGCATGGTGATGAAATTGGTCCACGGCCGCGCCGGGTGCTCGGCGTGCAGATTGAAGAGCGAAAGGATCCAGTTGCCCCAACCGGCGAGGTAGTTATTAAACAGAACGGTCAGCCAAACTTCATGTTCCGGCATATATCAACTCGAACAGGATCTCCAGAATGACGGCGGCTGCGGGCACAAACAAGCCGAACAGACCGGCCGCGACGGACAGTTTAGTGAAGTTCAATATAACATAGCCCGCCAGTGCGAGCAGAAGGTAGCGAAGCCCTAGAAACACGGCCACGCGGGCTTTTGGCGGCTTGCCGGCGGCCGCTTGCCCGAGCGAGTTCACCAGTTGTTTCAGCCAGCGAAAGTTGAGCCAGGAAGCGGCGGCTCCCAGTAGGAATCCAACGGCCCAGCTCCAGCCGCCGCGAAGGGAAGCGGCGATACATCCGGTGAACATGAGGAAGCCGACGAGCCGGTCGATGCGGGCCATCGCGCGTTCGAGGAAAGCCTGGTCATGATCCATCTTGTTTGGTGTCGCGCATGAGGCGCCGGATCAATTCGACGAAGCCCGAGACAATCCCCAGCAGCAGAAAAATCAGATAGAAGACATGCGTGCCGAAGGCTTTGTCCAGGAGGTACCCGATGGCGTACCCGACGAACGTGGAGGCCGGCAAAAGAAAGGCGAGAGAAGTGTACTCGCTGACCTGCGCCATCATAGGCTTTTTCATCTCTTCGCCTGGAGCAGTGCCGGGGCACGGTCGGCGGTTTCCTGCACCAGATACCCCATCTTGGGATGGCTGGGCTCGAAATCGGGATGAATGCCGTTGTCCTCGAGGGCTTCGGTGGTTGCGGGTCCGACGGAAGCGACAACCATTTTGGTAAGGGCGGTGCGCACGTAATCTTCGAGTCCTTTTTCGGCGGCGACGCGGAGCAGGTGATCGATTTGGACGGACGTGGTGAAGAGAGCGACGTCGACTTGCTCGGCGGCGATGCGCTCTGCGGCTTCGCGCAGCGGGGCGGTGTCTTCAGGGAGTTCCCATTGATACACACGCACGGGCGTGACTTCGGCGCCGCGCGCACGGAAGCCTTCGATGAGCTCCGTGCTTGGGCGGCCGTATTCCTGCACGGCGATGTGGCGCTCGGGGCGGCCTTCGGTGACGGCCAGCACTTCACGCCAGGTGTTGGGCTCGGGCACGGTGATAGCGAACGGAATGTTCAACTCGCGCAAGACGCCGATGGGCTTGGGGCCGCGGGGCACGACGGTGAGTCGACGTAGCGCTTCGCCGAAGCGTTCCGGTGGATGTCGCGTCGCGAGAGTTTGATTCAGGATGCGCGTGCCCACGCCGGTAAGTAGAATCATCATGTCGAATTCGCCGGCGAACAGACGCTCGGCGAAGCGGAAGGCTTCCTCATTACGCTCGAGCGGCGCTTCGCGCATGGAGGGCGCGACGATGGGTTCGCCCTGCTGCTTGCGAATGAGTTGGGCGATTTCCGCGGCGCGCCGGCTCTCGAACGCGACTACCTTCAGACCAGCGAACGACATGGCGTCATTATAGGGCAAGAGGGGAGTGAAGCTGAGTGGGCGATAGTGCGCTAGAGATGTCCGTTGATTTTTGCGGCCGCCTTGTCCGCTGGTCTTTCGGCGTGCCGAACCCAAAAGGCCGCGGGTGCCCCGCAAAGGGCGCGGCACCCCGCGCTACAGGAGCTGTCCGGAAATGGGATTGGGTTTGATTTGCAAAATTGATTTTTTTGCGCGTAAGTGAATCGAGCGCATGGGGATGGGTGGCATCGATAAAAGGTATAGCATGCCGCCCAAAGCTGTTCGTCCGCCGGGGCGGAGCCCGAGTGCTAGTCCGCAAGTTCCGGCCATTCAAGAACGCGAGTCCGATCGCGTCCCGGTGGGCTCAGCAGGTGCATGCACGTGGCCAATTCCTCGACAAGCTTGTGATTGGCTCGATTTGCCGACTTTGGATGTCCACAGAGGTATCATCGACAAGGTATTGTTTTCGAGGTCGTGTAACAGCTAACCGGAG
>Ga0335069_10011471_pt1 | contig 12498 bp, 10 predicted proteins | sample Lox_Sample_11_FD_206714 | JGI IMG/M metagenome (GOLD analysis project Ga0335069, IMG submission 206714) | Soil microbial communities from Loxahatchee National Wildlife Refuge, Florida, United States - Lox_Sample_1.1 | ecosystem: Environmental > Terrestrial > Soil > Wetlands | place: USA...
CGCAAGGACGAACGCCGTCGCCGGTTCCGCGAGCGCCAGCGCGACTCCGGTGGCGCTCGAGATCGCGCGAAGCGCATGGCTGAACAGCATGTAGGCGACGCCGGTGCTCAGGACGCCGAGCCAGGCGATCACCGCGACGTCGGCCGCGGTGGGCGTCGGCCGCCCGGCGAGCGCGGCGGCCACCGGCGCGGCGAGCACCGCGGCGACGAAGAACACGGCCGCCGTCACCGGTCCGGCCGGCGCCGCCGAGACCATCCGCTTGTTGACCAGCGCGTAGACGGCGTACGACAGTCCGGCGAGGAGGCACAGCGAGGCGCCCCCCGGCGGTGGCAAGCCCACGGCGCCGCGACCGGCGATCATCAACCCGACGCCGGCAATCGCGACGGCCGTGCCCGCCCACCAGCGCGCCGGCGGCAGCCGGCCCAGCCACAGCGCCTGCAGGATGCCGGCCCAGATGGGGCCGCTGCCGAGCGCGATCGTCGTGCCGACGGCCACACCGGCGGAGCGGACCCCGGCAAAGAACGCGAGGTTGTACGTGGTGACGCAGGCCGCGGCGGCGGCCACTTGCGCCCACGGAAGCGGCCGGCACGGCCCGGCTCGCCAGCGCGCGATCGTGGGCAGGAAGAAGATCGAGGCGGCGACGAGCCGCAGCGACCCGACCCAATACGACGACAGGTTCGGCGACGCGAAGCTCTGCGCCGTGCCGGTCGTGCCCCAGAGCGCGGCGGCGGCGAGGACCATCGCGACGCCGCGCGAGGGTGCCGGGTTCATCGGCGGCAGACGATACGATGGGGCACCGTCCTCAACCCTTCGAAACGACCATGATCGACCTCGACGCCTTCCGCATCACGAGCAAATGGCCGGCGCGGCATCCGGACCGCCTGCAGCTCTATTCCCTGACCACGCCGAACGGCGTCAAGGTTTCGATCATGCTGGAGGAATGCGGCCTGGCCTACGAGCCGCATCGGGTGGACTTCGACGCCGGTGACCAACGGACTCCGGAATTCCTGTCGCTCAATCCCAACGGCAAGATCCCGGCGATCCTCGATCCCGACGGACCCGGAAGGCGGCCGCTGGCGCTGTTCGAATCGGGCGCCATCCTACTTTACCTGGCCGACAAGACGGGCAGGTTCCTCCCGCTCGACGCGACGCGGCGCTACGAGACGATCCAATGGCTGATGTTCCAGATGGGGGGCATCGGGCCGATGTTCGGGCAGGTCGGGTTCTTCCACAAGTTCGCCGGCAGGGACTTCGAGGACAAGCGGCCGCGCGACCGCTACGCGACGGAGGCGCGGCGCCTGCTGGGCGTCCTGGACGGCCATTTGCAGGGTCGCGCATGGATCGTCGGCGACGAGATCACGATCGCCGACTTCGCGACCTGGCCGTGGGTGAACAACCTCGTCGGCTTCTACGGCGCGGCCGACCTCGTCGGCTATGGCAATTTCCCGCAGGTGCAGCGGGTGCTGCAGGCTTTCCTGGCGCGGCCGGCGGTTGCTCGGGGCTTGAAGATTCCTGCGCCGGCCTGAGCGATCACCCTTTCCCCAGCCCTACCCCGACCCCCACCCCTCGCCCAAGCGCTTCGCGCGCGGCCGCACGGCGGCCCCATCGTCGGCGCCGAGAAGCATCGGCAGTAGCGCGCCCGCTTCGCCGCGGAGGACATAGTGCGCGACGGCATCGATCGCCGACGGTTGCAGATTGACGGCAACGACCGTCGCGCCGGCCTCGCGCGCCACGGCCGGCAGGCGCGCCGCCGGTTGCACGAGTCCGCTCGTTCCGACGACGAGGAGCAGGTCGCAGGCCTCGACGGCATCGATCGCGCGGCTCCACGCGGCGGTCGGGAGCGCCTCGCCGAACCAGACGACGCCGGGGCGAACCATGCCGCCGCACGCGGCGCAGGCCGGCGGGGTCAGCCGGCGTCCGCCATCCGGCTCGGCCGGGAGGTCGTCGCCGAAACGGTGCGGCTGGCTGCAGTCGACGCAACGCGGCGCGAACAGGCTGCCATGCAGGTGCACGACGGCGTGGCTGCCCGCGCGCTCGTGCAGGTCGTCGACGTTCTGCGTCACGACGACGACGTCGCGCGCCATCGACTCGAGGCGCGCGAGCGCGAGATGCCCGGCATTCGGCTGTGCGCGGGCCACTTGCGCTCGACGCCACTCGTACCAGCCCCAGACGAACGCCGGATCCCGCCGGAAAGCCTCCGGCGTGGCGAGCGATTCGGCGTCGAAGTTCGACCACAGGCCCGTCAGCGCGTCGCGGAAGGTCGGTATGCCGCTTTCCGCGGAGATGCCGGCGCCGGTCAGCACGGCCACACGGGCACTGGCGCCGAACGCTTCGCGCAGGGGACCGTCGGGGATGATCGATGTCATCGGATGCAGGGCTGCCCGCGCACGACCGGTGCACACCATTGTAATCGCATGGGTGCACGGAACTTGCTTCCCGTCGCCGAGGGCGGACGGACATAGAATTCCGCCGTTCCTCACCTGCCCCTGAAACCTGCAAGGACTCCTGATGCGTCGACGATGGTCTGATCGGTTCAAAGCCCTGGTTGTCGTTCTCGCGGCGACCAGCGCCGCTTGCGCGAGCGCGCAGACGGCGCTGGACGATGTGCTGGCTCGCAAGGTCATTCGTGTCGCGGTGCCGACCGACTTTCCGCCGTACGGCTTCGTCGGGCCGGATCTCAAGCCGATGGGCCTGGACATCGACATGGCCGAACTGGTCGCCGCGCGGCTCGGCGTGCGGGCGGAACTCGTCCCGGTGACGAGCGCCAACCGGATCCCCTACCTGCAGACGAAGAAGGCCGACATCGTCATCAGCACGCTCGGCAAGACGCCGGAGCGCGAGAAGGTCATCGATTTTGCGGCAGCGTATTCGCCCTACTTCCAGGCCGTGTACGCGACGAAGGCGCTGGCCCTCAAGAGTGCCGCGGACCTGGCCGGCAAGTCGGTCTCCGTGACGCGCGGCGCGCTCGAGGACATCGAACTGTCCCGGATCGCGCCGGCGACGGCCGACATCCGCCGCTTCGAGGACAACAACGCGACAGTGGCCGCCTTCGTGTCCGGCCAAGTCGAGGCGATCGGCACCGGCGCGTCGGTGGCCGACAACATGATCCGGCGCAATCCGCAACTCGGCGCGGAGTTCAAGTTCCTGCTGAAGGAATCGCCCAACTTCGTCGGTGTGGCCAAGGGTGAGGACAAACTGCGCGCGCGCGTCAACGAGATCGTGGCGGCGGCCAGACGCGCGGGCGATCTGGACAAGCTGTCGCAGAAATGGCTTTCGCGGCCGGCCGGCGACCTGCCCCAATGACGACCCGCATGACGCGCCGGCACGCCGGCGCGGGACGCGATGACCGTTGACCTCGACTTCCTCGCGGTCCTCGCGCAGTGGCCGCAGCTCGCCCGCGGGGCCGCCTTGACGGTGGGGTTGACGGTGGCGAGCACGCTCGGCGGCCTGGCGATCGGCGTCGGCGGTGCGTGGGCGCGGCACGATGCGCCGGCGTGGCTTCGCTGGCCGGTCGTGGCCTACGTCGAGGCGATGCGCAATACGCCGTTCATCGTGCAGCTCTTCTTCCTCTTTTTCGGGCTGCCGTCCCTCGGCATCCGCCTGTCGCCGGTCGCCGCCTCGATCCTGGCCATGACGGTCAACCTCGGCGCCTATGCGACGGAAATCTTCCGCGGCGCATTGCTCGCGACGCCGCGCGGCCAGGTCGAGGCCGCCGCGAGCCTCGCGTTGTCGCGCGCGCAGATCTTCTTCCACGTCGTGCTGCCTCCAGCCTTGAAGCAAGCCTGGCCGGCAACGACGAGCCAGATCGTGATCGTGATGCTGGGCTCGGCGGTCTGCGGGCAGATCTCGGCGGCGGAACTGTCCTATTACGCCAATCTCATCCAGAGCCGCAACTTTCGGGCGTTCGAGGCGACGATCGTCGCGACGGTGATCTACCTCGCGCTGGCGGTCGCCTTGCGCCAGGCGCTCATGGTCGCCGGGACGCGGTGGCTCTTCGGCCATTCCGGCGTCGCGTCCGGTCGAGCGGCGGCCCCGGCATCCGGCAGCGGGCCGCACCCGTAGGCCGGCGGCATCCGCTCCCGGCGACGCCGAGCCCCGCATGGTCGACTTCACGCTCTGGGACATCCTGCGCAATCTGCTTCTGGCGGCGCGCTGGACGCTGGTCCTGTCGATGATCGCCTTCGTGGGCGGCGGCGTGGGCGGAATCCTCCTCCTCGTCCTTCGCTTGTCGCGGGTACCGGCGGCGGCAGCGATCGTGCGCGGCGTCGTCCAGGTCTTCCAGGGCACGCCGCTGCTCATGCAGCTCTTCCTGGCGTATTTCGGCATCGCGCTTCTCGGCGTCGACGTCTCGCCGTGGGTCGCGGCCACGGCGGCGCTGACGCTCTATTCCAGCGCGTTCCTTGCGGAGATCTGGCGCGGCTGCGTCGAAGGCGTGCCGCGCGGGCAATGGGAAGCGGCCGACGCGCTGGCGCTGTCGTTCCCGCAGAAGCTTCGCGACGTGATCCTGCCGCAGGCGCTGCGCACGGCCGTCCCGCCCACGGTCGGCTTCCTGGTGCAGGTCGTCAAGGGCACCGCGCTCGCATCGATCATCGGTTTCGTCGAGGTGACCAAGGCCGGGCAGGTGATCGTCAATGCGACGTTCCGGCCATTCACGGTCTACGGCTTCGTCGCGCTGACGTACTTCGCGCTGTGTTTCCCCATCACCTGGGCGAGCCGGAGACTGGAGAGGAGGCTGAATGGATCTCGTTGAACCCGGCGCGCCGATCGTGCGCATCGAGGCGCTCCGCAAGCGCTACGGCGAGCATGAGGTGCTGCGGGGTGTCGACCTGGACGTTTCCGCCGGCGAGGTCATCGCGATCATCGGTCGCAGCGGTTCGGGCAAGAGCACGCTGCTGCGCTGCATCAACGGTCTCGAATCGTTCCAGGAAGGTCGACTCACGGTCGACGGGCGCCTGCTGCATGCGCAGCCCGACGCGGCCGAGCTGCGCGAACTGCGGCAGCACGTCGGGATGATCTTCCAGGGCTTCAACCTCTTCCCGCACCTGTCCGTCGGACGCAACGTGATGCTGGCCCCGATGCGCGTGCGGGGCGTCGCCGCCACGACGGCAGCGGTCGAGGCACGCCGCCTGTTGGCACGCGTGGGGCTGGGCGACAAGTTCGATGCCTTCCCGGAGCAATTGTCGGGCGGCCAGCAGCAGCGCGTGGCGATCGCGCGCGCTTTGGCGATGCAACCTCGCGTGCTGCTGTGCGACGAGATCACGTCCGCGCTCGACCCGGAACTCGTCGGCGAGGTGCTGCGCGTCGTCGAGGCGCTTGCCGCCGAAGGAATGACGCTGCTCATGGTGACGCACGAGATGAATTTCGCGCGCCGGATCGCGAACCGGGTCGTCTTCATGCACGGCGGCAGGATTCACGAGACGGGCGCCGCCGCGCGGCTTTTCGACGATCCGCAGTCGCCCGAGCTTCGGCAGTTCCTGTCCGCGGTCCGCAACTGAGGGCGCCGTCCCGCGCTGGCGTCACCATGGCCGCGCGTGGATTACCCGTTCGGGCGTTGCCGACCCGATCGGATTATGGTTATCGTTCGATCAAATCGAAGAAGTCCCGCAGGAATCCCGCGCTTGCCCTGCTCCCGAACGGAGCGCGCACGGCCCGATGCGGACCCCGAGGAGGAATCGGCATGAGCACCGCGCAGGCCCTGCAGGGCGGCAGCGTCGTTCGCACCACGAGCATTCAGCGGCGCTGGGTTCGTCGGCCGCAGCCGATCTGGCCGTTCGTGTGGCGAGGGTTGCTGCCGCTGCTGGGGCTGCTCGCGCTGCTCGTGTATGCACTCTGGCCGTTTGCGCACGACGTGGTCCAGGAATCGGTGCGCGCAGAGACGCGCCGCCAGCTGGACGCCGCCGGCTTCTCGTGGGTGACGCTCGACGTTTCGGGCCAGGACGTCCGCCTGGGCGGCGAACCGCCGCAGGCGGGCGACGGCGACAGGGCGCTCGCGCTGGCCCGGGCCGCGACGTGCCCGGCGTGGGGGCTGCGGCTGACCTGCGCGGTCGACGTCAGCGGAACCTTCGGCGCACCCCGGAGCGAACCGCCGCCGCCTGCGCCGGCACCCGCCGAGGCGCAGCCCTCGGCGGCGGCGATTGCGAGCTGCGAGGCAGCGCTGGCCAAGCTGGTCTCGACGTCGCGGATCGAATTCGCGACCGGCAGCGCACAGATCGCCGCCTCCAGCGGCCCGCTGCTCGACGATCTGGCGAAGGCCGCTGCCGATTGCCCCGGGACGTTGCGCGTCGAGGGCCATACCGACAATGTCGGCGGCGCCGACGAGAACCGTGTTCTGAGCAACGCGCGGGCGGTCGCGGTGCGCGACGCGCTCGTCGGTCGCGGAATCCCGGCGAATCGCCTGGTCGCGATCGGATTCGGGGCCGAACGTCCGATCGCCGACAACGCGACAGCCGATGGCCGCTCGCAGAACCGTCGCATCGAATTTCGCGTCGAGCAGCCCAAGCCCTAGCGTGCCGATGAAAGGCGCGAGGCGCCATCGTTTTTCAGGGGTCGGCCAGGTCTGGACGTTTCCGTCGTCATCCATGGCGTCGTTCGTGGGAGGGAAGTGACGTGGGTTACCTGCTTTTCAAGATCGTCGTGCTGATGCTGTTCGCCGCGCTTTGCGGCGCCTGGTTCGCGCGCTGGTGGCTGCGGCGCTACTACGAAGACGTCACGACCGAGTACACGCGCCTCGACGCCGATTGGAGCGCCTGGCGGCGCGGGATGGACAGCCAGCTCGCGCGATTGGCCGCCGCGCCGGCCGTCGACCACTCGCCGGTCCTGGACGCGATCGGGCGGATCCGCATGCCGGAGCCGAAGGAAACGGACCTCGGGCCGGTTTTGTCCCGCCTGAAGGGCGTCGAGGATCGCATCGCTGCGATCCGGATCCCGGACGCCCCGCCCGCCACGGACCTGGGCCCGCTGCAGCAGCGGCTGGCGCAACTCGAAGCCGCGGTGAAAGCCATCCGCATCCCGGAGCCGTCGCCCGTCGATCTCGCCGAGACCCATCGTCGCGTCGCCGAAGTCGGTGCGGCGGTCGCTGCGATTCGCATTCCGCAGCCGAAGGATGTCGACCTCGCGCCGCTCGTGCAACGAGTCGCCGACGTGGAACGCAGCGTCAAGGCGATCGCGATCCCGGCGCCCCGCGACGTCGACCTCGCGCCGCTGCTGGCTCGCGTCGGCGCGGTCGAAGGAGCGGTGAAGGCCATTTCCATCCCCGCTCCGAAGGACGTCGACCTCGGCCCGCTGCTGGCGCGGATGACGGCGCTCGAGCACGCGACGCGGTCCATCCAGGTTCCGGCGCCGCGCGACGTCGACCTGGGCCCGGTGCAGGCGCGCATCGGCGCCCTCGAGACCGCGATTCGCGGCATCGAGATCCCGGCGCCGAAGGACGTCGATCTCGGGCCGGTCGTTGCGCGGCTGTCGGCCGTCGAGGCGGCGACGAAGTCGATCCAGGTTCCGGCGCCGAAGGATGTCGATCTCGGTCCGCTGCAGGCGCGGATGGCGGCGCTGGAGGAGGCGATCAAGCGCATCGTGATTCCGGCACCGCGCGACGTCGACCTGGGGCCGGTCCTCGCGCGCCTGTCGTCGGTCGAGACCGCGGCGAAATCGATCCAGGTTCCGGCGCCCGCCGCGGTCGACCTCGCGCCGCTGCAAGCCCGCCTGGGTGCGCTGGAGGATGCGGTGAAGTCGATCCGGATCCCGGCGCCGATCGTCGACCTGGGACCCGTACTGGCGCGGATCTCCGCGGTCGAGAGCGCGACCCGCTCGATCCACGTTCCGGCGCCGAAAGAGGTGGACCTCGGTCCGCTCCAGGCGCGACTGGCGGCCCTGGAGGCAGCGATCAAGGCGATGCCGCCGGCGCCGGAACCGAAGGCCGTCGACCTGGACGACGTGAACCGGAAACTCCTGGGGCTGGACGCCGCGGTCCGTGCGATCCGGATACCCGCACCGTCGGCGGGCGTCGACCTGGCGCCGATGCTCTCGCGCCTGGACGCGCTCGAGCGAGCGGTGCGCGAACTGCGCATCCCGCCGCCGGCGGTTGCCGCGCGTCGCGCGCCGGCGGTCCCGGCTGTGCCGGAGCCGGTGGCTTCCGCGCCCGCCGCGCCTCGCGCGCCCGAGGTTCGCGCCGGCAGCAGGAACCTGCTGTCGCGTGCCGCGTACGGCAAACCGGACGATCTCAAGCAGCTCAAGGGCGTCAAGAACGTCATGGAGCGGATGCTGCACGGGATCGGCGTCTACTATTTCTGGCAGATCGCCGATTGGGATGCCGCCGACATCAAGCATGCGGACGCGCAACTCACCGCGTTCCGGGGCCGGATCTCGCGTGACCAGTGGGTCAAGCAGGCCCGTGCCTTTGCGCGGCAACCCGGAGCCTCGCCGCGCCCCGACGGCTTCTGATGACGAATCCGCGGCGGGCAGAGACGGTGCGATGCCGTCCTGCCCGACCGAGGAGCGGCCCCGGCGATCCCCTGGGGACGGCGATCTGCTAGGGACCGCGATCTGCTAGATTCCGCGGCCGCCCGCGTGGCGTCCCTGGAAGCAACGCTTGAAGCCATCGCCGATGCCGGCGCGCCATATCCTGCTGGCGCTGCTGGTCGTTGCCGTCTGGGGCACGAATTTCGTCGTCATCAAGGTCGCGCTCGCGAAGCTGCCGCCACTGCTCTTCGGCGCGATGCGCTTCGGCTTCGCGTTCTTCCCGGCCGCGCTCCTGCTGCCGCGGCCGCGCGTCGCCTGGTCGAACCTCGCGGCCTACGGCCTTTTCATCGGGGTCGGCCAGTTCGGCCTGCTCTATCTCGCGATGCGTTCCGACATTTCTCCCGGATTGGCGTCGCTCGTCATCCAGACGCAGGTCTTCATGACGATCGGCCTGTCGGCGCTGCTGCTGAAGCAGCGGGTCCGCGCCTACCAGGTCCTTGCGCTCGTCGTCGCGGTCGGCGGCATCGTCGTGATCGCGCTGCACACCGAGGGGTCGACGACGCCGCTGGGGCTGGCGATGGTGCTGGCCGCCGCGGCATCCTGGTCGGCCGGCAATCTCGCGGGTATTCGCGCCGGCCGGGTCAACGTCGTGGCCTACGTGGTCTGGTCCAGCCCGTTTGCCGCGCTGGCGCTGGCCGCGCTGTCGCTCGGGTTCGAGGGCGGCCCGGCGGTTCGCCGGGCACTGGATGGCGCCGATGCAGCGACATGGGCCGCCGTGTTCTGGCAGTCGGCCGGCAATTCGCTGTTCGGCTATGCGGCGTGGAGTTGGCTGCTCGCGCGGCATCCGGCGTCGGCCGTCACGCCGATGGCCCTGCTGGTTCCGGTTTTCGGGATCGCCGCGTCGAGCATGCTGCTCGGCGAAAGCCTGCCCGGCTGGAAGCTGGCGGCGATCGCGCTCGTGATCGGAGGCCTTGCGGTCAACCTGATGTGGCCCGCCCTCGCTCAGCTCGCGTCGCGGCGCTCGACGAGTCGGTCGAATTCGTCCGGGCGCATCGGGTGACCGAACCGGAATCCCTGCGCGCGGCGGCAACCGTTGGCGAGCAGGAAATCGGCCTGCGCCTGCGTCTCGACGCCCTCGGCAACGAGGTCCATGTTCATCGCGCCGGCCATGGCGACGAACGCCTTGACCAGCTCGCTTTCGCGATCGCTGCGGCCGATGCCCTGGACGAAGCTGCGATCGATCTTCAGGCCGTCGACGTGGAAGCGCGCCAGGTAGTTGAGCGTGGAGTAGCCGGTGCCGAAATCGTCGAGGGCCACGCGCACCTGCATCCGCCGCAGCGCATCGAGCGACTGGCGCACGATCGCGGAGTCGTGGAGCAGGGCGCTCTCGGTGATCTCGACCGTCAGCCATTGCGGATCGCAGCCGCTTTTCGCGAGCGCGTCGTGGACGGCCGCCGGCAGGTCGTCATCGACGAACTGGCGCGTCGAGACGTTCACCGCAATGCGCATCGGCGCGGCGCGTCCCGCGTTCCATCGGGCAACCGCCTGCGTCGCCATCCGCAGGACCCAACGGCCGATCGGCACGATCGTACCGGTTTCCTCCGCCAGCGCGATGAACGCGTCGGGGTTCAGGAGCCCGAGCTGCGGATGACGCCAGCGCACCAGCGCCTCGGCGCCGACGGGGACCCCGCCGGCATGCAGGCAGACGATCGGCTGGTAGCGCAGCTCCAGCTGGTCGTCGCGGCACGCCTGCCGCAGCGATTCCTCCAGCAGGAGGCGACGCTGCACGGCCTCGCTCAATTCGCGACGGTAGAACTCCGTGCGCGCGCGCCCTCCGCGCTTGGCCACGTACATCGCGCTGTCGGCATGCGCGAGGAGCTGCTCCAGGGATTCGCCGTCGCACGGGAAGACCGCCACGCCGATGCTCGCGGTGACGTGGACATGGCGATGCGCAAGGCGCAGCGGCTCCTGCAGCGCGCGATGCAGCTTGCCCGCGACCCCGCCGAGCGACCGCGCGTCGTCGATTTCAGGCATCACGACGACGAACTCGTCGCCGCCGAGACGGACGAGAAGATCGTTTGCGCGGATGCAGCGCGACAGGCGCCGCGCGATCTCGCACAGCAGCGCGTCGCCCGCGCTGTGTCCCATGCCGTCGTTCACCGACTTGAACTCGTCGAGATCGATGAGCAGGATGCCCATCGGCGTATCGTGCCGGCGTGCCGCGGCGAACATCGCCACCGCGCGTTCGTGCAGCGCCTTGCGGTTCGCGAGCCCCGTCAACGGATCGGTGCGCACCAGCGACTCGATCAGCTCCAGCTGCGCGATCTTCTCGGTGATGTCGCGGCCGATGCCCAGCACGCTGCAGACCTCGCCGGCTTCATCGCGCTCCGGCATCAGGCGGATCTGGTGCACCTGCGCGCCTTGTCCCGCGGGCCCGGGAAAGCGCAACTCGAGCAGCAGCGGCAGACCTTCGCGCGCGACCCGCAGCACGGCGTTGTAGACCGGTTCGAATCGCCCGTCGTCGTGGATCTCGAGCGCCGTTCGACCGATGAGCCGTTCCAGCGGCATGTCGAAGAATCGCGCCATGGCCGGATTCAGGTACCTCATCCGGGCGTCGGTGTCCCAGCGCATGATGTTGTCACCGGCATTCTCCGCGAGCGAGCGGAATTCGCGCTCCTTGGCGGCGAGCGCGCGGTTCGCAAGCACCTGCTCGGTGGTTTCGCGCCCGATCGCGAGCGCTCCGCAGAGGGCGCCGCGCTCGTCGCGCTCCGCGATGAACTCGATGTTGTAGGCGCGGACAAGGCCGTTCGGATCGACCATCTGCACGTCGGCGGCGCCGCGCTCGCCGGTCGACAGCGTGGCGGCGAGCTGGCGCAGGTACTCGTCGCGGCCCGTCATCGACTTCGCGTGGAGCTCGAGCGCCTTGCGACCGATCATCGCGGCCGGATCGACGCCGCTGCGCCGCGTGATCGTCCGGTTGCAATAGGCGACCCGCATCGCCGTGTCGTAGCGGACGATCACGTCCGGCGAGTTCTCGGCGAGCGTCCGGAACTCGCGTTCCTTTTCCGCCAACGCCTGCCGGACCCGCACCTGCTCCGTCACGTCGCGCCCGACGGCGACCGCGCCGCAGATCCCGCCGTCGGCATCGAATTCCGCGGCGATCACGACGCTGTGCACGCGCATCGTGCCGTCGGGGTGCGGAACCCGCAGTTCGACGGTTCCGCTTTCGCCGGTCGCGAGCGTCCTGAGAAGCTGCGTCTCGTAGCCTTCCGCGCCGCCCAGGCCCGGCGGCGCGGCCTCGGTCGGCGTCCGCCCGACGATGTGACGCGAATCGATGCGGACGCGCTGCTCGATCTCGCGATTGCAGTAGACGGCGCGCCCGTCGGTTCCGTAGCGGATGATGTTGTCGGGCGAATTCTCCGCCAGCGTCCGGAACTCGCGCTCGCGGTGCCGCAGGTCGATTTCGACGCGTCGCTGGGCGGAAATGTCGCGCGCCCGGACAAGCACCTGCCGGACTTCGCCGCCCGGTCCGCATTCGGGCCACAGGTCGGCTTCGTAGATCGTCGTCGAACCGTCGCCGCGCTCCGCACGCAGCTCGATGCGCGAAACCGTTTCGCCGCGCAGCGCGTCCGCCACCGCGGTCGTCACGATGACGCATTCGCGACCGAACAGTCCGGTCTCGGCGATCGGTAGCCCGACGAGCAGCGCCGCCGGGCGCCCGGCGGCTCGCTCCGCCGCGGGATTCGCCAGCGCGACGTTCAGCCGCGGGTCGACGGCGACAAGGATGTCGCCGCAGCGGTCGAAAAGCAGCGCGAGCAGCGCATCCGTTCCGCCGTGAAAATGCAACGTGCCGCCATCCTGCATCGAGCGATGAACCTCGCAGACGGATATCGGGTAACGGCCATCGGAAAACGGACAAACCGGACGGTCGCGACGGGCGCGGTACGGAGGCCAGCGGGCCGGGCGCGCGAGGAGGCCGACGAAACGGTCCGACGGCAGAGCCCCAAGTCTATGGAATGCGGCGCGAATGACGCGGCCGTCCGT
>Ga0335069_10011472_pt1 | contig 12497 bp, 17 predicted proteins | sample Lox_Sample_11_FD_206714 | JGI IMG/M metagenome (GOLD analysis project Ga0335069, IMG submission 206714) | Soil microbial communities from Loxahatchee National Wildlife Refuge, Florida, United States - Lox_Sample_1.1 | ecosystem: Environmental > Terrestrial > Soil > Wetlands | place: USA...
CACTCGCAAGCTGCTGGCGCACCCGGCGGCGACATCGCCGTGCCCTCACAACGTCGATTGCGCGGTCACGCTCGCGATCGGTCCGGAAGGCGGATTCATCGGGTACGAAATCGAGTTACTCACATCGTACGGCTTCGAGCCGGTTTCCCTCGGCGATCGCCCGCTACGCGTGGAGCAAGCAGTGCCGGCCCTGCTCGGCCGCTTGTTTTAGCTCGTCGGCTGGACATAGCTCGCGAACGGTGGTCGGATGCCGCAACAATCTTCGCGGTCAATTAAGGAGGCGCTCGATGAAACTGTATCACCGTCCGCAGTCACGTTCAGTCCGTCCGCGCTGGCTCCTTGAAGAAATCGGGGCGCCGTACCAACTCATTAGCCTCGATCACGCCAAGGGCGAGGACAAGACGCCAGCATATCTCAAGATCCATCCGCACGGCGCGGTACCGGCATTGGTTGACGGCGACGTCGTGCTCTTCGAGTCGGCGGCGATCTGCGCGTATCTGGCGGACAAGTTCCCCGACAAGCATCTGGCGCCGCCGATTGGGACGCCGGCGCGCGGGCTCTACTATCAATGGATGTTTTACGCGATGGCGACGCTCGAACCGCCGGTGCTGCAGATCTTCATGAACACCATCATGCTGCCCGAGGCGGAGCGCTCCGCCGCCGCGGCTGAGCAGGGACGCAAGGCCTTCGTGGACGTGGCGCGGGTACTGAGTCAGGCGTTGATGGGCAAGCCGTATCTGCTCGGCGAACAGTTCTCCGCCGCCGACGTGATGATTGGTTCAACGCTCGGCTGGGGACAGTTCATGGGCTTGTTGGAAGGTCAGCCGGAGCTGAGCGCGTACGTGCAGCGGCTGTCGGCGCGGCCGGCGTTTCAGCGCGCACAAGCCGGTTGAATCGTGGCCACATGCGGCGGTGCTATTCTTCACCGCCGCATGCTCAGCACAGCACCATCCCAGCCGGTTGGGTCGGCGTTCGCTGCGTTACGCTGCGTGCAACCACGCAGCGCCCCGCGCATCTATGGCATTTTTCTGAACACTCGGTATAAGAGTGACGCTTCAAGGGCTGCAGAGAGAAGGATGCTAGCGTTGTCTTCGTAAGATGCCGCGACGGTCCGCGCATTGCTGAGGAAGTGGGAGGCCGAAGGGAGGGAACGAGCATGCAGATCAGCTATCAGGACGTCGCGACCGATCCAACGACACTGCGCATTCCGGTATCGAACATGATGAAGACCGCCCTGATCAGCCTGGCGCTGTGGTCCGGCCTCATCTGGGCGGCGTGGATGGTGCTCTAACTTCCCGCGCCTTTCACCCAGCGACTCGGCATCGATCGAGTCGCGCCCTCCTATCAATCTTCGTTCGTCGACTTCACCAACACGCAACCGCCGGGCCGTCTGCGGTCACCGGACATTGAGTCCCGAAGCGCAGTCGCGCCGACGACTGTGACGGATGCATCGGAGCGGTGCCCGCCGTCGCTTCGGTGAGGAAGTGCGGCTCGTCGCTCGCACCGGCTGCAGCGATCAAGGCGACCACCGCGCTGATCACGACGACACCGCCGGCGATGATGCCGCCGATAACCAACCCGTCGCTAAAACTCGCTGCCGCGCGCCGAGGGGTCAACAGCGTCAGCAGCATCGCCGCGATCACGATCGCCACCGCCACCGCCTTCAGGTTCATCTCCGCTCCTTCGTGACGTCGCTTCAAGCCGCCGACGATTGCCGACGGCCGACTACGATCCCTTCTGTTGCGATTGCTTGGCGCGCTGACACGGACACCCGCCGGCGGCTTGCTCAGCCGGCTTGTTCTCCGCCGCCTTCTCCTGACACGCGCCGCAACATGCCCCGTCTTTACCCGGACAGCCCGCCATCGCTGGCTGGTCGGCCGGCGCCGCTTTGGTTGTGTCGTTTGCAGACGGATTGTCGTCGGCTGCGAAGATCGGCGCGGCATGCAGAACCATCAGACACGACATCACGGGGAGCAGCGTTCCGATTCCAAGCCCCCTCATCAATAGTCTTCGTACGTTCATGTGAACCTCCCTACGCCTATGGATCGAGCCGCATGCTAATGGCTGGCTCCGAGCATTGCAACTCGCCTTCGCTATCCGCTACCAATGAAAAAGCACTTGTGACCAGCATGGGCGACCGTCGATGTGAACTGTGCGAGTGCGCGCGCATCACCGCGTGGCATGCGACCTACGAGGAACCCTTCCGCTTCGTCATCATCGACTGCGATTCGTGCGATGTGCCGATGGCGGTGCTGGGCGAACACCGCTCCGTGCCCAGTGCGGCCGAGCGTGAGTTTATGCGGCGCGCACTTGCAACGATTGCGGATGCAACGTTTCGCAACGGTTGGTACTTCGACGATCACATGCGCCAGATCCCGGACCACTACCATTTGCACGCGCGGCCCTACCCGGCGTGGTGGCCGCGGAGAACTAGCTGATGGCGTAGGCAAATCGCGTACGGCGGGATTTGGAGCACTAGTCCTTGTCCGGCACGCGGAACTGTTCGTGACAGCTCTTGCACGATCCGAACATCGCCTTCGCTCCCGCCGGAACGTCGCCGCCACTCTTCGCAGTGGTCGCGAGCGCGCCGGCCTTTTCGCCCAACTCTTTGGCGCTCGCCTCGAACTTGGGGAAGTCGGTCCAGATCTCGGGTTTGGCGCGCGATTTCTCGTGCGTGCTGCCCGGCGGAAATAGCCCCGCGATCTTGCCTGCCGATGCTTGAATCTGCTCGGCGGCATCGGCAACGCCGTCGAACTTCCCCGACTTCATCGCATCGCTGATGATCTTGGCATTCTTGCCGATCCCCTCCATCAACACGTGGCGGTCGCGAATCGGTCCCGCAGGAAGGTCCTCCGACCGGACTTCCGCGGAGTGCGCTGCACTGAGCGCAGGACAGAGCAACATGGCGGCAATGAGCAACGAGGCTGGGCGCATGGAGTTCTCCTTCGATGGTTTTGTCGCGGGCACCGATGACCCGCCATTCAAACGGTCGACGCCAAGAAATCCGTCGCCGCGGTTGTGCTACTTGCGGCTCACATCATTGTCAATCGGCAAGATGGTCCGCAGATACTCTGCAATCGCGCGCCGATCGGATTCGGGCGCATCCTTGTAACCCGGACCGCCGCCGTGGCCATCAATGACATCGGCCATGAATCCCTGGACGTTGTCCATATTCGGCAACATGCCGAGAGTGAGCAGGCTCACCAGGTCGTCTGTATCCCACTTGGCGAGACCGGTTTGATGCGGCGTGATGTTGGGCACCGGCTTTCCGCTGGGGCCGTGAGCCGTTCCCGCAAGGTACATGCTTCGCTCGGGCGCTCCGAGGCGCGTCCGTGGCGTATGACAGTCGCCACAAATCGAAACGTGGTCGACCAAGTAGCCGCCGCGCTCAACACCGACAGTCGGCGCGCTGGCTACCCGCGGTGGCCAGCGGACAAACAGCAGGCGCCACGCGCGATAGGCCCAGCGAGCCAACGGCAGCTCGCCTTCGTGCGCCCGATTGGTACGGCGGACCGGCGGCAGCGAGCGCAGGTACGCAATAAGATCGGCGACGTCCGTATCGGCCATACCGGCGTATTGATAGTACGGCATCGCCGGTGCCTCCGCGCTGCGATCACGGCGGATGCCGGCGCGAATCGCAGCGGCGATTTCCGCGTCGCTCCACGCGCCGAGGCCGGTTACGAAGTCCGACGTGATGTTCGTGCCGTAAAACGTTCCAAACGGCGTCGGCACCTTGCCGCCGCCGGCGCCGATCGGTCCTTCCGGCGGCGTGTGACAACCGCAGCCGGCTGCCAGCGCGAAGATGACTCGACCGCGCTGCGCATCGCCGGCCGCGTTCGCGGTCGCGGCCGAGATCATCACGAGTGGCGCGATCATCATCGTTCGGATCATGCGCCGCAGAATAGCGGACCGCGCCGGCTGCGCCTATTCGTTCAGGCAATTTGCGAGGTGGGTGTTGCTGGCCTATACGACCCGCATGGAATCAGCTCAACGCATCGCCCTGGTTACCGGTGCCGGCAGTGGGATCGGCCGCGCGATCGCACGGCGTCTCGCTGCCGACGGCGCGCGCGTCGCGGCCGCCGACATCAATGACGCCGCCGCGAACGAGACGGTCAAATTGATTGCGGATGCTCGCGCGAGCGCCCTCGCCCTCCACCTCGACGTCACCGACTTTGATCAGGTCAAACGCGCGGTCGGCGAGTTGCAGGATCGCTGGGGCGACGTTGACATCCTCGTCAACAACGCGGGCTGGGATCGCGTACAGCCGTTCGTCGAGAACACGCCCGATCTGTGGCAGAAGGTCATCGCGATCAATCTCTCCGGCCCGATTCATTGTTGCCGAGCGGTGCTCGACGGGATGATCGCGCGGCGGCGCGGCAAGATCATCAGTATTGGCTCCGACGCCGGCCGAGTCGGGAGCAGCGGCGAGGCGGTGTACTCGGCGTGCAAAGGCGGCATCATCGCGTTTTCGAAGACCCTTGCTCGCGAACTGGCTCGGTACCGCATCAACGTGAACGTCGTCGCTCCCGGTCCGACCGACACCCCGCTTTTGCAGGAAATCACCCACGGTCCGGACGGCGCGAAGATCATCGAGGCGATGACGCGAGCGGTGCCCTTTCGTCGTTTGGCGACGTCCGAGGAAATCGCCGCGGCGGTCGCGTTCTTTGCCTCGCCTGATGCCGACTTCATCACCGGCCAAGTGCTGAGCGTGAGCGGGGGTCTGACCATGACGGGCTGAAGCATCGGCATCCCCGATTGCCGGGATAGCAGAATTAGCTTGACAGCATCAGCTCCGCACCATAACTGGCTGATCGGGTCGTGGACGGGGAGGAAGAGTGTCAGTAGATCTCGCGGCAACCACATGGGGTAGTCCGAAGTTGTCTGCGGTTCTGCTCATTCATGGCCCGGCCTGTTGCGGCGGAACCTGGGCTCCGATCGCCGAGCGCTTGGCTGATCAATATCATCTGATTGCTCCTGATCTGCGAGGCCACGGCGACAGTCCGCGGCAAGACTCCTATCAATTCGAAGAATTCATCGGCGACCTCGACGCCTATGCGAACGCGCGCGGTCTCCAACGGTTTGCGATCATCGGCCACTCGATGGGCGGGTTGCTCGCGATGGCATACGCGATCCGCTATCCCGAGCGCGTGTCGTCACTGGTTTCAATCGACTTCAGCGTTCCGGTGCCGCAATGGCAGGTCGACTATGCCCAGCGAGCGTGTCTCAATCCGGTTCGAACGTTCACGACCGAAGCGGAGGGCCTGGCGTATCTGCGCAGGGCGTTTTCTCGCACAGCGAGCGATGAAACGCTGCGGCAGCTCGCGAGCGGGGTCCTCGGTCAAATCGATAGTGGTTGGAGGTTCAAGGTCGACCCAGGGGCGCTGCGAGAGTTCACCGATTTCCCGCGTGCGCCCGAGATCGAGCGCGTTCGATGCCGGACCTTGTTGTTTCGGGGCAGCGATTCGCGCGTGATGGACCGCGGTGGAGGTATCGCGATGTTGCGGCGCATCGCGCGCGCACGGCTCGTTCAAATCCCGCGCGCCGGTCACTACGTGCATCTCGACAACCCAGCGGCGACCGCCGATGAGTTGCGCCGATTTCTCGAAGAAGTCCCTGATTGAGCGAGTCGCGCGCCTAGTCGAACGCTGCCAGCAATTCTTTGAACGCCTGCATCTGCCCGCCGGCCGTCGATGACGGCACCAAGATCGGCGTGCTCACGCCGGCCTCGTACCAGGCTGCCAGTCCGGTTCGCACTTCGGCGACGCTGCCGAACAACGTCGTGTCGCGCAGCCAACGATCGCTCATCAACGACGGGATCGTGTCCATCTGGTTATCGGCGATGGCGCGCTGGATCGCCCGCATCTCGTCTCCGTAGCCGGCCTCGATCCAGTAGTTCTGGTAGTTGGGCAGCATGACGTAGCCGGTGAGTGTCTTGCGATTGACCGCGGCGGCGGCCGCGCGATCGTCGCTGATGCAAGTCGGAATCATATTGCCAACGAAGAAGTCGGCGCTGGCGCGTTTGTCGGCGGGCAGATACGACAGCGACGTAGCCATATGCGAACGGGCCGCATTGGCCCACATCGCCCCTTGCGCGATGTCGCCGGCCAGGCGCACCATCGGCTTGCGCAAGGTTGCGAGGATGACTGGAGGCAATTCTCCCTGGCGACTGCCGCCTTCCCGAAACTGCTCGACGAAACGGCGGGTGTCGGCAAGCGGCTTGCCGGTGGCGATGCCCAAGCGTTTGTGTACCGGGCCGTGACTAACGCCGATGCCGAACAGAAAACGTCCGCCGCTCAGCTCGTGAATCAGCGACGCGGTTTGCGCGTAGTCGACGGGATGACGGGTGTAGATATTGGCGATTCCGGTCCCGAATCGAATCGTCTTGGTCGACAAGGCCAACGCCTCGCACAGTCCGACTCCGTCATTGAAGCTGGGACAATAGATTCCCGCGAAGCCGCGCCGTTCGATCTCCTGCGCCAACTCAAGCGTCGCCTGTCGCCTTCCCGGCATCGCCGCGAGACTCACCGCTGGTTTCTGACTCATACACGCTCCTTCAACGTCGTCCCTGCACGCTGCGCGACTCAGCGCGCCGCCACCGCACTCGGCCGCAACCACAACGCCGCCACCCGCGGATACACCCACAGGGCGATGATCCACAAGAGCGCGACGCTTCCGCACAAGGCCAGCAACTGCGTAGCCGGGATCCTCGCGAGCGCCGCCACCAGCCCAAGCTGCAGCGCGAGTCCGACGGCCACCACCCCGCTCGCGTGCCACCGCGTGCCCGCCTCGACGCGCTGGTGCGGCAGCCAGTATCCGCCGACCAGAAATCCGATCATGCTGCCGGAAATCGTCGCGATGGCCAGGTCACCCGTCACCGTCAGCGCGCACGCGCCGAGGATGATAGTCGCCCTCAGCCAGCGCGGTGCGAAACAATCGCCGTCCGCCCATCGCTGCAGCGGTTTGATCAGTGGCAACAACAACACTCCCACCGTCGCTCCGCCAAGTACATCGATCGGGAAATGCACGGCAAGATAGAGACGCGAAAACGAGATGAGCGCGATCAGCACAACCGCCACCGCGGTAAACCAGCGGCGGCCGATCCACCACGCGAGATAGCCCCAGAAGACTACGGCGCCCTGTGCGTGGCCGCTCGGAAACGAATTGCTGTGCGATTGATACGGCCGCATGTCGAGCACACGCGCCAGCGCCGGATCGGGGCGTGGGGTGTGAACCAACACCTTCGCATACGTGTTCACATACGCGCTCGCGAGCACCAACAGAAACAGCCCGGCCGCGTGCCGGCGATCCACCACCCAGAACAACGGAGCAATCGCAACGTAGTAGAAGGTTGGATAGCCCAAATCGGTCACGGCGCGGAAGAACACGTCGCAGAACGGATTCGCCCAGGTCGCGATCCAATGAAACACCGCGTAACCGGTCAGCCAGTCCATGCGTTCACTTAAGCAGGCCCCGCCTTCAGAGCGCAAGGCGGTCGCGTATCGCCGATCGCGTGTCGCAGATGGCCGGAGCATTCCGACGATACGCCAGATGCGATGAGCGATCAGCGCGCGCTTGGACCTCAGGCGCGGCTTCAGCTAAGGGACTCCGCGACCGCGATGCGCTTCAGCCGCGAACAGTTCGATCGTGCGTTCAATCCGCGCGTCGTCGCAGTCGTCGGCGACAAGCTGATGACCGGCTTCATCTGGCTGAACGCGCTCAAACACTTCAGCGGGAAGCTGTACTCGGCACAGATCGATCCCAACGAAATTCCGGCGATCGAGGCGATGGGTGTGACCAACGTTCGCAGTCTGCTCGATATTCCCGAGCCGGTGGACTACGTCGTCGTCGCCGTCCCACGGCAAGTCGCGCCGCGCGTGCTCGAAGATTGCGCCAAGAAACACGTCGGTGCCGTCACCTTGTTCACCGCGGGTTTCTCCGAGACTGGAGAAGCGGAAGGGAGGAAACTCGAGCAACAGATCGCCGACATCGCGCGCCGCGAGCAGTTGCTGCTCGTCGGACCGAATTGCATGGGGCTCGCGAATCCCGCGATCGGCCTGTGCAACTTTCCGGGGCAGCCCTTCGGCCCCGCCGCTGCGGGGCGGGCCGGCTTCATCGGCCAGAGCGGCACTCACACGATCAACTTCGTCAATCGCGCACCGAGCCGCGGCGTCGGTATCGCCAAAGCGGTCAGCATCGGCAATGCGGTGATCGCCGACGCCAGCGATTATCTCGATTACTTCCGTGGCGATCCCGCCATCGATGTGATCGGGATGTACGTCGAAGGTGTGCGCGACGGCCGCCGGTTCTTCAACGTGCTGCGCGAGACGACGCGAACCAAGCCCGTCGTGATCTGGAAGGGCGGACTCAGCGAAGCGGGACATCGTGCGATCTTCTCGCACACCGCGGCGCTCGGAACGCCGGCCGCAATCTGGCAAGGCGTCGCCCGCCAAGCCGGCGCGGTCGGCGCTGCCGGCCTCGAGGAGCTGATCGACGTCGTTGCCGCGCTCGAAAGCGGAAAGCTCGCGACCAACCTGCGCGCGGGATTGATCGCGATGACCGGCGGCCCGTCGGTCGCGCTCACCGATGCATTCGCCCAGGCCGGGCTCGACGTGCCGCAGCTCAGCGAGGTCTCGTATCAGCGGCTGGGCGAATTCTTCAACGTCGTCGGCGGCAGTTTTCGCAATCCGCTCGACGCCGGCGGCACCATCGCGATGGGCTTCCGCACCGACAATCTCGCCAAGCTGCTCGACATCCTCGATGCCGATCCGGTCATCGACGTGATCGCGATCGACCTCGGTGCCGGCCTCGCCGTCGACCGCTGGCACGAGCACCCGAACGGCCTCACCGCGATGCTCGACATTCTTTCCGAGTTCGTCGGACGAACAAGAAAGCCGCTGGCCGTGGTGCTCGAACCCGCGCACCGCGAAGCCGAGGTCGCGCAACTTCGGGAACAGTTTGTCCAGCGACGTCTGCTGACACTGCCTTCGGCCGAGCGCGCGGCAATCGCGCTGCGCAAGCTCGTCGAGCGGACCCGACTTCTGCAGAGTCCGAGCTGATGGCATATCGCGTATGGCAGATCGCCGGAGGAGAGCAACATGCCTGATTGTCCGTATCCCGCCGTAGGCCATCAGCGATCAGCCATCGGCGATCCGCGATAAGCGAGTGCTCATGGCCAAAGCGCGCACCATCTACGCGTGTCAGTCGTGTGGTTACCAATCGCCGCGCTGGCTCGGCCGCTGCCCGGACTGTCAGGGTTGGGGCACGCTGGCGGAGGAGCGCGTCGAAGCGGGGAATCCGCGCGCGACCGAGCGCGGCAGCGATCAGCAACCGCAGCCGATCACGGCAGTAACCGGCACCGCCGACGAGCGCCGGCCGTGCGGGATCGGCGAGCTCGACCGCGTCCTCGGCGGCGGCGTCGTGCCGGGATCGGTGGTGTTGATCGGCGGCGATCCCGGCATCGGCAAGTCGACACTTGTGCTGCAAGCGCTGGCTGCGCTCGCGCGCGACGGCCTCGCGCTCTACGTTTCCGGCGAAGAGTCGGCGCAGCAAATCAAGATGCGCGCCGATCGGCTCGGCATCGCCGAGAAGCAGCTCCTCGTGCTCGCCGAAACTTCGTTGGAGCGCGTCCTCGAGCACGCGCAGAAGATCAATCCGCGCGTACTGGCCATCGACTCGATCCAGACGGTTTTCACCGACGAGCTAGCCTCGGCGCCCGGCAGCGTCGGACAAGTGCGCGAGTGCGCTGGCCGGTTGGTGCAATTCTCCAAACGTCGCGACCTCGCGACTTTTCTGGTCGGTCACGTCACCAAAGAAGGCGCGTTCGCCGGCCCGCGCGTGCTCGAACACGTCGTCGACACCGTCCTCTACTTCGAAGGCGAGCGCGGCCATGCGTTCCGGATTCTACGCGCGGTCAAGAATCGCTTCGGCTCGACCAACGAGATCGGCGTGTTCGAAATGAAGGAGTCGGGGCTGCAGCCGGTGGCAAATCCGTCGGCGCTGTTTCTCGCCGAGCGGCCGGTCGACGTGCCGGGCTCCGTCGTCATCGCCAGCATCGAAGGGACGCGTCCGATTTTGGTCGAGTTGCAGGCGCTGGTGTCGCCGACGGCGTTCGGCACCGCGCGGCGCACGACGCTCGGCGTCGATCACAACCGGGTCGCGCTACTGGTCGCTGTGCTCGAAAAGAAAATGGGACTTCAACTCTTCGGCCACGACATCTTCGTCAACGTCGCCGGCGGCGTGCGCATCGACGAGCCCGCCGTCGACCTCGGCATCGTCGCGGCGGTGGCATCGAGCTTCCTCGACAAACCGATCGCCGCCAACACGCTGCTGCTCGGCGAAGTCGGCCTTGCCGGCGAAGTCCGCGCCGTCGGCCAAGCCGACACGCGCGTCCGCGAAGGCTCAAAGCTCGGCTTCACGAGATGCATCCTGCCCGAAGCCTCTCTGCGCCAGATCCCATCGATCGACGGCGTCGACCTCTGCGGCGTCCGTTCGCTCAGCGATGCGTGGGAGGTGCTGTTCTGAAGGGAGGACGGGCGCCGCCCTACAACTAGCTGAGCTAGACGGCGATGATTTTGATATAGGGATACAACGATGGACGAGAAGGCAATGACCCTGGCGCAGATCGAAGCACGCTTTCAGGCGGAGTGGGTTCTGATCGAGAATCCGGACACGGATCCGGCTTTGGTGCTACGCGGTGGAACCGTTCGCTGGCACAGCAAGGATCGCGACGAAGTGTACCGCAAAGCGGTTGAACTGCGGCCCCGGCGCTTCGCGGTCGTGTACACGGGCAAGATGCCAAAGGACACCGCGATCGTTCTATGAGCGTTCCATTTGATCCGCGGGAAGGGCTGATCGTTATTCCCGCGGAACTCTGGGGACCGACCGGAAGTGTCGTACTGCGGCTCGCTCTAGACACCGGCGCAACGAGCACTGTGATTAACGTGGGGATGCTCGTGGCGATCGGCTACGATCCGGCGCTCGCGCCCGATCGGCTTCAGGTCACGACCGGCAGTGGAGTCGAGTTCGCACCGCGCCTGACCTTGCAGCGGCTCAACGCCCTAGGCCGCGAGCGAAGCGATTTCCCCGTGCTTGGTCACACGCTGCCGCCGAGCGCGGGTGTCGACGGGCTCCTCGGCCTCGACTATCTGCGCGGCGGCCGGCTCACAATCGATCTGAGCCGCGGTCAAGTGTTGCTGGAGTAACGTGCGCTGCGGCTCATCACCAGGCACCCTGTGGAAGACTACGATGACGAGAGAACACGACTGCATAGTGTTGACCGAAGATCAGCCGGCCAATGATCTCAAGGCCGGCGACGTCGGTACAGTTGTACACGTCCACTGCGACTCAGCCGGCTACGAAGTAGAATTCATTACCCTTGCTGGTGAGACAGTCGCGGTCGTCACGCTGCTCCCTGCTCAGTTGCGGCCCATTGCGCGCCGCGATCTTGCTCACGTCCGTGAGCTGTCGCCACCGCCGGCCTGAGGCGGGGCGTTGGCTCGCTCAGCGACGCGTGGGGCGTACTGTTCTGAATGGTATGGCACCGACCCTCGGAACCATAACATTGCTTGTGTGGCTCCTGACCGGTGTCGGCGCTTGGATAGTCGGCGGATACCTCCTCATTGCAAGAGCCGAAGTGCCCATTCTTCGAGGCCTGTTCTTGTCATTCTTGATGGCCGATTGGTGCTGGGTCCTCGGGTTCTTGCTTCTAATGGCCTGGTCGTGGGCGGGTCTGCCGCTGGCAGTATTGCCTGTGGCAATCCCTGTAGCCTCCGCCAGTTTCTTCTACTGGCTCTCTCAACTGGATTTGAAGAGGGCGCAGACGAAGCCAGGCGCAGAGGGTGATCGCACGGCGGTCGCACAGGAGTCTACACTCGCGCTTGAGCCGTCACGACAGTGTACCCCGACCGCCTCCCAACCCAGCTTTGGGCTCACCGAGTACCGTCGTTTTGCGCGTGCCATCAATGAACTCTGCGCAAAGTCCCCAGACCTAGCCACGTTTTCAAAAGCCGTCAGAGATGATCCGATCCTGGCCAGTCTCCGCATTGGCGCACGTGCGGAACTGCGAGCAATCTATCGTAAGGTCGCGCGCCACTTCGGGATGCCCGATATCCCGCTGCATCTACCGGTTCGGAAGAAGATTCAAACCCGAGGGCTCGCGTTTCATCAGCAAGGTATGCCGACCGAAATTCGCGTCTATCCGTTGGAGGCACCGCGGAAGCCTTACGAGACGTGGGAACCATCCGACCTTCGGTGTTCGCCTGATTGGGACGTGCTTGACACCGTCATTCACGAGAGCGCCCATGTCCTGGAGGCGCTCCGCTTCGGGGAAATGACTCACGGCCCCCGGTTCAAGCAAGCCTATGCAGAGATTGCGGTGTTCCTGAAAGCCAATGGCCTTGAGGCTTTGATCGACGAGATGGAATGGAATCAACTGGAGACCGGAAACGAGACGGCTCAGTGACTCGCGGAACACATCGTTCTGAGTTGGCGGCTCGCCA
>Ga0335069_10011473_pt1 | contig 12497 bp, 10 predicted proteins | sample Lox_Sample_11_FD_206714 | JGI IMG/M metagenome (GOLD analysis project Ga0335069, IMG submission 206714) | Soil microbial communities from Loxahatchee National Wildlife Refuge, Florida, United States - Lox_Sample_1.1 | ecosystem: Environmental > Terrestrial > Soil > Wetlands | place: USA...
CCCAGAGAGAGAACAACAACCTAACAAGCAGAAAGGGCGAAATAATGTCTGATGATTTGATCACGTCCGAAAACGTTTCGGTCGCTATGCTGAAGGGGGTCTTTGAATCAGCCTACATGGATGTTTCCATCGACAGCGATGGAGACCTGATGGTGAAGGATGAGTGCCGGGTTTTCGTCCGCCCCGATATGGAGCGAAAGAACCGGATCCGGATGTCCACCTTCTTCCGTTTCACGAGCAGCTCCAGCAAGCTCGAACGCCTCGAATGCATCAACCGCATCAACACCGAGTACCTCATGGTCTGCGCTTGTGCCATGGATAACGGCGGTCTGTATTTCCGATATGACCTCATGATCGACGGCGGCGTCCAGAGGAAAGCCCTCGTGCTCGCGCTCAAGCGCTTCGCTTCCATTCCTCGAAGCGCCGTGCGCGAACATGGCAGCAGCATCGTCGAGTAGGGCTCGCGCGCAGCCCAGGCCCTGAACAACCGTTTGGGCGAGTGCGGGCCGAGCCCGCTGGCTCGGGTGGTGTGGTGCCCAGGTGCGGAATCCGTCGGAGAACCTGAGCTGCAATGCGATGGTTGGAAGCCATGCTCAGTCGGGAGCGCCGGCTTGACCCTTTTCCGGCGCCCCGTTACGCTGAGTGCATGCGGCCGGCTCTGCTAGTCATGGCGTTGCTCGCCTTGTCTGCTGGTCCGGCCCTTGCCGGCGATCGCGAGAGCGCGCGCGACCATTACGTGAAGGGCACGCGGGCCTATGAGCTGGGCCTGTTCGACGAGGCTATCGCCGAGTATATGGCGGCATACAAGATCAAGGACGATCCCGCGCTTCTCTTCGATATCGGGCAGGCGCACCGTCTGGCGGGTCATCCGGCCGAGGCGCTCCGTTTCTACAAGACCTATCTATCGAAGATCCCAGCGGCGCCGAATCGCGCCGAGGTCGAGGCGAAGATGGCGGAGTTGACCAGGCAACTCGAACAACAGAAGCCATCCCCGGCGGAGCCTTCTGCCGCCCCGTCGTCGGAAAGCCCCGCCCCCAGCCTTCCCGTACCGGAACCCGTGGCGGCCTCTCCGCGGTCCGGCGGCCCGGTGGTCACGCCCGCGACGATCGTGCAGTCGTCTCCGCGCGAGTCCGCGGGCCGGGGCATGCGGATCGCCGGCATCACGAGCGCGGCCGGTGGGCTGGCGTTGCTCGGCACCGGGATCGCCTTCGCCGTGCTCGCCAAACGGGCTGCCAACGATCTCACGCAGCTCGATGCGAGCCAGGGTGTGTTCGACCCGTCCAAGCAAGACGCCGGCCAACGCGACCAGATACTTGCCGATGTGCTCATCGGCGTCGGCGCGGCTACGCTGGTTACCGGGGCCATCCTCTATGTCTCGGGGGCTCGTGCCAAAAACCAGACGTCCCGGGCCCTGGTCGTCTCGCCCTCGCTCGCCGCCCATTCGGCGGGCGCCACCCTCAGGATGGTGTTTTGATGGGCAGCCGGCTGTCTCTGGCGTGGGGTCTCGCGCTGCTGTCCGCAGGCTGCTTCTCTCCGAGCTACCACAACGGAGATCTGCATTGCACGGCCTCGGGCCAATGCCCCGAAAACTTCCACTGCGCTGCCGTGGATAACACCTGCTGGCACAATGGGAGCGATCCGGCCGCCAACACCCTGCCGACCGATGCCGCCGCCACTGATGCAGCTGCCAAAGATGTCCCCGCTTCAGGCAGCGCCGAGGCCGGCGCCAGCGGAGTGCAGATCGACCAGCTTGCCGCCGAGTACGCCTTGGTCGTCTGTACCGCGAATTTCGCTTGCTGCTCCCAGGCGGACCTGAAGGGGAAGACACTGGCAAGCTGCGAGCAGAATGTCGCGAGCAAGTTCCAACCGGTGGTACAAGCGATCTCCGATGGCGTGGCCCGCGGTCGCACCATCTACTATCCCGAGCGTGCGCGTCTGTGCCTGCAGGTCATTGGCAACGCCACCTGCCAGGCCTGGCCCATCGACCCCGAGACCCAGCTACCCATCCTGTGCCAAAAGGTGATCGAGCCGCAGGTCAGCTCCGGCGGCCCCTGCCGCACCGCCGCCGAGTGCGTGAGCGAGCTGTGCACGGGCGCCAGCTCGACGGCCGATGGCACCTGCCTGCCCAAGGCGCCTAGCGGAGAAAGTTGCGTGCAAATCTTGGCCCAGAACAGTTGCCAGAGCGGGCTCTACTGCGACTCGACCAGCCTGTGCTCCTCGACCAAGGCCGAGGGCACGAGCTGCGCGCAAAATCGGGAATGCGCGTCGCAGAATTGCAACGCGGTTCCCGACGCGGGCAATCTCTGTCTGCCCGCGCCCTGCTACTCGAACGGCCCACTGCTCGAGCCCGCCTGCTCCTTTGGCGGCCGGCCCTCCGCTTTCGCCAGCGTCCTCGCGCTCGCCGTTCTCGGGTTGCTCGTGCGGCGGCGCCCAGGGGCCGACCGTCGCCGCGGGTAGCTCGTCCGAGCATCCGCAGCCGTGGTTCAAGGATTCCAGATGTCTCGCCGTGCCGCGATTCAGGATGCTATTGCGACCGCAGCGCCCCCTAGTCGTCCACCGTCCGCTGTGGTCAAATAGTCGGCCTCCATGACCCGCCCTGCCTCCACCGACATAGCCCGACGGAAAGCCGACCACCTGCACATCGCAGCCTCCGGCGCGGGCCGCTTTGCGCGCTCCAACCTGCTCGAATGCGTGCAGCTCGTGCACGTGGCGCTGCCCGAGCTGTCGCTTGACGAGGTCGATCTTTCCACCACGCTGCTCGGTCACCGGCTGGCCGCCCCCCTCATGATCGCGGGCATGACCGGCGGGACCAAGCAAGGCGGGACCATCAACCGCATCCTGGCGGCCGCCGCGCAAAAGCTCGGCATCGCCTTTGGTCTCGGCAGCCTACGGCCCATGCTGGAGCGGCCCGACCTCGCGGCTACCTTTGCGGTGCGCTCGGTGGCGCCCTCGGTATTTCTTTTCGCCAACCTCGGCCTGGCCCAGGTCCGCCAGATGAAGACCGCGGCGGTGGTCGAGGCCATGGATCGCGTGGCCGCGGATGCGCTTTGCCTTCACCTCAACCCCGGACAGGAATTGGCCCAGCCCGGCGGTGACCGCGACTTCCGTAGCGGCCTCGACACCATCCGCCGGCTGGTTTCGGAGCTGGGGCGCCCCCTCCTGGTCAAGGAGACCGGTTGCGGGATTTCCGCGACCGTGGCGCGCGCCCTGGAAGACGCGGGCGTGGCGGCCATCGACGTGGCCGGGGCCGGCGGCACTTCGTGGATCGGCATCGAAGCCCTGCGGGCGCGCGGCGAGCAGGCGGCGCGCGCGCGCGAGCTGCGCGAGTGGGGCATTCCCACGGCGGCCTGCGTGGGGTGGCTGGTTTCGCTCGGCCTGCGCGCCGAGATCGTCGCCTCGGGCGGCGTGCGCACCGGTCTGGACGCCGCGCGGGCCTTGGCCTTGGGCGCTCGCGCCGTGGCCGTCGCACAACCGGCGCTAGCCGCGGCTCGCAAGGGTGGCGCGCGCGGGGCGCTGACGTATCTCTCGGGCATCATCGACGGCCTGCGCATGGTCTGTCTGCTGGTGGGCCAGCGAAACGCGGCCGACCTGTCGCGCGTTCCGCGCGTAATCACCGGCGAGCTTCAGCAATGGCTGGCGCAAGGGCCCGCATGAGCGAGGGCGAGACCACCACTGGCTTCGGCCATGCCAAGGTCATCCTGCTGGGCGAACACGCGGTCGTGTACGGCCAGCCTGCGCTGGCCGCCGGCATGCAAGCCGGCGTGCGCGCCCACGCCAGCCCGGGCCAGGGCAACGTCCGAGCGCCGGCTTGGCAGCTCGACGTGCAAGTGGGCGACGGCTCGCCGGTGAGCATCGCCATCGAGCGGTTGTGCGAACACCTGGGCGTCGCGGCGCGCGGCCTCGATTTCTGGCTGGAGACCGAGGTGCCGGCGCGGGCTGGCCTGGGCAGCTCGGCGGCCATGGCCGTGGCCGTCAGCCGGGCGGTGGCGGCGCGCACCGGCGCCGGCGAAACCGACATGCTGGCGGCCGCGGCGGCAGCCGAAGCCATCTTCCACAGCACGCCCTCGGGGATCGACACGGCGGCGGCCAGCCGGGGCGGCGTGGGCCGCTTCGAGCGTGCCACCGGATGGCAGGCCATTCCCGTGCGCCAACCGGTCGAGCTGTGCGTGGGCGTCTCGAAACAGGTGCGGCAGACCGGCGATCTGGTGAGCGCGGTGGCGCGGCTGTGCGAGCGCGTGCCGGTCGGCCGGCGCCTGATTGAGGCCCTCGGGGATGTGGCCCGGGCCGGCATGGACGCGCTGGCCAACGGTGACGTCGAAGCGCTGGGGCAACAGCTCAACATGGCGCATGGTCTGCTCTCCGGCCTGGGCGTGTCTACCCCCCAGCTCGATGATCTGGTTCGCGCGGCACGCGGCGCCGGCGCCCTGGGTGCCAAACTGACCGGCGCGGGTGGCGGTGGAGCGGTGATCGCGTTGGCTCCCGACCGCGGCGACGAGGTGCTGAAACACTGGCGCGGCATGGGTTGCTATGGCTTCCTTACCCTGGTGGGAACATGAGCATCTTCCGACTCCCCCTCTCGGTCACTGCACGGGCGGGAACCAACATCGCCCTGGTCAAGTACTGGGGCAAGCGCGACAAGGCCTTGAATCTTCCCGCCGCGGGCAGCCTGTCCCTGACCCTGGCCAATTTCGGCAGCGAAACCAAGGTGCGTTTTGCCCCGGACGCCGAAGCTCCCGAGGGTGGCGATCGGATCAGCTTGAACGGCGCGCCCGCCCCGCCGCAATTCGCCGAGAGGGTGCGGCGCTTTCTCGATCTGGTCCGCCAGCAGGCGCACGTCGGCCTGCCCGCCGAGGTCGAAACCCACAACAGCGTGCCCACCGCCGCCGGCCTGGCCTCCTCCGCGTCCGGCTTCGCGGCCCTGGCGCTGGCCGCGGCGCGGGCCGCCGGCATGAAGCCGAGCCCGCCCGAGCTGTCGGCCCTGGCCCGCCGGGGCTCGGGCTCTGCGGCGCGTTCCATCTTCGGCGGATTCGTCGAGATGGCGGCGGGCGTGCGGCCTGACGGCAGCGATGCCTGCGGCCAGGCCCTGCTGCCGGCCGATGCCTGGGACGTGCGTCTGGTGGTGGCCATCACCGACCAGCAACCCAAGGCCATCGGCTCGGGCGAGGCCATGGAGCGGACCGCGCAGACCTCGCCCTACTACCAGGGCTGGCTTGAGGCCGTGGCCCAGGATCTGCCCGCGGCCCGCGCGGCCGTCATGGCGCGGGACCTGCCCGGGCTGGGCCAGGTGGCCGAGCGCAATTGCTTGCGCATGCACGCCTGTGCCATGGCGGCCGATCCGCCCATCGTGTACTGGAACGGCGCCACATTGGCCGCGATGGAGACGGTACGCCGGCTGCGCGCTGCTGGCGGCGAGGCGTTCTTCACCATCGATGCCGGGCCCCAGGTCAAGGTCCTCTGTACCGCGCAGCAGGCCGCCACGGTCGAGCCCGCGCTGGCCGCGACGCCCGGGGTACTGCGCACGCTGGTGCTGCGGCCCGGACCAGGCGCCGAGCTCGTACACGAGGAGCATCGATGAGCGGGGCACGCATCACCCTGGTGGGAACTCCGGTGGTCGCCGCCCCGGGAAAAATCTTCCTGGTGGGCGAGTACGCCGTGCTCGAGGGCGGCGTGGCGGTGCTGGTCGCGGTGTCGCGCTACGCGGTCGCGCAGTACGTACCGGGGCGTGTGCCCGAGTCGCCGGTGGTTGACGAGGCGGTGAAACGCGCGCTGGCCGAGATCGGTGAAGCCTCGGCGGCCTTGCCGCCCGGATCGGTGGTCGTGGACACGGACGCCTTCTGCCAAGGACCGCTCAAGCTCGGACTGGGCTCCAGCGCGGCCACCGCGGTGGCCACGGTGGGCGCCATGTTCGAAACCGCGGGTCTGTCGATCGAAGGCCAGCAACACCGGATCTTCGCCATTGCCGACGGGGCCCACCGAGCGGCCCAGGGCGGGCTGGGCTCGGGCGCGGACGTGGCAGCCGCGGTTTATGGCGGCTTTGTGAAATTCGCGCACACGGCGGAAGGACCGCCGACCATCGAGCCCCTGGCCGTGCCCAGCGGCCTTCATCTCGTGGTGTTCTGGACCGAGACGGCCGCCAACACGCGCTCGATGGTGGAGGCGATACGCGCCTATGGCCGGATGGCGCCCTCGTCGTACAAGATGTTGATGGGTGCGCTGCGCACCACGGCCGAGCGTTTCGTGAATGAGCTGCTTGCGGGTCGGGCCACCGGTGCCGTGGTGGCGGCCGGGCGCTACGGCCGGCAACTATCTGAGCTGGGCAAGGCAGCGGGTGTGAGGATCGTGACCGACGCCTTCGAGCGCGCGGCTGCCCTGGCCCGCGAGCTGGGAGGCGATGCCAAGCCCTCGGGAGCCGGCGGCGGCGATGTCGGCGTGGCTTTGTTCGCCACGCCCGAGGCGGCCGAGCTCTTTGCCCGAGCCTGCCAGCCCGCGCTTTCGGTGCTGGACATCTCCCTGGCGCGTTCCGGAGTCCACCGCCGGTCGAGTGACGAGGCGCCGGTCACGGCGCGAGGACCTTTTCATGTCGGATAGCCGATCGAGCTCGCGCATTCCCGAGTTCCGCCGGCTGGAGCCCGGGGCGCGCCGGCGGGAGCTCGCCGGCCGGCTGGGTCTGGACGGCAAGGATCTCGCTCCGCTCGAGGACGGCGGAATTACTGCCGAGGACGCCGCCCGCATGGTTGAAAACGCGGTGGGCATCTACGCCTTGCCCCTGGGCGTGGCCCTGAATTTCCAGATCAACCAGCGCGATGTCCTGGTCCCCATGGCGGTCGAGGAACCGTCGGTGATCGCGGCCGCCTCGTACGCGGCCCGCATGGTGCGCGCGGGCGGCGGTTTCTCCGCCAGCGCCGATGCGCCGGTGATGATTGCCCAGGTCGAGCTGCGCGAGGTCGGCGATCTGACCTCGGCGCGCGCCCGCATTGAGGCCGCGCGCGCTGAGATCCTGGCGCTGGCCGACAGTTGTCAGGCCGTGCTGGTCTCGGTCGGAGGTGGCGCACGCGATCTAGAGGTGCGACAGGTGACTGGCTCGACGGAGAGCCGACTCGTGGTTCACCTGCACGTCAACTGTCGCGACGCCATGGGCGCCAACTCGGTCAACACCATGGCCGAAACCGTTGCCCCTCGCCTGGCCGAGCTCTCTGGTGGTCGGGTCGGTTTGCGCATTCTCTCCAATCTTGCCGACCGGCGTTTGGTACGGGTGAGTGCCCGGGTGCCGTTCGCCGCGCTCGCGTCGGACAAGGGCGCCGCCGCCGGCTCCCAAGTGGCGGAGGGGGTTGCGGCTGCCTCGCGTTTTGCCGAGGACGACCCCTATCGCGCGGCAACCCACAACAAAGGCATCATGAATGGCGTGGATGCGGTGGTCATGGCAACGGGCAACGACTGGCGTGGCGTGGAAGCGGGCGCGCACGCCTATGCCGCGCGCGACGGCCGCTATCGTCCGCTCGCCACCTGGAAGGTCGAGGGCGAGCACCTGGTGGGCCGGTTGGAGATGCCGATGGCGGTAGGGACGGTCGGGGGAACCCTGCAAGTGCACGCAGGGGCGCGCCTCGCCTTGCGCATCCTGCGGGTCTCGTCCTCCGAAGAACTGGGCATGGTGATTGGCGCCGCGGGTCTGGGACAGAACCTGGCGGCCCTGCGCGCCCTGGCCACCGAGGGCATCCAGCGCGGCCACATGACTTTGCATCGGCGCGCCGTGGGGCTACCGCCCGGCGGGAAAGGAGCTGGCTCATGATTCGCTCGCTGCTACACAGCGGACGTCTGCATCTGGCCGGCGGGGCGGACGGCGAGGCGGCGACCGCCGCGCGTCCATCCCTGCCCTGGCTGGATCCGCCCCCTGGGCCCTGGTCGGTGGAACAGGCCTACCGCTACTGCGAAGAGTTCGCGCGCGCCCACCACGAAAACTTTCCGGTGGCCTCGCGCTTCGTGCCCGCGGCCCTGCGGCGCCACGTGGTCGCCCTTTATGCCTTCATCCGCGCGGCCGACGATTTCGCCGACGAGCCGCAATACGATGGGCACCGCCAGCAGGCGCTGCAGGCCTGGCAAGAGGAGCTGCAGCGCTGCTTCCACGGCGAGCCTCGCCATCCGGTTTTCGTGGCCCTGCACGACACCATCGAGAAGCGCGGCTTGCCCATGCCGCCTTTCGAGGACCTGCTGTCGGCCTTTCGCGCCGACCTGGAGGTCACGCGCTACGCGACCTTCTCGGCTCTGCGCGCCTACACCGCGCGCTCGGCCGAGCCCGCCGGCCGGCTGCTGCTCGCGCTGTTCGGTTACCTCAATCCCGAGCTGGTGCGCTTCGCCGATGAGATCGCGACCGCCGTGCAACTCACCAACTACTGGCAGGATGTCGCCTCCGACGTGGCCCGCGATCACATCTACATTCCCGGCGAGGACTTGTACTTCTTCGGGGTCAGCGAGGCCGCGCTCAGGAGCCTGCGCCAGTCGGCGGCCATTCGCGACCTGATACGCTTCGAGGTGGCGCGCACGCGGGCCCTGTTCGAGCGCGGGCGCCCGTTGCTCGGCAAGCTGGGCCGCGATCTCAAGTTCGAGCTGGCCCTCATCTGGCTGGCCGGCATGGCCATCCTCGACAAGATTGAAGAGGCCGACTTCGACGTCTTCACCCATCGCCCGGTCATCGGCAGGCGCGACAAGGCCAAGATCCTGGCCCGCGCCGCCAAGCGCTGGGCCGCGCGTCTCGATCTGTCGGCCCTGCGCCGCCTGTGGCCGTAGCGTTATCCCATCCGAGGGTAGTTGAGTGGCATCCCATCCGAGGGTAGTTGCTCCGGCTTGGATCCCCCTTGGATTTTTGGATCCCCTCCGAGGGTAGTTTCTGGCCTTTCTGGATCCCCTCCGAGGGTAGTTGGATCCCCTCCGAGGGTAGTTTATCCCTTGGATCCTTTCCGAGGGTAGTTTCGTGGCATGTGGCATCCCCTCCGAGGGTAGTTTCCCTGGATCCGTGGCATCCCCTCCGAGGGTAGTTTCCCTGGATCCTTGGATCCTTTCCGAGGGTAGTTTCGTGGCATCCCCTCCGAGGGTAGTTTCCCTGGATCCCTGGATCCTGGATCCCTCCGAGGGTCCCCGGATCCCGGATCCCTCCGAGGGTAGTTTTCGGTGGCCGTAGCGAGCCGCCAAGACACTACTCGCGCAGAGCTGAACCGACCTGCAGATCGCTTTGCCCCCGGGGGCACAGCTTTGGCCTTTGCTGGCCGGCCACTTTACCCGCTCAGGGCTGCTCCTTCTGATAACATGCCGAGTCGTGGGGTTCCATCGTTGGAAGTGCCTGCTCGTTGGGTTGGGATTCGCCGCCGCGTTTGCCACAGGCTGTGGCAACGATCAGGCAGGACCACTACCCGATGGCAGCCGGCAGGGCACCGGCTGGTCGCAGAGCGATACTGGTTCGTCGGTGCCGGAAGCGTCAGCTGATGAAGCCCTTCCTGACCTGCCAGGCTTCGAGGCGACCCGAACGGGCATCGAAGACACAGGAGACACATCCCAATGGCGGGATGTCGGGCCTAACCCATCGGAAGACGCCGCCAGCTTGCCTGACGCGCCCAGCGCCGATGCCGCTCAGGAGAAAGCTCCCCTGGCCAGGCAGGATGCTTCACACCTTGAAGTCAACATTGCGGATGCACCGGCTTCGCCTCCCGACCAACAAGACTCCGATGCGTCGCCAATTGTACCCTCGGACGCTGGTGACGACGTCGTCAACACAGCCGTCGCTCACGACGATGCAGTCCATGTCCCGGATCTGGCCGGTCCGGTTTCCGACGGATCGGGCCCCGACACGCTCGCAACGGATGCGGCTGAGCCCTGCTCAGCCGGAGCCCAGCGCTGCAATGGGAACACCGTTGAGTCCTGCTCGGCAGCCCTGAAATGGCTTACTGGCACGACCTGTGCCGGGGCGACCCCCTATTGCAGTCCAGCCACCGTGACCTGCGGGTGCGTCCCCGGCGACCAAAGATGCGGCAGCGATGGCGTGGTACCCGAGATGTGCGACGACGACGGCATCTGGCGACGCAAGCTAGCCTGTTCGGGACTCGTTTCGCCCACTTGCTCGGGCAACCGCTGCGTCCTCGACGACTGGCGTGATCGAGCTCCGGCCCTGGTGGCGTACGATCAAGACAAGGTCGGCATCTTCACGGCTCTCGATGGAGTCGACCTGGTAGCCAAGTATCGACTGGCCAAGACTTGGTCCCCATCCGGCTTCGCATGGAACCCACGCCACGTGACCATTGAAGGCTCGCCCCAGGCGGTGTCCTGGTCGGACGGCACCATCCAGCTCTTTGCCACACAAGCCGACGGTTCCATCGCGTATGAGACTTTTTCGGCGGGCGCTATCGAGACCTCCTGGGACCGAGACGGCCAGTGGCCCCATTGGACGAGCCTGAGCCATCCCGCAAGCACGCTGCTGGTTGGTCAGCCCGGGATCGTAGCGTGCGGGGCGAATTGCCTCGATTTGGTCGCGCGAGGGGCGGACAACGGCCTCTACCACCGAAGGTGGGCCGGGGCATGGCAACCAGCCCGCGATTGGGCTGCTTGGGGCGGCTCGCTCGCGTCTTCGCCGGTGGTGGTGGCGGGCGACGGCAAGCAACTGTCCATCGCGGCAATCGCTCCCACTGGCGAGCTCATGGTCCGGCAAGCTGACGGAAGCGATTCGAACGGTTCGAGCGCGTCGACCGGGTGGGTATACGGCAGGCCCGGATCGGCGGCGTTCGTCGGCCGTCCTGCTGCGGTCGCTGGGCCCGGGGGCCGCGTGGACTTGTTCGCGAGAACCGTCGACGGTAGAGCCTATCGTGGGAGCGTGGGTGCGGGGGGTGCGTCGCTGACCTGGACCGACCTCGGCGCAGTGACCAGCGATGTTGCAGTAGCCGCGCGCCGCCCGAATCGGTATCGCCTGCTGGCTCGCCTTCCTAGTGGTCAGCTGGGAATCAAAGACTGCGCCGATGGAATCTGGGACCCGTCGGCCGCTGATTGGACTTCGCTCGGCGCTCCGGCTTCGGGGATTCTGGGCCAGCCCGCAGTGGCAACACGCGCTCTGGCCGACGGAACCGAGCAGCTCGACCTCGCAGTCTTCGGGACCGACCACATCGTTTATTGGAAGTCGTGGAATCAAGATCATTGGGAGCCCTCATCGTCCGGATTCACCGCACTGTCGTCCATGCCCGATCCATGGGTCGACCTCGAGCCCTTCTGGAACGCGGCTCAAATGCGAGACGAATCCCTGCTGTTGACTGACAATGGAGACCGCGTTCCGCGGGCACAACTGTTGACCAAGGGCTGGCTGGTCTCGTTGACCGACGCAGGCGAGGCCAAAACCTACCAGGTGGACACGGACTTCTTCTTCGACGACCAGACGAAGACCATCACCCTGCCCTCTCACTCGGCCGTGCCCCAGGCGACGCTGGCGGACCTGACTACGCTCAGAGCTGCTGCTGCCGAAGGGCATCAGTTCCATGATCGACAGGTTGCTGCGACCTACACACGGATGGAGTCGCTGAACCCTGCCCTGGTGGCGATGAGTGGCGGCGAAAACTTGGCACACTTGCGTGGCAAGCTGCTTCTCGGAAAATCCGTGCGTGTCGTGATCTATGGCGACAGCATTGCGGAGGGTTTCAACAGCAGCGGCTTGATGGGGGCGCCGCCGTATCGGCCCCCCTGGGCCGTGCAACTGGCCAGAAGGTTGACGGCTCAATATGGCAGCTCAGTCACCCTGCTCAACCCATCGGTGGTCGGCACTTCGTCACAGTGGGGCAAGGATAACCTTGCCGCGCTGGTCACTGACCTGCAGCCGGATCTGGTGGTGGTCGCCTTTGGCATGAACGACGCTGCCGGCGCAATGCCGGTGTCGGAGTATCGGAGCAATATCGAGGCTATCGTCGACGGCATTCGCGCTTCGACCAGCGCCGATGTCGTGCTGGTAGCCTCCATGCTTCCTGATCCGAGCTCTGACCGCGCTTGTCTTGTAGTTCGTCGCCCATATCGAGATGCCCTGCACCAGGCGGCCAACCGGCAGGGGCAAGCCACGGGGTGGGTTGACATGCTTCAGGTCCACCAAACCCTGTTGGGCCTGGCGGCGCCGGTGGCGTCATGCGAAGCCGATGCCACCTGCAGCTGCTCGAGCAGCACCCTGGCCGCCCAATCGCAAACGGGACCCAAGACCTTTCAGGATCTCACCGGGAACGGCATCAATCATCCGAACGACTGGCTAGGACGTTGGTACGCTGTAGAGGTGAGCGAATTGCTCGCGCCGTAGAACCCCTCCGAGGGTAATTCCCGTAGAACCCCTCCGAGGGTAATTCCCGTAGAACCCCCCGTTAGAACCACACCTTTCAAGGTGATCGCGTGGCTGGATACGCCAGTGTAGGTGTGGCGCGGTTTGGCAGGCGCAGGGTAGAAAATTGGACGTGGGAGGGTGCAGGGGCGCTGATGCAGCACCATGATGCTGA
>Ga0335069_10011474_pt1 | contig 12497 bp, 11 predicted proteins | sample Lox_Sample_11_FD_206714 | JGI IMG/M metagenome (GOLD analysis project Ga0335069, IMG submission 206714) | Soil microbial communities from Loxahatchee National Wildlife Refuge, Florida, United States - Lox_Sample_1.1 | ecosystem: Environmental > Terrestrial > Soil > Wetlands | place: USA...
ATGCGCAGCGAGTGGTAGGGGTCCGACACCAACAGCACCGTCGGGGCCAGGTGCTGGGCGCGCATGATGTTGGCCGCCGCCGAGAGCTCCTGGTAGCTGTTGGTCCCCTGGTTCTCGAGCTTCACGTGCTCGGCCGGTATGCCCAGCGACGTCAGGTAGTCGTAGCCGGTGAGGCCCTGGGTGATGCCGTCGCCCGGCTTCTTGCCACCGGTGACGATGATCTCCGTGGCCCGGTGGGCGCGGTACAGCGCGGCGGCGTGGTCGAGGCGGTCCTTGAGCACCGGCGAGGGCCTGCCGTTCCACTGCGCCGCACCCATCACCACGATGGCGCTGGCCGACGCCGAGCTGGTCTGGCGCGAAGCCCACCACACCTGGGCGAAGGTGAACGCGAGGTAGAGCACGAGCAGTCCGAACGCCACGGCGAGGATCTTGAGCGCGAGCTTGAGCACCGACACGGCAACGGCGACCTTCGGGTCAGACGCGGGCCCGCGCGGCCCGGAGGCGCGCGAGCGTGCGCTCGCGGCCCAGCGCGACGAGCGACTCGCCGAGGGGCGGGCCGACCGACCGGCCCGTCACGGCCACCCGCACAGGCGCCTGCCACTGCTTCTTGGGCAGCTCGAGGCGCTCGCCCTCCGCCTGGATCACCGCCATCAGCGCCTCGGCCTGCCAGTCACAGGTCTCGTAGGCGGCGATGACCGCGTCGAGCATCAGCCCGGCGGCGTCGGCCGCCTTGACCATGACCTTGTCCCAGGACGCCTGGTCGAGCTCGGGCTCGGGCCGGAACACGAAGTCGACGTACCCCGGCACCTGGTCGAACCGCACGACCCGCTCCTGCACGAGCGGGGCCAGCGGCGCGAACACCGCCGGGTCGAAGGCCCCCTCGGGCCACGGGGGTGGCGGTCCCACCTCGCCCCGCAGCCACGGGCCGGACCGCTCGACGAACTCGGCGGCCGGCAGCGCCCGCAGGTACTCGCCGGCGAAGTGGTCGAGCTTCTTGAGATCGAAGAACGCGCTCGACGAGCTGACGTGGGCGATGTCGAAGAGCTCGACGATCTCGGACAGCGGTCGGATCTCGATGCCGTCGGGCGCGCCCCATCCCAGGGTGGCCAGGTAGTTGACCATGGCCTCGGGCAGGTAGCCCCGTTCGCGGTAGTCGCCCACCGACACGTCGTCACGACGCTTCGAGAGCTTCTGGCGCTTCTCGTTGACGATGAGCGGGACGTGCGCGTACTGCGGCGCGTAGTCGGCGTAGCCCGAGCCGAGCGCCTCGCGCAGCAGGATCACCTTCGGCGTGGTGTTGATGAGGTCCTCGCCGCGGATGACGTGGGTGATGGCCATGTCCGCGTCGTCGATGGCGTTGGCGAGCAGGAACATGGGCACGCCGTTGCTGCGCACGATCACGAAGTCCTCGAGGTCGGCGTGCTCGAAGGTGACCTCGCCACGGATGAGGTCGTGCCAGCCCGTCGCGCCGTCGGGATCGGGGATCCGGAAGCGCACCACGGCGTCGGGCCCCGGCGGCACCTGGCGGTCCCGGCAGAAGCCGTCGTAGCCGGGTGTCTTGCGCCCGCTCGCCGCGTTGCGGGCGTCGAGGGCGGCCCGGGTGCAGTCGCAGCGGTAGGCCGCGCCGTGGGCGAGCAGCCGTTCGGCGGCGTCGTGGTAGATCTCGCCGCGCCCGGACTGGTGCACCGGCTCGCCGTCCCAGTCGAGGCCGAGCCACCTGAGCGTGTCGTAGATCGCCTCGACCAGCTCGGGTCGTGAGCGCTCGGCGTCGGTGTCCTCGACGCGCAGCACCAGCTCGCCGCCTTGGTGGCGGGCGAACAGCCAGTTGAAGAGGGCGGTCCGGGCCCCACCGATGTGGAGGTAGCCCGTGGGAGCGGGCGCGAAGCGGACGCGCACCGTCCTGGTCGGCTGGGTCACCCCCCGATCGTACCGGTGCGGGGTGCGTGCCCAGGGGCGGGCGGCGGCGGTAGCCTGGCCCGTCGTGCGCCCCCGGCATGGTCTTCTCGTGCTGCTCGTCGCGGCCCTGGTGCTGCCACTCGCGTGCTCCGGCGCCCGGGCGAAGACCGCGACCGACCCGGCCCCGGAGGCGACCGCCACCACCGACCCGCACACGCCGTCCCACGACCGGGTGACGGTGATCGCCACCGCCAAGGTCCCCGTCGTGCAGGTGTACCTGCACCAGCCGGGCTCGCCGACGACGACGGGCGACGCGGCCGCCACGACCACGACCGTGCCGGGAGCGATGCCCGCCATCCCGCGCGTCGGGCTGGTCTCGGCGGGCGTGTCGGCCGACGCGCAGGGCTACGCCTACGACAACCCGACCTACTTCAAGAACCCGTTGGTCTTCGACGTCGTGCGCGAGGCCGGGGCGTGGCTCGAGGTCTCGCTGCTGGCCCGGCCGAACCACCAGACCGGTTGGATCAAGCGCTCGGACGTCACCCTCAGCACCACCCGCTACCGGCTCGTGCTGCGCCTGTCCACCTTCGACCTCCGGGCCTTCGACGGCGACCGAAAGATCGTCGAAACCCATGTCGTGATCGGCCGGCCCGACACCCCGACGCCGCTCGGTACCTTCTACCTCACCGAGAAGATCCAGAAGTGGGAGGGCAGCGCCTACGGACCCTGGATCCTGGCCACCAGCGCCTACTCCGAGACGCTCGACAGCTTCTCGGGCGGGCTCCCCCAGGTCGCGTTCCACGGCACGAACGAGCCGCAGCTCATCGGCACGCGGGCGTCGAACGGGTGCATCCGCATGCCCGACGCCGTCGACCAGAAGCTGCACGACCTGTTGCCGGCGGGCACACCGATCACCATCGTCAACTAGCGTCAGGTCTTGCGCTTGAAGAAGGCCCGCCAGTCCGAGGCCGCCACCCTGGCGATCTCCTGGTGGCCGAGGCGCAGCACGGCCTGGGGCACCAGGTCGGCGATACGGCGCAGTTCCATGTAGTGGTGCGGGTGGGAGACCTCCTCGAACAGCGGCCGGCGCAGGCGCACCAGCTCGCCGTCGGCCTCGGACAGGAAGCCCCAGATGGTGAAGGCGGCGGTCAGGTCGTGGACGACGGGGGCCCGCCCGAACAGCGAGGCCCGCTTGAGCGCGACCGCGGCGGCCCCGGCGACGGCGTCGTCGACCGACTCGTCCTCGGTCAGCACGAGCCGGGGCTCGAACGAGCGGGCCAGCTTCAACACGAAGCCCTGGTCGGGACCCGGGTAGCCGAGGCGGGGGCCGAGGGGCTGGCGCCCGGTCAGCTCGCCCGGGCGGTCGGCCACCCACTGCTCGCCGCTCCACGGCGGCGACGTGTACACCCGCGGCTTGTCGACGGGCGAGTGGGGGACGTACTCGGGGGCGGCCATGGACGCCAGCCTAGGTGCCGCCGCCCTGGGCGTCGTCGCCCTGGGTCTCCTCTGAGGTCGTGTGCAGCAGCCCGTAGACGAGCGAGTCGCACAGGGCCTGCCACGACGCCTCGATGACGTTGGTGTTCACGCCGACCGTCGTCCACACGTCCTCGCCGTCGGTCGAGTCGATCAGCACCCGCACCACCGCGCCGGTCGCCGACCCGCCGTCGAGGACGCGCACCTTGAAGTCCGTGAGGTGGATCCGGTTCAGAGCCGGATACCGGCCGTTCAGCGCGGCCCGCACGGCCTTGTCGAGGGCGTTGACCGGGCCGTTGCCCTCACCGACCGCGGCGATGCGCTCGCCGTCGACCCACAGCTTGACGGTGGCCTCGACGCTGACCTCGACCTCGTCGGCCGGGGTGACCGGGCCTTCACGGTGGTAGCTCGACACGCGGTAGGCCTCGACCTCGAAGAACTCGTGATCCCAGCCCGCGGCCCGCCGCATGAGCAGCTCGAGCGAGGCGTCGGCCGCCTCGAAGAGCCAGCCTTGGGCCTCGAGGCGCTTGAGCTCGTCGCTGAGGGTGCCCGCGGCGCGGTCGTCGAGCTCGACGCCGAGCTCGCGGGCCTTCATGGCCATGCCGGCGCGGCCGCCGAGGTCGGACACGAGCACGCGGGTGTGGTTGCCGACCGTGGCCGGGTCGACGTGCTCGTAGGTGGCCCCTCCGGCCCGGCCCAGCGCCGAGGTGTGCAGCCCTCCCTTGTGGGCGAAGGCGGACACCCCGACGAACGGGTCGGCCGGCGACGGCGGCACGTTGACCAGCTCGGCGACGTGGCGGCTGACCGCGGTGAGCCGGTCGAGGCGCCCGTCGGGGAGCGTGGCGACGCCGAGCTTCAACGTCAGGTCGGGGATGACCGTCATCAGGTTGGCGTTGCCCGTGCGCTCGCCGTAGCCGTTCACGGTGCCCTGCACCTGCGTGGCCCCGCCGAGCACGGCCGCGATCGAGTTGGCGACCGCGCACCCCGAGTCGTTCTGGGTGTGGATGCCGAGGTCGACCCCCGAGAGGTAGGCGCGCACCTCGGCGGTGATGCGCTGCACCTCGTGGGGCAACGAGCCGCCGTTGGTGTCGCACAGCACGACGCAGTCGGCGCCGGCCATCGCCGCCGCCTCGACCACTCGCAACGCGTAGGAGGGGTTGGCCTTGTAGCCGTCGAAGAAGTGCTCGGCGTCGAAGAACACGCGCCGCCCCGCGCCCTTCAGGAACTCGACCGACTCGGACACCATGGCGACGCCCTCGTCGAGGGTGGTCTGGAGCGCCTCGGTCACGTGGAAGTCCCAGCTCTTGCCGACGATGCACACCGTCGAGGTCTCGGCCTGGACCAGCGCGCTCAGGGTGGGGTCGACGTCGACCTTGCCGGCCGGCCGGCGGGTGGAGCCGAACGCGACCAGCTCCGCGGTCGACAGGTGCAGGTCGGTGGGCGCCCGCCGGAAGAACTCCTCGTCCTTGGGGTTGGCCTGCGGGTACCCGCCCTCGATCCAGCGGACGCCGAGCCAGTCGAGCTGCTCGGCCACCCGCAGCTTGTCCTCGACGGTGAGCGAGATGCCCTCGAACTGGGCGCCGTCGCGCAGCGTGGTGTCGAAGATCTCGACGGCCGCGGGGAGGTCGGCAGCGACGGTGTCCGCAGAGGAGGCTACGTCGCTATCCGACATGGTCGAGCCAGTTCTTGTAACGGTCCACCTCGCCGTGGACCGCCCGCTTGTACTCGGCCGCGATCGCGGTCGTCATCGGACCGGGGCAGGCGATCGGGCGGTCGTCGACCGAGTTCACCGCGCTGACCTCGGCGGCGGTGCCGCAGACGAACATCTCCTCGCAGATGTAGAGGTCGCTGCGGCTGAGCAGGCCGATCCGCGTCTCGAAGCCGAGGTCGCGCGCGATCGTCATGACCGAGTCCTGCGTGATGCCCTCGAGCGCGCCCGCGGCCAGCGGTGGGGTGATCAGGACGCCGTCGCGCGCCGCGAAGATGTTCTCGCCGGTGCACTCGCTCACGAAGCCCTGCGGGTTGAGCATGATCGCTTCGTCGTAGCCGGCCTTGAGCGCCTCGACCTTGGCCAGCGAGGAGTTGACGTAGTTGCCGGTGGTCTTCGACGCGGGCGGCATGGTGTTGTGGTCGTGGCGCACCCACGACGAGATCTTCATGCGCACGCCCGCGGTCGCGGCGTCGTCGCCGAGGTAGGCACCCCACGGCCAGCAGGCGATGGCGACGTCGACCTTGCACGGCAGCGTGTTCAGGCCCATCTCGCCGTAGCCGTAGTAGGCGATCGGCCGGATGTAGCACGACGGCAGGCCGGTGGCGGCCACCGTCAGCTTGGTCGCCTCGACCAGCTCGTCGACCGTGTAGGGCAGCTCCATCATCATGATGCGGGCCGAGTTGTGCAGCCGCTGCATGTGGTCGACGAGGCGGAACACGGCCGGGCCGTCCGGGGTCTCGTAGGCGCGGATGCCCTCGAACACGCCCATGCCGTAGTGGAGCGAGTGCGTGAGGATGTGGATGTTGGCCGCGTCCCAGTCGACGAGCTCGCCGTTCATCCAGATCTTGTCGGTCGGCGTGATGGGCATGACGGCTCCTAGCGCTCGTGGGTCAGAGGCGGGCGGCGACGGCGTCGCCGATCTGGGAGGTGGTGCCGGTGAGCGAGGAGGGGTCCTCGCACGCCTTGCGGATGCGAGCGGCGGCGGCACCCTCGCCCAGGAAGTCGAGCATCATCGCCGCGGAGAGGATGGCGGCGATCGGGTTGGCCTTCTGCTGGCCGGCGATGTCGGGCGCCGAGCCGTGGACCGGCTCGAACATGGAGGGCCCGGTCCGGTCGGGGTTGAGGTTGCCCGACGAGGCCAGTCCGATGCCGCCGGACACGGCGCCGCCCAGGTCGGTGAGGATGTCGCCGAACAGGTTGTCGGTGACGATCACGTCGTACTGCTCGGGCGACTGCACGAAGTAGATGCAGGCCGCGTCGACGTGGTTGTAGGCGGTGCCGACGTCGTCGAAGCCGGCCCCGACCTCGTGGAAGGTGCGCTCCCAGAGATCGCCGGCGAAGGTCAGGACGTTGGTCTTGTGCACCAGCGTGAGGTGGCGGCGCGGCCGGCTGCGGGCCAGCTCGAACGCATAGCGCACGCAGCGCTCGACGCCGAAGCGCGTGTTGACCGAGCCCTGCGTGGCGATCTCGTGGGGTGTGCCCTTGCGCAGGAAACCACCCTCGCCGGCGTAGGTGCCCTCGGTGTTCTCGCGGATGACGACGAAGTCGTGGGACCCGTCCGGCGCCACGAAGGGACGCTGGTTGATGTAGAGGTCGAGGTCGAAGCGCATCTTCAACAGCAGCCCGCGCTCGATCACGCCGGGGGGCACGTCGGGGGTGCCCACCGCGCCGACCAGCAGCGCGTCGAGACCCCGCCACTCGTCGACGATCTCGTCGGTCAGCACCGTGCCGTCGCGCAGGTAGCGGGCGCCGCCCAGGTCGTAGTCGACGGTGTCGAGCTCGACGCCGGCAGCGCGCACGACCTTGAGGGCCTCGGCGACGACCTCGGGGCCGATGCCGTCGCCGCCGACGACGCCGACGCGGTGCGGGCCAGCAGGCGGGCCAGCAGGTTGGGTGGGTTGCGGGGTCACGGTGCCTTTCCTGCCCGAGAACGAGAAAACCGCCCACCGAGGTGGACGGTCAGGAGCGCACGCCGCGGGGCAGCGTGCGCTAGGGAATGATGGCTACGGCGGTCGAGCCGGCGGCCGATCCGGTGATCAAGCTGGTGTCGAGCACTGCCACCAGTGTGGTTTGGCCCACGACGGCCGTCAACCTCATACCCTCGCACCCGCCCAGCCTGCGGTGCTCCATGCGATCGCTACCATGAACCCCGTGCCCGACGTCCACCACCTGTCCCAGCACGCCTACGACCGGCTCCAGGCCGAGCGCGAGGAGCTCACCACCCACGGGCGCACCGAGATCGCCCGCAAGATCCAGGCTGCCCGCGAGCTCGGCGACCTCTCCGAGAACGGCGACTACCACGCCGCCAAGGAGGAGCAGGGCAAGATGGAGGCCCGCATCCGGCACCTCACCGCCCTGCTCGAGCACGCCGAGATCGTCGAGGCGGGGGGCACCGACACCGTGACGGCCGGGTCGATCGTCGAGATCGTCTACGAAGGCGACGACGAGCCCGAGCGCTACCTGATCGGGTCCATCGAGGAGCGGCGCGACGGGCTCGAGGTCATGTCACCGGGCTCGCCGCTCGGCGCGGCGCTGCTCGACCACGCCGTGGGCGACGTCGTCCAGTTCGAGGCGCCGGGAGGCGCGCTCAGCGTCGAGATCGTCTCGATCGAAGGCTGATCGAGGCCGTCGGGAATCCCGAGGAGCCGAGGGGATGGACGTCCACGCGCCGCCCGGCCTGCCGGAGGAGCACCCCCTCGAGCTGCCCGGCCGCGGCACCACCTCGTATCGGCGGGCCGGCATCGAGGGGGCCCCGACGCTCGTGCTGCTGCACGGCTGGACGGCCACGTCGGGGTTGAACTGGTTCACGTCCTTCCCGGCGCTGTCGGGATCGTTCGACGTCGTCGCGATCGACCACCGGGGTCACGGCCGGGGTATCCGCTCCCGGCAGCGGTTCCGGCTGGCCGACTGCGCCGACGACGTCGTCGCCCTCGCCGACGCGCTCGGCATCGACCGGTTCGTGCCGGTCGGCTACTCGATGGGCGGTCCGGTCGCGCAGCTCGTCTGGCGCCGCCACCCGGATCGGGTGCGGGGTCTGGTCCTGTGCGCGACCAGCCGTTACTTCGTCGGCGGCCGTCCCGGCGAGCGGGCCGCGGGTCCGATGCTCGGGCTGGCCGCGCTGGCGGCGCGCGCCACGCCGGCTCGCTGGCACCGCGCGCTCGGGGATCGCTTCGCGGCCGCCCGCTACGACGAGACCGAGCTGGGCCTGTGGGCGCGCCAGCAGGTGAGCCTCAACGACCCGCGCATGGTGTTCGAGGCCGGCCAGGCACTGGCCGCGTTCTCGTCACGCGAGTGGATCGGTGAGATCGACGTGCCCACCGCCGTGCTGGTCACCGAGCTCGACACGGTGGTGCCGCCGCGCCGGCAGCGGGCCATGGCCGCCGCCATCGACGGCGCGGTCACCCATCCGGTCGCCGGCGACCACGGCGTGTGCGCGCTCGAGCCCGACGCCTTCGTGCCGGTGCTCGAACGGGCCTGCACCGAGGTCACGTCGCGGGCGCCAGCTCCCGGTCCACGGGCGGGGTGAGCGGCTCGGCCGCCACCACCTCGATCCGCCGGTCCAGCACCTGCTCGAGCAGCGCACGGCGCTCGGTCGCGGTGTAGAGCTCGAGGGAGATGTCCGCTCCCGGCTCGCACTCGACCTCGACCACGAGCTCGCGCCGCTCGGTGCGGCAGCGCAGGCCGGTGACGCGGCCCGCATGGGTGCGGTCGAGGCCGATGGCGACGCGCAGGATGCCGGCCATGGCGCGGACCGCTTCCTGGTCGCGGCGGCGCAGCGCGGCGAACTCGGGGTGCTTGGCCGAGGGCGCGCTCTTGCGGTGATAGCGCGCGACCTGCGCGATGACCTCGATCTCGTGGTCGGTGAAGCCCGTGAGGTGGTCGGAGTTCCGGATGACGTAGTAGGTGTGCTTGTGGTGCTTGGTGTGGGACACGAACAGGCCCACGTTGGCCAGCAGCGCAGCCGCCTCGAGGAGCTCGCGGTCGGCGTCCCCGAGACCGTGCAGGTCCGCGGTCTCGTCGAAGAGCTGGAGGGCGAGGCGGGCGGCGTGGGCGGAGTGGGCCGGCTCCTCGTCCATCATGTCGGCCAGGCGCACCACGCTGCGCCGGCGCAGGTCGTGGAGGTGGTGCAGCGCCCCGCCGTGGGTGCGCTGGAACGCGTCGAGCAGCGCGCCTTCGCGCAGTGCGTAGCGTGAGACGGTCAGCTCCTCGATGCCGAAGGTCGACATGGCCTGTTCGACGATGATGGCGCCGGCCAGGACGATGTCGGCGCGCGAGGCCTCGAGCCCGGGCACGGTCTTGCGCTTGGCCACCGACAGGCCGGCCAGGCGCCGGACGAGCGAATGGGCGTCGTCGTAGGTGAACGTGGCGTTGTCGATCGTGCGCGGCTGGCGCCCTTCGGCATCGGCGGCCTGGATGATCGACGCCACCGCCTCGATCGTCCCCGAGCTGCCGACGGCCACCTCGTAGCCCAGCCGGTCGACTTCACGGGCCAGCGGAGCGAGCATCGCGTCGATGTAGCGGCGGCAGGCGTCGACCGCGCCGGGATGGACGCGGTCGGTGCGGAAGAAGCGGCGGGTGAGGCGGATGGCTCCGAGCTTGAAGCTGCGCACAGCCAGGATGTCGCTGCCTTCGCCGACGAGCACCTCGGTGCTGCCGCCGCCGATGTCGATCATGAGGTGGCGGCGGTCGAACACCGGCACCGCCTGGAGGATCCCGAGGTGGATGAGCCGGGCCTCCTCGGTGCCGGAGATGACCTCGACCTCGACCCCGGCCTCGTGGCGGGCGCGGTCGAGGAACTCCTGCGCGTTCTCGGCTTCGCGCACCGCGCTGGTGGCCACCGCGACGACCCGGGCCCCGGAGATCTCGGCCACGCGGCGCATGCGGGTCAGCGCCTCGATGCCGCGGTCGATGGCGTCGGGCTGGAGCTCCTTCATGTCGCCGCCGGCCGAGCCCAGGCGGATGGGCTCCTTCTCGTCGGCGATGACCTCGAAGTGGCCGGCCTCGTCGAAGCGGGCGACGACCAGGTGGATCGAGTTGGTGCCGATGTCGATCGCCGCGAGGTGCTCGCCCATGCCGACGCGAGCCTACGCGGGCCGGGGCCGCAGTCCTGTCGCCGCCTCGATCTCACGCGCCGCGGCCAGCACCGCCTCGCCGTAGCGGTCACCGGGACGCCGCGAGGTGCGCTCGATCGGGCCCGACACGCTGACGGCGGCCACCGGCGCGCCGTCGGGTCCGCGCACGGCCGCGCTGACCGAAGCCACCCCCGCCTCGCGCTCGCCGACGCTGTCGACCCAGCCGTCGGTCCCCTCCGACAGCACCCGCCCGGCCGAGCCGGCGTCGAGGGGCAACGATGCCCCCATCGGCACGATCGTGCGCAGCCCGTGCGGCGACTCGAGTGCGGCGACGCACACCCGCCGGTCACCCTCCCGCACGTAGAGCTGCACCGACTCGCCCGTGGCGTCGCGCAGGGCCCGCAGCGCCGGCTGGGCCGCGCTCGACAGCGGCAGCGCCTCGGCCGCGGCCCGCCCCAGCGCCACCAGCCGCACCCCCAGCGCGAACCGCCCGTCCTCATCGCGCCGCACCAGGCCGTGAACCTCGAGCGCCACCGCGAGCCGGTGGGTGGTGGCGCGCGAGAAGCCCGTCGCCTCGACCAGCTCGCCGAGCGAGCGAGGGCCCGCCTCGAGCGCGCCGAGGACGGTCGCGGCCTTGTCCACCACCCCGACCCCGCTTACACTGGATCCCACACACCAAGACTATCGTCTTACATCGTGAGACACCATCCCTGACCCAGGACGGACCGGAGGCCCCGTGGCCAAGACGCTGAGCGAGAAGATCTGGGACGAGCACGTGGTGCGGGCGGGTGACGGCGGCGAGCCGGACCTGCTCTACATCGACCTGCACCTCGTCCACGAGGTCACCTCGCCCCAGGCCTTCGACGGCCTGCGGATGGCCGGTCGCGGGGTGCGTCGCCCCGACCTCACCGTGGCCACCGAGGACCACAACGTCCCGACCACCCACATCGACCAGCCGATCGCCGATCCGATCTCGCGCAAGCAGGTCGAGGTGCTCCGGGCCAACTGCGCCGAGTTCGGCATCACCGAGTACCCCATGGGCGACCCGGGCCAGGGCATCGTGCACGTCATCGGGCCCGAGCAGGGCCTCACCCAGCCGGGCATGACCATCGTGTGCGGCGACAGCCACACGAGCACCCACGGCGCGTTCGGCGCGCTGGCCTTCGGGATCGGCACGAGCGAGGTCGAGCACGTGCTCGCCACCCAGACGCTCCCCCAGCAACGCCCCGGCACGATGGCCGTGACCGTCGAGGGCGACCTGCCCGCCGGCGTCACCGCCAAGGACCTCATCCTCGCCGTCATCGGACGCATCGGCACCGGCGGCGGCATCGGCTCGGTGATCGAGTACCGCGGGTCGGCCATCCGGGGCCTCTCGATGGAGGGCCGCATGACCGTGTGCAACATGTCGATCGAGGCCGGCGCCCGCGCCGGTCTGGTCGCCCCCGACGACACCACCTTCGCCTACCTCGAGGGACGGCCCCACGCGCCGAGGGGCGCGGCGTGGGAGCAGGCGCTCGATGCCTGGCGGGCGCTGCCGACCGACACCGGGGCGACCTTCGACGAGGAGGTCGCGCTCGACGCGGCCGCGCTCGAGCCCTACGTCAGCTGGGGCACGAACCCGGCGCAGGTCGTCCCCATCAGCGCGGCGGTGCCCGACCCGGACGCCTTCGGCGACGCCAGCGCCCGTGAGTCGGCGGCCCGCGCCCTCGAGTACATGGGCCTCACCGCCGGCACGCCGATGCGCGACGTCGCGGTCGACACCGTGTTCATCGGCTCGTGCACCAACAGCCGCATCGAGGACCTGCGGGCGGCCGCCGCGGTGGCCGAGGGACGCAGGGTCCGCGCCGGGCTCCGGGCGATGGTCGTGCCCGGTTCGTTCCAGGTCAAGCACCAGGCCGAGGACGAGGGGCTCGACGAGGTGTTCCGCGCCGCGGGGTTCGAGTGGCGCGAACCCGGCTGTTCGATGTGTCTGGCGATGAACCCCGACAAGCTGTCGGTCGGCGAGCGGGCCGCGTCGACGAGCAACCGCAACTTCGAGGGACGTCAGGGCCGCGGTGGGCGCACCCACCTCGTCTCCCCCGAGGTCGCCGCCGCGACCGCCATCGCCGGCACCTTCGCCACCCCCGCCGACCTCGACTGATCGCCCCGGACAGGAGGACCTCGTGGAACCCGTCACCGTCGTGACCGGCACCGCCGTGCCGCTCGCCCGCTCGGACGTCGACACCGACCAGATCATCCCGAGCGATTGGCTCAAGCGCGTCGAGCGCACCGGCTTCGGGGCGGGCCTGTTCTCCGAGTGGCGCGACGACCGCGACTTCGTGTTGAACCAGGAGCAGTACCAGGGG
>Ga0335069_10011475_pt1 | contig 12496 bp, 10 predicted proteins | sample Lox_Sample_11_FD_206714 | JGI IMG/M metagenome (GOLD analysis project Ga0335069, IMG submission 206714) | Soil microbial communities from Loxahatchee National Wildlife Refuge, Florida, United States - Lox_Sample_1.1 | ecosystem: Environmental > Terrestrial > Soil > Wetlands | place: USA...
CGTCGAGATCGAGATCGAGTCTGAGGCTTTGGTCGTTCCTCGTGGATGAAGCGGCGCTGAGCGTCGAGGTTCTGATACGTGTCGACCACTTTATAGGTGGCGACGGGGTAGGCGATGCCCTTAACCGAGATGTGCCCGCGCTCCTCCAACCACGAAACGTGATGCATCCGGGCGCTCTAAGAACGGTTTACACTTGAACCAGCCTTGCGCCCGTTCCCTAAAAGTTGCCTTAACCTGTCGAGAGCCCGATTATTGCGTTTTTCTGCGTCAACATCAACGGCACACTGTCCGCGGCCGGCCGGATGATTCGGCTCATTCTTCGGCGAATGGCGAATATTGAGGGCTTTCTTGAAGCGCGCTCCACCCTTGTCGGGAGCCATCTTGGCTTGAGAATATCGAACTTCGCGCAGAAAAAGACATGAAATGTGAGAATATCGACCCAAAGTATTCTCACATTTGATGTCCTTGCCTCGCCGCTTCAGCCTCAAGCCGGGGGTGTCGCCGCCCATCGTCGCCCGCCGAAGCTACGAAAAGGTTGGAGCATCAAATTCTCAAATTAGAGTCTCTAAGCGACTCGTATAAAGGAGGCCGCCGTTTCTGGCCTGGTCAAGCCGATCACTGTTCGAAACGGGTATCGATGCGGCGGCAGGTCAGTTTCGCGAATCCAGCGAGGCATCCGATCCTGTATTATGTGCATGACCGACGAGAGGCTGGACTGACCCGTCCGACATGATGAACGATCTTTCCGCCCGCCAAACAGAGATCGTCTCACTGGCCCGGTTCACCGGCAGGGTTGGCGTCGAGGAACTTGCCAAGCGATATGACGTTTCCGCCCAGACGATCCGCAAGGACCTGAACGAACTCTGCAACCGCCACATTTTGACTCGTGTGCATGGCGGCGCAATTGTTTCCTCGGGCGTCGAAAACATCGCCTATGAAGCGCGTCGGTTTGTGGCCGCTGCGGAAAAGCGAGCTATTGGTCTCGCCGCTGCCGCCCTCATTCCCAACAGCAGCTCCCTGTTCATCAACATCGGCACGACGACCGAGGAGGTCGCCAAGAGTCTCGCGGGCCACGAAGACCTCCTCGTCATCACCAACAACATAAACGTGGCGATGCTTCTCTATCAGCGCCCGCGCATTGAAGTGATTGTCGCCGGCGGCACGGTGCGACGCTCCGACGGTGGCGTCGTCGGGGCGTCGGCGAGCGAGCTCATACGCCAGTTCAAGGTGGACCATGCCGTCATCGGCGCCTCCGCCATCGAAGACGACGGAACGCTCCTCGATTTTGACTATCGAGAGGTCCAGGTGGCTCAGGCCATCCTGCAGAACTCCCGCCACGCCATACTGGTCGCCGACAGTTCGAAGCTCAAGCGGTCGGCGCCCGTTCGCATCGCCCACATTGGTCAGGTTCAAACCTGGGTCACAGACGACGCCGGTGATTCGCGCATTCGCGAGGTCTGTCGAGAACGAGGCGTCGCAATCATCGAGGCGCTGCCGCACGGCGATACGGACGAAGACGCAGAGGGGAGCAGCTAAAGAAAGCACTTCAGGCGCGACTTGCTTTCGAATTGCTTTCGCTCTACCGTAAAAGAAAAAATATTCGCTATCCTCAGGTAGCGGCGGGAGCGCGTCTTTGGATCGGGTCTTCGACCTCATTGTGATCGGCGGGGGCATCAACGGGTGCGGCGTCGCTCGCGACGCCGCAGGGCGCGGTCTTTCGGTCGTCCTGTGCGAGATGGGCGATCTCGCAAGCGGCACGTCCTCGTGGTCGACAAAGCTCATTCACGGCGGCCTGCGCTATCTTGAGTATTACGAGTTCCGGTTGGTGCGCGAGGCTCTGGCCGAGCGCGAGGTCCTCTGGGCGGTTGCCCCTCATATCATTCGCCCAATGCGCTTCGTGCTGCCTCACCGCCCCGGATTGCGTTCCGCCTGGGTGCTGCGTCTCGGGCTCTTTCTTTACGACCATATCGGCGGCAGAAAGCGACTGCGCGGAACGCGCACCCTGAGCCTCGATTCCGATCCGCTCGGTCGCCCGCTCAAACCGGGCGAGTTCGTGAAGGGCTTCGAATACTCCGATTGCCGAGTCGACGATTCGCGTCTGGTCGTCCTCACCGCGCGCGACGCGGCCGACCGCGGCGCCGAGGTGCGCTGCCGCGCCGTGGTTGAGAGCGCCGAGCGCGAGGCCGATCATTGGGCGGTCCGGGTGCGCGATCAGCGAACCGGCGGCGTGGACACGGTGCGCTCGCGAGCCCTCATCAACGCCGCCGGGCCCTGGGTTGAGGAAGTGCTCTCCGGCCGGCTCCGGATGAAGCCGAAGGCTCGCGTCCGACTGGTTCAAGGATCCCACATCGTCGTGCGGAAGCTCTATGACCACGATCGGGCCTACATCCTCCAGAACCCCGATGGACGCATCGTCTTCACCATCCCCTTTGAAGGCGCGTTCACGCTGATCGGCACCACCGACCGCGACTACGAGGGCGATCCCAGCAAGGCGACGGCTTCGGACGAGGAAGTCGCGTATCTTTGCAAAGCCGTGTCCGGAAACCTCGCGCGGCCGGTGACGGTCGACGACGTCGTCTGGAGCTATTCCGGCGTGCGCCCGCTCTACGATGACGGCGCGAGCGAAGCCAAGGCCGCAACACGTGACTACGTGCTCGAGGTCGACGCCGCCGGGCGCGCGCCGGTCATCTCCATCTTCGGAGGGAAGATCACGACCTATCGGCGCCTCGCGGAGGAAGTGCTTCGCCGCCTCGCGCCGGTCCTGCCGCAGCTCGCGGACAAGAAGGGATGGACGGCAAGCGCGCCGCTTCCGGGCGGCGATTTCCCGGTCGACGGACTCCGGGATCTCGAGCGAAATCTCGGCCAGTCCTATCCGTTCCTTGCGGAGAGCGACGTTTCACGGCTTGCGCGCGCCTACGGCACGCGGGCTCGCCGCGTGTTGGGCGCCGCTCGCCAATGGGCGGACCTCGGAAGGCGATTTGGAGACACGCTGACCGAAGCGGAGGTCCGCTACCTCGCCGACCAGGAATGGGCTCAAACCGCGGAGGACGTGGTCTGGCGCCGCTCGAAGCTCGGGCTGCGATTGAGGCCGGACGAGGTTCGCGAACTCGGCCTCTGGATGCAGGCCAACGTCTCGACATTAGCACCCGCCGTCACGAGGGCCGCGACATGACGGTCACGCTCGACATGGCCGCCGAGTCCGTCGGTCGAAAAGCGCATGTCCGCGAGATGTCGACACATGGCCCATTCGGGCTAGGAAAACAACGATCATGACCCTGGCGCTGGAAAACGTCAGCAAGCGGGTTGGCCCTGAGACGTACATCTACAACGTCTCGCTCGAGTTGGTCGACGGCAGCTTCAACGTGCTGTTGGGTCGGACCCTCGCCGGCAAGACGACGCTGATGCGCCTCTTGGCGGGCCTCGACCGACCGACGCGTGGGCGGGTGCTCGTTGACGGTCGCGATGTGACCGGCGTGCGCGTTCGCAGCCGCAACGTGGCGATGGTCTATCAGCAATTCATCAACTACCCGTCGCTGACCTGCTACCAGAACATTGCCTCACCGCTGAAGCTAGCCGGCTTTACCAAGGCCGAGATCGACCGGCGCGTGCGCGCGGAGGCCGAGCGGCTGCATATCGAGCACCTGCTCGATCGGCTGCCGTCAGAATTATCAGGCGGACAGCAGCAGCGCGTCGCGCTGGCGCGGGCGCTCGCCAAGGACGCGCGGTTCCTGTTCCTGGACGAGCCGCTTGCGAACCTGGATTACAAGCTACGCGAAGAAATGCGCGAGGAGATGCGGCAGATGTTCGGCGGCGGTCGAACCACTGTCGTGTACGCCACGACCGAGCCCGAGGAAGCGCTCTTGCTCGGCGGCAATACGGCTGTGATCGATAAGGGGCGCTTGCTCCAGCATGGCCCTGCGCTGGAGGTCTATCGCCGTCCGGCGTCGATGACGGTCAGCGAGATCTTCAGTGACCCGCCGATCAATCTGATGCACGCGTCGATCAGCCGGGAAAGCTGCCGATTGTCGCCGGAAGTAACCTTTCCCCGTGCGCCGCACATGCGAGCGCTGGCGCCGGGCGACTATCGGGTCGGCGTGCGGGCCAACCACATCGACCTGGCGCAGCCCCATCACGGCGCCGTCCCAATCCCAGTCGCGGTGGAACTCGCGGAGATCAACGGTTCGGAAACCTATATCCACGCCCAACACGGCGATATAACGATGATTGCTCTGGTGGAAGGCGTGCACGGCTACAGGCTCGGTGAAGCCATCCAATTCTACCTCGATCCCAATCGGCTGTTCGTCTTCAGCGACGCCGGAGATCTTGTGGCCGTGCCCGAAGGGGTCGCTGAAGATCGGAGGACTTGCTGATGGCGCAAATCGAATTCAAGGGCGTTGCGCATAGCTACCGTCGGTCGCCGGCAACACCCGAGGACTACGCCCTGCAACCTATGGATATGACCTGGAAGGACGGCGGCGCCTACGCGCTACTCGGACCGTCCGGGTCCGGCAAGACCACATTGCTCAACATCACGTCCGGGTTACTGTTTCCGAGCGAAGGCCAAGTGCTGATCAACGGCAGCGACGCCACGCGCCTGCCGACCGCCCAGCGAAACATCGCTCAAGTGTTTCAGTTTCCAGTGATCTACGACACCATGACCGTGTTCGACAATTTCGCGTTTCCGCTGCGCAATCGAAAGGTCAAGGAGCCGGAGGTCCGCCGTCGCGTCGTTCAGGTTGCGGAAATGTTGGGGCTTGCCGACGTTCTCAACAAGCGCGCCAGCGGTCTTGCGGCGGACGCCAAGCAGAAGATCTCGCTCGGCCGCGGGCTGGTCCGCAGCGACGTCGCAGCGATCCTGTTCGACGAACCGCTGACCGTGATCGACCCCCATTCAAAATGGTCGCTGCGCCGCAAGCTCAAGCAGATTCATCAGGAATTCAGGCTGACCCTCATCTATGTGACGCACGATCAGGCCGAAGCGCTGACCTTCGCCACTCAGGTTGTCGTCTTGCATGAGGGCCGCGCCGTGCAGGTCGGCAGCCCGACCGACTTGTTCGAACGTCCGACCCACACTTTCGTCGGGCACTTCATCGGCAGCCCGGGCATGAACATCATTCCCTGCGAGATTGACGGCTCGGGCGCCCGTGTCGACGGCCGCCTGATCGCCCTCGACCGCGATTATGCGAAGCGGGCGATCCGCGCGAACGGGAAACTGGAGCTCGGCATCCGGCCGGAGTTCGTTCGCTATCGGGCGGACGCCGCGGACGGCTACCTGCCGGCTGAGATCACGCAGGTCGAGGATCTGGGCAACTACAAGATCCTCAGCGCAAGACTCGGAGAGCACCTCGTGAAGGCGAAGGTGGGCGAAGACACGCGCGTCGCGGGGGGAGTGGGCTGGCTCAGCTTTCCGTCGGAATGGACGCGTGTCTACGCCGATGGCGTCGTTTTGCAATAGGACCCGGCAAGATGCGTAAGACTCTCGACAACCGGGCTTGGTTCCTCGTGCTCCCGATGGCCCTGCTCGTCGCCTTCAACGCGCTCATCCCGCTGATGACTGTGGTGAACTACTCCGTGCAGGACGTCTTCGACGCAACGCACAGGACGTTCGTCGGCGCGGACTGGTTTCGCGAGATGCTTCACAGCGATCGGCTGCAGGCCGCCTTGTTTCGTCAATTCGTGTTTTCGGGTCTGGTGCTTCTGATCGAGATACCGCTTGGCGTCGCGATTGCGCTCGTGATGCCGCGAAAGGGCGGCTGGGCGACGTCGCTCACGCTGGTGTTGATGGCGCTGCCGTTGCTCATACCGTGGAACGTAATCGGAACCATCTGGGTCATTTTCCTTCGGCCCGATATTGGGCTTCTAGGCCACTTCATCGATCACACGCTCGGCATCCACTTCGATTACCCGACTGTCCCGATCGAGGCTTGGGTGTCGGTCATGCTGATGGAGGTTTGGCATTGGACGCCGCTCGTCGCCCTGTTGGCGTATGCCGGACTGCGCGCCATCCCGGACGCCTACTATCAGGCGGCGCGCATCGACGGGGCGTCCGCCTGGGCGGTCTTTCGATACATCCAGCTGCCCAAGATGCGGGGAGTGCTGACGATCGCGATCCTGCTGCGATTCGTGTTCAGCTTCCTCATCTACAGCGAGCCGTTCGTGTTGACGGGCGGCGGACCGGGCGATGCGACCACGTTCTTGTCGATCTATCTGGTCAAGATCGCCGTCGGCGAATTCGACGTCGGACGCGCCGGGGCCTTCTCGATCATCTATTTCCTGATCGTGCTCGCCTTCAGCTACGTTTTCTATCAGGTGCTGCAGCGCGTCGGCGCGGGAGAGAAGGCATGAAGCCCCAAGCCGCCGCCGCCCTCGCCGGCCAATGGGGCGGCGAACGAGCCGGCGCCGAAAAACAAGCGGTCGCCGCGCGCAGCCTGCGCGTGAAGGCGCCGCCGCGCACCCTCATCCTCATCGCCTATCTCGCGCTCTTGTTGCTGCCGATCTACTGGATGCTCAACATGTCGTTGCGCGACAACAATGACATCATGGCGCATTTGGCGTTCTATCCGCAGCATCCGACACTTCAAAACTATATGAAGATCCTGACGGATCCCGGGTGGTACATGGGGTACGTCAATTCCTTCGCCTACGTCAGCATCAACACGGTCATCTCGCTTGCGGTGGCGCTGCCGGCGGCTTACGCGTTCTCGCGCTACCGATTCCTCGGCGACAAACATCTGTTCTTCTGGCTGCTTACGAATCTCATGGCGCCGTCGGCCGTGTTCCTGCTGCCGGTCTTCCAGTTCTATTCGGCGCTCGGGCTGATCGACACTTACATCGCTGTCGCGCTCGCACATACGTTGTTCAACGTGCCGCTCGCCGTGTGGATCCTCGAGGGCTTCATGTCGGGCGTGCCGAGAGAGATCGACGAGACCGCCTTCATCGATGGCTATTCGCTTCCGCGGTTCTTCATCGTCATCTTCCTGCCGTTGATCCGTGCCGGCGTCGGCGTGACGGCGTTCTTCTGCTTCATGTTTTCCTGGGTCGAGCTCTTGTTCGCCCGCACCCTTACGATCACCGCGGCAAAGCCCATTGCGGCGGTCATGACGCGGACTGTGAGCGCGTCCGGGCTCGATTGGGGACTGCTGTCGGCGGCCGGCATTCTCACCATCGTGCCGGGAGCGCTGGTGATCTATTTCGTGCGCAACTACATCGCCAAGGGCTTCGCCCTTGGCCGCGTCTGAAGGGCCGGAATGCTATGGGCTTGGCCTGGATGGACTGGACCCTGCCGACGGCGATCTTCTTCGCCGTGATCGGCGCGTTGCTGGTTTCGATGACGTTCTGGCAGGCCGTGGCGCCGAGCCCGGAACGACAAGGATTCCTGCCGATCGCAACCACGCCGGGCGACCGTCTGTTCATCGGTCTTCTGGTCGGCGCTTACATAAACCTGGCCTGGCTCGGCTTCACGAATGCGAGCCTCTGGTTCGCGCTCGCAATCACGGTGGTGTGGATGATCGTCGTCATGCGCTGGGGCTGATGACGCGCGGAGGAAATTGAAGACGCGCCGCTCAGTGTTTCGGGGCCTTCGCACTGACGGCGCCGGCCGGAAAGCCGGGTTGTTTTGAAGGCCGACAACAAAGAGAGGAAACCGAAATGTTCGATACAGGGAGGAAATGGAGGCTCAAGAGCATCCTCCTGGGCTGCGCCGCGATGGTGGCGGTAGCGTGTGCTGCGCCGGTCAAGGCGGATGACGCGAGCCTTCCGCCGGATCAGGTCGCGGCGGCCAAGAAGTGGATCGACAGCGAGTTCCAGCCGTCGGTGCTTTCGAAGGACGACCAGCTCAAGGAGCTCGAGTGGTTCATCAAGGCGGCGCAGCCCTTCAAGGGCATGTCGATCAAGGTCGTCTCCGAAAGCATTCCGACCCACGCCTATGAATCCAAGACGTTGACCCAGGCCTTCGGCGACATCACCGGCATTCACGTCGTGCACGACGTGATTCAGGAAGGCGACGTCGTCGAGAAATTGCAGACTCAGGTGCAGACGGGCCAGCCTATCTACGACGGCTATATCAACGACGACGATTTCATCGGCTTCCACGCCCGTTATCCCTATACGCGCAACCTGACCGACTGGATGGCCGGCCCGGGCAAGGACGTTACGGATCCCTATTTCGATCTCGACGACTTCGTCGGCCTGCAGGACGCGACCGGACTGAAAGACCGCGGCTTCGACGGCAAGCTCTGGCAGTTGCCTGACCAGTCCTTCATCAACGTCTACTGGTTCCGCAAGGACTGGTTCGATCGGCCGGACCTGCAGAAGAAGTTCAAGGATAAATACGGTTACGACCTCGGCGTGCCGGTCAACTGGTCGGCCTACGAGGACATCGCCAATTTCTTCACCAACGACGTGAAGGAGATCGACGGCAAGGCGGTGTTCGGGCACATGGACTACGGCAAGAAGGCCCCCGATCTCGGCTGGCGCTTCACCGACGACTGGCTCGGCATGGCCGGCGAAGGCGACAAAGGCATCCCCAACGGCTATCCGGTCGACGAATGGGGCATCCGCATGGAGGGCTGCCGCCCGGTTGGCGCATCGGTCACACGCGGAGGCGACGTCAATGGTCCGGCGGCGCAATACGCCCTTCGCAAGTATATGGACTGGCTGCGCGCCTACGCGCCTCCCGGGGCGCTTGGCATGGACTTCTACCAGGAACTGCCCAGTCTGGTGAAAGGCAACGTCGCCCAGCAGATTTTTTGGTATTCGGCCTTCACCGCCAACATGCTCGATCCCAAGAGCAAGGGCAATAACACGGTCGACGACGCCGGCAAGCCGTTGTGGCGGATGGCGCCTACGCCGCATGGCGCATATTGGGAGCCGGGCATGAAAGCCGGCTACCGCGACGAGGGGTCGTGGACGCTGCTCAAGAACGTGCCGGACGACCGCACCAAGGCGGCTTGGCTCTATGCCCAGTTCATCACCTCGAAGACGGTCGACTTGAAGAAGTCGCACGTCGGATGGACGTTCATCCGCAAGAGCACGATCAATGACGCCTCGTTCGACGACCCAACCGGCGACAAGTACGGCGGCATGATCCAGTTCTTCCGCGGCCCGGGCATCAAGTACTGGACCCCGACCGGCCTCAACGTGCCGGATTACGCCAAGCTCGCCCAGCTATGGTGGCAAAACATTGGCGAGGCCGTCGCCGGCGAAGTCACTCCGGAGCAGGCGCTCGACAATCTGGCGCAGGCGCAAGACCAGGTGATGGAGCGTATCGGCCGCTCAGGCCTGCAGGGCGATTGCGGGCCAAAGCTCAATCCCGAGAAGACCGCCGAGTACTGGTACTCGCAGCCGGGTGCGCCGAAGCCGAAGCTCGCCAACGAGAAGCCGCCGGGCCAGACCATGCCCTATGACGAAATCATGAAGATGATGGCTGACGGCAAGCTGCCGCTCTAACTGGACGTGCTTTCCACCGGCAAGGTTCAAGAATGCACGCTGCCACCTCTACAAGAGGTGGCAGCGCGTGCGCTTTCGATCAGAAAGCGCTGTTTAGGTTCGTATGGCATACGGCAAGGCCGCGCTTCTCCAATGGAATCTGCTGAACTCCCGAAGCACTCGAATGGCGCGGAATATTGATCGTGTATCAGCAGCCTGGAAGCGCGCCCTCAGTCGCAGACCTTTTGCGAAACAGCAGGGAAGCAACTGATGGCCGACCATATCCTAGCCATCGATCAGGGCACGACGTCGACTCGGGCGATCCTGTTTGACGCCTCACTCAAGGCCGTCGCCGTCAGCCAGCAGGAGTTTCCGCAGCACTACCCGCGGTCAGGCTGGGTCGAGCACGACCCAGAGGACCTGTGGCGCACCGTCGTTGAGACGTCGCGGGCGGCGCTGGCCAAGGCCGGCGTCGCCGCGGGAGAAATTGCCGGCGTCGGCATCGCCAACCAGCGCGAGACAACTGTCGTCTGGGAGCGGGCGACCGGCAAGCCGGTCCATAACGCCATCGTCTGGCAGGACCGACGGACGGCCGAACTCTGCGGGTGGCTGTGGGCCGACGGACACGAACCCGAGGTCGCCGCCAAGACAGGTCTGATCCTTGATCCCTATTTCTCCGCCACCAAGGTCGCATGGCTGCTCGACGAGATCCCGGGCGCTCGCGCGCGGGCCGAGCGCGGAGAGCTGGCCTTCGGCACCGTTGACAGTTTCCTTCTGTGGCGGCTCACAGGCGGCAAAGCGCATGCGACCGACGCGACCAACGCGTCGCGGACGCTGATGTACGACATCCGCGCGGGCCGATGGGACGAAAATCTCCTCTCGCTTCTGCGCGTGCCAGCGGCCGTGTTGCCGGAGGTGAAGGACTGCGCGGCGGAGTTCGGCCTGACGGATCCGTCCTTTCTTGGCGCGGCCATTCCGGTGCGGGGCGTCGCGGGCGATCAGCAGGCCGCGACGATCGGGCAGGCCTGCTTCAAGCCGGGCATGCTGAAGTCGACTTACGGAACCGGATGTTTCGCCCTTCTCAACACGGGCGCCGACCTTGTCGCCTCCAAGCACCGGCTGCTGACCACGATCGCCTATCAGCTCGGCGGCGAGCGCACTTACGCGCTCGAGGGCGCGATCTTTGTCGCGGGAGCCGCGATCCAATGGCTGCGCGACGGACTCGGGGCGCTGCGGTCGGCTGCGGAGAGCGGCCCGATGGCCGCCGAGGCCGATCCCGAACAGGAAGTGATCCTGGTGCCGGCGTTCGTGGGGCTCGGCGCGCCGCATTGGGATGCCGAGGCGCGCGGCGCCATCTTCGGGCTCACGCGCGCGACCGGCCCGAAGGAGCTCGCCAAAGCCGCCCTCGAGAGCGTGTGCTTCCAGACGGTCGACCTGCTCGACGCGATGCACCGGGATTGGGGCAGCGCCGGCGACACGGTGCTGCGCGTCGACGGCGGCATGGTCGCCTCCGACTGGATGATGCAGCGCCTCGCCGATTTGATCGGGGCGCCGGTCGATCGACCATCGATGCTCGAGACGACGGCGGTCGGCGCAGCCTACCTCGCCGGACTGCAAGCCGGAGTATTTCCTGCGCCCGCGGAATTCGCGAAAAAATGGGCGCTGGAGCGCCGCTTCGCGCCGACGATGCCGGAGGACGAGCGGACTCGAAGGCTGGCTTCGTGGCGGAGCGCGGTCAGGCGACTGCTCGCTCGGACGTAGGAACCGCCTGCCGATTGAGACGCGTCATGTGGCCACACCTCCCGCACGACGCTCGGCTCGACCGCGAACCGCCCCGGCGAACAGCCGCGTTTGATGGCGGCCGGCTTTCTTCGGAGGGCGGGGTGATGCTGCTTTCTCTTGCAGAACGGAGCTTGGGAGTGGCCGAGCGGCTGGCGCGCTGCATTCCCGATCGGCGCGATCCCTCCCTTTGGGATCGGGTTCAACAAAGCCTGCGCAATCATCTCGGCGCTGCGAGGACGGCGAAAGCGCGCCAATCGTCCGAAGCTCTGCTGGCGGGGAAGCTTTTCGACGATCGGGGCAACCGGATGAGCCCGACCTGGGCGAGGAAGGGGTCCAAGCGCTGGCGCTATTACGTCTCGCAGGCGGCTCTGCAGGGCGACAAGAGCAAAGCGGGATCGATCGTCCGCGTCCCCGCCGCCGAGGTCGAAGCGCTCGTCACCGAAGCCGTCGGCAAGCTGTCCGCAGACCGTCGCGCCTCGCAAACCGACATTCGCGACCGGATTGATCGTGTCGCGATCGGCGGCACGACGATCCAGATCCGACTGTCGGAGGTTGGAGAGGGAGACGACAGCGTGAAGACTTTGACGCTTCCATGGACGGCGCCGTCGCCTTATCGCAGGCGCGAGATCATCCAAGGCGCGAGCGACGCAACGACTGGCGCCCGCCCGATGCGTGCCAACGCGCGCGCGATCCTGATCGAAACCCCTCGCGACGCCCATCGCGGGCTGGACGAACTCTTGTCCGGTCCACGCCAGACTTTAGGGGCGCTCGCCTTGCGAGAGGGTAAGAAACTCAAGGCGCCGGCCTGAGAAACGATCTTCACCGACTCTTCGGCCTGTCCTTACCGACCTTTGCTCTTCGACATCTCCAGTCCAGCGCGACCCTCAGGGAGCGCTCTCGCGCCGTCGACACGTCGCAAGTAGCAACCTTGGAAACGGAATTTTGCGGCCTGAGACTCTCGGCGAGAACGGCCGGGAAGCCTATCTCAAGAGCCGTGAACCGACCGCTGAGACCAGTGATGGACCCGTTAGGCTACGGAAGTGCCGGGCTATTTCGGACCCTGGGAAACCACCGCCGCTCGCGCGGACTGCCTGGTGGAGCTGAGGGGATTCGAATTTCGGATCGTTTCGCGATGCGTTCTGATAATGGGCCAAGAGCCTGCTTTGCTGCCGAAACGAATATCTCCATCGGGCAACCTGCTTGAGTTCCTGGAATGGGTCGCCGCGCATCCGCGCACGTACACCGAGACAATGGATGCGTGGCGCACGAGCTGCCCGCGTTTGCCCGT